>Ga0114901_1001935_pt1 | contig 11428 bp, 19 predicted proteins | sample MalvireepMed_s16_FD_89686 | JGI IMG/M metagenome (GOLD analysis project Ga0114901, IMG submission 89686) | Marine viral communities from the Global Malaspina Expedition - Malaspina viral metaG DeepMed_s16 | ecosystem: Environmental > Aquatic > Marine > Oceanic | place: Mediterranean Sea... | reverse complement strand
ATCAAAATGGGGCTCCGCAGCCACTACGTTTCTGTTTTTGGGATCAAACATTCCGTCGTGATCATCAAAAACTTTCCATACCCACTTGTGGATGTCTTTTTTGTCTCGCGGAAACCACTTGTGATGAGGTATCCTATCTGTATAATATTTGTATACTCGATCAGAAATTTCATCTAAGTATTCAGGCTCATAGTTGTTTGTCTCTACGGTCCCAATGTCCGAGTCTTCTATGGTACCAAGACCATCTTGGGCCGCTTTTTTGGCTAACGCAGCAATCTCCAGCACCTTATGGCACATTGTTCCTTTGTCAGCTTTCTTACCAGACTTTCCACGCCAACCTAGCGTGTACTCCGAGTAGTATTTCATCGGGCACATGCGGTGACAATTGAATGAGCTACTACGAAAGTAGACAATAGGGATTCCCATATTATTCCTTTACCGTGATACCCTCTTTTTGGTACGATAGGCGTGGCATTACGTTTTCCAAATGTTCTAATGCATAATAAATTTTTTCATTTTGTTCTGGAATGGTCAGAGAGGTGTTGTCAATTACTATATCACATATCTCTAGACACTTTTCTATTTCGGCTTCGCTCGCATGTCGATCTGCTTGTTCGTATGGGTCTCTCGTAAGGCCAATGACGATACCGTTATGTTCTTGAACTGCGGCAATTTCATTTTCAAACCGAACGTCGGAAATAAGAGCAACTTCAGGAGAGTCGCCGTTAATTTTATTGAAGAGTGTATTAAGCCAAACATTAGGATTCATTTTTCTGAATATGTCGGTTCCTACATACTGAAGAACTTCTCTGGCTGTCATGATGCCTTTGGAATGCACAATCATTCCGAGCTTCGTTGCGTCCTCTTTAGAAACGTTCTTTTTCTTGAGCTCTCCGTGAGTAGTGACTCCGGGCATGTCTTCCCATTTAAGACTAGTTTTGCTGTTCTTGTCGTTGTCATTTCCAAAAACTTGCTCATAATCTAGGCCTAAAATAGAGATAGAAATTTCCTTAAGGGCGTCCGCTAGTCCATACATCTTTATGAAAGGACTAAGCTCGTTGTTAAAAAGAGCTTCCGTATCAATGTAGGGATCTCTGAATGGAATCCAATCCATTGTGGAATGGGATTCTCCTAATACGTCCGAAACCTCGACTTCTCCGCTTTCAGATAGTCTAGACACTTTGCACACTGCAAGTTCTGCCAACTTCATTGCCAAAATAAAATTACAAGCGGTATTTTTGCCGCTTTGTTTTTTTCCTGCAAAAGCAATTATTTGGGTCATAACCATTCCTTGAATTAGTCGTCGTGGTGAAGAGCGGCGCAGTCCCGAACGATGCTTTGGGGACTATGGTACATGTCGTATAGCATTTGAAGGCTTTGTTTCAATGAGTCGTTGGCGGTTTCAATGCCAACCTCTGCCACAAGTCGCTTTGTGAGCTCTCTAGCGGATCGAAGACCAATGTAGTCATTGACAATGCTGTATATTTTTTTAGCTTCTGTTGGGTTCGTCGGCATCTTTCTTTTTCCCGTCTTCGTTTGAATTTTCGACCCCATAATATCTGATGATGGTTTCTATACGGTCGTCGGCGTCAACCAATAAGTCTAATGCTTCGCTAAGATTATTATGATAATCAGTAGTTGAATGGTCTCCAATTCCTGCTGCATTTTCTAGCAATAGATCTAGAGAAAGCAATGTCTTTTCCTTGTCGGAAAGTGCCTTATGCCATAAATAGTTAATGGCATGCTGTCTATATTTACTCACTTGAAAATCCTTTATATAAATTCTTGGCCTTGTCAATCCATGGTTTAATGTCCGAGGTTATCTTGTCTACGTTTAGTTCGGCAATATCATTGGTATCAAAATTTGGGAAATATAGTCTATATAACATTGCGCATTGCTGTTCTATTTTTTCTGCTGCTTTTCTTCCAGCATCATCATTATCCATCAGGCAAATCAGAGAGAGGGCTCCCGATTCGTCGAGTAAGTGTTTTTGGTCATTGTTAAACGCTGTTCCAAAAATTGCCACTACATTGTGAATTCCAGCCTCAGCAAGTCGCCAAACATTGCCGGGAGATTCCACCAGTATGGCGGCACCACTGTCTAATATATGGTCCTTGGCTCTCCAGTAATTATACAACCATTTTTCCTTTTGAAATCCTTTACTGTGGAGCCATTTTGGGAAATGCCTGCATTTATCTTTGGGGCCATGGTAGTTATTGCACTCTGGGCATCTTTCAAATATACTTCTTCCCGTACATCCTACAATATATCTGTGATCATTGTCATATATGGGAACAACAGCCCGACGATACATAGGCTTCTTAGGGTTGTCGCAATACCCAATGTCGTATTCTTCAAGAATTTCCTTGGAAAACCCTCTTTCTATATAATATTGGGAAGGAACCTTAACTTTTTGCCTATACGTTTCTTGTGTAATGCCAATTCCACGAGCCTCTTTAAGGACAAGCTGTTAATCAAACCCCCAAACTTCATTTTTTCAATGTTTATATTTTCACTATTAAGGGAGGTGAAGTCTTGATCTAAAAATTTTAACAAAAATTCTACAGCCTCACTAAAGGTGGCTTCTTTGTCTCCTTCGTGTTCCCAGCTATATTTAAAGCGAGAGAGAGCCCCTTTAATAAAATGGATAAAACTGTTTCCAAAAGTTTCCTCGCATTGATGAGTTCTGCACTTATAATGTACCTTGTAGTCTCCATTATAGTACATATTGAGGGCAGTAGGATTGTCTCCTCCATGAATGGGGCACACGGATTTAATCAGAATCTCATTTTTATATGATTTTTGTATTCCAAAATATTCATATATTTGATCTATATATTCCACCGCCATTTGTGACAGGGCTTTTAGCTTTCCGTAATCGTTATATTTATACGAAGGGGATATCGTCATCGTCTGAGTAGAATTCATCGTTGTCATTAGTGTTTATGCCGTCTTCTAATTCAAAAGCTGTGTAACCTTCTATTATTTGGCCACAGGAACCGTTCATTCTGATATTAATATAGTCCCTGTCTTCGAGCCCCTCTCCATGTCGGGCTATAACGGGGACTAACTTTCGGTTGCCATTCTCTGGACCGTCCTTGGCTATTTCTTCATCCGACTTTGTTTTATATATGCTAAAATTGGAACACAACCAGATGATACGATCTGAGCCAGAAGCGGTATCGGTTGTTTCTTTATTAATACCATCACGATTAAGCTGAACAAAGGAAAGTATTGGGACCTCATATCTTAAGGCGAAATTATGGAGCGATGTCATCATAAATCCCAGAACCTGAAACTCCTTCATGTCTCCTTTTAGTTCAGCAGAATCCATAAGCTTTAAGTAATCATAAATTATTACGCAGTCCTTTGCCTTTCCCTTGTCATTTAGTCCCACCGTTTTGGCAATCCACCTGCGCATAACTGAAATTTGATCTTCAAATGCTGCGCCTCCGATTGACTTGAAGTAGTATGGGAGGTTCTTTATCTCTTCTGCTGCATCAAACACCTTTTTCTTTGAGGCTGCATTTTCAGCAAACTTTCCGGTTTCAATATCACTAATTCCTATTCCCGTAAGCATCGCCATGAGACGATTTTGGTGATCTTCCTTTCTCATTTCAGTATCTAAATTCAACACAGGAATTCCCGACCTTGCAATATGAACCCCTATATTGTCTGCAAGTAGTGTTTTCCCTACCTTTGGTCTAGCCCCAATAACGTTAACGGTACTCCTCCTTAGACCTCCTCCTATGGCAAAATCGTATCGAGAATAGCCGGTAGAAATTCCTATTTGGTCAACAGGATCTTCCGCAAGCTCAGTTAAATATTCTTCTACATCATTAAATATTTTTACGGGCGAGTCGTCGCCGTCCGACAAAAGAGACGTGAACTCAAAGATGGACTCTTCTGCAATCCCAAGAATGTTCGAGATCGGTTCATCGCCTTTGATTTCTATATATTTTTCCTTTGTAAGTTCTAACTGATCATACATCATTCGAGCTATTTGTAATTTTCTAATCTTAGCAGCGAATGCTCGGACATTTTTTAAGAGCACAGGAAACTTCATGATGGAGGCTAGGTGAGAAACCTCTTGGTTGTTGAAAAAACCAGTTAGACCTATCTCTTTTGCTGCCGAAAGTATGGAAGGTACGTCTATTTCCGCCGAATTATCTTTATCTATAATATGCTTGAGACACATATAGATAGATATATTTGATTCTATTGTAAAGCTGTTCTCGTCAATAATATCTGCAACATCAAAAAGGGCCGACGATCCGTACCGGCATATGCCGGATAAGATTGCTCGTTCTGCGGGTAGGTCTTGTAAAATCATTTCTTTTTAATCACATGCCTGAGAAGAACACTTGTTGCATTTCCATCTACTCATATCATATATAACCGCAGGTGAAACCTCTTCTTCTGCACCACAGGTGCGACATTCTACCTCCACAAGAGCAGACTGGCGACTTCTGGGTGCTCGTTGTGCGTCTTTATTCTCTGCGTCAGCCTTAGAAGCCTCTTCCAGCTCGTGTCTCTCCGACGCGCTAAGCACTGTATTTTTCATGAAGTCATCGAACTTGTTTGGTCTTTGTCTTGAAGTATCAATGACGCCGGTACGACAAGGATCTCCTTTGTTATTTCCGTATGTTTTGGTAGATCTTTTCTTTGCTCCCTCTTTCGGCTGCCTGCCTCTGGATCTAGTTCCCTTTCCCCTTCTTCTTTTCTTTTTAGCGGGGTCAATGGGGTGAACAACTTCTTCTCCGGGCTCACCCTTCTCTCCGATAGGTCCGGAAGGACAATCGTGGCCGATCTCCTTCTCGGAATCCACTATTATTTCCATAAGTTCTTCTTTGTTAAACTCTTTTAATAGTCTCTTTAGCTCCTCTTTTTTATTCATATCGTCTCCCTGCCTTTGCCTTTTGGAGATTCATAAAAAGATCTGCCAAATTTTTAATTGAACTAGCAACGTAGGTTAGTCTATCGGATCTTTGTTGGGCATATTTGTTGATGGCCAATAGCTTACGAGTGTAATCATTGTCGTTAATCGCTTGATGATATTGGCTGTCCCATGATCCTGAGTATTGATTCTCTCGTCCAGATATTGATGATTTAATAGAAGTTTCGGCCCATTTCATACGGGCAACCTCACGATTGTGGGACCTCTGCACATGAAAGGAAAGGCTTCCTAAAAGAAGAGAGGCTTCGGCGCACTCTTCAAGAGTTAATTTTTCTATGGATGTGCGATCCATTTGCATATATTTATGAACCGAGGGGTCATGAAAATCACCACTATATGGAGGGAGCCCTATGGTGGCCTCATACTCGTCCAAAATGGAATCGAGCTTACCTAGTTGTTCCTTTGCAACACTCGGCTTTTCCACTTTTCGACCTTTTCGTTAAACGGCAATTCGATGTATGTAATGTTATTATACTCGCACCATTCCTTTTTGCGAGCGTCTCTTTTTCGTTGGCTGCTAAAATCCTGCGCGGAAGTGTGAAAGAGAGGATTGAATTTATAGTGTTGTTGTCCGTGAACTTCAATTGCTAGCTTGAATGTATTGATATAAAAATCAAAAAAGACTTTCTCCGATCTGGTTATCGAAACAGGAACTTCCTCTAGGATCTGCACCGTAGGGAACATTTCTATAAGCAACTCTCGTGCTCTCAAATGAAGCTTCGACCGGGGTCTGCTGTCGTTGGCTTTGGTTACATAGCCTTGTAGCTTCCAATTGTGAACTTCATTATTTAGGTCTCTAACCTTCACTTGTCAATCCCAACCATAGTAAATATTTCTTTTTCAAACGATTTATATTCTTTAGGGTTTTCCTCTAGGTAGGCTGCAAGATTTACTTTTCCCTGAATCTTTTCATCGTTAGGGAGCTTAAGCCAAGACCCAGATTTGACGACAAGCCCAAAATCAACCATGAGATCCGCAAGTTCCATTTCTTTCCAAATCCCCCGACCATACTTAATGTGGCTTGCAACCTTTTGGCCCGGAGCCCCGATAGCAGAAGTGACGACCTGCCAGTTTACGGTTTGTCCTATTTGTGAATCGCCTCGCATAATGGGTTGCGAATGCGTAGCATGCAGCTTAACGTCAACTTGGTATTTCAATGCACTTCCTGACTTCTCAATCTTAGACTTTCCTCTCCCAAACTTTTGTATATTTGCCATCAGATGTGTCACCCCCACGACTGTTACCCTATTGATGGGAAGGGCATTAGATATTCTGCGGCAAAATTTGGCAAGAACCTTCTGTACGCTCATGACCTGCACGTCTTCAAGATTTCCAGTTAGTTCTGACTCGCTAGAAAGCGCCGAAAAAGAATCTATAACTGCGATAGAGCCGGGCTTTGTGTGAACTATGTTGTCTACAATGCTAAGGTATTTTTCTGCCGACAGGATATTTCCCTCCGTTGAGGAAATGATTTGCATTATTTTAGGATCAAGGTCAAGCCCCTCGATTCCTTCTAGGTCTCTCTTTCGCAACCTTCCTTCTATGTTGGCGTAATATATGGGCCTCTCATGCTCTTGAGCGTTAGCACAAAAAGTCAAGGCGGTTACAGTTTTTCCAACCTTTTCTGGCCCCGTCATAATAAACAGAGATCCCTCTGGCACTCCTCCGCCAAGGGCGATGTCTATTTTGGGGCTGACAGAGAGGGTTTTTAGGGGACGGTCGGTTATTATTGCAGGATCATGAAGGACGTTTCCATATTCTTTGATAATGTCCTTATTCATCGAGATCTCTTAATTTTGATATAATGGACTTTTGGGCATTGCCACTTTTGTGCTTGACATCTTTTTTGTTGGTTACATCATAGGTAGTTTCAGATTCCCTACTTGAAAAACCACTATCCTTCTCTTCAATTATGCTGCGTAGCATAGGGGCGCGAAGAGAATATGTTTTCCAACATCGTTTATCTTTTAGCGCAGCTATTACGGCTTCTGCTGAAAATTCCTTGAGAAGCTTATTAGCTAACGTAATTTGATATCTATAGTAATTACGCCACTCCTTGATTTCCCAAAACTTTATTGGAAGCTCTTTTTGGTCTTTCTGAGCCTTCTTCTCACAAATCAGCTCAGTAATATACTGCGGCGCAGAGACCCATCCCCCCGGAGAGTAGCGGGAGGGATATTGGCTTTTCTCACTTCTTTTCTTAGTCATGAATAGAGTGGATGATATTAGACTGATTTCGAGGAGCGACCGGAACTTTTCTGGAGTCATCTACTTTTTGCGAACCAGCCGATGTCATGACTGCTACTCCTTTGTTTCCTCCCCCTGTTTCATGTATAATTGAAGTATCATTCTCTCTTTCTAGCTTTACTATATACTTTTTGACTTCTTCAAGGTCTCTTTCAAGAACCTTCGAGATGTCTTCGGAGCCCATTTCGTTCCAATACATTCCTTGTATGCAATATCTTTCTACGTCAGTCATTTTCTTTGCTTTGGACAGCTTACCCATTGTGCTATACCCTTTCTGCGTTGCTTAACCAAGCGCTATTTTTAGTCTTTAAGAATTGAATATAAAAATTAAAAGTCTTTTCTTCTGCTTCCCTGAATTCCCACTCTGGTTTGCCAGCATGTCGTAGCTGTTTGTTTACATTTCCTTCGCTATACAAGCCGATGGGATTGTAGAGCTTCCCATGTCTCCCTCTCTTCACAAAAAATTTAGTTCTCTCTGTGCCAGTCACGGACTTGGCGTATGTATTTATTCCCTCTTCGTTGACACGAGGAAAGCCCTCGTCATCTAGCCAGTCATGCTTTCCAAAGAGCGTATAAAAAAGAGTCTCATGTCCCTTAGCCTCTTCCTGAACGGACTTTTGCACGCCCCTGTCCTTGTGTATCTTAAAGTTATTCATTTATTCTTTCTCCTAGATTTTCTTTTCTTTTGGTCGCTTCCGGGCCAAATTGGAGCCTCGTCAGGCTTTTCCATTCTGCTCATTCCAGCAGGAAGTTCTCTGCCACTCTCAACCTTTTTCGTTTTAAAATCATTAGCCATGTCTTCGCACTTCCACTTTCCGTACTGTTTGGTTTGTTTGTCTGCGTAGTGCCCTAGTGTTTTTACTTCAGACAAAGACAAGGTAACAGACCCATGCACATTGTCCTCAGAGTAATCTCTATGAACATCTTTTATTTTTTTGCACCTTGGGCACTTTCTTTTTTCTTTGTACTTAGCAAAGGAGGAAAAAATTGACCATTTGTGGGTGCAGCTTCCACAACAATAGGAATACTCTGGCATTTTAATCACCTATAATCTGTAATCCGCTACAATATTTTACCATCAAAGTCGCTATCTTCGTTAAGTTTTTCTAGGATTTTTGCGATAACATTGCTTCTTACGATGTCAGAATATGTTAATTGACACAGAGACACTCCCTCTATTTCTTTTAATTTGTTCATGCAAGTCAATAGCCCTCCACTGTAGGAGCCCAGATCCGACTGTCTAAGGTCTCCGTTAATCACTGCCTTTGACTTCCTTCCCAGTCTCGTAATGAACATTTTTATTTGCTCGAAGGTTGCGTTTTGAGCCTCGTCCAAGATCATGAAGCTCTCGTGAAAATTCCTTCCTCTCATATATTCAAGAGGACAAAGCTCAATCCTTCCAGCCTCCCTGTAATATTCTACATTGGGAGCCGTTAAATACATATTCATCTCTTCTATTACGGGAATTAGATACGGGTTAATCTTTTCGATCAGGGTTCCGGGCAGATACCCAAGGCCTTTGCCGGATTCGACTACGGGTCTTGTTATAATAATTTTTTTAATTTTTTCTTGCAGAAGATATTCGCAAGCCAAGCCAACAGAAACGCTAGTTTTCCCCGACCCTGCCGGTCCTGAACAGAAGGTCACGTCTGAATTGTTTATAGCTGTAATATAGTCAGACTGATTTTTTGTTTTTGCTCTAAGTCTTTTTTTTCTCAGTGCTGTGGGCTGCAATTTAGTTCTTTTTTTTCGTACCATATATTTAATCAATATTCATGCTTATATTAGTTTTCCTGATGCTTTCGTGGGCTGGCCCCAAGTTGGACAGTGCCCTTATAGCGTCAATATTTTCTGGAACAACGTCGCTTTCCTGATGGATCGCCTGTATGTACATCAATTTGTTGCCCCATACTCCAATGGTGTCGCTCCACACGCAAACTTCTGGCATGTCCCCTCTCTCCCTACCAAGGTCTTTGGCGTATTCCATGATCTCTGCTGTTGATCTTATACCGTCATCGTTATGCACGACGCGTACCCTCGTTGTGTTCTTGAACAGGCTTATAACTTCTTCAACGGTGGGTGCAATGTGAAGATCGACCGCAATGCTGTGCATGTGCATTAGCGTGGTGGGAACAGATATGGAGGTAGTAAATATCTCCAAGTGAGGAATCACCGTTCTTACGTCCGGTCCGTGGTGTGACGGAACCACCAAGTGTGGAACAAGAGCATTGATGGGTCCGTGGTATATGTCCCAAGGATCAGCGGCCCTTCTAATCATCGTGGCATGCACTTTATCTATGTAATAATTATCATCCAAAGATTTTAATGTTCTGCACAGACCTGTTGTGTTACAACTGACCACACGAAGAAATTTAGAGCAGGCAACCTCAGCATAATTGCATTGTGCTACAAAGCTAGCTCCTATATCGGGCTTTTCTCCCCCCTGAAACACGGCCTTTATACCCATGTCTTCATATAGGATTTTATTGCTTGCTCCAATTCCCTTGGGGGTGCAGTCCACAACTACGTCAATTTTGTCGAGAAGGTGGTGTAATTCTTCTATTGGAAATACTGGAATGTTTTTTTTCTTAGCGGCTTTTATTTTATAGTTATGGGTGTTTGCAGTAATACCCACTAGCTCCATATCATCCTGTAGTAATACGGCGTCTGCTACGCGTTTTCCTATTGTCCCGTAGCCGACAATTCCCACTTTAATCATATATTTCTCACGACTTAAGGGGCCAAAAAACATGACCACATAAAAGACCGAATGCAAAGGCTATAATGGGATGCTGACAAGATATCGAATACAAAGCCCAACTGATTGAATAGCTTGGATCTTTAGACAAAAGCATCACTCCCATATCCCATAGAAAAATTCCACAGAAAAAAGAAACAAGAAGTATTCTGGCTACACCTTGCATATCCATTACGATCCTTTCGTGTTGGAAGTAAAGCCGTCTTTTTCTTCCTTCAGGATTTGTTGTTTTTCTAGTTCACACTCAGGACAATTTTCATAAAATTTACCTGCATGTGGTTCTACATAGTGATGAATTCTTAAAAGTCCAGTGTTGAGATAATTCTGCCCCATCATTAGGTTTGAAAGTGCGTTATACACATTTGTTTCAAATTCTTTATCTTCAAAGTCTTCAGGACCTTCCGGAAAAGAGGAAGCCTCTACTGTTATATTATACTCTTTGGAGACATTTGTGTATACTGTATATCCCACAACTAAGGTAGTAACTAAATTTAACAATAAAAGAAAAACAATTAATTTGCTATTCATTGGTCTGTCTCCCTCGTAAAAAGCTTTATATAGAGACTTCTAATTCTCTATCAAATGCACACTGGGCATCGTGTGCCACCTTGCAAGCCTCGTAGGACTTGTCGTTAAGAACCTCATACTCACCATTATACCACATCTTAGTGCTACTACCATCAAATGTCATACAGTTGCAGGCAAATTCTACGTGAACGCCCTCTTCATCAATGTGCGCAACCTGCGCAACAGAAAAATCGTGTCAGTCAAAGGCCTCTTTGCCTTCAAGAGGTTTCTCGGTTCTTTGTAGCCAGTCTCCAATATTAGCCATTTCTTTTCTCCTTATAAAATTACGCTTGAAAACTACTTCCACACCCGCAGCTTTTTACTGCATTAGGATTATCAAATTTGAAGCCACGTTTAGAAATATCAGAATAATAATCCAGTGTAGTGCCTTCTAGATAGAGAGCACTTTTCTTATCTACAATCACATCTACGCCATACTGATGGGATAGCGTCTCTTTTTGTTCGTCATATTCATGGCCTACCGTGAGGCTGTATTCAAAACCAGAGCAACCTCCTCCTTTAACGCCCACCCTTAAATACTTTTCTTCGGCATCTTCAAGATATTTCTTAGCTTCGGCTGCTGCTGTTTCTGTTAGCTGTATTGTCATCTAGATCTCCCTCGTGAGCCGTCAGAGTCTTTTGCTAGAACAAGAACACGTCCGTTCTTTCTGTATACTCCCTTTCTTTTATAATAATAAATCTCCCCAGTTCTGGGGTCTTCATACGCATAGTAAGTCTTGGATTTTACATATTCACAAATAGCTTGTATATATTTATTCATTATAAATAATCTCCTCGCCTTTTATGGGGCGCAGTTGGGGCAGCTACATTCATCTCCGCAAGAACATTCGTCTTCACAGAAACATTCTTCACACTGGCAATCAGCGTTGTCATTGTT
>Ga0114901_1001929_pt1 | contig 11448 bp, 9 predicted proteins | sample MalvireepMed_s16_FD_89686 | JGI IMG/M metagenome (GOLD analysis project Ga0114901, IMG submission 89686) | Marine viral communities from the Global Malaspina Expedition - Malaspina viral metaG DeepMed_s16 | ecosystem: Environmental > Aquatic > Marine > Oceanic | place: Mediterranean Sea... | reverse complement strand
GTGGATCAGCCGCTCGGGCTATACCGGCGAAGACGGCTTTGAAATCAGCATACCGGGCGAGGATGCGAAGTTGCTGGCCGATGCGCTCTGCGCGCTGCCGCAGGTCAAGCCCATCGGCCTTGGCGCACGCGATTCGCTGCGGCTGGAGGCGGGGTTGCCGCTCTACGGCCATGACCTGACGCCAGCCGTCAGCACCATCGCGGCGGATCTCGGCTTTGCGATCCAGAAGCGGCGGCGCGAAGAAGGCGGCTTCATCGGCCATGCGCGCGTGATGAAGGAACTGGCCGACGGGCCGGGCGCGCGCCGCGTCGGGCTGCGCATCGAAGGCCGCCTGCCTGCGCGCGAAGGCGCTAAAATCTACGCCGGTTCGGTCGAAGTGGGCGCGGTCACGTCCGGCGGCTTCGCCCCCACCGTCGGCGCGCCGATCGCCATGGGCTGGGTCAGCACGCCCCATTCCGCGATCGACACCGCGCTGGAAATAGAAGTGCGCGGCAAGCGTATAGCCGCTGCGGTTACCCCGATGCCGTTCGTTCCGCACCGGTACCGCCGCAAGGCCTGATTTCATCATCTCCGCAGGGGAGTATCTGTATGAGCCGTTATTTCACCGACGAACATGAATGGATCGATGTCGAGGGCGAAATCGCCACCGTCGGCATCACCGACTATGCGCAGGAGCAGCTTGGCGACATCGTGTTCGTCGAACTGCCGGCCGAAGGCACCACGTTCGAAAAGGGCGATGACGCCGCCGTGGTCGAATCGGTCAAGGCCGCGTCCGACGTCTATGCGCCGATTTCGGGCGAAGTGGTCGAAACCAACAGCGCGCTGGAGGACGAGCCCGCGCTGGTCAACAGCGACGCCGAGGAAGATGGCTGGTTCTTCAAGCTGCGCCTGACCGATGCGACCGAACTGGAAGGCCTGATGAACGAAGCCGCCTACAAGAAGTTCGTGGCGAGCCTCTGATGCCTGAATAAGCCCCTCCCTTCCAGGGAGGGGGAAGGGGTGGGTGGCGAGCAATGCGAGCCTCGCGACCTGGCCTCAAGGCGTTGCCAGCGATTGCTGCGCAATCGCACCCACCCCGGCCCCTCCCTGAAAGGGAGGGGAGTGGAGATATAGATGCGCTACCTACCCCTTACCGACGGCGACCGGCAGGCGATGCTCGCCACTATCGGGGCCGCCTCCATCGACGACCTGTTCGTCGACGTGCCCGCCGAAGCCCGGCTGGCCGGCACCATCCCGGGCCTTCCCGACCATGCCAGCGAGATGGCGGTCGAGCGGCACATGGCCGCGCTGGCGCGCAAGAATCTGTCGGCGGGGGAAGCGCCCTTCTTCCTGGGGGCGGGCGCCTACAAGCATCATGTTCCCGCCAGCGTCGATCATCTGATCCAGCGCGGCGAGTTCCTGACCGCCTATACGCCTTACCAGCCCGAAATCGCGCAGGGCACGCTGCAGGTGCTGTTCGAATTCCAGACGCAGGTCGCGCGGCTGCTGGGCTGCGACGTCGCCAACGCCTCCATGTATGACGGGTCGACCGCCTGCTGGGAAGCGATCGGCATGGCGCGGCGCATCACCAAGCGGGGCAAGGCGATTCTGTCGTCGGGCTTGCATCCCCATTATGTCTCGGTCGCGCAGACGATGGCGAAGTTCACCGGCGACGAGCTTGCGTATGCGACGCCGGAACTGGACAGCGAATGCGACAACAGCAAGCTGATCGCGGCGATTGACAAGGACACGAGCTGCGTTGTTGTCCAATATCCCGATATTCTCGGCCGAATTGAAGATCTTACCGCCCTGGCGGATGCCGCGCATACTGCGGGCGCGCTGCTGGTCGCGGTGGTGACCGAGCCGGTTGCGCTAGGCGCGATCAAAGCCCCGGGCGCAATGGGCGCGGACATCGTCGTGGGCGAAGGCCAGTCGCTCGGCGTCGGCCTCCAGTTCGGCGGGCCCTATCTCGGCCTGTTCGCGTGCAAGCAGAAATATGTGCGCCAGATGCCCGGGCGGCTGTGCGGCGAGACGGTGGACGCGGCGGGCAAGCGCGGCTTCGTGCTGACGCTCTCCACCCGCGAGCAGCATATCCGCCGTGAAAAGGCGACATCGAATATCTGCACCAACTCCGGCCTTTGCGCGCTGGCGTTCAGCATCCACATGACCTTGCTGGGCGAGAAGGGGCTGCGCCAACTGGCCGGCCTCAACCACGCGCTGGCCTGCCAGGCCGCCGACCGGCTGGCGAAGGTGCCGGGCGTGACGCTGATGAACGACAGCTTCTTCAACGAATTCACGCTGATCCTGCCCACCGATGCGCGGGAAGCGGTGCGCAACCTGGCCGATCGGGGCATCCTTGCCGGCGTATCGCTCGGCCGCCTCTTCCCGACCGCGCCGGACCTCGCCAACGGCCTGGTCGTCGCAGTCACCGAAACAACGACGGCCGAGGATATCGAGGCCTTGGCCAAGGCTCTGGAGGAGGAACTGGCATGACCATGCTCAAGGAAGGCCGCCCCACCGCTCCCACGCCTGTCGAGGACGCCCATATGGCCCCCGCTACCGCCACCGGCAATCGCGCGCTGATGCTGGAAGAGAAGCTGATCTTCGAGATCGGATCGACCGACACCACCGGCGTCGATTTCGCCGACGCGCCCCAGGCCGCCAGCCGCCTCGGTTCGCTGGCCCGCACCGACGGCATCGGCCTGCCCGGCCTGTCGGAGCAGGAGACGGTGCGCCACTATACCCGCCTCAGCCGCCAGAACTACGCCATCGACCTTGGCCTGTTCCCGCTCGGTTCCTGCACGATGAAGCATAATCCGCGCCTCAATGAAAAGGTCGCGCGGATGCCGGGCTTTGCCGACATCCATCCGCTGCAGCCGCAATCGACGGTGCAGGGCGCGCTGGGCGTCATCAACGAACTCGCCGTCTGGCTCATCACGCTGACCGGCATGCACGGCGTTGCGATGACGCCCAAGGCCGGCGCGCATGGCGAATTGTGCGGCCTGCTCTGCATCCGCGCAGCGCTGGAGGCGCGCGGCGACGCGCGGCAGGTGGTGCTGGTACCCGAAAGCGCCCATGGCACCAACCCGGCCACCGCAGCCTTCTGCGGCTACAAGGTCGAGGATATTCCCGCCACCCCCGACGGCCGCGTCGACCTGGAAGCGCTCAAGGCGCGGCTCGGCCCCGATGTCGCGGCGGTGATGATCACCAATCCCAATACCTGCGGCCTGTTCGAACGCGACATGAAGGTGATTTCCGATGCGGTCCATGCCGCCGGCGCCTTCGTTTATTGCGACGGCGCGAACTTCAACGCCATTGTCGGCCGAGTCCGCCCCGGCGACCTGGGCGTCGACGCTATGCACATCAACCTGCACAAGACCTTCTCCACCCCCCATGGCGGCGGCGGTCCGGGCTCCGGCCCGGTGGTGCTGAGCGAAGCGCTCTCGCCCTTCGGCCCGCTGCCTTACACCGCGCGCATGGCCGATGGCACGATCCACCTGATCGAGGAGGATAATGTCGGCGAGGAAATGCCGCAGAGCTTCGGCCGCATGTCGGCCTTCCACGGTCAGATGGGCATGTTCACGCGCGCGCTGACCTATATTCTCTCCCATGGCGCGGATGGCCTGCGCCAGGTGGCGGAGGATGCGGTGCTGAACGCCAATTATGTGCTGCGCAGCCTGGAGGATGTGCTCGACGCCCCCTTCGGCGCCAGCGGCCCATGCATGCATGAGGCGCTGTTCAGCGACAAGGGGCTGGCCGAAGGCTTCACCACGCTCGACATCGCCAAGGGACTGATCGACGAAGGCTTCCACCCGATGACCATGTATTTCCCGCTAGTCGTCCATGGCGCGATGCTGGTCGAACCGACCGAAACCGAAAGCAAGGCGGCGCTCGACCAGTTCATCCTGGCGCTGCGCAGCTTGGCGGAGCGGGCGAAGGCGGGGGACGAGGCGCTGAAGGGCGCGCCCTATCATGCGCCGCGCCGCCGCCTCGACGAAACGCTGGCCGCGCGCAAGCCGGTGTTGAGCTGGAGCGAACCGGACCTGGCGGACGCCGCCGAGTGACCCTCTGGGTTCCGGGCGAAGCGGGGGCGGCCGGCGAAAGACGCCACGCCCCCGCCACGCTGCGAAACCGTGACGCTATCGTAACGATCTTGCGGGATGCTCTGCCATCGTCCGGCCTGGTGCTGGAGGTGGCGAGCGGCAGCGGCGAACATGCTGTCCATTTCGCTGTCGCATTCCCGCATCTCGACTGGCAACCGACCGATGCCGATCCCGCCGCGCTGGCGTCGATCGCGGCCTGGCGCGCGGAAGCGAGCCTCCCCAATCTCCGCCCGCCGCTCCAACTGGATGCGAGTGCGGACTGGCCGATCGCGCAGGCTGATGCGATCCTGTGCATCAACATGATTCACATCAGCCCATGGGAAGCCACGCTCGGCCTGCTGAAAGGGGCAGGGGCAGCGCTGGCACCGGGCGGCCTGCTCTATCTCTATGGCCCCTACACGCGCGACGACGTGGAAACCGCGCCCAGCAACCTTGCCTTCGACGCCTCGCTCAAGGCCCGCGACCCGCGCTGGGGCCTGCGGGCCGTGGAAAATGTGATCGTGGCGGCCGGGAGGGAAGGGCTTGAGTTAGAGAAGTTGATCGAAATGCCCGCCAACAATCTGTCGCTGCTGTTCCGGCGGCGCACTTGAAAGAGCAATCTACTCCTGCGGAAGCAGGAGCCTAGGGCGTCAGGGCGTTCCCCGCGACCCTGGGCTCCTGCTTTCGCAGAAGCACCACTATATAGCAGTCCCATGTCCAACCAACTCCTCCCCCTCGTCACTGCCGAACTTGCCGCCCCGGCCGATCCGCGCGCGGCCGCCATGGCGGGTGCGCTTGCCGCGAAATATCCCGATGCTGCGCGCGCCGTGCTTTTCTACGGCTCCTGCCTGCGCGAGGCCAATCTCGACGGGCTGATGCTCGACTTCTACCTGATCGTCTCCGACTATCCGGCCGCTTATGGCAGGAGCTGGCTCGCCCGCGCCAATGCGCTGGTGCCGCCCAACGTCTTTCCATTCGAACATGGCGGGCTGATCGCCAAATATGCGGTGCTGTCGGAAGCGGACTTTGCTCGGCTGAATAGCCCGGCCGCGGACAATGTGTCGGTCTGGGCCCGTTTCGCTCAGCCCTCGCGCCTGCTCTGGGCATCCGACGATCTCGCCCGGCAGCGCGCCTACGCCGCCGTGGCGCAGGCCGCGCCCACGCTTCTGTCACTCGCCCGGCCGGTCGCCGGCGATTGCCCCGACGTGCTGGATCTGTGGCGCACGGGCTTCACCTGCACCTATGGCGCCGAACTGCGCGCCGAGCGAACGGGGCGATCGCTTTCCATCGTCGATGCCGATCCCGACCGCTATCGCCGGTTTGGCGAGGCCGCGCTGGCCGATGGCCTGCCGCCGTCGCCCGCCGATGCCGCCGGTCTCTGGCGCCGGCTGCAACGGCGGGGCAAGCGGCTGTCGGTGCTGCGCCTCGCCAAGGCGAGCTTCACTTATGCCGGCGGGATCGATTATCTCGCCTGGAAGATCAATCGCCATGCCGGCACGCGGATCGTGATCAAGCCCTGGCAGCGGCGCTGGCCGCTGCTGGGTGCGATCACTCTGCTGCCGCGGCTGTTGCGGGGTGGTGCGATCCGCTGAGCGTCGCGCCCAGCGCGTGGGCGAGCGCCGCCAGCGTATAGGGCTTGCGCAGCACCGGGTGGCCGCCGAAATCCGCCTGGTCACTGGCATCGCCGGCATAGCCGGTGACGAACAGCACGGGCAGATGGCGGTAGGCCGCGGGCAGCGCCCGGACCATTTCCGGCCCGGTCATGTCGGGCATCAGCACGTCGCTCAGGACCAGGCCGATGTCGCCATTATGCGCCAGCAGCCGGGCCGCCTTGGCCGGATGGTCGCACGCGATCGGCAGATGGCCCAGCTCGCCGAGCGCCGCCATCGTCTGGTTGAGCACGCGCGGATCATCCTCCACCACCAGAATGCGTGTGGGCGGATGCTCCACCGGCGCGCGCGCCAGCGACAGGGTGTCGGCCGCCTGCGCATCGCCCTGGGCGGCGCAGCGCGGCAGATAGAGCTGCACGCTGCTGCCCTTGCCCGGTTCGGATTCGATGCGGATTTCGCCTTCGCTCTGGCGGACGAGACCGAAAATCTGGCTGAGGCCCAGACCCGTGCCCTTGCCGACCGGCTTGGTCGTGAAGAAGGGTTCGAACACGCGCGCCAGGACATCCGGCGCCATGCCACAGCCATCATCGGTCACCGTCAGCCGGACATAATCGCCCGCCGCGCATTCGCCGACCTCACCCTGCGCCAGCGTCGCGCGGCCGGTCGCCAGCGTCAGCCGCCCGCGCCCTTCCATGGCGTCGCGCGCATTGACGCACAGGTTCAGGATCGCATTTTCCATCTGATGCTGGTCGACGAAAATCTGCCAGCCCTGCGCTTCCCGTTCGAACGTGACGATGATCTGGTCGCCGATGGTGCGGTCGATCAGGTCGGCCATGCCCGACAGCAGCTGGTCGGGATCGATCGCGCTCGGCAACAGAGGCTCGGACCGGGCGAAGGCGAGCAGCCGGCGAGTGAGGGCGGCGGCGCGATTGGCGCCCTCCATCGCATTGTCCAGGTGGCGCGAGGCTTCCTCGGGCTTCAGCCGCAGCTTGCGCCGCGCCAGTTCCAGCCCGCCAACGACCACCGCCAGCATATTGTTGAAGTCATGCGCGATGCCGCCGGTCAGCTGGCCGATCGCGTCCATCTTCTGCATCTGGCGCAGATTGTCCTCGGCGGCGGCGCGCTCGGCCGCTTCGCGCTTCAACTGGTCATAGGCGTCGGACAGTTCGGCGGTGCGGGCGCGCACGGCGGCGTCGAGCCGGTCGGCGCGCTCCGCCTCCAGCTCCGCCTGGCGCCGGGCGTTGCGCCGGTCATTCAGGGCGACATGGGCGAACCAGGCCGCGAACAACACGCAGACCAGCAGCACCAAGCCGAACAGGCGCCAGGTCCGCCCGATCCATTCGCTGCGGTCGCCGGCGCGCGACACCGCCAGGCTGCGTTCGCGCAGCCGCGCATTTTCCGCCTGTATCACGCGGTCGAGCAGGGCGGTGATGCGCTTGAGGTCCTGGCTCTTGCCGGCCTGATGGAATTTGGCCAGCGCTGCCATCTTCTGGTCATAGGTGGTGCGCAGCCCGATCTCGCTCAGCGTCTTGCCGCGCTGTTCAAACGCGCTTTGCAGCGCCTCGACATTGCCGCGCTGCCAGCCGGCGCCGCGCGTGGCATAATAGAGCGTCTTGAGCTGGCTGCTGGCGTTGCGCCACTGGTCCTGGAACAGGCGGCCGGTGTCCGGCTCCAGGCTGATGACATAGCGGGCCAGCGTCACTTCGGCGCGAGCGATGCGCGCTTCGAAGCCGCGGGCGAGCGCGATGATCTCGAAGCTGCGCTGCTGTTCCGCCAGCGCGCGGGCATGATCGCGCGAGGCGTTGCTGGCGGTGTAGAGCAATGTGGCGAGCGAGCCGATCAGCAGGACGACGAGCAGCCAGGGCACGGCCCGGCGCAGCGCGGCGGCCCATCGGCTGCCGCGCCCTTGCGTCTGCTGGTCCTGAAGATCGCTGTCCGCCATTGACGCTGACCTTAGCCCAACAAGGTTAAGGGCGAAATATCGCAGGCAAAAAGTTCCCGCGTCGCCTCGCGATCCATCGCAAGCGCGGGGCGGTCTGCCCCGCCAGATGCGGCGGGGCTTCAGCCGATCGCGCCGGTCGCGCGCCCTGCCGCTTCGAACATGCCGATGATCTGCTCGACCTGCTGGTCGCTATGGTCCGCGCACAGCGAACAGCGCAGCAGGAAGGTGCCGGCGGGCGTAGCCGGCGGGCGCGCCATATTGACGTACAGACCCAGCTCCAGCAGCGCCTGCCACATGGCGACGGCTTGGGTCTGGTCGGTCAGGATGACGGCGATGATCGCCGATTGCGGCGTCTGCGTGCCGAGCTTGAAGCCGAGGTCGGTCAGTCCCTGGTGCAGGCGCTGGCTGTTCTTCCACAGATGCGCGCGCTTCTCGCCGGCATGCATCAGCTTGCGGATGCTGGTGGCGGCCGTGGCGACAACGCTGGGCGGCAGCGAAGCGGTGAAGACATAGGGGCGGCAGACCAGCCGCAGCACTTCGAACTTGGGGTGGTTGGACACGCAGAAGCCGCCGACCGTGCCGACCGACTTGGAGAAGGTGCCGACGACGAAGTCGACATCCGCCTCCACGCCCTGCTCCTCATAGACGCCGCGGCCATGGGCCCCGAAAAAGCCCATGCCATGGGCTTCGTCGACCAGGATCATGCAATTGGGATGTTTGCGGATGGCGGCGACCATGTCGGGCAGCGGCGCGACGTCGCCCAGCATCGAATAGACGCCCTCCAGCACAACGAGCTTGAGCGCGTCGGCGGGCAAGCGACCCAGCCGCTTGTCCAGATCCTCGACGCTGTTGTGGCGGAAGCGGACGATTTCCGCATCGCCGAGGAAACAGCCGTCATAGATGGACGCATGGCTGTCGGCGTCCAGCACGACATAATCGCCCTTGCCCGCCAGGGTCGAGATGATGCCAAGATTGGCCTGATAGCCTGTCGAAAAGACCATGGCGCCGCTGGTGCCGTAGAAGTCCTTCAGCGCGTCTTCGACTTCCTTGTGCCCTTGGTAGGTGCCGTTGAGCACGCGGCTGCCCGTGGTGCCGGCGCCGAAATCGTCCAGCGCCTTTTTGCCCGCGGCGACCACGTCCGGGTCGAACGTCATGCCCATATAGTTATAGGTGCCGAGCAGGATCGTGTCCTTGCCCTTGATGACCGCCTGGGTCGGCGACTTTACCTCGTCCATCACGATCGCGAAGGGATCGCGCACGCCGGTCGCCAGCAGCGCCTCGCGCTCGGCGATCAGGGGATCGAATTTGGAAAACAGGTCACGCGCGTTGCTCGTCTCGGCGGGCGTGCGCGTGTCGTTCGCGGTGGCGGCTGCGTCGGTCATAATCAGAATCCCTGTGCCGTTCGCCCTGAATAGGGAAGGAGCAATGGCGACGGCGCCTATCGAAGGGGCTTGCCGCCAATGTCCTTCGTCAGGCCGTGTCGACTTTGCTCAACGGCTGCTCCGGACGAACGGAATTATACGTCTCAGGCGGCCTTGAGCTTCGCCACCGCGTCGACCAGCTGGCCCACGGTTTCGATCTCGGCCTGCATGTTCATGGTGATGATGATGTCGAACTCATCCTCGATCGCGGCGACGAAATCCATCACGGTCAGGCTGTCCCATTCCAGGTCGCCCGCGAAGCTGGTGCTTTCGGTCAGCGCAATGTTCTTCTTGTTGAAAGGGGCGATCTGCGCGGCGACGCTGTCGAAGATTGCGGTGCGATCCGTCATTATCGTGAAAATCTTTCCGTCAAAGCGCGGCTTGTGCCGCCTCTGCCTGCCCCTTGGCAAGCGAATAAGGCGCCAATCGGGCAGCATCGCGCCCGAATGTGCAAGCGAAAATCGGCGGCTTAGCGGAAATTGTCGGCGTAGGCCTGAATTTTCAGCGCCTTGGGTGGGGTGGGGATCAGCGTATAGGCGATGCCATATTTGTCGGCATAGGCAATCGCCGCGTCCTGCGTGGGGAAGGTCAGCTTCACCTGGCTCTGCGTGTCGCCCGAGCCGGCCCAGCCCGTCAGCGGATCGGGCGTCTTGGCTTCGGCCTGCGCGAATTCCAGCACCCATTTGTGAGTCAGCGCCTTGCCCGACTGCATGGCGTTTTTCTGGATCTGATAGATGCGCGCGCTCATCGCGTAGGGACTCCGTTCAAGATCATGGTGCGTTGCACCAGCCGCGCGGTTCAAGTCAAGACTTGGCGCGGGCGTCGGCCTTTTTGGTGCGCAGCGTGGCGCTGGCGGCGGCAGGATCGTCGGGCCAGGGATGGCGCGGATAGCGACCGCGCATTTCCTTGGCGACATCACGCCAGTTGCCGGCCCAGAAGCCGGGCAGGTCGCGCGTCGTCTGGATCGGGCGACCCGCCGGCGACGTGAGCGAGAGGACGAGCGGAATGCGCGCGCTGCCCACGGTCGGGTGGGTGGCGAGTCCGAAGAGCGCCTGCACGCGCAGTTCGACCCGCGGGCCGCCCTCGGCCGCATAGTCGATGGCATGGGCGGAGCCGGCGGGCGAGCGGAAGTCGGGCGGCGCCAGCCGGTCGAGCTGCTGCTTGGCGTCCCAGCCGATCAGTCCTTCGAGCATGCCGGACAATTGCGATCGATCCATGTCGGACAGGCGGCGCTTGCCCTGGAGCAGCGGCGGCAGCCAGTCGTCGAGCGTCTCGATCAGCATGGGGTCGGACAGGGCGTCGATGCCGGCGAAGGCGGCCCGGATGCGCAGGGAACGGGCGGCATCCGACCAAGGAAGAAGGGACAGCCCGCCCTGGCGTACGCCATCCGTCAGCGCGGCGACCACGGCCTCGGGATCGGGCCGGTCGTCCGATCCCGAGGAGAGCCGCACCGCGCCCAGCCGTCGCTCGCGCAGCGCTTCGACGCCGCCATTGGCGGCTCGGAAGCGAACGCTGCGATGCTCCGTGACGCGGTGGCCGAACAGGGTCAGGATGTCGGCCTCACTCAAGGGCGCGGCGGACAGGATGCGCGCGCCCGCCGCGCTGCCCTGCACCTCGCCCACCGCCAGCCATTCCTCGCGGGCGAGGGGGGAGAGGGGATCGAGCCGGAAGCCCCGCCCGCCGACGCTGGCCCAGTCGGCGCCGTCGGAGGAGCGGCGCTTCGCCACCCGATCGGGAAAGGCGAGGGCGAGGCAGAGGCCGACATGATGATCGGCCGAGCCCGGCAATGCCTGTCGGGATCCTGTTTCGGACGGGGATATGAGCCTGGCCCAACGCCGCGCCATAGCGCGCGCCGCCTCCGCGCGCTTCCCGCTTTCGCGCCGCCAGCGTTGCCGGCGCAGCGTCAGGTCGGTGTCCTGCCCGCCGATGCCGCGTTCCCCCAGCAGCACGGCGACATCGGCGGCGACATCGCCAAGTCCCCTTTTGCCGGCGCGCACCAGCATATGGGCGAGGCGCGGGCTGAGCGGCAGTTTCGCCAGCGCCTTGCCATGGGCGGTGATGCGGCCATCCTCATCCAGCGCGTCGAGCAATGTCAGGCGCTTGCGCGCTTCCGTCACCGCAGGCGCGGGCGGCGGGTCGAGCCAGCGCAGCGACGCCGGATCGCTGACGCCCCAGAGCGCGCAATCCAGCAACAGGCTCGACAGGTCGCTTTCCAATATCTCCGGCGGGTCGAAGGGCGGCATGCCCGCGGTCGCCGCGGCTTCCCAGAGGCGATAGGCGACGCCCGGCCTTTGCCGCGCGGCGCGGCCGGCGCGCTGGGTCGCCGACGCCTGGCTGGCCCGTTCCGTGACGAGGCGCGTGACGCCGGCTGCGCGATCATAGCGCGGTCGCCGCGCCAGGCCCGAATCCACGAC
>Ga0114901_1001923_pt1 | contig 11462 bp, 9 predicted proteins | sample MalvireepMed_s16_FD_89686 | JGI IMG/M metagenome (GOLD analysis project Ga0114901, IMG submission 89686) | Marine viral communities from the Global Malaspina Expedition - Malaspina viral metaG DeepMed_s16 | ecosystem: Environmental > Aquatic > Marine > Oceanic | place: Mediterranean Sea... | reverse complement strand
GCTTTAATATTATATGATCTATCAGCCATACCATTTACAACAATATCTACAAATTTAGATATAATAGGTACTGGTTTCCAATCTAAATTAAGATATGACAAATCACCATTAATAGATAATTCATCTTTATATTTTTTAATAGACTGTTCTCCTCTGGCATATAATCTTAATGAATGAAAAGAGTCTTTATAAGCAGACCATCTACTTGAACCACCATTATTACTAAACCATTCGTGTTCAATAGCAGCGCCAACTCTAGCGCCATATTCCATACTCATTTTCTCTGTGTCACTGACTGCTTGACTAGGGAAAGAGGTTTTAATACCTTTTTTAATCATTTTTATATTATTTGAGATCGTACTCCTTGGTTGTCATATTTTTTTATGCCAAGATCAATAGATTTTGTTGTTCTTTCTTGAGTTGGTTTATATAGGTTTTTATTACATGCCATTAATGCTAATCCTGAGCTAATAGATGCATCATATTTTGTTCTATTATTTATATCAAATTTAGCCCAATCTTCTAATGTTCTTTGAAAATACATATCACCATATCCATCAGTGTTTTGACCAATATAACTTTCTATATAACTTTCTATTGCCGCAGCATGTGCTTGCTTAATGTCTTCAGATGAATTAGGTATTCCACCAACCTCTCTTTCTGCAACAGATAATTTATTCCAAGTTTTATCAGGTCTATTCATAGAAAATCCTCTATAACCCCTTCTTTTTAAATAATACAACAATCTAGGTTTATTATTTTCACATAATATTGGCATTCCATAAAAGACAATAGCCATTAAAACATCTTCAAAAAAGATTTCTGCGGTTTGTGGTCTTGCTACATATTCTAAAAATATTCTATTAGCTGGTACATTTTCCATAGAAAATTTAGTAATACCATGTAAAGCGCCATTAGATCCTAATTTATCTACTGTCCCTGATATATCATAACTATCACATCCAAAAGCACCTATATGTTCATTACCAGGACACTTAATACCATTTTTTGTTATTACTTTATTTTGTAATTGTAATTCAGGCACCCAACTAACTTTAAATCTTCCAGTATTATTTGGCATAAATTCTACTAAAGTATCTTTTACACCATTTTTCCATTGGAAACTTCCCTGTGTTATAATTCCAGACATTTTAACTTCTTCGTTATAATCTATCTGTTCATATATTTTAGTTAAATTAAATAATGATTGTTTAGTTTCGTCTCTAAAAGCATGTTTTTCAGTTCTTGGAAACTGTCTATAAAATTCATTTAATGAATCCTGATCATTTTTTAATCCTTCAACTTCATTATCCCAATAATCTATTACACCTATTTTAATTTCATGACCATCTGGTCCATAAGTTTTTGTCTTTGGAGTTTCAAACGCAGGTAGTCCATACATATCAATGTATCCTTCGTAGTTCCATTCCATAGGTATGAACAAAGAATAGAGTCCTGAGCTTGTCTGTCCATTGCGGTTTCTCTTAGTAACATCGGATTCATAATATAAGTTTTTAAAATTATCACCACCTTTATCTAAAGCATTACTAGTAGACCCCATCATACATTTACCTACTATTCTGCTACCTAGCCTTAAGGTTGTTTTTGTAACTCTCCAGTTATTTAATATATTATTAGGTCTTTCCCATTTTCCTGATTCATCATGTACTAATAGTTTTAATTTTTCACCATCATAACTATTATCAGCTGTATTTTTCCAATCAATAGTTGTATCAAGACCTTGTAATTCTTCTTCTTTTGTACCTAATTCTATCTTTCTTCTAGTTAATTTAGAAGCTGGAACTCTATATGCTAGTTCTGTTTTAGGTCGATCCATACCATCTTGAATCGGTTTAAAAAAGAATGGGTAGTTAACTGAAATTGGTACAACCTTATCAGTAAACATCTTTTTAGCATCCCAACCAGTTTTAGATAATATTCCATATCTGGAATCACTTGATATTGTTGCTAGATTTATTACCTCTCCTGAGGCCATGAAAGAAAATCCTGATCTACGATTTTTAAGGTAACACATTCCATAGCATCTTGTGTCTGCTTTACAAGCTTCCCAGAATATAAAGAATAACCTATTGGCTTCTCTAAAATCTGGTTTCCCAACATCAATTTTACTCCATTGCAAGTATATATAATGAGTGCCAGTAATATAAATAGGATTGCCTTTATTATAAAACCAAAAACCCTCATCTCTTCTTTTAAACTCCTCATCTATATAATTATACCACTTTTCTTTAAATTCAACTGGATATTCTTTCCAATCAAATATGGTTTTTATTCTTTTTAAATCTTTATCTAATTCAGAAACCTCCCAATATTGTTCTTCTTTTTTATTAGATCTTTTATATATATTTTCAGGTTCTGGTAAAGCTATTTTAAGATTTTGAATTTCATATACTTCACCTATTTTACCAGTCTTACTAATGACTATAAAATCATATTCTTTATTATACCCATATTCCCATTTTTTATACCTATTATTTCTTGCTAAAATTTTAGGTTTAATATAGTCTGGTAGTATTTTATATAAAGTTTGCTCGTACATTATTTAGACCTCCCTTCTGCAAAACCTTTAAAAGATTTTTCTTTTTTAACTTTTTTAGGTTTATCTTCTAACATATTTTTTTCTTCTTCAATACGTTTAAGTATTTCAAAGGCATCAAATATGGCTAGCTTTTTAGTAGCAGCGGCATTTTTTAATCTATCTGCAGAGATGTCATCTTCTGAATCTACAATAGGTTCTTTAGCTACTTTAATAAGTTCGTCCACAGCCACTTGCCCAGCTTGGATTATATTCAACTTCGTCTCCTTTGTATTCATATTTAATTGTAATATCATTAGTTCGCATACGGTATAATCTCTCATTATCAATAATGAATTCATACTCACTGCTAGGGGTAAACCCGATTAAGTCTCCCTTTTGTATTTTAAAGTCTTCTAAGGAACTATTTCCATACTTTAATACCCCAATACCAGGACGTTCTTTGTTTTCTTTTAAAAGTTGTTTTTTATTTTCTAATATAGGCTTAACAAAACAGAAATTAAATGGAGCTTTCCATTTATTGTCTTGTTTATATAAGAAAATTTGATCATAATAACAAAAATATAGATCTTCTTTAAAATAAGAAGCACTATTTTTTTCTTTACCTCTTACATCATAAAATCTTCTAAAGACATTATGATGTACTATAACTTCATCCCCAACTTTTATATTTGTTTCACCTACTTTTGGTATTGATTTTACAATGCCTATACGATTAACATATTTATGATCGTCCATTGTGGTGTTCACTATAAGTTTTTTATTACCTATAGAAACCTCATTGTCGTACCTTCCGTTCTTGGGTTGTACTATAAAATTAAATAAACCTTGCATTAGTATTCTAAATTATATTCAACTGAAATTGCCATATTGGAATTAAATTTTTTCCAAGGTATAGTTTCACTTTCTTTTTCAATATATATATTATATGACTTATCTTTACTATCAAATAATATATTAGAGATACAATGTCCTCCGTAGACCTGCTGGCCTACGGAATAGTGCATTGCTTCATTTTTATAGTCAGCTCCTATGCTTAATTTTCGAATTAACTTCGCCATAGGAATTAATTTAATTTATTTTTATTCTTTTTCTGTTACTTCTTCTTCAGCTTTTTCTTCTTCTTCCTCTTCTACTTCAACAACTTCATAAGCACCATCTTCAAGATTGATATTAATTTTACCATATTCTTTTTCAAGTTCTTCTGCAGTTTCAGCTGATTTTTGCATAACATTAGTTAAAGCATTTAATAAATCATGTTTTTGTGCTTCTAATACACCTACATCATTAATTATTCTTGCTTTAACACTTTGCTGAGCTCTTACTTTTTCTAATTGCTCATCTGTAATTTTCATTTCTTTTTCTTTCTTTGCCATAATTTTGGATTTTTTGGTTTTTAATTTAATTTAATTGTTTGTTTATTTTTTAAAAATACTACTTGCCTTTTCAGTCGTACGTCCACCGAAATAGGCCAGAACGACTGCCATCATGACCTTCTCAAAAGTATCATTCCATGTTTCATTTATATGAAATGGTATAGTTTCAACGCTGTCTAAAATTCCAGCTAATGAAAATATACATATACACCATACTAATACTAGTGGGCGTACATTTTTCGACATCCATGAATCAGACATAGAATCTGCCTCCCACCTGGAAGTTACAGCTTCTAGTTCTTTATTCTGTTGTTCGTATATTAATTGTTGCAGTTTAACTTTATCTTCTGCAGGTGCATCTGATTTAGTTATTTCTGCTATTGCTTCTTTTGGAGACGTAACACCTCGTAGTACATTCCCTAATGTAGGATTAATAACAGAAGCCGCACCAAATAATAGTTGTCCAACGGTTGTGTCTTTAAACTTCTTTTTACTTTTTGGCATTTTTTCTACCTTTACGTTTTTCACCTCTTAAAGCATTATCGATATCACCCATTTGGTTACCAACTTCTTTCATAGCTTTAGCTACGTCTCTAAGTTCTTGTGCAGTTAATTTATATCTTCTTTTGATTTCTTTAACTGTAGCAAGAGCTTTTTCATCGACAGAAGTTTTGCCCCATAGATAATTCCACATATCTTTAAAGTATGTAATAATTTTCTTCATTATATTTAATTTAATTTAGTTATTAATTATAGACTTAAAGCGTCTATTTTAGCTTTTTGAGCAGATGATAGTGCAGAAACAAATTTACTTTTAGCCATTTTGATTACAATATGACCTTCGTTTCTAAATAAATCACCTACTTCATCTGCAGTTCTATCTCCTTCGGAAACAGCTCTAACCCTTTCGACGATTTCAACAGACTCCATTGTAGCAGGAATATCAGCTGCAGCCATCTCATCAGTATATTCTAATTCACTCATAATTTTGATTTTAGTTATTGATTGTTAATTAGTTATATATATTACTATATATATATTTACTTGTTTTCTAGCATTTTTACTTTAGCAGAGAGCTCTTGAACAGCTTTTACTAAAATTGGTACTAGTCTGCCATAAGAGGCTTCTAGTCTTTCTGGATTTTTGTCATAAACTAAATTAGTATATTCATCATCTAGTTCTTGTAAATCTTGAGCAATAAATCCAATATCTTTAACACCTTTTTGTGAACCGTCTCTTGTTTCCCAATCAAACTTGACTGGTTTTAAAGCATCTACAAATTCTAGTCCTTTATCTAAAGTGTTAATATTTGTTTTATCTCTTTTATCTGATAAAGAGGAGATTGTTTGTACTTGACATCTTATAGAGGCAATATTTGCATCTCCTAATGTAATTTCGTTATCAACATCTACAGCAGAAGCCGCAGCACCGTAACCTATTACTATATTATTTTCACCAGTAGTTATTGCATCTCCACATTCTGAACCTAATATAGTATTTTTAATACCTGTGTTTATTGCAGCACCAGCACTAAATCCTATAGCTGTGTTTTGTCCAGAACCATCATAATTTAATGTCTCTAAAGCACCGTAACCAAAAGCGGTATTACGAGTACCCGTGTCTTCCGCAGTTAATGCACCATGTCCTACAGCAGTATTATAAGCACCTGTAGTTAGTGCATCACCAGCTAATCCACCAATAATTGTATTTTGAACACCTGTTGTAATTTCTAAACCAGCAGTATATCCAACAGCTGTATTTTTTGCATGAGCCCCTGCATTTTGTGAACTTAAAGCACCATATCCTATAGCAACATTCTGGCCATGCTCGTCTTCTGTACCTAAAGCATTATAGCCAACTGCTACATTATATCCGCCTGTAGTTAAAGCATCACCTGCGAGACCTCCAATTAAAGTATTATTTACACCTGTTGAAACATATATACCAGCATTATATCCTATAGCTATATTGTATGCATCAGCCCCGGCGTCTTGTGTTTTTAAAGCATTAGGACCTATAGCAATACACCTACCATGTGCATCTTCTGTTGATAAAGCATACATACCTATTGCTACATTATTGCTACCAGCAGTTAAAGCATCGCCTGCAAGTCCACCTACAATAGTATTATATAAACCTGTTGAAACAGCTTTACCAGCGTTATAACCTACAGCTGTATTATATGCTTCGCCATTATAATTTAATGCAGTTAAAGCCTCTTGTCCTATAGCTACATTTCTACTACCTGTATCTTCTTGCCCTAAAGCACCATACCCTAATGCAGTATTTTCTGCGCCGGTGGTAAGTGCGTCTCCAGCTAAGCTACCTAATATTGTATTATATCTAGCTGTTGTAATTTCTGCACCTGCATTATATCCTATAGCTGTATTATGACCATCGCCATCATAATTCAAATCTTGTAAAGCATAAGCCCCTATAGCCGTATTTTTATTACCCGTATCTTCTGTGCTAAAAGCTGAATATCCAATAGCAACATTGTCATTACCAGTTGTAAGTGCATCACCAGAATGAGCACCAATAAAAACACCCCTAAGACCTGTATTTATTAATTTTCCGGCTTCATATCCAATAGCTACATGATAAGCATTATTACCGGTATTTAAAGAACTTAAAGCGTTTCTACCAATAGCTACATTCCCTACACCACTATCTTCTGTGCCTAAAGCGTTATGCCCTATAGCCACATTATAATCACCTGTTGTAAGGGCATCACCTGCTATACCACCTATTAATATATTTTGTATACCTGTTGTCATTGCTGTCCCAGCGACGTATCCTACAGCTACATTATATGCGTCTACATCAGAAGTATTATTTTGAGCAAGTAAAGTTTCATAACCAATAGCAACGTTTCTATCACCTCTAGTTTCTCCTGATAAAGCACCCCTTCCTACAGCAGTATTTGCATTACCATCTGTTAACGCATCACCAGCTAAGCCACCTATTAATGTATTACTTGTACCTGTTGTAACACTTTGACCAGCATTTGATCCAACTGCTACATTATAAGCATCACTACCGGCATTTTGACTTTGTAAAGCTCTATTTCCTATAGCTACGTTATAACCGGTTGTATCTTCTGTTTGTAAAGTAGCGTGTCCTATCGCAACGTTTCTAATACCCGTAGTTAATGCTAAACCAGCATTCCCACCTATTAATATAGTTTCGTTTCCTGTTGAAACTACTTTACCAGCTTCAAAACCAATCGCTACATTGTAAGCGTCAGCTCCTGCATCTTGATCTCTTAAAGTATTATGTCCTATAGCAACGTTTTTGCCATGACCATCTTCTGCAGTAAGAGCTTGATAACCTACAGCGACATTACTATTACCAGTAGTTAAGTGATCTCCAGCTAAACTACCTACAATTACATTTGTAATACCAGTTGATAGACGCATACCAGCTTCATTTCCTACAGCTGTATTATGACCATTTGCTCCAGCATTTAAATCTCTTAAAGCTTTGTAACCAACAGCTACATTATTTCCATGTGCGTCTTCCGTAGTAAGCGCTTGATAACCTAAAACAGTATTACCAGCTCCTGTAGTAAGTGCATCACCTGCTAAACCACCAATAAGTGTGTTTTGAACACCTGTTGTAACAGTATATCCAGCTCGATATCCCATAGCCACATTGTAAGCATCTGCGCCTGCATCTTGTACTCTTAAAGTTTGATGTCCTACGGCAGTATTATAACTATGCGTGTCTTCTGCTGATAAAGCTTGATAACCTATTGCTATATTATCAACTCCTGAACTTAAAGTATCTCCTGCCGAAGCTCCTATTACAATATTTCTAATACCTGTTGTAACATTTCTACCAGCTCGCCATCCCACCGCCACATTGTAAGCATCACCACCATCTGCATCTTGTAAAGCTTCATGACCAATAGCTACGTCCGCAGCACCAGTAGTTTTTGCACTTAAAGCCTGCCTACCTATTGCTATATTATCAGTACCTGTAGTAAGAGTATCACCGGCCTCACCTCCAATTATCACGTTATTAGTACCTGTTGTCAGAGCATAACCAGCAGTATATCCAACTGCAACATTGTACATGTCAACATTACTAGCTGGATCTAAAGTATATAATGCTTGATAACCAATAGCAACGTTGTTATCGCCATCATCATTAGTATATAAAGCTCTATAACCTAAAGCTGTATTTCTTTCACCAGTTGTTATTGCTAAACCAGCACTAGCACCAACTAAAGCATTATATCTACCTGTTGTAATAGTTGTACCAGCATTATAACCTACAGCTACATTATATCCATTACCATTATAATTCATACTTGCTAAAGTACCACTACCTATAGCGGTATTACGAGCACCAGTATCTTCAGTTGATAATGCATTATAACCTAAAGCTACATTATTAGACCCGGTAGTTAATGCATCGCCTGCAAGGCCTCCTACAATAGTATTTTGTATACCTGTTGTCATATCTTCACCAGCAAGATGACCAATAGCTACATTGTATCCATCAGCTCCAGCATTTAAAGAGGCTAAAGCATTGTGCCCTATCGCTATATTAAGTCCATGCCCGTCTTCAGTAGATAATGCTTGTAGTCCAATAGCTATATTTGATGAACCTGTTGTTAAGGCATCACCAGCCAAACCGCCTATTAATACATTTCTAATACCTGTTGTAATATTTTCACCAGCTAAATAACCTATAGCTACACTATATGCGTCTGTGCCTGCGTCCATATCTCTTAATGCTCTATAACCTATTGCTACATTACGACCATGAGCATCTTCTGTGGATAAGGCTTCGTGTCCTATAGCTACATTATAGTCTCCAGTTGTTAATGCATCTCCAGCTTCAGCACCTATTATTATATTTCTAATACCTGTTGAAACTGCTACACCAGTATTATATCCAATAGCTATATTATAAGCGTCTGCCCCGGCATTTTGAACTAATAATGCTTGATAACCTATTGCAACATTTCTACCATTACCATCTTCTGCACCAAGAGCATTATGACCTATAGCAATATTATGACTACCAGTAGTTAAAGCATCCCCAGCGTTTGAACCAACTAAAGTATTAGATCCTCCTGAGCTTATATTAGTACCAGCTAAAGCACCTACAGCAACGTTTCTATCACCTGAAGTTAAAGCATCTAATGTGCTTATACCAATACCAGTATTATATTCTGCACTAGATATTGTACCAGTTGTACTATGCCCGACTAATAGCGATCCAGTAAAATTAGTACCTTCTAATTTATAAGCCAATGCAGCTGTACCACTAGAGTATACCTCTGTAAAATTATCATTACATATATCAAATGCTTCCCTTAAATTAGTTCCTGTTCCGTCATTTGCTGTAGTTCCTATGCTTATTGATTGTAGAGCCATTTATTATTTCTTTTTTAATTCTTTAATTTCTTCACTTAGTTCTTTAATTGCATTTACCAATATTGGTATGATATTTCCTTGTGCTAATTGATATTTTTCTGGATCGTTAGTATCTACTATTCCAGTATAATTAGCATTTTCTTTATCTAATATTTCTTGAACTTCTTGGGCAATAAAACCAGAAGCCTCTTTGCCTTTATCGTTATCAGTATGTCTATGATTCCATTTGAATTTTCTAGGTTGTAATTTATTTATAAAATCAACTCCTAATTCTAAATCTTCAATATCTGTTTTATCTCTTTTATCTGATACAAATGTCCAAGAACTTGCAGAACCTTGAAATCTAGCTACTACAGAACCATTATAAAGATTTACTTCATTATCAACATCTACAGCAGAAGCTGCACCCGCTTGACCTATAATAATATTATTATTACCCTCTGTAAGAGCATCACCTGCTAAACCTCCTATTAATGTGTTATTTGTACCGTTAGTTACTGCTAAACCAGCAGCAAATCCCACCGCGGTATTATAAGTATTATCACTACCTCCTGCAACAAATGCTTTTAATGATTCTTGTCCCACTGCAACATTTCTACTACCTAATAAATTTGCTGTTAAAGCTTCTGTTCCAACAGCCACATTTTTACCACCTGTAGTCCCAGCGTTCATTGTAAGGTATCCTATAGCTACATTTTCGCTACCTGTTGTTAATGCTTTACCTGCATATCCTAATATACTATTTCTAACACCTGTATTAATAGCTAAACCAGCTTGATAACCAACAGCTGTATTATATCCATCAGCACCTGCATCTTGAACTAATAAAGCATTAAATCCAATAGCCGTGTTTCTTCCATGCGTATCCTCAGCACTTAAAGCCTGATAACCTAAAACAGTATTACCAGCCCCTGTAGTAAGAGCATCGCCAGAAAGTCCACCTACAATAGTATTTTGAACACCTGTTGAAACTTCTTTACCAGCATTATGTCCTATAGCAATGTTATAAGCATCAGCACCAGCATTTTGATCTTGTAAAGCATAACTTCCAATAGCAATATTATAACCATTACCATCTTCAGTAGATAAAGCACTATATCCTATTGCAATATTGTGATGACCTGTAGTAACCGCATCACCTGTAAGCCCTCCGATTAATGTATTAAAAGTACCTGTCGTCATAGAACCACCCGCATTATATCCTACACCTGTATTATACATGTTTTGACCAGCGGAACCAGCATTTTGAGCATTTAACGCGCTACTACCTATAGCAATACTTCTATTACCAGCATTAGGATTTGATAAAGCTGCATATCCCATAACTACATTATCTGATCCTGTAGTAAAAGCATCACCTGCTAAACCACCCATAATAGTATTTCGTACACCTGTTGTAACATTTTCACCAGCACCATATCCTACCGCGGTGTTATACGCGTTGTCTCCCGCATTTTGATTTAATAAAGCATATGTTCCAACTGCAACGTTATATCCATATGAATCTTCTGTGCTTAAAGCACTTCTACCAATTGCAACATTGTTTTCACCTGTAGTTAATGCATCACCGGCAAAACCACCTATTATTGTATTGTTTACACCTGTTGTAACAGATTTACCAACATCATAACCTACCGCAACGTTATATGCGTCAGCACCAGCATCTTGAGCTGTTAAAGCATTATAGCCAATCGCTATATTACGCCCATGTGCATCTTCTGCTCCTAGAGCCCTAAACCCTATAGCTATATTTCTTGATCCTGAAGTTAATGCATCACCACATTCACCCCCAATTAAATTATTATATATACCCGTTGTCATTGATGTACCAGCAACATAACCTATTGCTACATTTTGACCTTCAATCCCAGCATTTAAATAATATAAAGCGCCATCCCCAATAGCTACATTTCTTCCATGAGCGTCTTCAGTTTGTAAAGCCCCATGACCTATAGCAATATTATTTGAACCAGTAGTAAGCGCGAGACCAGCTTTTCCACCAAGTAATATATTTTTAATACCTGTTGTAACAGCTGTACCAGCTTGATGTCCTACTGCTGTATTATAGGCATCTGCCCCAGCATTTTGTGTTTTTAAAGCAGCATAACCAATAGCAACGTTGTAACCATGACCATCCTC
>Ga0114901_1001916_pt1 | contig 11481 bp, 8 predicted proteins | sample MalvireepMed_s16_FD_89686 | JGI IMG/M metagenome (GOLD analysis project Ga0114901, IMG submission 89686) | Marine viral communities from the Global Malaspina Expedition - Malaspina viral metaG DeepMed_s16 | ecosystem: Environmental > Aquatic > Marine > Oceanic | place: Mediterranean Sea... | reverse complement strand
CCTTGGAATTGTCCAGATCGAACACATTAAGTGGGTTTTTGTCCTTGTCCTCACATGCAGAAAAAGCTAGTACCACAATGAGAAAACCGAAAATATATTTAAAAGTACTTTTCATATTTGTCATTTTTAATATTTATCAATCAACAAAACCTTCAGGGTTCGTATCCCAAAACACGGGAGTGTCTGGGGCACTTTTCTGTGTGATGTTCGTATTGCTGTCCGCAGCGGTCTGTGAATACCACATGGATCTTAAGAAGGTACCAGGATCCTGCAATGCAAAGGCAGGGGTAAGGTTATCCGGTTGACCGGTTCTTCGATAGGTGTTATAGGCCTCTATTCCACTGCACCAAAGGGCAATGAAATATTGTTCTACTATGATACGCAACTTATCGGTATCGTTACCCGCGTCATAATCGGTCAAAATCTCGGCAATATGGTTGTCAATGGCCGTACTGGTTGGTTCAAACCCACTTCCACTGGCAAGAGATGCCCCAAACTCCACAACAGTGTTGATGGATTGTCTGATCCCTGTTTCCAAGTAATCCCTTGCATTTCCAGTGGTGTTCAAAGTCAAAGCCGCTTCGGCCAACATAAAATAGGTATAGGAAGACATCAAAATAGGAGAGATTCCTGCTCCTGCCAATCCTTCATTCACAGCTCCAGACCCCGATACATTCCTAAAGGAATCATCATCGAAAGGCCCCCCGATCGGATAGGTTCCATGTAGGGTCCTAAAGGCATCATCAGGAGGGATACCATCATTGTCCAAGTGGTTTCTTCCCCAATAACCATCCAGACCATTGGTGGCTGGTACAGTACAATATGGTTCACTGGGATCCCACCAAGAGGGTAGGGAAATTTCGGTGACACATTCCTTGGTGATGACGTCTGCTCCTGAGAAATCACTTTGTTGACGGTAGAAGTAATATCGAATCCTTGGATCGGGTTCATTGTATTGGTTGGCCATCAGGTTCATATAGTAGTTACAGGTATAGAAGTCTGAACTTGGTCCTGCACCATCATAATTGGCATCAAAATAAGGGTGCCTGCTGTCAGGGGAAGCATTATTGGTCCCCCACTGGAAAAAGAAATCATCAGCAGAGTCCATGATCAATTGGTTGCCACTAATCAATTCATTGATGCGTGCCGTGGACACTGCAGCCCCAAATCCGTCTGCATTGGCAATGCGTGTCTGAAGGTACAGTTTAAGGCGCATGGTATTGGCCACTTTAATCCATTGGCTTTCGTCTCCTTTATAGAACAGATCGTTAAGTGGGAGTGCTGTTTCATCCTTATTAAGATTGACGATGGCATCGAGCAAAAGTTGATCGGCAGCCGCATAAATGGATGCCCCGGAATCCAATTTTGGGTTAAGGATACCCTCTCCCCCCTTTGCTGCTTCGGAATAAGGCACATCGCCAAAGAAATCGACCATGGACATCATAATGTATGCTTCCAAGATCTGGCCAATGGCAATATGGGTATATTGGCCTGCTTCTTCCGCCAAAGGGTTCATCGTACGGATGTCTATCAAGGCCCTTGCATACACATTGTCCCAAACCCTATCAAAATTTGATGGGTCGTAATTTTCACGATAAGTTGGGCCAAACCCATGCTGCATACGAACGGGTTCCATGCCAAACTGGCTCAGTCCGTTCTCTGCGCGACCTTCTTCCCCGGAATGGATCTGGGCGGTCATAAGTTGTATCTGATTTAGAAAGAAATCAACACTCGCCTGTGATGGGTTAAGGGCATTGGGGCTCTCAACAACATCCAAGGAGGTAGTCTCACAGCCCATCAAAATGGCAAGGGCAACAAATGGGAGACAAATGATCTTTGATATTTTTTTCATAATGTATTTTTTAAACGAGTTAGCTGTTCTTAAAATGACGCCCTAACGGTCAGTCCATATCTTCTTGTGGATGGTCCGGTGAAGAAATCGATTCCCTGGCCATTGCCGACACCCGTACTGGAGGAGTTGGTGTCGTAACGGACATCATCGGGGAAATTCACCGCTTTGTACCAAAGGTTGGAACCGGAAAGGGTGAACGACATGCTTCCAAACGGCGTTTTGTCCAAGAATTTCTTCGGAAGGGAATAACCCAATGAAGCCTCTTGAAGTCTGATAGTGGTGCCATCGTAAATATTCACTTCGTTGATTCCCCCAGCAAAATAGGTGTTGAAACCGAACTCGGTGGAAGTGACGGCTACGTTATTGGGTGTTCCATCAGCAAAAACCCCAGGAAGGATATAATTGGCTTCCCGGTCAATGGGATCATCGGCATCCACAACACCCCTACCGATCAAACCGGCTGTGGTCACGGAATACACATCGCCACCATGTCTATACTGCAAATTGGCGGACAATGAAAATCCTTTGTAGGTGAAGGTAGGGATCAATCCTGTGGTCCAGTCTGGATTGGGATCGCCAATTTCAGTGATGTTGTTGTTCACCAAATATTGTCCATTGTTCCCTACAACTTTGTTTCCATTGTCATCCCTAAGAATGGTGGAACCCAAGAATACACCGAAAGGTCTTCCCTCAACGGCATAGTTGGCAGCCTCACCGGAGATGGCAAAGGTCAATAGGATATTGTTGGTGCCTTCCGCAAGATCGGTTACAATGGTTTCGTTGGCAGTGAAGTTACCAGCCAGGTTAAAGCCAAAACCTGCCTCACTTTCCCTCAAGATGTTAAGGTCATAATCCACTTCCACACCTTTGGTTTCCACTTCCCCTATATTGACAAAAGTGGAGCGAAAACCGGTAGAACTATCAAGAGTTCGATTGGTGATCAAATCCTTGGTCGACTTTTTGAAAAGGCTCACATTGAAATTCAATCTATTGAACAATCTGGTATCCAGACCTATTTCCAGTTCCTGAACTTTTTCTGGGGACAAATCCCTATTTCCGAGGACATCGGAAACAGAGTTGCCCGATACCACATTTCCGTTGACATCAACAAAGGTTCTGGCACCCAAGGTCAACACATCCCTTGTGTTGAAAGGAGTTGGGAATCCGGCGGAAGAGCCATAGCCCACTCGGACCTTGGCATAGTTAAGTGCGTTTCCTTGAATGGCAGGGAAGGCCGTAGTTGGAATGAAAGAAAGGCTTGCCCCTGGATAAAAAAGCGAATTGTTTTCTGTTTCCAATGTGGAGGACCAGTCGTTCCTACCCACAACGTTCAAGTACAGCAAATCTTTGTAGGATACTGTGGCGTCTAAATAAACGCCCACTAGGTTTTCCTCAAAATTCTGGTTGAGGTTGGCCCCGGAGAACGAGTTCACTGAAGACGGGGTGGTAAAGTTATAGTGTTCCAAAACCCCGAATACCAACTGTCCTTGACTTTCGATCCCGTCCTGTGCATAAGTGTCCCTTCTGCTGTTGGCACCAAAGGTGGCAGTAAGGTTAACGTCCTCCGATAGGCTTTTTTCCGCACTCAAGATCAAATCATGGTTCCAAATGGAGTTTCTTACGGAAGTTGTCCTTAGGATACCCAAGGTTGGACCATCTACACCGCCTCTGTTTTGCCCGTAGGAGTTTAATTCTGTGTAAGTGTCCAAGCCAACACGATAGGTAAGGTTCATCCAATCGTTCAAGGCATAGCTCATGGACATGTTGCCGGTAAAGCGGTCAGTTTCCTGCGATGTTTTAGAGTTGGCCACGGTCCAATACGGATTTTGGATATCATTGCCGGAACGGTAATACACGCTACGTCCGTCCGCCGCCTGATAGGGAATGTTGGTCAGGTCCACGCTGATCGGGGTGTACAGAACATCCCCAAAAATGGCTGAACCATTAAAGGCCGCCCCACTTCCAGTACTCACTGCATTGGGTGGTGATTTGTAACCGGTACGTGCAAAGTTGAATACTCCGGAAACAGTGAAATTGTTGGATAATTTGGCATTGCCACCTAAGCTAAAATTGTTTCGAAGTAAACGGTTGCCACGAGTGACCCCAATATCTTCGGTACGACCGTAATTGGCGTTAAAGTTTACCTTTTCCGAGCCACCGCGAACATTCACCGAGGTACTGTACACATATCCGGTCCTAAAGAATTCTTCAACCCCGTTGTATGGTTTATAAGGATATTCGTCATCCAATAGATCCTCAAAACCGGCAATCAAAGTGGGGTCTGCCATATAGTTGAAGGGATGTCTTAAAATCGCTTCGCCATTTGGTCCTGTGCCAATGTATTGTCCAGCACTGGCAATCCCGTCATCGTCCGTACGATCAAAGCGGGGTCCCCAATTACTGAAGAAGTATCCAAAACCTTGATGAAATCCACCTCCATAATTTTGCTGGAATTTGGGCAATACCGCATTTGACATGAAAACCGACTGGGTCACGTTCACTTCGGTCTTGGTGGGTGCATCACCCGAAGCAGCACCTTTGGTAGTGATCAAAATTACCCCGTTTCTACCCCGGTTACCATAAAGTACGGTAGCACTCAAGCCTTTCAGGACGCTGACACTGGCAATGTTGTTGGGGTCTAGGTCCAAGAATCGGCTTGACTCGGTGTTACCGTCCAAAAAATTGGTTTGGGTGTTGGTACCTGAATCAAAAGGGATACCGTCAACTATGAACAAAGGTTGATTGGATTGTGTTGCCGAGGAATATCCCCTGATGATGATATTGGTACCGGAACCGGAAAGACCATTGTTGGAGGTAATGTTGACCCCGGCTACCTTTCCGTTCAATACCCTAGCGATGTCCGCCTCTGGACGTGCCTCCACTTTTTCAGATTCTACCGTGGTTACCGCATAACCCAAAGAGCGTTTTTCCCTCACGATACCCTGCGCGGTCACCACCACTTCTTCCAATTGGGAGGCATCTTCCTCCATCTGAACATTGATGGTGCTTTCGGCACCTATACCGCGTTCAATGGTTCTTTGTCCCAAATAGGAAAAGACCAGAACATCGCCCGTGTTAACGGACAAACGATATTGGCCGTCGAAATCGGATTGTGTACCATTGGTTGTGCCCTTAACAATAATGTTTACCCCGGGCAAGGGTACACCATCTTGGTCCATAACCGTTCCGGTAACCGTTTTTTCTTGAGCATGGGCAAAAGCCATTGACAGGCAAAAGGCCAGCAGTGCTCCAAACAGATTCTTTACTTTCATACGAATAAAGTTTTGTTAGTAATTGAATTGAGTCAGGCAACTGAGAAAGGTGGGCGGAGCTAGGAAAAAATGATAGCTAATTCAAATAATACTTCTGGGAAGTGAACAAAACTTAATGGATTCTGTTTTTTTAGAAGTAAGGCCTCTCACCGCCCTACCTTTACAATTGCACAACAAATCAACCCATTAAAACACGGGGAGGGGTACTTTTAAAACGGCAAGTACCTCAAAAATAAGGACGCCCATGGGGAAGGACTTTTTTTAACATTTGTCGACTTGATGGTTTTGAGAAAAGGATTAAAAACAAAAAGACCCCTTCAAAAATGAAGAGGTCCTTTACCGAATTGAGGAAAAATGGACATTTTTACTGTTGCCTATGCCATCTGTACGTCATATTCGTAGCCGACTATATTCCTATAATCGTTTGGACTGAGTCCGGTGACTTTTTTGAATGATGAATAAAAACTGTTCTTGCTATTGAAACCAACTTCGTACATAATGGCCTTGACACTTAGTTCAGGGTCCTTTTCCAAAAGGATTTTTGCTTCTTGAATACGATACTCATTTAAAAAGGAGTAAAAGTTTTTGGAAAAATACGTGTTGATTACTTGGGAAACCTTGTACCTGTTATGTTGAATATGGTCTGCAAGGTCATCCAACCCAAGGGCATTGTTCCGATAAAGATGGTCTTCTTCCAAAGCCAATTGGATTTTCTCTCTGATGGTTGCAGCCTGTTCTCTTGTGAGTCCTGATTTCCTGTACTTTTTGCACGATTTTTCGGGAATTTTCATGGGCTTTTCATCGCCTAAGTACCTGGATAGGATTTTAGTTAGTAGTCGTTTCATTGTTCGATGATTTTGATTGATGACTACTAGTTAGGAAGAATCCGTGTTAATTTAGGTGTCCCCGATAAGAGTTTACCTGGTTTTGATGGTTCCTAGGTACTGACTTGGGGTAAGATTGGTATCTTTTTTGAAGGCTTTGTTGAACGATACTTTGTTGTTGTACCCGACCTCGTATGCAATGTCGATGATGTTGCGTTCGTTTTCCCTTTCTAAAAGTTTTTTGGCGTCGTTGATCCGATGGCTGTTTACGAACTCATGAAAGCTCATTTGAAAATGTTCGTTGATCAACTGGGAGGCATTATGCCGTGTAGTGCCCAGTTTTTCAGCTACTAGGTCCAAGCTGATATCGTTCCTTCGGTATAATTTTTCATCATGAAAAATAGAGTAAAGGCTTTCTTTTAATTCTTGTGATAGGCTTTCCGTTAATCCTGATTTTATATACTTTGGGAACAATCGGTTGGTGTAGTCATATTGTCCACTGAACACATTGGGCTGCACATTGGCGGCGTAACCGATATATAGCACCATGGTGCTCATTAAAACAATGGGGGCATGAAATAGGAAACCACTGTTCTTGCCTGCCATAATGGAAAGGCCATAAACCAAATAGATCACTACATAGCTCACATGAATGCCGTACATGTTCTTTTGCCAAATCCTGGTTTTTTTGGCGAGCCCGTCTTTGTTCCTAGTAATGATCAGATGTACAAAATAGGCGTAAACGGCCAAGGAAATGGCCTTTATAATGACCAATAAGGTAAGTTTTGTGGAATCCCCAGGGTTTAATCCTTGTTGTAACCTAGTTAACATTTGGTCTATTTTTTCAGGACCGGTAAAGGCATAAACGTAAAAGACCATATAGATCAATAGTCCCACGGTTGGCAAAAAGTGCCAAACATCCGTCCATTTGAACCCGCTTGACTTGGCCACCCTTCTAAAATAAAAGTATAACAAGGGCCCATACAGAAAGGATGACCAAGTGGACATTAAATAGGTGTGTGGAAATTCAAAAACGTAGTTGGTGTTGTTCACACAGATATTCAAAATGAACAGGGAATGTATAAAAACGAAGATTGAAATCAGGATCCTGGCCTGTAAGTCAATGTTTTTATTCAGCAGTAGTAAGAACATGACATAAAATCCAATAATGGAAACAAAAAAGTACAGAACGGACCATGTTGAAATTTTTGGTAAGACCGAACCTGTTAGCTTGGTGAATTCCTCGGATTCCCGAATTTCATCAAAATCCTCGTGCTGGAGAAAATTTGGTTGAAAATCAATTTTAAAATAATCGTAAATATGGGAAACAGATTCTTTGGATTTATGCAGCGCAGCTTCACTAAGGGCCAATTTTTTTAAGGAATGAACCTTTTCTTGGGTATTGGATTCATCCAGACTCTTTTCATAAATCGGAATGGCTTTTTCGTATTGGTGAATGTTGAAATAATAATCTGCCCATTCAATGGAATCTTGAAAACTTAGGTTATAGAATTCCTTGCCATTTATTGAGTTGGGCGCATTCCCATATAAACAAATAACATAGCACAATAGTAGAGAGAAGACAATATTTTTGGAAAATTGTCCCATTTTGATTGATGATGAATTAGCGTTGTTAACAATTTAGTGAAAACAAGCGTTAAATTCGTTAATGAACTATTAAAATAGGTAAGCCCCGATAATAATTTACTCTAAAAACCTAGCCTTAATGACAATCCTGATTGTTGGAGTGCTATGTTTCCAATTCAGGTTTTCTTGTTTGAAACCCCAAGTTTTTTAAAGTTGAATTTGAAACAAGGGATTTCCTAATTGAAGAATTAGACATGTTTGCTAGTTGATCACTACCCTAAATCCAACATCCTGTCTTCTAAGGTACTTGTTGAATTTTTTCTTGGAGTTGACCTTGACCGAATTGGCATCCTCAAAAAAACTACCGCCCATTACTGCTGGGTTGGTCGGATCTCGCTCCCCGGCAAGAGTCCATTCCCAAACATTTCCGCACATGCTGTACAAACCTAATTCGTTAGGTTGCATGCAAGTTATGCAATCTGGTTTTTCTCTGCTATTTCCAATATACACTACAAAGGCATTGGGCAAGTCCTTGTTATAGATGAAGTCAGGGGTGTCAAAATTAGTGGAACGTGCCGCATATTCCCATTGTTCAGGGGTAGGAAGGGTAAATGTTTCCTCATATTGTTTAGAAAGCCAATTACAATACTCAATGGCCTCTGCATAGGTTACATTTGCAATGGGCAATTTAGGGTCTCCCCATCCCCATTCCGGTGCCGGGGGCATTTTTCGACCTGTGTCTTTGCAGAATTGTTGAAAATCTTGAATGCTTACTTCGGTTGAGCCCATGTAAAAAGAACGTATCTCTTGGGTTAAATGAGTTTTGACCGAACCGGTAACACTATCTGATACCTTTGTGCCAAAAAAGCCTTCTGGAACCAAGATCATGTCCACGGGCAAATTGTTCTGGGCAAATGTTCCCTGTATGGAAAGCAGCAATGTGAAAATTATCAATCTTGTTCTCATGGTTTTGCCTTTAAAGATTATTTCTTCTGTTTCTGAAGGACCTTGATTTCCGTTCTCAATGCATCCAACAACGCTTCAGATAGGGTCACAGGGAAACGAGCCGCATACGGATGGTCCGTTTCAATGAGTTCATAATCTGCATCGGTCACATTTCCAGCATTCCAAATGGTAGGATCTATGCCATAGACTTCCCTTTTGGAGCAATTTTCATGTTTCATCCAAAAACCGATATAAGACAGGGGTGGCTCAAAGGTATCGGTTGCCCCGAAGGTAAAGTTGAAGATGTCCACTTCTTCAATACATGATATGGGAATAACCTGTTCAATTTTTTCTACGGTGACCAAGGTGTCATATCCCTTGATTCTTTGAACATAACAGAGAAAAAGGCTATCACCAACAGTAGTTGTGCTGGCATTGTAAAATTTATAGGTCAAGGAGTCCGATGCCATTTCCTCTTCCAATTCCCTATGGACAAAAGTGACATTTTCGGAAAACTGGGATTCCAATGTTTTGGTAATCCCAGTTTCAAGAGGGGTGTGTTTGGCTTGACCATAGATGGAAAAGCAAGAAACCAAGCAAAGGATTGCCATCAAAGCGTGCCCAGTGAATCTGTTAAAAGAATTTTGATTTAACATAGTTGTTGGTTCCGTTGTAATATTTCCATTCCCCTGTTTTCACTCCATTTTTATATTCTCCTATGGAGTGGCTATAGCCTTCCTCCACAATAGCGGCCAGTCTTTCGTCCTCTTTCCACAGCCCTTCTTTTACCCCGTTGGAGTAGTTACCTTCAGAAGTGACCTCACCCGCACCGGACTCATAAAGTTTCCAATACCCATGTTTTAGATCACCCTTATAAGTTCCCTCTACGTGTAAAGTGCCAAATTTGTAGGACTTGTAGGGGCCATCCATTTTATTGTTCACGTAGTTTGTTTCGATCCAAATGCGGCCATCTTCATCATAGGAAACACATTTACCCTGAAGTTGCCCATTGATATAAGTGCAATCTGAAATAAGCTGGCCATTGGCCCAATAGGACTTGTTGCTCACAATATTCCCTTCGTTGTACTCGATAATGGAACCTATGGTTCCATCTTCATTGAAGTGTTTTGTTTCTCCATGAGGGATTCCGTTCTTAAAATGACCGATCTGCTCAATCTTGGGTTGGACATCCTTGGCGGCCAAGTATGCTTCGTTCAGAAAATATTTCTTCCATTGCCCATGTTTTTGGTTGTTGAGAATTTGACCTTCGGAAAGGATTTTGCCATATCCATATTCCTTAAGATAGATTATTTGATCGTTTTCATAGGTCAACTTTCGTCCAATGTTGCCATCATTGTAATATTGGGTCCATTCACCCACATGTTTCCCGTTCTCAAATGCCCCCTCTACATTGGTTTTCCCATCTTCGGAATACATGGTGTATTTCCCATGCAATACCCCGTTGACCTTACCGACCCGTTCCATGATATTTCCACTGGAATAGTAGGTTATGGTATCGGTTTGACCGAAGGCTAGGGCAATCGAACAAAAAAGAAAGAGAGATAAAACAGTAGGTCTCATTGGTCTATTGTATGGTTTCTATTAATGGTATGGAAGTATCCTGTAATACACCCCCGATCATCTCGGCACTTAATTTTGCGGTGACTACGGCACTGTCATGTGGGGAAAGCATATTGGCCCATTTCAAAACTTTTATGGTATCGCCCGCTAGGGAAGTGATTTCAGATACATCAAAATCATAATCGTTTTTCATATCGGTCTCCAGATGGGTTCCTATTTTATTCCATGTAATGCGTCCTAAGAAGGAAAAATTGTTCAATGTCTTGTTCAACAATCGGAGATTTTCCATCGCTTTTGCACCCAGTTTACTGTTGGAGTTGAAGACGAAAGTTGCAGGAAATACGATTCCGTCCTCATTTACATAATGAATGATGAGTTGTGCAGCGTCCACGTTGAATTTTGCAACCCGAGCTCCTCCGGTCTGTGATGCAGCACTGACCACGGTCTGCGCCATTTTTCGGCCTAGATCGGCCCCAACTCTTTTAAGTTGCCTGCCCTCGGCAAGATCCACAACCTCAAGTTTTATGATGGAGGCCAACGGGATATCGCTAAATTTACTATCGAGCGGGCCTCCTTTTTCAAATGAGGCCGCATCTGAGTTGTAAAATTCCAATTTTCCGTTTGAAATTTGGGCAACTGTAAATTGTTGTTTCAATTCGGAGGGCCTTAACAAATTGGGTCCTGGTAGCCCACTCACATAGCGGTGTAGGGCAATAGTGTATGCATTGTTTGTTTCAGAAAGTGATTTTTGCAAAGCAAGACTTTCATAGTTGTTGCGATTTCGTAACTCTAAGGCTTCACTTTTGGAGTATTGTGTTTTGGACAGAAGTTCTTCGTACTGTTTTTTGGTGGCGTTACTCTCCATGTCCTTTCTCGAAGCCTTCCTTTCGGCCTGCGCTCCCGAGGTATCCGCACCGTAGTCGAACGCTTTTTGTTTTAAGTTGGTGAACCAATTATAGATGCGTAAAAAGAAAGGCAGCAAAATCCAGGCCCATCCATATTCGATGACCATCGATTTAACACTTTCAATACCATCGGTGGCCCATAATACAATACAAGTCAGTAGAAAAAGAACTATGGTAAGTTTAAAGTTCTTGATAAGTTTTTTGATCATTGGTCTTGATAGATTGGTGGTTAAGTATGAAATAGTTAACGAAAGAGAAGAACAAAATGATATATCCGACTAGTCTTAAACAATTAAATTTGGGCTTCACCAAATTTAAAAGTCAGGAACAACAAGTTACAATACCCTAAATTGGGTATTTTATGAATGGCAGGCCAAATTGATACATTCAATTTTAAATGTATCCTTTTCTAATACATTCAGCGATAAGCTCCGAAGTGTTTTTGGCACTGGTCTTTCGAAGGATATTCTTACGGTGGGTAAACACGGTTTGTACGGAAATGTTGAGGTCCAGTG
>Ga0114901_1001913_pt1 | contig 11506 bp, 12 predicted proteins | sample MalvireepMed_s16_FD_89686 | JGI IMG/M metagenome (GOLD analysis project Ga0114901, IMG submission 89686) | Marine viral communities from the Global Malaspina Expedition - Malaspina viral metaG DeepMed_s16 | ecosystem: Environmental > Aquatic > Marine > Oceanic | place: Mediterranean Sea... | reverse complement strand
GTAACATTTTTACGAATGAAATCTTTATTCACAACATTGGCCCTTTGTGGGCTGGGGCTCACCTTGAGTGCCCAACAAGTAGAACCTGCCGACACTTTAGAAGGCAAAAAAGTGGTGCTGGACGAGGTCCTGGTCCAAGCCGTCCGGGTGACCAAGGAGTTTCCCATTACCTTTTCCAATTTGGAGAAGGAGGATCTTGGGCCCCGAAACTTGGGGCAAGATGTACCCATTTTGATGAATTTCATGCCTGCCGTGGTGACCACATCGGATGCTGGGGCAGGGATTGGCTACACCAGTATTCGGGTGCGGGGTAGCGATGCCACAAGGGTGAATGTCACCATCAATGGCGTGCCGTACAACGATGCCGAGTCCCAAGGAACCTTTTGGGTGAACATGCCCGATTTTTCCTCATCCACCCAAAGCTTGCAATTGCAGCGAGGGGTAGGAACCTCGACCAATGGGGCAGGTGCCTTCGGTGCCAGTCTCAACATGCTCACCGATGCTTTTTCAGAAGAGGCCTATGCAAGGGTTTCTTCTTCCATCGGAAGTTTTAACACGCTTCGGAACAACGTAAAGTTCAGTACAGGGCTCCTCAACGACCATATTGAATTTTCTGGAAGGCTATCCCGCATTACCTCCGATGGTTATGTGGATCGGGCCAGTTCCAAATTGGACGCTTACTTTCTGCAAGGAGTGTACAAAGATGACAATACCTTGGTGAAGGCCTTGCTTTTTGGAGGGCATGAGGTTACCTATCAAGCTTGGGATGGTGTCACAGCGGAACAATTGGAAAACGATAGGACATTTAATCCTGTGGGAATGTATACCGATGAAGATGGGAACGTTCAATTTTACGACAAGGAAGTGGACAACTACAAACAAGACCATTTTCAATTGCATTGGTATGAAACGTTGGGTCCTGAGTGGACCACCCATTTGGCTTTGCATTATACACGTGGACGAGGTTTTTTTGAACAGTATAAGGAAGATGAGGATTTTGCCGATTATGGTTTGGATCCCATAGAGGTCAATGGTGGAACCATCAACTCAACCGACCTGATCCGCAGACGTTGGTTGGACAATGATTTTTATGGAACTGTATTTTCGGCAACCTATGACAAGAACAACCTCAAACTGATTTTTGGGGGTGGATACAATGAGTACAAAGGAGACCACTTTGGCGAGATCATCTGGGCGCGATATGCCAGCAATAGTGAGATCAGGGACCGATATTATGATGATAATTCGACCAAGACCGATTTTAACGGGTACACCAAGGCCAACTATCAATTGAACAACAAATGGTCGGTTTTTGGGGATGTGCAGTACCGTCGGGTAACCTATAACGCCAATGGTGATGATACCGGTCTGGTGGATGATACCTTCAATTTTTTCAATCCGAAAACAGGGGTGACTTTCGATTTAAACCCAAACAACAATTTCTATTTTTCGTATGCAAGGGCCAATAGGGAACCCAATCGGAACGATTATGAAAATGGCAGTCCGCGCCCAGAAAAACTGAACGATTTTGAGTTGGGCTGGCGTTATGTTTCCCCAGATTTTCAGTTGAATACCAATGTGTACTACATGCGCTATAAAGATCAGTTGGTACTCACCGGGGAGCTCAACGATGTTGGGGCGCCCTTAAGGTCGAATGTTGGGGACAGCTATAGACTGGGCTTGGAATTGGATGCCAATTTGAGGTTTGCACAGAAATTTTTGTGGAGGCCCAATCTTGCACTGAGCGACAACCGAAACCTCGACTTTTATTTTCAACGGGACGGCGAACTCCAGAATTTGGGCAATACGCACATCGCCTATTCGCCCCAATTGATTGCCGGGAACGTGTTCACCTACCAACCCAATGAAAATTTTCAGGTGTCCTTGCTGTCCAAGTTTGTAGGCAAGCAGTACATGGGTAATATCGATTCTGAAGGTTCCACATTGGACAGTTATACCCAAACCGATTTCAATGTTCAGTATGTGATTCAAACCAATGCCTTTGTGAAAAGCATTGTGCTTTCTGGATTGGTGAACAATATTTTTGATGCGGACATTGTTTCCAACGGGTATTTTTACACCTACGATGACGATTTTTCCAATCCTGGAACGGTAACCACCATTGAAGGTGCCGGCTACTATCCCCAAGCAGGAATCAACTTTTTGTTAGGGGCCACTTTCAATTTTTAGGATATGAAATGAATGGGATTCTGTAATTTTAGCAAGATGACAGAATCCCATTTTCATTTTTCAGAAGAGAAACCCTTGAGATGGGGCGTGATCGGTTGCGGTGGCGTGGCCGAGAAAAAAAGCGTCCCGGCATACCAGATTACATCAGGTTTTATGGTGGATATGGTTATGAGACGCAATGCTGAAAAGGCCAGGGATTATGCCAAGAGACATGGAATTCCTCAATGGACCACCAATGCCGAAGCGGTTATTTTTAACCCTGAAATAGACGCTGTTTACATTGCCACTCCACCAGATACCCATAAAAAGTATGCCTTACTAGTGGCCGAAGCGGGCAAGCCCTGCTGTGTGGAAAAGCCCATGGCTCCGAATTATCAGGACAGTTTAGCCATGTATAATGCGTTTGAGGAGAGAGGATTGTCTCTTTTTGTAGCTTACTACCGGCGTTCGTTGCCCAGATTTCTAAAAGTAAAGGAATGGCTAAATGAAGGTTTGATCGGTGAGGTACGACACATCCATTGGGAAAAATCTAAACCACCCAATGATGCTGATCAGAGCGGGAGCTACAATTGGCGCACGGACAAGCAAGTTGCCCCTGGCGGTTATTTTGACGATTTGGCAAGCCACGGATTGGATCTGTTCACCTTTCTTCTTGGCGATATCGTGGAAGCAAGCGGAATAGCAAAAAACCAACAAGGATTGTATTCAGCGTTCGATGCCGTTTCGGGAATTTGGCTACATGAAAGAGGAATCACGGGTGAAGGTTTTTGGAACTTTGGAACCCATCAACGGGTTGATAAGGTCGATATTTATGGTTCCGAGGGAAAGATCAGTTTTTCCGTTTTGGATGAGGCACCCATTCAGTTGGAGAATGCATCGGGACATCAAATTTTGGACATCCCACACCCGGAATATATCCAGGAATACCACGTGTCCAACATCAAAGACCATTTATTGGGTAAAACAGTACATCCTTCCACAGGAAAGTCAGGGTTGCTCACCAGCTGGGTGATGGACAAGATTTTAGGTGCTCTTTAATTGGAAATGACCACGACGTTTCCGTTCAAAGTGGCGCGATAAAAAAGCAGGTCATAGTAGCGATTTCCGTCACTAGGCCGGTCCAATTGTTGACCGGTGAATAGGTTATAGGTGTATCCTTCGCAACTACAGACCACATTTTGTCCATCAATGGACATAGTAGAACAACTGTTCGGGGTATGGTTGGGGCAGCTGGCCTCAAAAGCGTAGTAGGTATCCAAACTGGATTTGATCACAAAGGCACCCCGGGTACCCACTCCATTGTTCCCAACATACACTGGGTTCCCTATGGTGTTCAGGTTCGTGTACAACGGTAGGTTCAGGTTTAATTCAAAACGAAAACTCACTTCTTGCAGATATGGATTTCTGTTGGTACTGTCTGAACTACAGGAAATTAACAATATAAGCAAGGCAAAGCTCCAAAAGTGCTTCATAGTAGGTGTTTCTTGACATTGCTCAGCAAAGTTGAACAAAATTTACCTATATTTGCGTTAAATCCTCGCAAAATCCATGCAGGTCATGGGACTCGTTGAGGATTTTTTGTATTTGTAAAGAAGAGTTCATTGGGGAAATTATTTTTTGATTTTCTTCAATGTTCTTTTGCATTAAAATTTGAAGTCATGAGCAAAGTATCATACTACACAGCGGAAGGATTAAAGAAATTGAGGGATGAGTTGAACCAACTCAAGGATGTGGAACGTCCAAAGGCATCACAGGCCATTGCGGAAGCTAGGGACAAGGGAGATTTGTCCGAAAATGCAGAGTACGATGCCGCCAAAGAGGCCCAGGGGTTGTTGGAAATGAAGGTTTCTAAAATGGAGGAGACCTTGGCCAATGCCCGTTTGATTGATGAGTCGCAATTGGACAATTCCAAGATTTTGGTGCTTTCCACGGTAAAGTTGAAGAACCTGGCCAATGGCATGCAAATGAAGTATACCCTAGTAGCGGAAAGTGAGGCAGATTTAAAAACCGGGAAAATATCGGTAACCTCTCCCATAGGAAAAGGACTCTTAGGCAAATCTGTAGGAGATGTAGCCGAGATCAAGGTGCCGAACGGAACTTTGAAATTGGAAATTTTGGAAATCTCCAGGGATTGACAGCCATTAAAAATCAGTATCTTTAATCTCGTCTTATGACGGGATTTTTCATTTTAAACCAAACCACAATGGCCAGCATTTTTACCAAGATCATCAACGGGAATATTCCTTGCTACAAAATTGCGGAGGATGAAGATCATTTCGCTTTTTTGGACATTAACCCAAACTCCAAAGGGCATACGCTTTGTATTCCCAAAAAGGAAGTCAACAAGATCTTGGAAATGGATGAGGATGCCTACATGAAACTCATGGCCTTCTCAAGAAAGGTGGGTAAGGCTATCGAGGCAGCTGTTCCCTGTAAACGTGTTGGGATGACGGTCATTGGGCTCGAAGTGCCTCATGTACATGTGCACCTTATACCGCTGCAGAGCATGGCGAATGCCACCTTTCAACATAAGGAAAGTCTTAAGCCCGAAGAATTTGAAGCTGTGGCCGAAGCCATAAAGGCACAACTTAGTTGAAACCTTCCAGATAAAAGTATACCCCACCTGCCACCAAGCCGAGCATCAGCACCATAATAATAAAGAACAAGGTGGTGAACCTTACCGAAGGCCTATCGGGCTGTACCAATTTATTGTAGTAGTCAAAAACCCTTTCAATATCCGGTGTCCAGTTGACCGGGTAAATTTTGGAGTGACATTTCTTACACTCTATTTCATGTGTTACCTCGTTCGTGGTCCTGTGGAAGAACGGGTTAAAGGTGTGCTTTTGAAAAAAGGTAAGCTTTAGTTCCTGGTTATAACATTCGGGGCAGTTATTGGTAATATCAGCTTCCTTTATTATGAGTCTTTTTTCCTTTGCCATAGGTCATTTTTCAATTGCTCTTAGGGAAATCTGCATGATTGTTCCTTCTTTACTGGACGAAAATACTTTAATTTTTCCTTTATGGTACTCTTCCACAATCCTTTTAACAAGCGAAAGTCCCAATCCCCAGCCTCTTTTTTTGGAGGTTACTCCGGGACTGAAAATATTCTGCCATTCACTTTTGGCAATACCATGCCCTGTATCGGAGACCGATATATGAACAAGGTGACCCTTCTTCTCAATCTGGATGGCGATGTTGCCCTTCCCCCTCATGGCATCGATTCCATTTTTGACCAAATTTTCAATGCTCCAGTTGTACAGTGGCGGATTTAAAAGAACGGGCACATTGTCAACGTTACTACTAAAGGAAAAATGGACCAGTTTGGAACTTCGCTTTTTCAAGTACTCGTAGGCCTTTTCGGTTTCGGCAACAATGTTGTGCTCGTGCAGTTCTGGAATGGAACCGATCTTTGAAAAACGTTCGGTTATGGTCTGCAATCGGTCAATGTCCTTACCGATTTCCTTGGTTACATCTGGGTTGATGTCCTCGGTTTTTAACAACTCGTTCCAGCCCAAAAGTGATGTCAATGGGGTGCCGATTTGATGAGCCGTTTCCTTGGCCATGCCCGCCCAAAGTTTGTTCTGTTCCGAGGCCTTGTTGGTCCTGAAGAAGAAAAAGATGACAGCACCAAATAGAAAGATGATGAGCAACAGGGCTAGGGGATAATACTTCAATTTGTTCAGTACTTCGGAGTTGCCGTAGTAGAGCGTTTCCAACAATTCCCCATCCTGAATGATCAAAATGGGCTCGTTCTCGTTTTTGAACTGGGCTATCTTTTTTTGTATATAAAGACTGTCGGCCACTTTGTCCTCTGGTATATTGTGCGTTTTGTATGACCCTTCCTCATTAAGCAGAATCATGGGAGTGGAGGTGTTGTTACCCAAGACTTTTAAGGTGAGATTGCCCAGCTCCTGGTCCACCGACGATTGTACCAGTTCCAACTGGGCCGTGGCCCAAATTTCCATTTTAAGCCGTTCTTCCTCCTTGAACTTTTTGAAGAAACTGTTCGTATTCCACAAAATCAAGCTTACGATCACAAATGCGGAAATCAGCAGAATGATGTTGGAGGCTTTCCTTTTAGGACTGAAGTTCATTTTAGGCTGAATTGTAATTAAAGATAGCTGAAAATGGATAACATGTTAATACTTCGTTGAAATAACGGGTTCCAAAGGAAATCATTTTATGTATTTTTGAAATTCAACAAAAATTAACATACATGGAAGTTCAGGGAAGAATCAAAATGATAGACGAAACCAAGACGTATGGAAACAATGGTTTTAGGAAAAGAGAGTTGGTCGTGACCACCGAGGAGCAATATCCGCAGCATATATTGATAGAATTTGTTCAGGACAAATGTGATCTGTTGAACAGTTTCAGTGCTGGGCAAATGGTAAAGGTGAGCATCAATCTCAGAGGAAGGGAATGGGTAAACCCTCAGGGAGAGACCAAGTATTTCAACTCCATTCAAGGATGGAGGGTAGAGAGCCTGCAACCGGAATCCAATACGGCCAACATGCCACCGGTTCCTCCAATGGAGGCCTTTGAACCGGTTGATGACTTTAACGACGAAGACCACGACGATCTGCCGTTTTAAGGTTTTTTTATAATAAAATGAAAAGATCTGGGCTATAACCCAGATCTTTTCATTTTAAACCCTATTGATTATTTTTAAGGAAAAATTGCCCTGTGGAACACTTTGAAGACGGTCTGCCCCTGTACTTTTTGAACAACAGGATGGAGTTTCCGCCCGTGGAAGCGGCCAATGAGGACGGTTTGCTTGCCGTTGGGGGCGACCTTTCCATGGAGCGACTCCTTTTGGCTTATAAAAACGGCATATTTCCTTGGTTCAATGACGACTCCCTCATTCTTTGGTGGAGCCCCGATCCAAGAATGGTGTTGTTTCCGAAAAAGCTCAAAATCTCGAAAAGTATGCGCAAGGTTTTACGGGATGACTCCTTTGTGCTCACCCAAAACACCTGTTTTGAAAAAGTGATGGAACTCTGCGGCAAAGTGGAACGTTCCGGGCAAGATGGAACTTGGATCACGCTGGAGATGAAAGTGGCCTATGTGAACCTACACAATGCAGGTTGGGCCAAATCCTATGAGGTTTGGGAAAATGGGGAATTGGTCGGCGGTCTGTATGGGGTGGATCTTGGGCATGTGTTCTGTGGGGAGAGTATGTTCAGTTTAAAACCGAACGCCTCTAAATATGCCTTCATCAAAATGGCCCAAGAACTGGAGCAAAAGGGTTATGGCCTAATCGATTGCCAAGTGCATACCGATCATTTGGAAAGTTTGGGTGCCGAACTGATTCCCAGAAAAAGATTTATAGATATATTAAGGTCAAAAAATTAAACCTCATCGTACCTGAAACAATTGACTTCATGGTCGTTGACCATACCCGTGGCTTGCATGTGCGCATAGATCACGGTACTACCCACAAACTTGAACCCGCGCTTTTTTAAATCCTTGCTAATGGCATCTGAAAGTGGTGTGGTGGCAGGCGCTTGCTTGTAATGGGGCAATGCATTTTTGATGGGTTCGCCGTTTACAAATCCCCAAATATAATCGCTAAAACTTCCAAATTCCTTTTGCACTTCCATAAAGGCCTGTGCATTGGTAATGGTGGCATGGACCTTTAGTTTATTTCGAATAATACCAGGATTTTGAAGGAGCTCATCCACTTTGTCCTGAGAATATCCCGCTATCTTTTTATAATCGAAATGATCGAAAGCATCACGAAAATTTTCCCTCTTCCGCAACACGGTGATCCAACTCAATCCCGCTTGAAAAGTCTCCAGGATCAAAAATTCAAAAAGGGTATTGTCATCCTTTACGGGCACTCCCCACTCGGTGTCGTGGTATGCTTCATACAGGGGGTCACCAATACACCATCCACATCTGTGTTTGTCCATCTTTTTTTGGTTTTGGCAAAAGTAAGGCAAAAAGAAAAGCGTTAATCGAAAGTTAAAGTGTTGATAATTGATAGTATTACTATTATTTTAGCCAGAATTTATTTTAAAACTGTACCAAATGGATGTTTTGATGCAGTCCCTTAGGATAGGGATCAATGAAAAATTGTACATCAAGGACCCTGAATCTTCAGATCTTGGGAAAAAAATTGTGGAAGAAAGCATATTGTTGATTGACGAGATCGGGTTTGAGAGTTTCACCTTCAAAAAGCTGGGGGCAAGGATCAACTCCAACGAGAGCTCCATATACCGGTATTTTGAGAACAAGCACAAGCTTTTGCTATACTTGGCCTCATGGTATTGGGGATGGATGGAGTATCGCATGGTCTTTGACACCAATGGTATTTCCAATCCAGTGGAAAAACTCAGTAAGGCCATTGAGGTCCTGACGCAAAATGTAGAGGAGGACAACGCTTTTTCGCACATCAATGAAGTGGTGTTGAACAAGATTATCATAAACGAATATTCAAAATCCTACTTGGTCAAGGAGGTGAACAACGAGGACAAGAACGGTTATTTTATCGTAAACAAACGATTGGTGGGCCGTTTAAGCGAGATGATTGTGGCCGTGGACAAGGGCTATGCGTACCCCTTGAGTTTGGCCAGCACCATTTTGGAAGGTACCCTGCACCAGTATTTTTTGAAAGAACATTTTCCCATGCTTACCAATTGTAACGAGAACGTTACCCCAACCCAGTTTTTCACGGATTTGATATTCCGTACACTAAACCTCAATGTGAATGGCTAAAAATATTCTTACCGCTTGGCAGCGGTTGATGGGCTTGCTTGCCCTGGACAAGAAAGACATCTTTCAAATTTTTTACTATGCCATATTCGCGGGATTGGTAAACCTTTCCCTTCCCTTGGGTATACAAGCGATCATCAACTTGATCCAAGGTGCTAGGGTGAGCACGTCTTGGGTGGTTTTGGTAGTTTTGGTGACCATGGGCGTGGCCTTCGTTGGCACCCTACCATTGATGCAGATTCGGATCATTGAAAATATACAACAAAAGATCTTTACCCGAGCTTCTTTTGAATTTGCATATAGGTTTCCCAAGATAAAAATGAGTGAACTCAAGAACTTTTACCCACCGGAACTGGCCAATCGTTTCTTTGATACCCTTACCATTCAAAAATCGTTGTCCAAGGTTTTGATCGATTTTCCAGCGGCCTTGTTGCAGATTGTTTTTGGGCTGTTGCTGCTCTCTTTTTACCATCCTTTCTTTATCATTTATGGGTTATTACTGGTGTTGCTCATTTATATTGTGTTCAAGTTTACGGCCCAACGCGGGTTGGACACTAGTTTGGAGGAATCCAAGATGAAATACAAGGTGGCCCATTGGATACAGGAAATTGCCAGATCCATTATCAGTTTTAAACTATCGGGGAAAACCTCGCAGGCCATACAAAAGAATGATGCTTTGGTGTCCGATTATCTCGATGCCCGGGAAAGTCACTTTAGGGTTTTGGTGTTACAGTTCATTCAAATGATAGGATTCAAGGTTTTGGTAACGGCAGGATTATTGCTCATTGGCGGGTTATTGGTTTTGGATCAAGAAATGAACATTGGGCAGTTTGTTGCCGCGGAAATCATCATCCTTTTGGTCATTAACTCCGTGGAGAAGATGATCTTAGGTCTTGAAACCTTTTATGATCTCCTTACCTCATTGGAAAAATTGGGACAGGTTGTAGACAAGGAACTGGAGCATTTGGAAGGGGAAACGCCTTTTACAGGTAAGGAGGGCCTCACCATTGAGTTACAAAATTTGGTCTACAATGTACCGGGCAGGGACAAAAGAATCATCGATGGCGTTTCCATGACGATCCCACCAGGCAACAGAATGGTGATTCGGGGCTCCAAAGGATCGGGCAGGGCTACTTTATTGCGTTTGATAGCAGGGATCATTGAGCCCGACCACGGTAATATTTTTGTGAACAATGTGGCCCTTTCAGGTATCAACCTTAGGGAGTATCGATCCTTATTGGGCCATGCCCTTACCGAGGAATACCCATTTGAAGGGACCATTTTGGACAACATCACCTTCGGGAATACCGAAATATCCATGGAGGATGTGTACTGGGCCTTGGAAAAAGTAGGACTTACTCAATTTGTAAAAGAACAGCCCCTTGGCTTAAAGACCATACTGTATCCTGAAGGCAAAAAAATACCTGATTTCATTTCCAAAAAAATTGTTTTGGCCAGAAGTGTCGTCATCCGGCCCAAGTTGATGATCCTTAAAGACCCCCTGGATCAATTTGATGAAGTGGAGACCGAAAGGATGATGGATTTCTTTACCGATCCTTCCAATGGATGGGCCTTGGTGGTGGTCAGTGAAAATCCAAAGTGGATAGGGAAATGCGATACGGTAGTTAGAATGGAAAATGGACGTTTGACCCCAAAAAATTAAGATATATGTTGAATATTTCCTCACATAGCAAGTTGAACGAAAAGGTGGACCTGACCGGTTACGAAGCCGGTAAAAAGGTGTTCCATAAAAGGCATTATAAACAATTCAACCGTTTTTTGGCGGCATTTTCCATCATCATGTTCTTTGTTCTGTTTTTACCATGGACACAGAATATCTCCGGTAAAGGGTATTTGACCACCTTGACCCCGGACCAAAGGCCGCAGACCATTCAATCCCCAATTCCGGGTCGGATTGAAAAATGGTATGTTCGAGAAGGTGATTTTGTGGAAAAGGGAGACACGATACTTTATATTTCTGAGGTAAAAAGTGAATACTTTGATCCCAATTTAGTGGAACGTACGGGACAGCAGATCAAGTCCAAATCCATGGCGGTCAACTCATATCAAGAAAAGGTGAAGGCCTTGGGCACCCAGATTACCGCTTTGACCCAAGAGAGGGTGCTAAAACTGGAACAAGCCAAAAACAAATTGATCCAATCCAAACTCAAGGTGCAGAGCGATAGTATTGATCTGGAAGCCGCCAAGACCAATATTGCCATTGCGCAACGGCAATACGACCGGGTGGTCCAACTGCAGGAAGAAGGTCTTAAAGCGATTACCGATGTGGAAGCAAAACGCCTGAAACTACAAGAAACCCAGGCGAAACTCATCAGTCAGGAAAACAAACTGCTCACCAGTAAAAATGATGTGATCAATGCCCAAGTGGAAATCAATAGGGTGCAAGCAGAATATACCGATAAGATTTCCAAGGCGCAGAGTGAGATGTTCACGGCGCAGTCCAGCCAGTTTGATTCTGAGGCACAGGTAAGCAAGTTGGAAAATGAATACACCAATTACGAAATGCGGAACAGCATGATGTACATTCGTGCACCACAAAGCGGGTACATCAACAAGGCCATACAGTCCGGTATAGGGG
>Ga0114901_1001912_pt1 | contig 11508 bp, 11 predicted proteins | sample MalvireepMed_s16_FD_89686 | JGI IMG/M metagenome (GOLD analysis project Ga0114901, IMG submission 89686) | Marine viral communities from the Global Malaspina Expedition - Malaspina viral metaG DeepMed_s16 | ecosystem: Environmental > Aquatic > Marine > Oceanic | place: Mediterranean Sea... | reverse complement strand
ACCATGTCCGGCACGCGGTCGCGGACCTTGTCGAGCGTGGCCCAGACATTGTTGCCGAAGGTCAGCGCATCGTCTTCGGTAGCATGACGGGTACGCCCGCCAGCGAACACGACCGGGGTTCCTTCGGGCACGGCCGCACGGCGCTTGGCCTCGGCGCGGGCGCGCAGGAAATCCCGGCCTTCGACGAGCGCGGACGTCAGCATTGCGCTGTGGTTGAAGCGCGAGCTGGAGATTGGCTTCCAGGAGGAACCGAACTCGTTGAGGTATAGGCCTGCTGCGACTTCGCGTATCTCTTCGAGCGCCAGCATCGCGCTTTCGGCGCACTGCGCCCGCTCGACCTGGGTCTCGAGTTCATGGGTGTGGACCTCGGATCCATCAGCCGTAGCAATCAGCGCTCGGACCTCGTCGGTCGCTCGGTCGAGGGCAGTCGATTTGCGTTCCGCCGAGCGGTGAAAGATATTGACGAAGGCCCAGCCGAGATCCTCGGCGTCGGCTTCAAGAGCGGTCCCGGACACCATGGCGAAGAGATCGGACCAGACCGCTTCGAGGGTTTGGACGACCGCCTCCCGGACCGGGAAATCGCTTGTCGATACGGGAGCGGGTCCAATCGAGAAGCCGGCGAGATCGAGCCCGGCGAGTTGATCGGCGAATGACGTGTGCATGGGATGTCCTCCTGACTGGCGTGAGGCCGACGCACCCGTTCATGGCTGCGCCAGCGAGAGCCCGTCAGGGCCAGCATTCCGGCAGGGTTGCGCACCCGTCAGGGGAAACCTGGCTTGGCGGGCTGGCGCGGGCAGGCCTTGAGCCCAAAGGGCCAAGGCCAACACGGGCCCGACCAAGCCGGGTTGCGCAAGACTGGCGGCTGGCCCAGGGCCTCTCTCGCATGGCGCCAGGCCATGGGCGGTCGGAACAGATCCATTGGCAGGGACACGCCCTATGCCTCATCCATGCACCGCCCCGGCTCGGCTCAAGCCGCTCGCTTGGCGTAGACGCCCTCTCCGTTCGACATATGCCCGAGACAGTCATAGTCGCCGAACACGGCATCGAAGCGGGATGCGATCTGGGACAGCCAGCGCTGTGCCCGCGGTGAGCGGGCCGTGCGCCAATCGGCGTCCCAATAGGCGCCGTCATCGCGTTCGACGATCCAGACGGCCACCAGCCCACCGTAGACCGATACGCCGAAATCCGCATAGGCATTGCGCATTAGGATCCGGTCCTCCCGGCCGCGCCAGCCGTCATGCGGGATCAGCGACGGGAAGGCTCGGCCGGCCCGCTCGCGCAGGTCGTCACGCAGCCATTCATACTCGAACTCCCAGTCGTCCTCGGCTTCGACCTCGAGCACTGTGAAGGCGACGATTGCGCCGCTGGGATAGCTGACCGATCGGCCCATGATATCCTCCCTCAGGCAGCGAGCGCAGCGTCGTCTGACGCGCCGTCAAACTGTTCGGGCGTGACCCTTCCGCCAAGCTTCAACAGCAGGGTCGACGCCTCCTCGGCCTTGGCCGCAGCCGTCAGGATGGCGCGGTCGTCATCCTTCAGCAGCTTGAGCCAATGCTCGATGTAGCTTGCGTGGCTATCGAGGTGCGTGACCGGCAGCCCCAGCTCAGCGCCGAGCATGGCGCTCGAAAGCTCCGCGACGAGTTCCTCGGCGGCATAGGCCGCCGTACCGAAACGGTTCTTGAGGTCACGTCCCAGGCGGCTGGCATGGCCGGTCCAGTGGATGTTATGCCGATATCGGCATAACGGCCATAATGCCGTAATCGGGATTATGCCGGGTGGCCCCAGCTAAGGATTGGTTTTCCCAAACATGGGCCATGCGGCGGTTCGGCATAATTAGAGCCCTTCCAAGAACGCCAGGAGTTGGTCGTCTGGCCTGAAACGGCTCGACGGGACGCCAGGAGCGGTGACGCGCGCGAGCGCCTTCTCCTTCATCCGCATGTCGGCGTGGATGTAGATCTGGGTGGTCTCGACGTTCTCGTGACCAAGCCAGAGCGCAATCACCGCTGGATCGACACCGTGGTGTAGCAGGTCCATTGCAGTGCTGTGGCGAAGCGTATGCGGCGTGACCCGCTTGGCACCGATGCTGGCGCACGTACGCGCCGCCGTCAGGCAGTGCTTCCGGACCAGATGCTCAAGAGAGTCGCGGCTTAGCTGCTCGCCTCGGATAGACGGGAACAGCGGCCCGTTCCTGTCCTTGTCGTCGCCGATCCATACCGCCAGCAGCTTGGCGGTCTCGCGGCGAAGCGGCGTGGCACGCTCCTTTCGACCTTTGCCCATGCAGCGGATGTGCGCACCGCTTCCAAGCACGACGTCGTTGCGCTTGAGGCCGACCAGTTCGGAGGCTCGCAGGCCGGTCTGGACTGCAAGCAGGAGCAGCGCATGATCGCGCCGCCCGGTCCATGTGGTGCGATCCGGAGCCGCCAGCAATGCCGCCATCTCCTCGGCATCAAGGAACGTGACCGCACGCTTCACATATCGTTTGTTGGGCATCGCAAGGATACGCTGGCAGTGCAGCAGCCAAGTGGGATCGGTCATCGCGACATAGCGGAAGAACGATCGGATGGCGGCAAGGCGGGTGTTGCGGGTGCGCGCGCTGTTGCCTCGCGCCGTCTCGGTATGGACGAGGAAGTCGGCGACCAGGTCGGAATCGATGTCCTCGATGATAAGCTTGACCGGCGGTTTGCTGCGGCGAGTGCTCGCATATCTGAGCAGCAGCCGGAACGTATCGCGATAGCTGGCGATCGTGTGGCTGCTGGCTTCCAGCTGGACGCACAGCCGATCGGTGAAGAAGCGCTGGATTAGAGCAGGAAGGGCGGCGGTGCTCATCGGGACACTCCTTCGCCACCGGTAGCCCGTGCCATCGCCAACTCGAGCAACTCGGGGACAGCCTCCAGATACCAATATGTGTTTGAGGGGTCGCGATGGCCCAGATACGTGGTCAGCCGGATCATCTCCCGCGTCGGGACCTTACCGGCGCGGTACCAGTCGATCATTGTTCTCACTGCAAAGGTGTGTCGAAGATCGTGGATGCGGGGTCCGCGGCCGTGCTTGCCATATGGCTGGTGCGTTCGCAGCCCGATCTGCTGACAGGTGCGCGCGAAGTTATATCGCGCGCCGCAGTCGGTGAGTCTTGTTCCCTTCTCGTTGACGAACAGCGGCTTGGCCGGACGACCGATCAGCCGATCGCGTTCGTCACGATAGTCGATCAGCTTCTTGACAACACTTGGGTCCAGCGGCAGCATCCGCTCCTTGCCGAGCTTTCCCTTTCGTACCTGCAGCACGCCATGGCCGGGATCGAGGTCGTCACAGTCTAGCGCCAGCGCCTCGCTGATCCTCAGTCCGGCGACTGCGATCAGCCCGAACAACGTCGAGCAGGTCAGCCCGCGCAGCCCATAGACGGAGGGCAGTTCCCTTGCCGTCCCGACGATCAATCTGATCTCGGCGTCGGTGTAGATATGCGGGCGCGGTCTCTTAATGCCGCTTGGCAGCAGCCCGCGCGGTGGCACTTCATGCGCTGAATCGAAGCTGCTCAGCCACTGCGCGAACAGACGAACGGCGCTGAGCCTTGCCGCTCTGGTTCCAGTGGAGGCATCAGGCAGAGTGGCATGCCAGCGCAGGAACAACGCGGTGTCGATGCAAACGGCGTGTTCCCGATCGGCGAAGCGTACGAAGCGCCGGAGAATGCGCTCCGAGGTGCCAAGATCATAACCGAGGCTGCGGCGGACGCTCAGATAGCGGTCGAGATGGGAGAGGAGGCTCATATCGCGCCTCCCGCCACGGGCCAGGGCTGCGCAATTGATCTCAACCCGTCGATGTCGAGCCGGGCGTATATCATGGTCGACGATCGCGATCGGTGCCGCAGCACATCACCGATCTCGTCGAGCGATGCCCCCGTGTTCACCATCTGCGTCGCAAGACTGTGACGAAGGAGGTGCGATCCAACATATGGTGCCGCCGGCTTCTGGCCCGTCGCCTTCAAAGCATCCTTCAGGATGGTATTGACGACTTGGCCGTCTTTGAACGGTCGATGCGGCGCACGATGGGTGACAAACATAGTGCGGCATGTCGCAGGTCCCCGCTCCTCACTAAGGTAGCGGCTCAACGCGTCGCCTACCTCCGGCGTGATCGGCAGTTTGTCGTGCAGCTTGCCCTTGCCGCGGACAGTAAGCTCGCCCGCCCGCCAGTCGATATCGTCGAGTTGGATCGCGGTGACCTCGACCGCACGCAGCCCGAGCCGAGCCATGAGCAGCAGCATCGCATAATCACGCTCGCCGTGTCGGGGGTTTTCGCGCACGCAAGTGAGCACCGCCTCTACGCCATCAGGCATCAGGTGGCGCGGGAGCCGCGCGCCCCAGCGCTTCGCCGTTTTCGGCAAGCTCAACGCCAGATTGGTCGTGGTCGCGCCGCATCCGAACAAGTACTGCAGGAAGATACGAACGTGGGTCACTACCGTCTTGTCTCGGCGTACGCCCGACAGAACGTGTTCGATGAAGCCGATCGCATCGGCAGGCCGCAAGCCGCCTGGATTGATCATCGCGTTGCCGAAGCGGTGATCGAGGAACCGGTTCGCGAAGCGCAGCGTGTGATAGATGGTGCGTGGGCTGAGGCCTCGTTGCTTCTCGAGGTAGGTCTCGAAGTCCGCCAGCAGCTTCACCCGCGTGGCCTGTGCTTCGGTAAGCGGCACCGGCTGCGCCACCCCTATATCGATCAGGTGCTCGGCGAACCGGCGGGCAAAATGGTGGAAGCGGAGCTTGTTGGCCGGTCCCGGCAGTTCCGTCCGCGCCAGCTGATCAGCAACGTCGGGCGTCAATGCCGAAGGCTCGATGCCGGCGCCGTCCATCAACCGCCCGAGCTTCCGGGCAAGTTGGCGGTAGGCCTTGATCGTCCTCGCTTTGTAATTGGCTGCAGCAAAGCTCGCCGCGAAGGAATCGAGGTACGGATCGATGCAGGTTCGGTAATTGTCTGTCATGATGATGGTGCTCCTGTTGTGGAGCTCCACGCGGACCTTGCCGCCGCCGTAATCGCAAGGCTACGGGAACAACCATCATCATCCGACCGTCGTGAGCGATGATCCCATAGTTATGTTTCAAAGCCGGCTACGAAGACTCTCCCTCGCCGAGCTGCGCCATGACTGCCGGCATTTGCGAAAGCTCCAAGTGCTTCTCTTCCAAGATCACTTTGAAATTAGGATCTATGCTACTATGAAGCAAACAGACTCCAAGATAATCCCTTAAGCGCAAACAGTTTTCAGCTGATAGCCCCTTCGTTTCTTTCAGCGCTATTTCCTTATGCAGCTCCTGACCATCCTTAAAGCTAACCTCATGCTCTTCAGGAAGAGCCAAAAAAGTCTCGATGTCCATTGAGCGCGCCTCAAAACTGATGTTTCGCTACTATCCTAATGATTGATATTGAATAATGCAAGATCAACTGAAGTATAGAGGTATAGCTTCTTTCAGATAACTAGTTGACTTGCCTGCATGCTATAACGCTATCAGATAGATCTCTGCAGTAAATCATAGCAGTTTTCGGATCAACGAAGGTGGTCACACCAGGTGGCTGATAAGATTGTAGTTGCCGCGCTCGAATCGCGTTTTGCTGCATGAGCATGGCATTGTTGTTCGCAATGTCGTTATCAAGGCTTTGTGATGCCTGAGCTCGACGGGCAGCATAGAGTTCGGGGTTCGCCTGAATTTGTTCCTGGGTCATTCCCGTCCAAAAATCTTGACCAGTAGCGCAAGCACCAAGCAGCGGTAGGCAAAGCGCAACTACCATCGTGCGAATCATCATCAGCATTCCCCCTAAGTGATCCGATCTGGCCTAACCGACGGCTTGCCCAATTGTCGAGAAATGGGCGAGCGCTGCCAAAGGACGCTTCCTAAAAGCGGCGGTCTCGATGTTCTCACGTCCGCCCGCCACTACGGTGCAAGCGCCTACAGCTAGCCCTCTAACTATGCCGAACCGACCAACGGCCGATCCCCGGAAAACCGTCCTTTCGCAACGCCACCCGGCATAATCCCGATTACGGCATTATGCGAGAGCTCGTGGGCGAGCGTCGCATAGTAGTGGCCAAAGCCGGAAAACAGGCTGGTAGGCGGCATCGTGACGCGATCAGCAGTGGGTTCGTAATAGGCTTCAGAGCCCTGGTGGCGCAGGTTGACGGGGATGGCGGCGAAGAAGGCGTCGAGTTCGGCCTCGCGCCCTTCAGGCTCGACCAGCTCCAGCGTTGCAGCCGGATGGAAGCGCTCGGGCAGACGTAGGGTAGGCCGGGTGGCGTCTCGTTGAGAACGTCCCTCGGCCCCCCTCCGAACCGGACTTGCACCTTTCAGCGCATCCGGCTCTCCACCTACGTCAGAGTTGCAATTGTCGCCTATCTGGTAGCCTGCCCGCATGGAGGTCCACGTGGCAGGGTTTGCACAGCACGATACGCTTGCGCGTCCGTGCCGAGATCATTTTCCGACCCAAAGGCGCGACCTTCATATCAGCCATCTTGTGGACGTGATGCACCTCACATGCCTTATCCTCGGCACCGCACAGCTCGCACTGATTGGCGTTGAGACGTTCGACAAACTCGGTACGGTTGAGGCTCCACATTGCTGTGGCGGGAACGATGTCGATCGTTCCGTAGCGGATTTCTCCAACCGTCAACTCGGTCGACTTCCACAATTTGGCCGTCTTGGTCTCTCCCCTGACCATGTAGCTGACCTGATAATCGGTTCCACACCGAAGCCTATTGAAGACCTGCATCACCGAACACTTATGCTTGTTGGCTAGCGTCCGCCCCAAACTAGCCCGCCATATGTGGGTCAGCTTGTTGAGCTTCTTCTTGACGTCCCATGCTAGTGCGTAGTAATTAGCAAATCCTCGTAGCTCCGCATTATAGGCCATCACGATTTCGACGTCACTGCAATGAAGAAGCCGTGGGCGGTGCTGGCTGACAAAAGCCGACCAGTTGCCATACTCCTTCGTGGCGCAAAACTGTGCGACCTTGTCCCAAGGTACGCTTAATTGCATGATATCGGAGGGCATACGCGGCCTGAATACACGGCCATCCCTCACAACTTTCCCGGTTCGACGCTGGGTATGTGTATGAACGTCGTAGCCGAGAAACCTCACCCCATCCGACGCTTTCGCAATCCGACTCTTTTCCTCCGAGGCTTCGAGACACAGTTTATTGGACAGGAAAGCCCTGACCGTCGCCATGACCTCACGCGCTTCGTCCTTTGAACCGATGACCCCAATAAGAAAATCATCAGCGTAGCGGACGAAACGCAGCCTGCGAAAATTCAAGTCGAACGGATCACGCGCACGAAGCGATGCTCGCCTCTCCCCGATCTGCTCGATCTCGCGGAGTGCTTGATCAACAGCGGGATCATCAGCCTTGCCTTCAGCGCGCAGCCGACGAATTTTCTTCCAACGGTACTGCATGTTCGCGCTGAGCCGCCAGTATTCCGCCGGGACGGACCGTTGACCGCCCTTGTCGAACCGTTGCCTATATTCCTCCATGAACTCATCGAGTTCGTGAAGATAGACATTGGCCAGCAAGGGAGAGACGATACCGCCCTGTGGCGTGCCACTGAAAGATTCACGCACCTGCCAGTCTTCGAGATAGCCCGCCTTTAGCATGCCACGAACGAGGCCGATGAATCTTTCATCATCGATCCGTTTTGCGAGCAGCTTGAGCAGCACGTCATGGTCGATATTGTCGAAGAACCCGACCACATCGACCTCAACCAACCATTTGACGCCGGTCCAGACGCCGCGAACGGCGTCCAGTGCGGTGTGACAGGAACGCCCCGGTCTAAATCCATGGCTGTGTTCGGAAAACACAGGCTCATAAATCCTTTCAAGGATGCTTCTGACCACCTCCTGCACCAACCGGTCGTTGACCGTTGGGATACCAAGAGGACGCAATTTACCGTTGACCTTGGGAATATAGACCCGGCGCACGGGTAACGGGCGGTAGGAGCCGCTAAACACTTGCGACATCAGCCGGTGAAGTCTCTCAGGCGAAAAGCCGTCGAAAGTCTCACCATCGACGCCGGACGTCAGCGAACCCTGATTACGGGCGATCCGCTCATATGCTTGCTCCCAAAGGAGATCGCACTTCATGAGGTTGAACAGCCCGTTGACCCGCTTCCCCGCGATAGACAACTTTGGCAACTGCTCCATCCGCTTCAGGACGGTATGTGACAGCATCAGCTAGTCCCTTCCTTCGTTGGTGGAGCGACGTAAGCTGCCGGACTTCCCCCGGCCGGTTGGGCTTTCGGGCGAGTCACCTCGACCCTTATACCGCCGGTCGTGCGCTCCCGAAGGTGCGCCTGTCCCGGGCGTTACCCCGGGCGTTTGAGTACTACTCCGGCTCCGTGGCCATACAGGACGGACCAAAGTCCGCCTGCTACAGGCCATCCTGTGATGACGTGTGTAGGGAGTTCCGACTTGGTTAGGCCCCCAGTTCATCCCTTTGTCCCCATACAGGGCTGCGCCGAGTAGGCTGGATGCGCCGGTCCTCGAAGGAAAGACCAGCGCCTTTAAGCACTCGGAACCACGCCTCAACCATTGCTGCGTGGCTGGCACCAGATATACCGCTCGGGATTTGGGTTCAGGCAGTGTAGCTTTGACCATACAAGTCTTGCCTTGACCGTCCGCCGCTACAATGGTTTCGCGACTTCCGGCCTTTTCCAGCCATGCTATGTTTCCCTGCCCCTTTCGAGGATCAAGCCCTTGCAGGCCAGAGTAAGACTGGTAGGCATAGGACATTTCCAGCTATCCTAATCTCATTCGAGATACTCCATTACTCACGCTTTCACAGCGCACCTTCGACCTGATCGGCATTAAAGACCGGATAGGCCTTGAGCACCCGGCGGGCCTCGTCGGTCTTTTCACCGGTATCGGGAGCTTCCACCTCCTTGGTGTAGCTCTTGTAGAAGATCGCTATGGTCGACTTCTCACCCTTGCGGACCTGGGCACCGAGCGATTTGGCCTGATTGTAGGTCATCCAGAACGGCGAGGCGTAGCCGCACATGTCAGCGACCATCCACAGCCAGAACACATTCATGCCGCGGTACGGGATCCCGCAGGCCCGCAGGGGCCGCGAAACGGGCACGCCGCGCCACGGCTTGATCCACGGCTTCGTGCCGGCTTCCAGACGTGCGATGATCGCCTCGGTGATGCGGGTAGCGGGTGACAAGCCGCCGCTCTGCCCCTTTCGATAGGCCATGATGGATCTCCTGATTGAGGCATCTGGACAGTCGGCGACGGGTTCGCCGGTCAGTGCCACAGGTTCCCGAGCCCCCTCTGCTCTTCTCCCAAAAAGGAAGCGGCCCTCCGGCGTGAGCCGAAGGACCGCTTCTCGAGGTGCGAGTGGCCTTGCCTGTCAGGAGGAGGTCAGGCGGCCAGCTCGCGGGGGGTATGAGTTTCGCCGTCGACACCCGGCTCAACTTCAGTGGCGTCGATCTCGGGGTCGCCAGCCTCCGGCGTAGCGGAGGCGAAGCGCATGACCTCGGGCACCCAAGCCAAGGCCTTCTCGCGGACTTCTATCTCGGTGATGTAGGTGCCGGCGAAGACACGCTCGGCGCTCATCGCGAGGTCACCCTTCTTGACCGAGGCAAAGCGCGAGGAGAGCTCGAGACCGCCAACGTCGGTCAACGCGTCGAGGATCACCTGCTTTGACACCCGGTCGAAATAGTTGGCCGCAGTCGGTCGCCACCACTGCGCCATGTCGATGCCGATCAGGCTACCGAGGTGATCCTGGAATCGCAGCTGACGCTCGCCTGCCATGTTGAGGCTCGCCTCCAATGACCGGGCAACGACATAGCCAAGCCAAGCGGCGCGGCTATCATCGGACAGCGCGCGGAACAGGTCGAAGCGGCAAGTCGCATCTTCGCCAGCGCGCCAGCTTTCGTCGAGATTGGACCTGAGCTCGGCAAGCGCGCTGCTGGCCGGAGCATCCTTGGCTTCGAAGCCGATGATCGGTCCTGCCGGAAGAGGCGCACGCAGTGTGGTTGCGGCCCGCGCCCGCCAGTCGTGCGTATCCGCATCAGCCAGCGTGAAGACCATGAGATCGAGCGCAAGCCCGGGATCAGAGGCAACATGCAGCGCAAGGACGTCGCGACGCTGCATGGCGAGCTCATCGACCAGGCGCTTGGACAAGGTGGTCCGGCGCTTGTCCGAAATTTCCTCGCCAGCAACGACTTCGATCCCGCTGTCGCCTTCAGCGGGTTCAGCCTGCCTTTCACCATAGAAAACCGGCTGGAGTACCGGAGTGCCATCGCGTGAAAGCACCAGGATCATGCCAGCCTCGGCCTTCAGCTCGGGCGCTATGACTGGCGGGCGTGCGCGGATTTCCTGGCATTCGCGTTCGATGGCCTCGATAGCCGCTTCGGCCGCCGCCACAGCTTCCTCGGCGCTGTCCTCATCTTCCAGGATCGCTGCATGCTCGTCATAGGAGGCATCGAGTTCGTCGAGCTTCGCCAATTCCGCTTCGGTGAGCGGCGCCGGTTCGGCAGGAAGCCGGACCAGCCCTTCTACCAGATCGTGGCTGGCATAGGGATCGAGCGTGGGCTTGACCCAGGCGAGACCCTGTTCGGCGGCGAGCGCCTTTGCCTGCTCTTCCATTTTCGCTGCGGCGAGGCTCTCGAGCAAGGCGACATCGACCCAGGATTCACTGTCGTCGTCATCGAACAGTTCGCGCTCGATCCGACCCCCGGCAGCGATGTAGGCGTCGCGGCCAACAAGCCGGGCACGGGGATCGCTGCCCCTGACAGTGCCGGAGAGGACCATTCGCCGAATGCTGTCGGGATTGGGTGCATAGTAGGCCGAGGAAACCTGCTCGAAGACGCGGGCCTGAATTTCCTGGTCCGAGGTCGCGCCAAAGGCCTTGGCGATGTCGAGGGTGATTTGGCCCGATGCAAGGGCCTCGAACACGACGGGCGCAAGCGTCGCGAGGCGCAGACGGCCCTCGACGAAGCGGACGGTCAGGCCGAAGCGGCGCGCAACATCCTCAACAGTCGCACCGCCTGCGACAAGCGCCGCAAAAGCCTGGGCCTCGTCCGCTGGGTTCATGGCGAGGCGGTGGAAGTTTTCCGCGAGGCTGGTCTCGACCGCCGATTCAGCACTGTCCTCGAGCACAAGGCACGTGACTTCGTGATCACGCGCGAGGACCTTTTCGTCAGCGAGCGCCAGCATCGCGCGGCGGCGGCGTTCGCCGGCTTCGACCTCGAACTTGCCCTTCGCAGCGGGCCTGACAATGAGGTTCTGCAGCAGCCCATGGGCAGCGATGCTGGCCTTGAGCTCGGCATCGGCAGCTGGATCGCTATGACGGCGGACGTTACGAGGTGACTGAACGAGCTTGTTCAGCGGGATCGACTTGATCATGGGACACACTCCTGATTTTGAGCCCGGCACGCCGACCATCGACGCCCAAATGGCTCAATCAGGGCAAAGCCCCCTCCTCTCTTGGCCGATTGCTGCGAGTTTCGCAGCCCTGTCGGCAATTAGAAATGACGACTT
>Ga0114901_1001911_pt1 | contig 11512 bp, 10 predicted proteins | sample MalvireepMed_s16_FD_89686 | JGI IMG/M metagenome (GOLD analysis project Ga0114901, IMG submission 89686) | Marine viral communities from the Global Malaspina Expedition - Malaspina viral metaG DeepMed_s16 | ecosystem: Environmental > Aquatic > Marine > Oceanic | place: Mediterranean Sea... | reverse complement strand
GGACGACGCTTTCGCCCGCCAGCGCAGAACGCACCAGCAGCGCGTTGATCGCGTCCTGCGGCATCGAATGGCGGCTGCGCTGCTTGGCGACGCTGATCAGTTCCGCGTCCGGGGACGCCAGCGCCAGAATCTCTTCCGACACAAGCCCGTCATGCACGATCAGTCGCGCGTCGCGGATCAGCCGCACCGCCTTGATCGTCAGCAGTTCCGGGTCGCCCGGTCCCGCGCCTACCAGATGGACGGTGGCGGGGGTGGCAGGATCGGATGGTTGGTCAGCCATGGTCGCCATGTGGACAAGGCGCGGGCGAAGTTCAATTCAGAATGGGTATGCAGGGGACTAGGAAATCTTGTCGGGGCGGGGTCAATCGCCCATCGCGCTGACATCAATGTCCTTCAGCCCGACGCCGATCGAGGCGCGCGGCTGCTCTATTTCGGCCGATACGACCGGATAGGCGCAATAATCGGCGGCATAATAGGCGCTTGGCCGATGATTGCCCGAAATGCCCACGCCCCCGAACGGGGCGGAGGATGACGCACCATTGGTCGGGCGGTTCCAGTTGATGACGCCCGCGCGAACATTGGCCCAGAACTGGTTATATTGGTCGGGCGTCCCGCCGATCAGCGAGGCGGACAGGCCGTAGCGCGTAATGTTGGCCTCCGCGATGGCATCGCCAAATTCCGCGACGCGGATTACCTGGAGCAACGGCCCGAACAGTTCGACATCGGGCCGTTCCGTCATGGCGGTCACGTCGATGATCGCGGGACTGACAAAGGGCAGACCCTTTTTGGGCCGCACCATATGCTTGATCGGCTTGCCGCCATTGCTCATCAGCCACAGGAAACTCTCGGTCAGCCCGTCGGCGGTCGCATTGTCGATCACCGGACCCATATAGGGGGTGGGATCGGCATGGGGATGATCGACGATCAGCCGGTCGGCCAGCTTCTTGACCTCGGCGATGACGGCGTCGGCTATGCTTTCCTTCACGATCAGACGGCTGGCCGCCGTGCATCGCTGCCCGCCCGACAGAAAGGCCGACTGCACCACCAGCACGGCGGCAGCATTGATTTCCGGCGTATCCCACACAACGATGGGATTGTTGCCGCCCATTTCGAGCGCCAGAATCTTGGATGGCTGCGCGGCAAATTGCCGGTTGATCGCAATCCCGGTCTGCGCGGACCCGGTGAACAATATGCCGCCTACATCAGGATGCGCCGCCAGCGCCTTGCCCGCGTCCGGCCCACCCAGCAGCAGCCGCATGGCTTCCACCGGCACGCCTGCCTCATGGTAGAGCTTCACCAGCATCTCGCCCACCGCCGGGGTTTTTTCCGACGGTTTGAACACGACAGCATTGCCCGCCAGCAGGGCCGGGACGATATGGCCGTTGGGCAAATGGGCAGGGAAATTATAGGGGCCAAGGACGGCCATGACGCCATGGGGCTTGTGCCGCACCGATTGCCGCGCACCCAGTGCCGCCTCCAGCCGCTTTTGCCCGGTGCGCTCGGAATAGGCCGCGACCGAAATATCCACCTTGCCCATCACGCCGGCGACTTCGGTGCGCGCGTCCCATAGCGGCTTGCCGGTTTCACGCGCGATCAGGTCGGCCAGCGCATCCTCGTTCCGCCGCACGACATTGACGAAGCGCCGCAGCGTTTCGATCCGGTAAGCGATCGGTTGCGCCGCCCAGCGCGGCCACGCTCCTCGCGCCCGCGCAACCTCCGCCTCGACATCGCCCGTCTCGCCCTGCCAGAGCAAGACGCCGGTGGCGGGTTCATGGGATGTAAGCGGTGCGACCATTTGGTGTGAACCATGGCAGAAATTGGTTAAGGAAACAGCTATCAATCATGGTCGGCGCTCCAGTCCCGGCGATTCCGCCGATGACCGGAGCGAGCCATAGGCTTCGCCCATCCGCCGGATCGCCGCGACCTTGGCGTACAACGGCCCCCAATCGTCTCTTTCCGCAATTGCGGCCCAGATCGCCTCGACCTCATCAATATGCATGGAGCAGGGCGCTTCGTCGGCCCAATAGTCATGATCCCGCGCGCCCGGCACAGGCGCGCATCCCACCAGCGCCTCGCGAAATGCGCCCCACGCGGCGTCTCTATAGTCCGCGCCTTCGCGCTGAACCCCGCCGCGCCAGTCATGGAAGAAGCGGTCGATCCCGGTGCCGCTCGTCACCATGCCGCGCACTGCCGCTTCGATCATCGCATTGACGCCGTCCCCCGGCACAACCCCCAGCCGCCAGCAAAAGCGGCGCGCCATCGCCTCGCCGTATAAAGCCGGAAACCGCTCCAGTTCCGCGATCAGCGGCTCCGCCTCGACCAGCGCGCGCAGCGACACCGCCAGTTGCGCGACGTCCCAATGGATCGCCTCGGCCTGTCGCCCGAAGGCATAGAGGCCCTGATGGTCAAAATAGGCGGCGGTAAAGCCCGCGTCCCACAAGGGCGTAAAGCGCCACGGCCCATAATCGAAACTCTCGCCCGTCACGTTGATATTGTCGCTGTTCAGCACACCATGCACGAAACCGGCTACCATATAGCTAGCCGCCAGGTCGGCGGTTCGCTCGACCACCCGGCCCAGCAGTTGCGCGGGTGGATTGTCGCCCGGTTGTTCGTCGTAGAGCTGCGTCAGGGCATAGTCGGTCAGCCGTTCCAGCAGCGCCTTGTCCTCATGAAAGGCCGCCCGCTGAAAGCTGCCGATGCGGATGTGCGAATGGGACAGGCGCACCATCGCCGCGCCGCGCGTGGGCGATGGCTCGTCATTGCGCTCCAGCGCTTCGCCGGTTTCGATGATCGAGAAGGTGCGCGACGTCGGTACGCCCAGCGCCTCCAGCATCTCGGTCGCCAAAATCTCGCGCACCCCGCCTTTCAGCGTCAGCCGCCCGTCGCCAAAGCGGCTATAGGGCGTCTGGCCGGACCCCTTGGTGCCCAGGTCCATCAAGCGCCCCGCGCCATCGCGCAACTGCGCGAACAGGAATCCGCGCCCATCGCCAATGTCGGGATTATAATGGCGGAACTGGTGACCATGATATTTCAGCGCCAGCGGCCGGGGCAGCGATCCGTCCAGTGGCGCAAACCGCCCGAAATGGGCGATCCATCGGTCATCGCTCAACCCGTCCAGGCCGACGCTTGCCGCCGCCCGATCATTGCGAAAGCGCAGGATCGTCTGCGGAAAGTCCGCAGCGGTCACCGGATCGGCTATATCGGGCATCAGCAGGTCGATTTCGCGGACGGGGCTGAATTTGGCGGCTTGCGGGATATGGATCATAAGGCGATATGGGGGTGCGACACCTGAAGGATCAAGCTTGGTCGACTATAGCGACGGATATTGGTGGTCCCCCGACGGGCTGCGGCTACATTATCGGGATTATGCCGGGGGGCATGATGGCCGCCCGCCGCTGCTCTGCCTGCCGGGGTTGACGCGCAACGCCCGCGACTTCGAACCGCTCGCCGCGCGGCTTGCCGGGGACTGGCGGCTGATCTGCCCGGACATGCGGGGCCGGGCGGGGAGCGCTCAGGCCAAAGATCCCATGACCTATGTGCCGCTCACTTATTTGCAGGATATCAGCCGGTTGCTGGCGGACCTTGCCATCACCCGTTTCGTTGCGGTCGGCACGTCGCTGGGCGGACTCATCACCATGTTGGTCGCGGCCACGCATCGCGAATGGCTGGCGGGCGCGCTGCTCAACGATGTCGGACCGGAACTGGACGAGGCGGGACTGGCGCGCATCCGCAGCTATGTCGGCGTCAATCAGTCGCACCCCAGCTGGGTTCATGCCGCCCGCGCGCTGGAGGAAGCCAATCGCGACGTCTATCCCGCCTACGGCCTGGATCAATGGCTGGCCATGGCCAAGCGCCTGTATCGCCTGAACAGCGCCGGGCGGATCGTGCTGGACTATGACATGCGCATCGCCGAACCGATCCGGGCGATGGGCAGCGAGGCGGGCGTTGATATGTGGCCGGTCATGGCGGCCTTTCGCGATATTCCCACCCTGCTGCTGCGCGGCGAACGATCCGACCTGCTGAGCGCGCAAACGGCGCAGCGCATGGTGGCGGACATTGGCGCAAAGGCGGAATTGGCAACTATTCCCGACGTCGGCCATGCTCCCGCACTGGATGAGCCGGAAAGCATCGCGGCGATCGACCGGTTGCTGGCCCGCGTCCTGCATGGCTGACAATCAGCCGCACATTCTCCACGTCCATGGCAGCTTCACCCTGGGGGGCAAGGAAGCGCGCGCCATTCGGCTGATGAACATCTGGGGTGACAAGGCGCGCCACGCGATCGTCAGTGCCGATCGGGAAGCGCTGGGCGCCCGCGCGGCGATCGACCCGACGGTGCGGGTGGATTTCCCGGCATCCCCTCCCTTTGCTGGTCGTCCGGGGGTGGGGCGCTTTCATGATATAGCTAACTTCTTGAAAAAATACGATTTAATTCTGACATATAATTGGGGCGCGATGGACGCCGCGATGGCGCACAGAATGTTCAGCTCAGTGTCGGCCATGCCGCCGCTCATCCATCATGAAGATGGTTTCAACGCTGATGAAGCCGCCGGCCTCAAACCGCAGCGCAACCTGTATCGTCGCGCCGCTCTGGGCCGCGCCCATGCGCTGATCGTTCCCTCCGTCCGGCTGGAAAGCATCGCCCGGCAGGTCTGGAAACAGCCCGTGGCGAAGGTGCACCTGATCCGCAACGGCATAGATACTGCCCGCTATGCCGAACCGCCGTCGCCTGATGTGATTCCGGGCCTGCGCCGGTCGCCCGGCAAGCTGCTGGTGGGGACTTTGGCGGGGCTGCGCCCGGTCAAGAATATCCCCCGCCTCGTCCGTGCCGTCGCCGCCCACCGCGACCGGCTGCAACTGGTCGTCGTGGGGGAAGGGCCGGAGCGCGACGCGATAGTGGCGCAAGCCGCTGCGCTTGGCCTCGACGATCTGCACATGGCCGGTTTCATGGACCAGCCGTGGCGCTTCGTCGGCCTGTTCGACATTTTCGCGCTTTCTTCCGACAGTGAGCAATTCCCGATCTCGCTGGTGGAGGCGATGGCGGCGGCCGTTCCGGTCGCGTCGATGGATGTCGGCGATGTCATCAACATGGTGGCCCCGGAAAATCGCAGCTTCGTGGTGCCGGATGAGGCGGGCCTGGCGCAAGCGCTCGGCACGCTTGCAACCGACCCGGACTTGCGCGCCCGGCTGGGCGCGGCCAATCGCGATCGCGCGGTTCGCGATTATGCGGAACAGGCGATGGTCGACGCCTATGCCAGCCTTTATGGGGAGGCTCTGGCCAGCCCTGACATTTTGCGCTAAGGCGCGCGGAAATTCGTCAATCAGTGCAAAGGCTGCTATAGCAGTGGTCTTTGCCCGGTCGGGCCGGGTGTCGCTTTTTCGCGGGAGATGTCGTTGTTCAAGGGGTTGAAGCCTATCGTCTATGGTGGCCGTGAAGTCTGGCCGCTGGTCGAGGGCGGCAAGGGTGTTGCGGTATCCAACCATGCCAGCTCCGGCGCCTGGGCGGCCGCTGGCGGCATTGGGACAGTGTCGGCGGTCAATGCCGACAGCTACGACAGCTTCGGCAATGTCATTCCCCAAATCTATCATGGCCGCACCCGCCGCGACCGCCATGAGGAACTGGTCGCCTACGCCATTGACGGCGCGGTGGAGCAGGTCAAGCGCGCGTACGAGATTGCCGGGGGCAAGGGCGCGATCAACATCAACGTCCTGTGGGAAATGGGCGGTGCACAGCGCGTACTCCACGGAGTCCTGGAAAGGACCAAGGGCATGGTTGCAGGCGTTACCTGCGGTGCGGGCATGCCTTACAAGCTGTCCGAAATCGCCGCGTCCTACAATGTCAGCTATCTGCCGATCGTATCGTCGGGCCGCGCCTTCCGCGCGCTGTGGAAGCGCGCTTATTCCAAGGCGGCGGAATGGCTGGCGGCGGTGGTCTATGAAGATCCCTGGCTGGCCGGGGGCCATAACGGCCTGTCCAACGCCGAAGATCCCAAGGCGCCGCAAGACCCCTATCCCCGCGTGCGCGACCTGCGCGCTACCATGCGTGAAGGTGGCATTTCGGATGACGTGCCGATCGTCATGGCGGGCGGCGTCTGGGCGCTCAAGGACTGGAACGACTGGATCGACAATCCCGAACTGGGCGCCATCGCCTTTCAGTTCGGCACCCGTCCGCTGCTGACGCAGGAAAGCCCCATCCCCCAGGCGTGGAAGGAGTTGCTGACGCAGCTCAACCCGGGCGACATCCTGCTCCACCGCTTTTCGCCGACCGGCTTTTACAGCTCGGCGGTGCGCAACCCCTTCCTGCGCAGCCTGGAAGCGCGCTCCGAACGGCAGATCGCGTTCAGCACCGAACAGGCTGGCGACCATACCCACCAGCTCGACGTGGGGGTGAAGGGCAAGCATTTCTGGGTGACGCTGGGCGACCTGAACCGCGCGCGCGAATGGTTCGGGCAGGGCTTTACCTCGGCGCTCAAGACGCCGGACAATACGCTGGTGTTCGTCGGTGACGAGGAGCGGGCGGTGATCCGCAAGGACCAGACAGACTGCATGGGCTGCCTTAGCCAGTGCGCCTTCTCCAGCTGGATGGACAGCGAGACCAACTCGACCGGTCGCTTGGCCGATCCGCGCAGTTTCTGCATCCAGAAGGCGTTGCAGGAGGCGGTTCATGGCGGCGACCTCGACCAGAATTTGGTCTTTGCCGGCCATGGTGCCTACAAGTTCAAGCAGGACCCATTCTATTCCAACGGCTTCGTTCCGACCGTCAAGCAATTGGTCGACCGTATCCTGACGGGCGACTGATGGCGGATATTCAAGGTCTGGCGGTGCTGCATTACGACACACCGCATTTCGACGTCGTGCGACCGGGACAGTTCGTCCTTTGCGCCGTGTCCGGAGAGAGAATCGATCTGGAAGATCTTAAATATTGGAGCGCGGAATTTCAGGAAGCCTATCGCGGACCGCAGGAGGCAACTGATTCTTTTCTGCGCCATCGCGGGCCGGACTTTCGCTAATCTGCCGGGAACTGCGATTGGAATGATCGTTCAAGGGGCGCAAAAAGCGATCCGTCGCGGCCTCGGGCGGTTTCGTCGCAATTTTGCTATTCCCGCAGGGTAAAAACTGATGTAATCTTTCCATCGAGGCGACGGAGATCGCCCTTGTTGGAAGGATGTTTGTGATGTCTCGTATCGACGTCTTTGGTGATCGTATCTGCATCGTGTCGAGCCTGCTGATTGTCGGCTGGTTCCTCTACAGCACGATCTTCTGACACCCACGCGCTTTGGCGACGCGGGTTTGGCTGGTATAACTGGCCCCATCCGTTCGTCCGGCGCATAGCGATACGCTCCGCTAATCCTGCAAACAGGGAAATCTCATGTTCAGTCACGTCATGGTGGGCGCCGACGATATCGATCGCGCCAGGATATTCTACGATGCGTTGTTTCAGGCGATGGGCGGCAAACCGGGTTTCACGGATGATCGTGGCCGCTTGATCTACATGCATAATGGCGGCCTGTTCCTTGTGACCAAGCCGATCAATGGCCAGGCGGCGACATGCGCAAATGGCGGAACCATCGGTTTTAGCATGGCCACGCCGGCAGAGGCTGATGCCTGGCACGCTGCGGGCGTTGCGGCTGGCGGTACGACTTGCGAAGATCCGCCAGGCATTCGCGAGTCCGGCTTTGGCCCGCTTTATCTGGCCTATCTGCGCGATCCGTCCGGGAACAAGCTCTGCGCGATGCACCGCGCCGGTTAAGCGAAACGGGCGCTCCGCTGCGATCCCACTTCACAGGCCTCAATTCCGGTGCTGGCCTGCTATTCCGCGTCAGGCCAGCCCGTTGACGGGGACGGGCTGCACCCCGTCCGCCTCGAAACTGGCGATCGGATAGGCGCAATAATCTGCGGCATAATAGGCGCTGGGGCGGTGATTGCCCGACGCGCCCAGGCCGCCAAAGGGCATGTTGCCCGCCGCGCCCGTGGTTGGCCGGTTACGATTGACCACGCCCGCGCGGCTTTCTTCCACCATCCGCTCCCACAGGGTCGCGTCCTGAGAGATTAATCCGGCGGACAGGCCAAAGGCGGTGGCGTTGGCGACCTTCATTGCCGCGTCGAAATCCCGCACCCGGATCACCGACAGCAAGGGCACGAAAATTTCTGCATCGGGTCCGTCCACGCCGGTCATGTCGATGATGCCCGGTGTAACAAAGGCGGCGCTGCGCCCGTCAATTGCTGCGAAGGGCCGGATGACCCGCGCGCCCCGTGCGATCAGGTCGCTGACGGCGCGATGGGCCGCAGCGGCGGCCTGATCGGACACAAGTGGTCCCATGAAGGCATCGCCCGGCTCGTTCCATGCCGCGATCGGCAGGCGCGCCGCCAACCCATCCGCGGCAGCGACAATCCGATCGCCAACCGCGCCTTCCGGCACGATCAGCCGCCTTGCGCAGGAACAACGCTGGCCAGTGGTGATGAAGGCGGAATTGATGATGATCGACGCGGCTTCGTCCGGGCTATCCCATGCAATCAGCGGATTATTGCCGCCCAGTTCCAGCGCCATGATGACATGGGGCCGGTCCACCAGCGCCCGCCTGAGCGCCGCGCCAGCACCGGCCGATCCGGTAAAGAGCAGCCCGTCAATGTCACCGGCTACCAACGCCTCTCCGGTCGCCCGGCCGCCCTGCACGACGTTGAGCAGCCCGTCGGGCAGCCCTGCTGCGGCCCAGGCGTCAGCCATCGCTGCGCCCGTGGCTGGTGCGATTTCCGATGGCTTGAATACCGCCGCATTGCCGGCGATCAGGGCGGGGACGATATGGCCGTTGGGCAAATGGCCGGGGAAATTATACGGACCCAGCACCGCCATCACGCCATGCCCGCGATGGCGCAGCACCGCCCGGCCAAAGTTCATGGCGGCGGTGCGTTCACCAGTGCGTTCGGCATGGGCAGCGATCGACACCTCGACCTTGGCGATCATGGACCCGATTTCGGCGTCGCTCTCCCACAGCAATTTGCCGGTCTCGCGCGAAATCAGCTCTGCAAGCGCTGCCCGCCTTTCTTCCAGCACCAGCGCATAGCGCCGCGCGACGGCGATCCGCTCCTCGACGGCGCGCGCGCGCCAACCGGGCAGGGCGGCGCGGGCTGTCGCGATCGCCCGGTTGCAGGCGGCGGCATCGGCGACCGGGCCTTCCCATATCAACGCGCGTGACGCGGGGTCGAAGGATTGCAGCATCATGCGCTTGCGCCCGCGCTGGTCATGGCGAAAATGCCGGTGGCATTGCCCGTGTCAAAGGCAAGGTCCAGCCTGCCTGTCGCCGGATCAACATCCCGGCTGATAAATTCGTAGAAGGAGCCCGGCACGTCGCGCAACGCCCCATCACCGAACAGCCGCTCGACGCTATCGGCCCTGAATGCGGTCTGCCGCACCCGGCCGGTCGCGGAAATCTCCAGCCGTTCCTTGATCGGCTGGCCTTCCGCCTTCAGCCGATCCGCCAATGCGGCGACATCGGCCACACGGTCGGTCGCATGGTTGAAGGCGTTACCTTCGGTCGCGATCCAGGCGGCCTCGTTGGACCGTGACAGCAGCAACTGATAATCGGCAAAGCTGGGCATCTCATGCTGCCGGTCGAACGCGGCGACGATCCCCGGCAATGCCGCTACCGCCTCATCCAGCGCAACTGGTTCGCCAGCGCCATAGCGCGCCAGCACGGCTTGCTCCGCATCACCCAAAGGATCGCGCGAGGTGCCGAATATCCGCGCGGCAACCGCGCCGAATTCCGCGTCGAAGCGGTCGACATGCAGTTCGGACAGGAAGAATTGCGGGATGGCTTCGGGCCGGTCGGCATGCACATAGGCGCGCCCGGTCATGCGCAGCCGGTCGAGCGGGTAGATGGCCGCCATCTGATAGCCCAGCGGCTGCAATATCCGGGTGAAGGCATCCTCGCCGCCTGGCAGCGCGCCGGTCGGACCATGGGGCAGGCGGATCGTCCGCAGCGCGCCATGGTCGAACGTCACCCGGCCGCCGCGCGCGACAGTATCGGCTACATAGGCCGCGCCGCTGCGCACTCTTTTCAGCAGATCATCGAACAGGGCGATATTCATCGCCATCGCAAAGGCCGCACGCGACACCGTAGCGCCTTGCTCCGCCAGCAACGCAGGATCGATCGACAGCGCATCGAGCGTCCGCCGTCCCGCCACTTCGCCCAGCGTCGCCAGCGTTAGTGCAACGACATGGCCATCATTCTCGTTCGACATAGATTGCTCCCGGTGACAGCTACCTTATCTCAGCCTATGTCGTATTTTCCAAATGGTGACCTGTCATCTGTTGATGCGAGAATGGAATGAATGACGATCGCAAATGGCTGCCATCCATGACCGCGCTGACCAGTTTCGAGGCGGCGGTGCGTCATGGCGGCTTCTCGCGGGCTGGCGAAGCGATCGGTCTGACGCAAAGCGCGGTCAGTCGTCAGATCGCGCAATTGGAGGACTGGCTGGAAACGCCCTTGTTCGACCGGGTCGGTCGGCGGGTGCGGCTCAACGAAGCAGGCCGTATCTATGCCGATGAATTGCTGCCAGCGCTGGACCGCATTCGTCGGGCGACGTCGCGCATGACCATGCGCCGCTCACCGGGCGCGCTGCGGATAGCGACCCTGCCCAGTTTCGGCATGCGCTGGCTTGCGCCGCGCCTGCCGCATCTGAGCGCCCTGCATCCCCAACTGGTGGTGGATTTCGCCGCGCGGTCGCAACCGTTCGATTTCGCGCAGGAGGAATTTGATGCCGCCATCCATTTCGGCACACCCGACGAATGGCCGGGCGCAGCGATGGATTTCCTGTTTCGCGAAGAGGCGGTGCCGGTCTGCGCGCCCGGCTGGTTGGCCGCGCACCCCTTGCGACAGCCTGCCGATCTGCTGACGGCTCCGTTGCTCAGTCAGAGTTCGCGGCGCGATGCCTGGGCGCGCTGGTTCGCATCGGCGGGCGTGGAGGCCGGGACGCTGCCGCCCGGTCCCGCGTTCGAACATTTCCTGATGCTGGCGCAGGCGGCTGCGGCGGGGGCAGGGGTGGCGCTGATCCCCAGCTTCCTGATCCAGCCGGAACTGGATGCGGGCACTTTGGTCATCCCGTTCGCCCGGCCATTGTCGAGCGAGCGAGCCTATTATCTCGCCCGCCCGCTGGACGCACCTGTCCATCCGGCGCTCAGCCAGTTTGGCGACTGGATCGTGGATCAGGCCAGGATGGCCTGATGCTCACATCTTCTTGGGAATGCAGTCTGCGCCTGCCGCCTTTATCCGGCTGCACAGGCGGCTGGCATCATTGCTGCTGGCAACCGGCCCGGCTTGCAGCCGTGTCACCGCGCCTGCCTTAACCAGATAGGGTTGATAGGCGGACAGGCCGCTGACCTTGCCCGTCAACTGGCCCCACAAAGCACGAGCGCGCCCGTCTTCGCTGAACGCCCCCAGTTGCACGCGCCAGCCGCCCGATGCCGCTGGGGCAGGGACCGGGTTGGCGGGACGGGGTGCCGGCGGTGTCGGCT
>Ga0114901_1001892_pt1 | contig 11578 bp, 11 predicted proteins | sample MalvireepMed_s16_FD_89686 | JGI IMG/M metagenome (GOLD analysis project Ga0114901, IMG submission 89686) | Marine viral communities from the Global Malaspina Expedition - Malaspina viral metaG DeepMed_s16 | ecosystem: Environmental > Aquatic > Marine > Oceanic | place: Mediterranean Sea... | reverse complement strand
GCCAGCAAGATTGGATCCAGGTGTAACGTTGACCAGATGCTTCTGGGCCGGCCCAGAGCGCCCGATTCCTGGCTGTTCAACAGCTTTCCGAGTGCCATCAGCCCTCACCTCCGGTTTCAGCCTGGCCCACCACCTGGGCCGCCTCTGCCGCAGGGAATTCCTCCAGCCACGCATCAAACAGCCCGCGGGCAACCGGTGCCGCGACACTGCTGCCGCCACCGCCATTCTCGACAATGATGGCAACGGCGATTTTCGGATCGTCTGTGGGGGCAAAGCCGACAAACAGCGCGTGGTCCCGCAGGCGCTCGCGGATCTCCTCGGCATCGTATTCTTCATCTTCACCCAGGCTGAACACCTGGGCGGTACCGGTTTTACCCGCCATCCGGTAGCTGGCACCCCTGGCGGCACCACGAGCCGTGCCGCGGGTTCCGTGCATAACCTCTTCCATGGTATCCACCACGTATTCCCAATCGTCAGGATTCTTGAGGTCCAGGGGCTTATGGGTGGATGCCGGCAGGAACTCTTCCACCGGGCGGTCACCACGGATATCTTTCAGCAGGCGCGGTTCTACCCACTCACCCCGGTTGGCAATCAGGGCCGTGGCGGTCGCCAGTTGCAGGGGTGTAGCCAGGAAAAAGCCCTGGCCGATACTCATATTGACGGAATCCCCCGGATACCAGGGTTCACTGCGGACCGCCCGCTTCCAGTCCCGGGACGGCAGCAGACCACTGAGGGCACCGGCGACGTCCAGGGTGGCGTCTTCACCAAACCCGAAGCGGGACAGATAGTCGTACATCACGTCGACACCCATTTCGACGCCGATCTGATAAAAATAAACATCGCAGGACTCCGCCACGGAATCCATCAGGTCTACCCAGCCATGCCCGGTTCGCTTCCAGTCCCGGTAGCGTCGACCGCTTTCCTTGAGCTGGAAATAACCCGGGTCCCAGATGGTTCGCTCGCGGGTGGTTACGCCACTGTCCAGGGCGGCCACGGCCATCATAGGCTTGATGGTGGAGCCGGGAGGATACTGGCCACGCAGGGCCCGGTTGAACAGGGGCTTGTCGATGCTTTCACTCAAATCCCGGTAGTCTTTGACACTGATACCGGTCACAAACTTGTTGGCATCGAAGCCGGGCACGCTGGCCAGGGCCAGGATGCCGCCGGTGACGGGCTCGATCGCAATGATGGCGCCACGCCGGCCTTCCAGCAATTCGTGGGCCTTGCGTTGCAGGCGCAGATCCAGGTGCAGCTGCAGGTCTTCCCCGGGTACCGGGTTTTCCCGTTCCAGTACCCGGAGTATCCGCCCCCGGGCATTGGTTTCTACGTGCTGGTACCCCACCTTGCCGTGCAACACTTTTTCGTAGAATCGCTCCACACCGGATTTGCCGATGTAGTTGGTGCCGGCGTAATTCACCGGATCAATGCGCTGCAGTTCATTCCGGTTAATACGGCCGACATAGCCCAGGGCATGGGCGGTCAACTCACTGTGCGGGTAATAGCGAACCAGTTCGGCCTTGACCTCGACACCGGGGAACCGGTGCCGGTGTACCGCCATCCGGGCGATTTCCTCTTCGTTCAGGTCGTAACTCAGGGGAATTTCCTGGAACGGGCGGCGCGGTTCATTCAGCCGGCGCTGGAAGCGTTCAATGTCTTCATCGGAAATACTCAGGATTTCCGTCAGCCGGGCCAGGGTTTCATCCATGCTGCCAATCCGCTCGGGCACCAGGGTGAGGCTGAACACCGGCCGGTTTTCCGCCAGCAGCAGGTTATTGCGGTCGTAAACCAGCCCTCTGGGAGGCGGGACCGACTGCACCTGCACCCGGTTTTTGTCAGACAGCGTGGTATAGATTTCATGCTCGACGATCTGTAACTGGTACATCCGCGCCAGCAAACCACCCAGCGCAAGCATAACCAGCACCAGCATAACCAGTGCCCGGCGCTGGAACAGTCGGCGCTCTGCTACGGTGTCCTTGAATTCGCCCCAGGCCATTGGCAGCCCTATGCCCGGTGGTAAGGATGGTTACGGGTGATGGACCAGGCCCGGTACAGCTGTTCGGCCAGGACGATGCGCACCAGCGGGTGCGGCAGGGTAAGGGGGGAAAGCGACCATTGCTGGTCGGCACGGTTGCGACAGGCGTCAGCCAGGCCATCGGGGCCGCCCACCAGAAAGCAGACATCCTGACCATCCTGCTGCCAGTTTTCCAGCTGACTCGCCAGTTTCTCGGTGGACCAGGGACGGCCACCCACTTCCAGTGCAATCACGCGGTCACGCTGACCCACTGCCGACAGGATGGCGTCGCTTTCACGCTGCATCAACCGGGGAATATCCGGATTCTTGCCGCGATGGGCCATGGGGATTTCAGTCAGTTCGAGGGGCAACTCCGGAGGCATCCGGCGGGCGTAGTCGTTGTACCCCGCACTGACCCAGTCGGGCATTTTCTGCCCGACACAGATCAGACGCAGGCGCATGGTTACTCGCTGCCCGCTGCACCAAGGTCCGGAGCATCACGCCAGAAGCGCTCCAGATCGTAGAATTCGCGGGTAGCAGGCATCATCACGTGAACCACTACATCGCCCAGATCTACCAGAATCCAGTCACTACCGGCGCCGCCCTCAACATTGTTGGCGCGCACACCCTGTTCCTTGGCTTCGATAACCACGGAATCGGCAAGGGATTTGATGTGACGGTTGGAAGTACCCGATGCGAGAACCATAAAGTCGGTCACGCTGGTGCGATCACGGACATCAATCACGCTGATATCCTGTGCCTTGACCTCTTCAAGAGCGTTTACGACCAGATCTTTCAGTTGTTCTGCCTGCATAATTACCCTGTTTTCCGGGCTCTGGCCGGAGTGGCCACCCGATAAGTGATATTCAGCCGCGATTGTAGCATCAAAGCCGGCTGTGGATAACTCCTAAAAACCGTTGGCGCTGCCGGAACCATAAAGGCCCAGTGCCTGCACTCTCTGCCACACGGCATCGGGCATCAGGTATCGGGGAGAACGGCCGGTTGCAATGCGCTCCCGAATGCCGGTTGCCGAGATGTCCAGCAGCGGCGGATCCAGCTCCAGTACCCGGCCAGCCGGGCTCTCCCGCAAACTGGCCGCACCGGCAGCGCGCCGGCCCGCAAGCAAGTGTGCCGCACCACTGTTTTCAGGCAGCTCAGCGCCGGGCCTGCGTACCACCACAATGTGCGCCAGTTCGGGAATCTGCTGCCAGTCCTGCCAGCGGTCAAAGCCGGCAAAGGAATCAGTACCCACGACCATGACCAGGGGCGCCTCCGCACCCAGTTCCTGCCGGAGCTGGCGCAAAGTGTCTGCGGTGTAAGAGGCACCGGCCCGCTGAAGTTCACGGTCATCCACCCGCAGGCGTTCTTCGCCGGCGATGGCCAGGCGGATCAGCTCGAGCCGCTGGGCAGAGGTCGCTCCCGTGTCGCCCCGATGGGGAGGAATATGACAGGGCACCAGGTGAACCCGATCCACCGCCAGGGCGTCGGATACCTCCAGCGCCAGCCGGAGGTGTCCGTGATGGATGGGGTCAAAGGTGCCACCGTAGATTACATGCATGGCATCAGGCCCGGATGTGGCCGTCGCCGAATACCACATATTTCTGGGAAGTCAGGCCTTCCAGGCCAACCGGGCCACGGGCGTGGATCTTGTCGGTGGAAATGCCGATTTCAGCCCCCAGGCCATATTCGAAACCGTCCGCAAAGCGGGTGGAGGCGTTGACCATCACCGAACTGGAATCCACCTCGGTCAGGAACCGGCGGGCCCGGGTGTAGTTCTCGGTGATGATGCTGTCGGTATGCTGGGAGCTGTACCGGTTGATGTGCTCGATGGCGCCATCCAGGCCGTCGACCACACGCACCGCGAGAATCGGCGCCAGGTACTCTTCGTGCCAGTCGTCCTCGGTGGCGGCACTGATGCCTTCAAGAATCGCGCAGGTACGTTCACAGCCCCGCAACTCCACACCCTTGGCGGCAAATTCGGCGGCCAGCAGGGGCAGCATATCGTCTGCCACTTCCTGGTCCACCAACAGGGTTTCCATGGTGTTGCAGGTGCCGTAACGGTGGGTCTTGGCGTTGACCGCGACCTTCAAGGCCTTTTCAGGGTCGGCATGGCTGTCGATGTACACGTGGCAAACACCGTCCAGGTGTTTGATCACCGGCACCCGCGCATCGCGGCTGATGCGCTCGATCAGGCCCTTGCCACCCCGGGGCACAATCACATCCACGTACTGGGGCATGGTGATCAGCTCGCCCACCGCGGCGCGGTCGGTGGTTTTCACCACCTGCACTGCGGCTTCCGGCAGCCCGGCGGCCGCCAGGCCGGTGGCCAGGCATTCGGCAATCGCCTGGTTGGAATGGATGGCCTCGGAGCCACCACGCAGAATGGTGGCATTGCCGGACTTCAGGCAAAGGCTGGCCGCCTCCACCGTCACATTCGGCCGGGATTCGTAGATGATGCCGATAACGCCCAGCGGAACGCGCATCTTGCCCACCTGGATACCGGAGGGGCGACAGGTCATATCGGTGATTTCGCCCACCGGGTCCGGCAGGGTTGCTACCTGGCGCAGGCCTTCAATCATGGTGTCGATACGGGCCGGCGTCAGCTCAAGGCGGTCCAGCATGGCCTCGTCCAGGCCATTGGCCCGGCCGTTTTCCAGGTCCTTGCGGTTAGCCTCTGCCAGTGCCTGGCGCGCCGCATCCAGTGCTTCCGCTGTTGCCAGCAGGGCCTGGTTGCGCACGGCGGTTGCCGAACGGGCGACTTCTCTTGAGGCGACCCTGGCCTGTTGGCCAAGCTCCGCCATATAGGCTGCAACATCCATCGATATACCTTTTATTCTGCTAGCTGATTCCAAAACCGGGCGGTTACTTTACCTTTCCCGTTTCAAGTCCGCACCCCAAACGACTATTATACCGCTTCACTGCTTTCAATATTCAATGGATGTGCCAGCGAAGGACAGAGGTTCCATGCCCCAGTCGGCCGAAAAATTCCTGCCCAGCACCCTCACCAAAGCCGGTTGTGCCGCCCTGGCGCTAACCAGTGCCCTGAGCGTGCTGCTTGGCGAACCCCTTGCGGCGGCTTCTGCAGCGGCTGCGGCCGGGTTGTGCCTGGCAGGCAGCCCCCTGAACAATCAACAGGGCAAACTGCCATGGCCACAACTGAGGTATTTTTTCCTCGGCGCCCTGGCCCTGGCGCTTGTTGCCGCCCTGTGGCTGGGGCCATGGTCGCTAAGCCACTGGCTCTATGCCCTGCCGCTGACCACCTTCGCCCTGCTGCCGGTTTACCTGGCGGCACCGGTGACCCTGATTCTGCTGGTCCTTGTGCTGTCCAGCGCCCAATGGCTGGTCAACCTGCCAGACCGGCACCAGATGGTCAGCGCGTTTGTACTGACCACGCTGTTGGCCGGCATCCTGGTGTTCCTGCGGGAATACAAATCCCGCCAGCTGGCACCACTGCGCCGCACCGACGAGCTCACCCAGGCCGCCAGCCGGGAGTACCTGTCGGCGGACCTGCACAAGGAAATCCAGCGCAGCGAACGGGAGGGCACCAACCTGTCGGTGATGATGATCGGCCTCGACACCCATCTGAGTGACAGCGACCCGGACGAAGACATCCGCGCTATCCTGCCCAGAATCGGCCGTTACCTGCATTCCCAGTTACGGGACTTCGATACCTATTATCGGGTGGCCGACCTGCAATTCCTCGCGATTCTGCCGGGCGCAAATACCGCCGAAACCGCAAAGAAGGCAGACCTCATCCGCCAGGGACTTGATAAATTGATGGAGTCTCACGGCCTGAAACTCACCGTCAGCACCGGCGTCGCCGGCCTGAACATTGGCGATGATGCCGACAGCCTGCAGCAAAGCGTGGCCAACGCCCTGCGCCGGGCCCAGCAACAGGGTGGCAATCGCACCCAGACCTTCAGCAACCCGCTGCCGTCCGACCTTTCGGGCAAACAGGATCCGGAGGCCAACGCTCAATGACCGAAACCCGCCTGCGTACCTGGAGCCACAGCGCCGCCTACAGCCTGACAGCCCTGGTTATTTCCGTCCTGGCGCTGCAGAACCTGCGCTACGGCTTCTACCAGCTGTTTTACCTGGCCCTGGCAATGACCGCCCTGCTGCTGGCCGGGCTGGTGTATACCTACTTCTGCCGTCGCCACCAGCTTTCGGCGCCGGGCCACCTGATCATCCTGGCCGGCCTGAACAGTGGCCTGGTGGCGGCCGTTCTGACCATGAACGCGCCCGGTATCAGCCACTGGGCCATGCCCCTGCTGGTGCTTAACCTACTGATCCTGCCCCTTCGGCAGGGGCTGGTGCTGTGCGCCCTGTTGCTGCTACCGGTGATTGCCGTGACCTGGCTCGGCAACCCTGTTACCGATGCCGTCATCACCAGTGCCGGCCTGCTACTCCTGGCCGCCGTCACCGCACTATATGTATGGCACTACGACCACATGACCCAGTCCGCCCAGGACCTGGCCATTACCGACCCGATCACCGGCGCCCACAATGCCCGTTTTCTGGATGAAACCCTGCAAAAGGAAATCAGCCGGGCCATTGCCACCGGCCACCCGCTGTCGGTCATCAGCCTGAGCCTGGACCACCACGACCAGATCCGCGACCTGCACGGCAAGCGCGGCCTGAACCGCCTGCTCAACCAGGTTACCCGGCAACTGTTCGAAACCATCCGGGCCGGCGACTCCCTGTACAGCCTGCAGGATTCCGAGTTTTTCCTGATCCTGCCATTCACCCCGGAAGAAGGCCTGCGGGTAATTGCCGAACGCATCCGCCGCACCATCGCCGAACGGGACTGGCCGGAAACCGGCAAGGTGTCCGTAAGCCTTGGCTGTACTACACGGGGCAATGGCGATACCAGCACCGAGCTACTTCGCCAGCGGGCAACCAATGCCATGCTGGAAGCCAGGAAACACGGGGCTGATTCCGCCTGGTTCACCCCGGGAGAGCCGGTCCGGGCATGACCGGGAGCTGGTTCACTGAGCTGACCACCTGGGTAGCTGGCAACCCGGGCTGGCTGGTGTTCGCCCTGTTTGCTACGGCGCTGATTGAATCCCTGGCTATCGCCGGCATCATCGTGCCGGGCGTGGCCATGTTGTTTGCCTTTGCTGCCCTGGCCGGCAAAACCGGCATTCCCCTGTCCGAGGCCCTGATCTGGGCGGGCCTTGGCGCTGTTGCCGGCGATGTGCTGAGCTTCTCCATCGGCCGGTTACTCAAAGGGCGACTCGACGCCGTGTGGCCCTTGAGTCGTTACCCCGGCCTGATTGCCAAGGGAGAGAACTTCTTCCGGGCCCACGGCGGCAAGAGCGTCATCATCGGGCGATTCGTGGGCCCGATACGCCCTATTATTCCCATGGTGGCAGGCGCACTGCACATGCCCTGGCGCACCTTCATTACCTTTAACCTGCTGTCAGCCGTGGGGTGGGCACTGGTGTATATCCTGCCCGGGTTCACTGTAGGCACGGCATTGGCCAGCGAAATCAAGCCGCCACCTCACTTCTACCTGGTGCTCGGAGTCAGCTTTGGGGTACTGCTGGTGGTTTACCTGATCCTGCTGCAAATGCGACTGGGCCTGGGGGAGGGCAGCCGCCCCTACCGGTGGCTGGAAACCACCATGGCCCGCTACGATGCAACCCACCGGTTCTGGCGGCTGTACACCAGCGAGCGGCCGGCCCGCCGTGGCGAATTCCCGCTGCCGTCCCTGATGATGTCCGTTACAGCCCTGGCGCTGTTCCTGATACTGGCCCAGGTGGTGACGGTCAGCAGCAAACTGTATGAACTGAACCAACAGGTGCTGGCCTGGTTTGCCCTGCTGCGCCAGCCGCTGCTGGATTTGCCGATGGTTGCCTTTACCCTGGCCGGAGACCCACCGGTACTGATTGTCGCCGCCGTGCTAGGGTTTCTGGTGCTGGTATTTCGCGGCTACTATGCCGCCGCTGTCCACGTGGCCGCAGCCGCCATTCTGGCCAGCGGGAGCATCTGGTTACTGAAAGCCGGCTTCGGAATACCACGGCCCGATACGGTGATGCTCCCGCCATCTTCAGGAGCCTTTCCCAGCGGCCACACTGCCGGGGCCACGGTGCTGGTAACCCTGTGCGCCAGCTTCATTGCGGCGGAAAGCCGGCAACGGCAACGCTGGCAAAGCTACGTGCTGCTGTCACTGCCATTGCTGCCGGTAGCCCTGAGCCGGCTGTATCTGGGGGTGCACTGGTTTACCGATGTTCTGGGAGGGTTGTTCCTGGGACTGGCCATTACCGGGGTTATCCGCGCCAGCTACAGCCGATATGATCGCGTGCCCCTGAGCCCGGATCCGTTCACCTGGGCAGCGCTGGGCCTGTGGTTGGCATTCACCGCCGTTTACATGGCCAGCCATTGGGACGGTGCCGTTCTGGCCTACTCGCCGCAGCCTGTGACGCCCTGACCGGTTTCAGGCGCCTTGTTCAAGGATGTCCAGCAGGGCTTGCAACCGGTCCAGGCGTTCGACCGGATCCTGGCACTCCGCCAGCTGCTGCTTCTCGGACTTGTCCAGGGGCAACAGCTCGGTAAGCCGCCAGCCCACCTCACGGGCATCCTCAAAATCGACATCCATGCCCAGATCCTTCACCACCGGATGCCGGAACAGGGCCTGCAGAACCGCCGGCAATTCATAGTGCCGGTCCGGAATATCAACCTGCTGCTCCGGCTCCAACGGCTCGGCGTCCCCCATGTGCAAACCGTCTTCCTGCTGCCAGTTGCGGACTACCCGCACCTTGGTGTCGCCTTCAACGGTGATACCCAGCAAGCCGTTCTCCAGCTGCTGAAAGTCGATAATCCGCACATAGGTGCCCTGATCGTGGAACAGGGCCTTGCGGCCAACCTCGTCGCCATCCTGCAAAAGCACTACCACAAAGCCCTGCTGCTCTTTCAGGCAGCGGGTCAGCATATCTATGTAGCGGGGCTCGAACAGCTGCAGGGGAATACGCCCCTTGGGCAGGATAATGGAATTGAGCGGAAACAGCGGCACGCTGGAAAGTGAGTCAGTCACTGTGGGAATGGCTCTTGGTTGGTTTTATGGAATTCAGCCTGCGGGCTGAAGGTTTATTGTAAACACCGATCCGGAAAACAGCCATGCGAGGGGCACGGAATCTGTTATCCTCTCGGTTTCGCTTAGTCCGTTCAAAATCAAGGGAGAGAGCAGCACACCATGCCCCAGTATCGTTCCCACACCTCAACCGCCGGCCGCAACATGGCTGGAGCCCGTGCGCTCTGGCGCGCCACCGGTATGAAAAATGACGATTTCGGCAAACCGATTATCGCCGTTGCCAACTCGTTCACCCAGTTTGTGCCCGGCCACGTGCACCTGAAAGACCTGGGCCAGCTGGTCTGTCGCGAAATCGAAGCCGCCGGTGGTGTGGCGAAGGAATTCAACACCATCGCCGTAGACGACGGGATCGCCATGGGCCACGACGGCATGCTGTATTCCCTGCCCTCCCGGGAGATCATTGCCGACTCCGTAGAGTACATGGCCAACGCCCACTGTGCCGATGCACTGGTGTGCATTTCCAACTGCGACAAGATCACCCCGGGCATGCTGATGGCCGCGCTGCGCCTGAACATTCCGACGATCTTCGTTTCCGGCGGTCCCATGGAAGCCGGTAAAACCAAGCTGTCCGAGAACAAGCTGGACCTGGTAGATGCCATGGTGATCGCGGCTGATCCGACCGCCACCGACGAGATGGTGGAAGAATACGAACGCAGCGCGTGCCCCACCTGTGGCTCCTGCTCCGGCATGTTCACCGCCAACTCCATGAACTGCCTGACCGAAGCCATCGGCCTGGCCCTTCCGGGCAACGGCTCGCTGCTGGCAACCCATTCCGACCGCGAGCAGCTGTTCCTGAACGCCGGCCGCCAGATTGTGGAAAATGCCAAGCGCTATTACGAGCAGAACGATGCCAGCGTGCTGCCCCGCAGCATTGCCTCCATGGAAGCGTTCCAGAATGCCATGACCATGGACATTGCCATGGGCGGCTCCACCAACACCATCCTGCACCTGCTGGCAGCAGCCCAGGAAGGCCAGGTGGACTTCACCCTGGCCGATATCGACCGGTTGTCCCGGAAGGTACCGCAGCTGTGCAAGGTGGCCCCGAACTCGCCCCTGTACCACATGGAAGATGTGCACCGCGCCGGCGGCATCATGGGCATTCTGGGTGAACTGGAACGCGGCGGCCTGATCAACACCGATCTGCCCACCGTACACAGCAAGACCATGAAAGAAGCCCTGGAAGTGTGGGACATCATGCGCTCCCCCACCGCTGAAGTGGTGGAATTCTATAAGGCCGGCCCGGCCGGCATTCCCACCCAGACCGCATTCAGCCAGAGCACCCGCTGGCCGAGCCTGGACGGTGACCGTGAGAACGGCTGTATCCGTTCTGTCGAAAACGCCTACTCGTCCGAAGGCGGCCTGGCCGTACTGTTCGGCAACATCGCGGTCGACGGCTGCGTGGTAAAAACCGCCGGTGTAGACGAAAGCATCTTCGTGTTCGAAGGCAAAGCCAAGGTCTTCGAGAGCCAGGATACGGCCGTGGCCGGTATCCTGAATGACGAAGTGAAGGCAGGCGACGTGGTCATCATTCGCTACGAAGGCCCGAAAGGTGGCCCCGGCATGCAGGAAATGCTCTACCCCACCAGTTACCTGAAATCCAAGGGACTGGGCAAGGAATGCGCCCTGCTGACTGACGGCCGCTTCTCTGGCGGTACTTCGGGCCTGTCCATCGGCCATGCTTCTCCGGAAGCGGCTGCCGGCGGCGCTATCGGCCTGATCGAGGAAGGCGACACCATCCTGATCGACATCCCGAACCGCAGCATCAATGTGCAGGTCAGCAACGACGAGCTGAAGAAGCGCCGCGAAGCGCGGGATGCCAAGGGCTGGAAACCGGAAAACTCCCGTCCCCGAAAGGTGTCGGCGGCCCTGAAGGCCTACGCCCTGCTGGCCACCAGCGCAGACAAAGGCGCTGTACGGGACCTGTCCAAGCTGGACTGATCCCAACAGGCCTTAAACAAAAAGCCCGCAAGCTGCCAGGCTTGCGGGCTTTTTTATGACATTGGCCAAAGCGGCCAGGCCGGGATTACCAGAGCGACCAGGCTTCGTCTTCGTCATCCTTTTCTGCAACTTGCCCGGTGGTTTCAGGCTGCGGCTCACTTTCCGGCTTCGCAGCTGCCTGGGCGGGCGCCCCGGATTCGGGAGCAGCCTCTGCGACGACCACCATTCCGAGCGCCTTCTTGGTCTCTTCATTCAGGGTACCGCTGGCTTCCAGCCCCTGATCTTGCTGATATTGGGTTAACTCGGCCCGGGTATGTTCATCCAGTTTGGGGTTTACGTTGTTTATATCGTACCCAGCGCCATATAAAGCGTGCTTTAGTGCGACAACATCGTTGGCGTGGGACAAAGAGGCCGTGCCAAGGAGCGCAACGGCTCCCGCAGCGAGGACCAGTTTGTGCAATGGATGGCTGGCAGTTTTCGTGGTAAACACCGGCTTACTCCTGATATCGCTTGAATATCTTGTTATTAGGGTAATG
>Ga0114901_1001890_pt1 | contig 11591 bp, 10 predicted proteins | sample MalvireepMed_s16_FD_89686 | JGI IMG/M metagenome (GOLD analysis project Ga0114901, IMG submission 89686) | Marine viral communities from the Global Malaspina Expedition - Malaspina viral metaG DeepMed_s16 | ecosystem: Environmental > Aquatic > Marine > Oceanic | place: Mediterranean Sea... | reverse complement strand
TTTTTTGCCGCTTTATTGATAAAAATAGACGCTTAGAACGACTAAACTTACCATTTTTATCTGCAAATCGCCTAAAAAATAGTCTCTGTCAGTGCCATGGTCGAATGTTCAACACGCCCTATATTAAAACTACTAAGGTGTAAAAAACAAACTAAACTAGACGTTTTACTTACCCTGATAAACCGGCTTGCGTTTCTCCATAAATGCCGTAATCCCTTCTTTAAAGTCGTCGGTCTGAGCCATGATGTTTTGTTGCTCGACCTCCATACCCAGCGCTTCGTTAAGTCCTGAAAACGCATGAATGTTGAGCATATGCTTCATAGAGGCCAGCGCCTTACCCGGTAGTTGGCTTAAACGTGTGGCTAGGACGTTCACTTCATTGTCAAGCTCCTCGGCGCTGACCACTTTATTGACTAAGTCTAATCTTGCGACGTCATCGGCTTTAAGCTTATCACCAAGCATCACAAGCTCGGTCGTTTTCGCCGCGCCAACCAATTGATTGAGTAAATAAATACCGCCTGCGTCAGGGATTAGGCCGATATTGACAAAGGCTTGCACAAATTTGGCATTATCAGCTGCGATACGAAAGTCACAGGTCAGCGCTAAGTTCATACCTGCGCCCGCCACCGCGCCTTCTAATTTGGCAATGATAGGTTTATGGATATTACGCAACTTTAGGCTGACTTCAGCAACTTCGCGCAGCATAAAATCAAGCTTAGCCACGAGCGCTTCTGACTCCATACCGTTCTCTAGCATCTCGCCGATATGACCACCACTAGAGAAGTTATTGCCGCCGCCTTGTAAGACGATCACGCGTACTTCATTATCTTGATCTGCCTTATTAAGCGCTTCCATAATCGCACCTTTCAACGGCGTACTAAAAGCGTTCAGGGTTTTGGGATCGTTCATAGTGATAGTGGCGATGTGGTTGGTTACTTGATAATCGACAAGCGCTTGTGACATAAGGGTCATCCTTGTAATCGTTAGGGGTTAAGTAAATCTAACTGACTGGCAATGAGCTAACCAATAGCTCAATGCCAGTTACTAATGCTACGGCTAATACTCAAGCTAATTACTATAGCAGGTTAGTGGGCGCTCTAAAATATGATTTAGTGCACCTCTGCGCCATCTTTAGTAGTCGATACAAGCTACTATTTACAAATATCACTACTAAACTTAGGCGTTGTAAATTATGCTAATTATACGAAGTTAGACATAATGATATGCTCATTTGAACATTCGTATAGAGTTACGCATAGATTCAACAGTCACCACATAAACAAGGAAGAGTTATGCCAACGATTACAGTAAATAATGCCGACATTTATTATGAAGACAGCGCGCCCAATGATCATCAAAAGCCCGTAATCGTCTTCGCTCATGGGCTGCTTTGGAGCGGTAGAATGTACGACAAACAAGTCGAGCATTTTAAAAAGGACTATCGCTGTATTACCTTTGATTTTCGCGGACAAGGGCAGTCGCAGATTACCAAAGACGGCTATGATATGGATAATTTAACTAAAGACACCATTGGCTTACTTGACGCGCTAGATATCGATAAGTGTCATTTTGTTGGCTTATCTATGGGCGGGTTTGTGGCGCAGCGTATCGCGATACACCATCCTGAGCGCTTATTGTCGCTATCTTTGCTTGAGACTTCAGCGGATGCTGAGGATCCCAAAAACGTCCCTCAATACCGTAAATTAATGAAAGCGATTCGCTGGCTTGGTATGAAGCGGGTCAGTCAAAAGGTGATGCCGATTATGTTTGGCAGCACCTTTTTACAAGCCAAAGAGCGTAAGGCCGATCGCAAAGCATGGTTATCTATGCTGCAGAGTAATCGTAAAGGCGGCACGGTTAAGGCAACAACAGGCGTAATCGATCGCAAAGGAGTCTATGAGCAGTTAGGCAGTATCCAAACGCCGACTTTGATCATCGTCGGTGACGAAGATGCGGCAACCCCTTATGATAAGTCGGAGCGCATGCACTTTGCTATCGATGGCTCTAAGCTTGCAGTGATTAAAGGTGCGGGTCATACCTCAACTGTTGAAGAGCCTGAGCAAGTCAATAGAGTATTAGGTGAGTTTTTGGATAAGATTGAAGGCTAGTATTAATCAGTAGGCTACCGCTTCTCAGTTAGAGCCAATTACAGCCGTTAGCTATACTCTGTATTGTTATTATTGATGGTGCCAAATACTTTTGCACGGTTAATAATCTCTGTCGCCCAAGCGCGGTGTGTGGCTGGCTCCAGCATAGTATTGTTATATTTAAATACGGCTTTGGCATCGCTATGGAGTATCGCTTGCGCCTCATCTAAGGTGCTCGCCGGTACGCAATACGCTTGCTGTACTAAGGCAATTTGATTGGGATGAATGACGGTTTTACCCACCAAGCCTAAGCTGACATCGCGAGTCAACTCTTGCATAAATAGCGTAGGCTGGTCTAAGTACTCAAATACCGGCGCGGTCAAATAAAAGCCATGCGGTACAAAGCAGCCAAGCAGCTGATAAGCCAAAGTACCGATAGGAGTGTCATAGACGATACTGTTCTTAGGACGGCGCAGACGTAACGCGGCAAATAGGTCATTACCGCCGATACGCAAAGCAAAAACAGGCTGACTGAACGCTTCTTTAAAGCCAATGGCCAGCTCTTGATTATGATGCGGGTTAAACAGCGCCGCTGTCTCCAAAGTCGGCATTAGCAGCTGGTCGGTGCTGAGGTTCTGACAAGCCATGCGCCAATTAGATAAGCTGCACATATCTACCTTTGGCATCACAAAACCATCGAGCAGTTCAATATGCTTATAATGAGCCAGCTTTTGTAGCATCATCGGATTACGCGGACGCACAAACACTAAAGGACGCGTCGGCTGCTCTTGCTTATTGTTCTGAGGCGTCGAAGGGTCATTGATACTATCAATATGCGCCGCCCAAGTGTTGAGCAGCTCTTGCAGTCTTTGTAGTGCTAGCTCCACATCATCATGGCTGACGGCGTCCTCAACACAAATAATAATACTATTAATCGTCGGTAATTTATCCCGCTTGATGACTTGCCAGATATCTTGCCGAGTCGCTGGCATATATAAGCTTGCGCCTAACTGATAAGGGTGATGAGTATGCGGCTTTGGCAAAGCGTGGCGCTCAGTGATGAGGTGCTCATAAGACTGCGTGTAATTATATAGGTTTGACTCATTATTAGAATTATCTGGCATAGTCGGTATCATAATTAGTTAAAGAGAGTATAAGGGGTAAGAGAAATCGCGGAAATACAAAGCGCTGAGGTGCTGACACGTTAAGCCTAGCTAATGCGCTTTTTGATAAGGGTAATCGCTTGATAAGGTAATATTTTAGCACCTAATATGCTGATTTCAATGTCTCTATCATGGCATAAGTGTCGTAATAATGTGGTGTCAGGATGATCGGCGCTCGCCAGTAAGATACGGTCAGGATCGCGGCGTAATATAGCGCGAGTCGCCTCGGCTATCGTCGGTTTGATGCGGTTGCGGTTACCTATATTGTATTCTTTGGCTATTTTATCGACAATGCTTTTGGTGCTATATCTAGGCTGCGCAAAGGTCGCTAAATGCTCAGGTGTTGTCGTTAAGAGGTGCCGCGCTGACTCAATATGCTCGATAAAGGCTAAGCTGTGATCGATAGCGACAAAGTTATCATAAAAAATAGCGCGATGTAGACCTGACTTTGGATCAGTATAAAGCGAGCGCGAGATCAATCCAGATACCGTACTGTTTAATAGTCCAGATGGTATCAGCCAGTCCTCCTCGCTCGCAGCTAACCAAGCGACGCCAGCGGGATCGGCAAGGGTAAGTAGCGGTATAACACTCTCACCTTGATGAAAAATGTTAGCAAAGTTGACGTGGTTATCATCATTAAATGGATTTAGGCTACGCGCTAGCTCTTGATAGATAGCGCCCTTGCCGGTCCAACCATCAACGAAAACGATAGGGCTATCAGGATGGCTGTCCAATATGAGCTGCAAGGCGACTGGATCAAGACCACGATCGCGAATGATACTCATGCCATAGTGTTTAGATGGCAAGGCATAAGCGCTATTGGTATTCGCTAAAGCGCGCTGTAATAGCACACCAATAGGCAGTCCGGCTCTGACTAAACTGACTAATATTAATGGGTTTTCGCTACTAACGGTTTGTTTAAAAGTCTGCTGTAAGGAGTAAGCCAAATTAGCAATATCGCTAGCCATGCGCGCTTTACCTTGCTCAAGCGCTTGCAGATATAGCTGCTCATGCTTAGCAGTTGGTGCTTGCTCTAAGGTGAGCATATCGGAGTAGTGCCGCTGCCCACTTTGGATCAGCGCTTCCTTTTTGCTGACCGGTACATCAGCGACCGCGTCTTTGTCAACGACATCTAGGAGCACCGTGACATCATCAGCTAAATAGCTGCCTGAGCCAAATCTCTGTAAGTCTTTTGTTCTAGCTTTCGTCATTGCAGGCTCTATAGTTATTTTAAATGTTGAGGATTATATTGATCATGTAGCTGACCATGATTGGGCATCCCGTACCAGTCTAGTAGCTGCAAAAACGGCAAATCGGCTAAGCTATCACCAAAGCCAAAGCTTGGCCTGCTGCTCTCTAAGTGCTGCTCTAGTAAGAACTCTACCGCATGACGCTTGTGCACAGCATGCGGCAAAATGGCTAAGTTATTCGCATTGACATGCACATAGAAGTCTTGATCAAAGTTTCGTATCAATTTAGGCAACTGCTCAGCGAGCTGTATCAGAGCTTGATGATTTTTTTGCGCGTGTTTGATAGCAAGATAGATGGTCAGTTCTTTGTTTTCAGTGCCGTTATTAAAATGATCTTTATGCGCGGTAAACTTTAAATGGCTGTTGTCGCTGCTGCTGTGCTGCGTAAATAACTGGCTTAGCTGCCCCAGCTTCTCCTGCAAAGGCGCAAGCTTGCCATACATGCGCTGCTGCCACTGCGTCTCAAGCTTGCCATCTTGAGTTAAAACAATCGCCCCATGAGTCAATACCTGCCAACTATTAAAGGGCAGTCTCACCCGTTTGATCTCTTTGCGATCGCGGGCAGTGACCACTATCAACTCAGTACTCGCTAATAACCAATTAACAAAGCTTGCTTGTCGCTGACTCATAAAGCTCAGCGGCTCGCCCTGTTTATTGACACTCGCACACACTAAGTTTTCAGCTTTGGACGTTGGCAAATTCCACGCATCTATTTTGCGCTGCGTCTGAAATAGCGTATCGTCTAAATCCATGAGCGCGTAGGGCTTTATTATATCAGGACTCGCTTGAAAGAAAGAGATAGTCATAGATCTGCCCCTACAACCAATACATTATCTAAACCTTGCCACATACTATCCACGCTATCGCTAGCGGTCTCTACACATAGCACAATCAAGTCCCAGTCTTTTGGCTCAACATTATAGACAAAGTTCGTCATACCAAGGCCATAATTATCATGGAAGCTGAGCATCGTGTGAATAGCGCCGCCTAATGCAATGGGCGAGCGCGTTAATGCGCTTAATTTAACCGTTGAGTTTTGGCTGACCTCTTTGGTTTCAGCCTCCAGCCACTCGGCTAATAAAAACGGTAACCAGACAAACTCATTACTGCCTAATACTAAAATCCGCTTGGGTAGCTTACCTTTATCAAAATTCGGCTTATCATCAAAGTATGCAAAAGCTTGCTGGAAACGCTCTAAGTAACCGTCAAAGCCATCCGTACTATCCAATGTTGGAAATCGTCCCCAATTGCCTGTATTACCCAACGGCTGCGAGCCTGCCTCGGTGGTATCGACCACGGGCATAGTGATAGGCTCAGGGTTCGGCGCGTCTGTCCACTGCCAAGCGCCTGATAATAAATGATGACGTTGAAAGTTGATATTAGGCATGCGAGTAGAGATGTGGTCACCGTCGTCAGTTGCCTCTTGATTGAGTGACCAATCCACCAAAGTCGTCAGGTGCACTTGTTTTAACTGGCTTAGACCAGCGTGACGTAGTGCGGTCACTACATTGACGCAGGTATTACCAGTTGAGGCTTCATCATCGACCATGATTAAGGTTCTGCTGGCGAGGAGCTGCGATTGTATGTTTTTATCGCGACTTTGATAAATCAAATGCTGGCTGGCATGACTATGATCTTCGCTAAAGGTAGTGAATAACGCTTCGTCATTGTCTTCGTTATGCTGAGCGTGACGGGTAGAGTTTAGTAGTAAAGCATCTGGGTAGCGCGTTTGTAGCGCTTGATGCACGCCTGCCGATAGTCCTACCGCTGTTTCTGCCATACCAACGACCAAAATAGGCTCAGGCAGATTATCCGGTACTAAGTTTGCCAAATCGGTAAAAGCGCCGCGCATGATACTAGGCGCGACAGGAATATGGCGACCTAAGACCTTGGAGACGAATAAGAATGCTCGTTTGGGATTGATCCGCTGCGCAAAGCCAAGCAAGTCTTCGAGCTGATATGTATTATCATTTTTGTTATGAGTCTGATAAGTGAGATCTAGTGCGCCGCGAGGCAGAGTAATGGTCGTACTTTGTGGTTTAGCTGACATTCATATTCCTTAACCTAACTATTTAAAGCGGTTTTTATAGTCGAGATTTTGTCCCATTTATCTAAGGGTTTGATTTCTTATTTAACGGCTTGTTGAAGTGCTTTTTGACTTATCACTACTGCTTACAAATTGTCGTAACTTTGTTTACTAAATTAAGCTTGCTTAGTGACGAGATTACGATTAAATTCCCCTAAAAAAGTAGCTGTTTTTAGCGTTCACTTTTACTCTAAACTCTAAACCAAAAGTATATTGGCTCAGCATTTCTTATCAACATATATCAATTACCCATAGAATGTCACAGTGTTGGTGTTTTTTACAATAGTAACGAAAGAGATGATAGTTCGGTGATGCTATAAGCCTAACGGTCTATCTTCCTTGCGCTATTCCTTTACTTATTGGGCCAATATTACCATTTTGGCTCCCCTATAGAGTGGATTCTATGGAACCCCCTCCAGAGCCCAACTCCGCTTCTCGCCAAAGCAAATATTTTCAAGTGATATTAATGGGGGTGAGCGCCTTTGTCGTCAATACGACTGAGTTCGTGCCTGTGGCGCTATTGAGTGATATTGCTCAAGATTTTTCGATTACGACTGCAGAGACAGGCTGGATGTTGACGCTCTATGCTTGGGTGGTTGCCGCTATGTCACTGCCACTCATGCTGCTGACCAGTCGCCTCGAGCGTAAACGTTTGCTGCTTGCCCTATTTGCTGTATTTATCGCCAGTCACGCGCTATCAGTGTTTGCTTGGAGCTTTAACGTACTGCTCATTAGCCGCGTGGGTATCGCACTCTCGCATGCGATATTTTGGGCGATTACGGCTGCGATAGCCCTGCGAGTCGCACCGCAAGGCAAAAAAGCCTTAGCACTGAGTATATTAGCGACTGGCACATCTTTAGCGCTTGTATTAGGAGTGCCTATAGGACGCATACTGGGTCAATGGTTTGGCTGGCGTACCACTTTTGCCGGTATCGGTATCATCGCTTTTATCGTCTTTATTTTGCAAGCTAAGCTGTTGCCAGATCTGCCTAGTATGTTCGATGGCTCCTTTAGTAAGCTGCCTGAGCTGCTCAGAAACCCGCTGCTCATTTGTCTTTATTTATTCTGTTTTGTGGTGTTCACTGCTGACTACGCCGCTTACTCATACATCGAACCTTTTATGAGTAAGATCGGCACTATTAGTGAGAACCAAGTCACCTTTATATTACTCTTGTTCGGCGGTGCTGGCCTTATCGGTAGTTATATCTTTAGCCGCTGGAATAAGCGCTCAACCACAAGGCTTATGCTGATATCTACCATATTGATACTGGCGGCGATGATGCTGATGTTGTGGGCGGTCAGCTCGATCTGGCTACTGAGTATCGTGACGGTGGTTTGGGGCACAGCGATGATTTTGTTGATGCTAACCATTCAGTCTAAAGTCATCGAGATTGATGTTAATGCGCAAGATATGGTCATGGCGATGTTCTCAGCGATTATCAATTTAGGCATCGGAATGGGCGCGCTACTTGGCGGCTACGCGGTGACTTATATCTCCTTATCGAGCGTGGGCTTTGTCGGTGCGGCGATAGCAGCCCTTGCTCTAATAGTGATGGTATATATGGTTAGGCGCTTTCCTGAGCTGAGTCATAATAGCTGAGATAGTTTATCTTTTTGCAAGCACGCTACTGTCCTTATACGTCTGTTTCAACCTTGACGCTCGTCACGATAGAACGTATCTGACAAGGAGTGATTTGCTCAATACTATCACTAAGTTTTGGCTTATCGGTTAAGCCCAGCCAATAGCCAAAGCCGATTTGGGTTAGATCGATACCACTATGGGCGGTGTAGCCAATACCGCCAGAGGGGCGAGAGTTAATCTCTAACACACAGTGCTGCCCCTCGTCATTCTGTTTGGTTTGTACGCTGACGATACCATCACAGTTAAAGGCTTTTATGAGCGCAGTGACGACTTCCATCACAGCCTTGTCGTAGCCTATATGCTGAATTTTGCCCTCTTTGTAGCGGGTGACTGCCGCCAGTACCTCGCCATATTCACAGACCACATCGATAGAATACTCGCGCCCTGATAGATAGGGCATAAGCAACATAGGAATAGGGCGCTTGTGTACCATTTGGCTATTGGCGTAAGCGTTGACAAATTGCTCAGTGCTAATCTTTTTGCTGTCGGTGAAGTATAAATGCTCAAAGCTATCGTACTGACAATCGCTATCGAAACCTGCGTCTAGTCGCCAAAATCCTTGCGCGAATATGCCCGTCACAGGCTTTACGCATAGTCTTTGTTGGCTATGTTTAGCGAGCAGGGCTTCGAGCTCAGCGGTCGTATCAAAGCGCCAAGCGGTTGCCACAGGAATGTTATGTGCAAGGCAGTGCTGCATAAAAGCAAACTTATCATCGATAGTCTCAAGTGCCGTAACGCTAGTGGCTCCGGTTAGTAGCCGGATACCAGCTTGGGTAAATAAGTCTCTATGCACCTCATAATCGCGACTATTGCGGCCAGTCAGCAGTACTTTGACATGGTTTTTCTTAGCCTGTTCTAGTACGAACTGCCAACGCTCAGCAGGGGCTGGGTTGCTGCTTATCTCTTTACTGGTTGCTGCTTTATAAGGCTCACGAAAGATAGTATCAGCAAACTCAAATATCTCAGGACGGTCATGGCGATGTGAAGCGATTATGGTGAAAGGTGTTATAGATTGCGCCTTAAGCGCTTGCAGACTCTCAAGCATATCGCGCTGGCTCGATTGTCCTTCAGCAAGCCAAGCCGCTGTTATTGGTTCACTGCCATTCACTTTATTAGCCATAACACTGTCCATGATTGTCAAAACTTTAAAAATACTTGTGGTCATTATATACAAATACGCTGACTGATAACTGCTTATAGTGCGCTCATTCTTAAAATAATTTTGCCCAAAGCTAAGCGATAAGTCGCTATAAAACTAGCCTCATATCCGTGCTAGTATATAATCATCTTCAAGTGAATCATCCACAAATGGCTTTCGCAGCTAGCTAAAAAGACGACAAATAGTAAAAGGACAATATAATGAGTCAAACCCAGCCGCAAGAATTAGTAGCGGGTGCTAATGCGCCGCTGCCTAATGACAATATTAGCATTCGTATTTTGAGTCATAACGCAATCGATTGCGCCGCTTATCGCCTAACTAGTAGCGGGAAAGTACGCGGTGACGGTGACATGATTTTTTATGGTCAGACGCGTAGCGATGATGGAAGCGTCAGCTTTCGCGGGCACGATAGCGATGGATTTTTTGATATTAACCTACCTGCACAAGCCAATGAGATTGAAAAAATTGCGCTGGCTTTTTCTAGCAATCAGACGCTCTCGCAATTAGGGGACGTCGATATTCAAGTGTTACAAGGCAGCCAAGTGCTAATAACTTGTCAGCTGAGTAGCACAGGCCGTGATGAAAAAGCCATTATCTTAGCAGAGTGCTATCGTCGTCAAGGCAACTGGAAGTTTCGATTTATCGCGCAAGGGTTCAACGGCGGTCTGAAACCTTTATCTGAGCATTTCGGAGTAGAGATTGCTGATGAAGCACCTGAACAAAATCAGAGTCAATCACAAGCCATTAACACCCAAAAACCTAATCGCAGTACCCAAAGTAATGGTAATCAAAACACTGCTCAAAGCAATCCGCCGCCGATTCCAGCAAGCTCCTCAGTGAATCTAAGCAAGATTACTTTGACCAAAAATCAATCCAGTATTAACCTTACCAAGCGTGATGACTTCGGTAAGATAGCGGTCAATCTGAACTGGAATCAACGTCCGAATGCTGATAAAGCCGCGCCAAAAAAAGGCCTATTAGGAGATTTATTTAAGCAGCGCGGTTCAGGTGGTATCGATCTCGATATTGGCGCGATGGTGCATTTAAAAAACGGCGAGAAGACCCTAATACAAGCGCTAGGCAATCGCTTTGGTAACTTAAATGGCTCACCTTTTGTATTGCTGCGCGCTGACGATAGAACGGGGCAAGTCAGCGATGGCGAATGGCTTGATATCAACGGTCAGCAGTGGTCGCAAATCCAAGAGGTGTTTATCTTTGCTTTCATTTATGAGGGCGTGCCTAATTGGGCACAAACCGATGGCGTAGTGACGATACATGTGCCCGGGCAGCCGCCAATTGAAACGCGATTGACCGAAGGCGCGGGGAATGCGCCGATGTGCGCAATTGCACGGCTCGTCAATCAGCAGGGCAGTATCAATGTCGAGCGCATTAACCAATACTTCAATGGGCACAAAGAGATGGATAAAGCCTTTAATTGGGGTTTTAGCTGGAAGCGGGGTAGTAAATAGTAGTGGGGCAGAGTGAATGTTTGGAGCTTATAAAACAAACAGCCTAGCTATCTAGTATAGCTAGGCTGTTTTTTTGCAAAAATTCAAATTGACTTTTAGGCATGCGGAGCGATAGCAGGCATTAAGTCATGGAAGGTGCGGCCAGAAGCGGTCTCACCGATAGCATGCATTTTCCACTCATTATTATGGCGATAGACTTTTGCCATAATCATCGCGGTGTGTCCGCCTTGCGCTGAGAGGTTATAACGCGCTACCTCTGAGTTGTTACTAGCATTGACGATACGGCAAAAAGCATTTTCAACAGTCTCAAAAGTCTGACCGGTAAAGCTATTGACCGTAAATACTAAAGAGGTCACAGCAGCTGGAATTTTGGATAAATCAACATTGATGACTTCATCATCGCCGTCGCCGGCGCCAGTACGATTATCACCGGTATGCAAGATACTACCATCTTTGGATTGGAGTTGACCGAACCAAATAGCATCGACAGCTTGCTTGTTGCTATCGAACATAATGCACGAAGCATCTAAGTCGATAGTGTCGCCCCCGCCACTACCGCCGCCAAATAACTTACCTAACAAGCCAGTTTTTTGCGCTTGCGGTGCTTGCGCGACATCCCAGCCGAGGCCCAGCTTGACTTGGGTCAGCGTGCCGCCTGCTTCTTTACTTAAGGATATTTTCTGTCCCTTTTGTAGACTTACTGCCATATTGTATTCCTTTTAGTCATTATAAGTG
>Ga0114901_1001888_pt1 | contig 11594 bp, 9 predicted proteins | sample MalvireepMed_s16_FD_89686 | JGI IMG/M metagenome (GOLD analysis project Ga0114901, IMG submission 89686) | Marine viral communities from the Global Malaspina Expedition - Malaspina viral metaG DeepMed_s16 | ecosystem: Environmental > Aquatic > Marine > Oceanic | place: Mediterranean Sea... | reverse complement strand
CACCTGTAAAACGGGCACCGGTACGAAGACGGAGAGCGGGGTACTGATATGAGGTTCTTTGGAAAGATCCGTCCACAGATCATGGTGGCGTTATTACTTCTTGGGGTAATAGCGTTAGTGAGCATCCGAGAGGGGTTTGTAGAGATCAGCGTTGGGTGTATAGCTGGAATCATTGCATTGAGCAAGGATGTTCTCCAGAGCGATTCTGGTCCCACTAAAGATGAGTAATGATCCGTGGCGGACGATGTAAGGCCCGAGAAGACGGAGATCGAGCTACTGAGGGAGGAGCTACTCCAGGCCAAGGAAGAGATGGCTGGGTTAAGGCTCCGCACGGTAACGACGTTAAGTGGCATCGACTTCATCACATTAGTCATGGTCACGCCGATGGTGTTCGCATTTGTGGTATTAGGCGTCATTATTGTGTGGAAGACTACTAGCAATCCGTCGGCAGTGGCTCCCCATCTCGACCTCATACTAGTGGCGTTTGCGGTATTCTCGAACCCTGTTAGTGCTGCGTTAGGGGCTATCATGCAGAGGTATGCAGACCAGAAAGGGAACGGAGGGAAAGGAAAGGATGCGTAAGCTCAGGATATCAATGCCTAGTCTCCGGCGTCCGGGGTTCCGACTACCTGGGCTACGCATGAACTCGGCTGTGCGGGTGAAGTCCAGTTTTAATCTGAATAGGTACGTGCCCAAGTTCGCCTTAAGGCTTGGCGGGACGAAGGCGGTGTTCGGGTCCCTTGCGCTTGTAGGGGTGGCGTTTGCCGCGGCGATGTTCTTGGTTATTGAGAAGACAACGGACAATATACCCATGTGGCCTGAAGCTGGCGCAGCGTATGCGTTACCCAGTGAGGTCGGGCTGCCTTTGCCCCCGGAGGACGAGATACCGGCTGACGCTAATCACACTCTACAGGTCACACTGGCGGCAGATGCCAGGATCAGCGAGCTCACCTTCAAGGATATGGATTTGGGGAAGGCAGGGTTGACCGACTGCGTGAGCATCGAAAGGGACAGCGGGAATAGCTCTGGCTACCTATGGGTGGATGAATTCGTCATAAACAACGTATCTGCGCCGAGTTTCGATATGGCTAACGTGGAAGTGGCTACCCTGGCGTTGGCAGGGTCGGTTGACGGCCATACGAATTCCTCGACGCTTAACAGCACCATCTCAGAGATAACGATTCTCAGCACCAGAGGTTCTGGTAAATTCGTGGCAGAGAGTGGTGCTGTTGACCGTATCGTCGTGATGTTTTTGGCAGATGCCAATATCTCTACGCTCACTTTCGATAATGTGAAGTGCAGTGTGGGCGGGTGGGATATTGACCACGTTAAGGCCGGGAGCATTTCCCAGGACGCTACGTCCAGATTCGGGGACGGCGACGGCATCAATGTCGCTGACTATGTAGTGAACCAGACTGTGTCCTACCGTACCAGTACGGACAGCCTGGTGGACACACCAATAAACGTCAGGTAGGGGGGCAACGTAGTGCCAGCTAGGAGTGAGAAGCAACGGAAGTTTTTCGGCGCAGAGCTGGGGAGGAAACGGGCAGGTAAGCGGACCCGCACTCGTATGAGCGAGGAGTCGCTCGAAGAGTTCGCAGAGAAACCCGTACGGAAACGCAAGAAGAAGGTGTAGCGTGAAGCTCCGTCAAAGCCTACGGAATGAGCTAAACCCCGATACCCAGGCTATGTACGAGATGCTGGAGACTATGCCCCTCGACCAGAGGGAGCACGGGTACTCCACGCAGATGGATGTGGTCTGTTGTAACAAGAGGTTTATCCTCATGTCCGGCGGTGAGCAAACCGGCAAGTCCCTGACGGCAGCTAATATTTTGCTGGACAGGATGTGGGATGTACCGGAACCGTCACTCTTCTGGCTTGTAGCGTCGGATTACGACGGCAACCGCAGGGTGTTCGATTATGTGAGGGACGGACTGGAGCGGATGGGGCTGTTGCAGTACGCCTCAAAGAGGGTAGACCCCGGTGTGATACTGGTGAGGTCGCAAGACCCAACCAACCCCAAGCCCGGTGTGCGGATCGAGACAAAGAGTGCTGCGGACCCAAGGAAGATGCGTATGTTCGCACCCCACGGCATTGTGGCTGACGAGGCCAGTCAGCTTGACCTGGAGATATTCAACAGAATGATGACCAGGGTCATGCCCAAACGTGGCTGGCTTGTGCTCTCAGGCACGATGGAAGGCTCGCTAGGCTGGTTCCCTGGGCTGGTGGACGCCTGGGCCTATGGTACGGAGGACGCTCAGAGTTTCAAGGTGCCGTCATGGCTCAACACCATGCTGTATCCCGGAGGTAGGAATGATCCAGAGATCCTCCGGTTTGAGCGTGAGTCCGGGGACGATTACTTCATGGAGAGGATGGCCGGGGTTCCAAGACCTCCCTCCGGCAGGGTGTTCCCTGAGTTCCGACCTGATGTACACATACAGGATGTGGAGTGGGAGCCCGGTGAGCCGGTGTACCTCTGGGAAGACCCAGGCTACGGTGGTGGTAGTGCTCATGCTATTGAGTTTGCCCAGGTCATAAACGGGCAAATACGAGTGTTTGATGAGATCTATGTGCGTGGGCTCATACAGAAAGAGGTTATCTACCTGGTCATGAAGCAGCCCTGGTGGGCTGACGGGGCAGGTAGAGTGCTTGTCTCTGACCCCCACTACAAAGACCAGCACCATTCCATGGACTCCGTGTCTGAGGTCTGGATGGATGAATCTGGACTCTATGCCGGGGGTAAGAAGATTCGGATACTCGAAGGCGTTGAGAGGATGAAGGCTTTTCTGAAGCCTGATCCTCTCACTGGTGTGCCGGGGATTATCTGGTCCCCGCGGTGTAGGGGTATCCTCAGTGAGTTCGGAGCCATGCCTCATCCCATCGCGCCATATGAGGGACAGACTAAACTGTACCGCTGGAAGACCGATAGGGATGGTAATGTCGTAGGGGAGATACCCGAGGATTCAAACAACCATGGCATAAAAGCGTGTATCTATGGTATGGTGGAAAAATTCGGGTATGGTTTATCCCGGAGCAAAACCGTTATCCCGGTCAAACGGTGGGGGCCACCTGGACGAGGCAAATCTGCACTGATAGGGGCTAAGTAGAATGGCTCTAAACGCCCAGAAGATCGCCGCCATGGTTGCGGAACGTGAAGTCGATGTGGATGAACTCCGCCATCGCATGGAAGATGATTACACAAAGTTATACAGGCTTGATCCCTTTACACCCGATGATCCAGATAAGTCTGTCTATACCTCCAATGACCCGAGGACTGCTGCGGATAAGCTGATAGCCCTCATCGCTGGTGCTCCCCTCACTATGACAATCAACAACGTGGGGCAGCAGCCGAATGTTAGGGAGCGGAATAATACCAAAGAGCGGTTCCTGATTGGTGGATTACGCAGTGTGGATGAGTGGTTGGAGGCGCAGTTATTGCCACCGCTTCAGGGGCAGCTTGCTTTCTTCGCACTCGTCCGGGGTTTCACCTGTGGCCGAGCTACTTGGGTGAAACTCAAGGATGGCTCGTCCCGGTTCGAGGTCATGCCCTGGGATCCTCTCAACACATATTGGCAGGTGTCCCGCAACGGATTGGTCTGGATAGCCCACAAGACCCGCATGAGCAGTGAGGAGATCGGGGAGTTGTACGACTTTGATATCGGCGGGACAGGCGAGGAGAACGGAGCGGACGTCATTGACTACTATGACCAGAACGAGTTCGGCGTTATTATCCATGGCGAGTTCGTAGTAAAGCCAGAAGAGTATGCCTGGGGTACAGGCAAAGTCCCTGCATGGGTGACGGCAGCGGGATTCGCTCCGCCGATACAGGCACTCAAGGCGGAAGATACTATCCGTGACTTTGGCGAGAGTGTCTTCAAACCCATACGTGACACCAACGATGTATACAACCAGTTAACGTCCGACTTCCTTACGCTGGTGAACTACGGGTCGAAGCCAAGCTATATCGTGAAAAGCCATGGCGGGTCTAAAGTCCTGGCAGAGAACCCCTTGCAGCAGGCTTCCGAGGTCAGCTTGGATACCAATGAGTCTATCGAGCTTATTGATATTGCCAAGATGTCAACGGACGCAGGCCCGCTGCTGGCTCTACTTAGTGCGGAAAGCCAGAGAGGGCTGATACCGTACAACCTGTTCGGGCAGCAGGATCTAGCGATCTCAGGGTTTGCCATCAACCTGCTCCGCCAGGGAGCGGGTGATAAGGCAGACCCGTTTATTGCCGCCGTCATGGGTGCGTACCGACAGATCTCAGGGCATATGATCTCACAGTACGAGGACGGCAAATTTAGTTCTGTGAATGTCAGGGGTAGACATGGAGAGGTATGGTTTGACGAGGAGATCAAAGCAAACGATATTAAGGGGCTCAGCCCTCCTGAGATCAAGCTAGTACCGCGGTTACCACAGGATGACATGCAGAAGTTCGCCATGGCGCAGCAAGCCAGACAGGGGACTGTACCTCTGTTCAATGACAGGTGGATACATGAGAATATCCTGGGGATACAGGATGCGGATAAGATGGCTGAGGCTATTAAGACTCAGCTAGCTGAACGCTCTGACCCCGTGGCAGCCATCTGGACGCTCCGCAAGGCTCTGGTTGAGCAAGGAGAGGAGGACCTGGTAGAGATTTACAACCTCAAGCTTGCTAAAGTCTTGCAGGAGTCGGGACTTATACCCAAACCAGCCCCTCCGCCACCGGAAGCAGGCCCACCAGGTATGCCGATGCCAGGAGGCCCTCCACCAGGTATGCCGATGCCCGGAGGATCCCCACCAAGGTTCGACCCTAGAGTAGCCCCTAACGCTGCTATGGGGGCACCGCCCCCTGGCCCAGTCCCTCAGCCGGGACCTAATGTCCCAGCAGGGAGTCCAAGGCCAGGAGCCAGGAACCCGTTAAGTAGACTGCTCAGCAGATTCAGACCAGGAGGTTAATAATGAGATATCAAGAATTAGCGCGGCAACTCATGAACGGTGAAATTACCCTGGATCAGTTTCTCGCTGAAGTACGCACCCTTGGTGAGTCCTTTCCTCAGATAGAAGATGATATAGCCAAGTATTTGGTAACGGTGCAGGGTCAATCGGAAATAGACGCTTTTAACATCGCGCAAAATACAATAGCAAATCTATCCAGTGACCCGTACGAAGATCGCAACCGAGATTATTGGGCTGGCCTCCTCACCGATAGAGAGTTTGCCGTCGAGGCAAACAAGCTGGGCGCAGGACGTGACCAGATTGTTGCGAGTATGCAGGACAAATATGATTACATGGATACACCGTTTTCGCAGTCTGAGATTGACCAGATTATGCAGGGGCTAGTTGAGCCGAGTGGTACTACGGGTGGTATTACGGGTGGTATTACGGGTGGTCAAAATATAGGCATGACTGATCCTGGCGGCGTTATGATACGCGACTGGACGCCGGAAGAAAAACGCTTGCTGTCTGAGCAGCAAGAGGGGCAGCAATTTTCCCGGTTTCTACAATCTCAGTTCGGGTCTGGTGCGATAAGCGGTCCCTTGCAGAGGGGGACAGAGAGGATGTTTGCGCCGGTGCGCGGTGGCACCGACTGGGAGCCAAGCTTTTTACCCCTTTTTGAGGCGGGCGGAACTCCTGGTCAGACTGGGGACTTCTACAACTTCCTCCAGCGGCGCGGGTTACAACCGTTCACACGAGAAGAGTTAGGGGGGCAGCTTCGCGAAATGATCAGTGCGCGTGCTGCGGCCCGAGAAGATCCTGCCTGGATGGACGTGATGCAAGAAAGGCAGAAGCAAGCGACGGCTGCCGGACAGTATGACCCAGAAGCGACCCGAGCACTACTCTTGGCTAAGGTGGCAAACGAGCCAGAAGCAGACTTAGGGCTCTTCACTCGGCTACTACAGGCCACCGCTCCGAGGTCATTGTATGGGGCAGCAGGCCGAGCAGGACAAAGTTTATGGTCGCGCCAGCAAAGTGTTGACCCCTCAACCAGTTTCTTGGACTATGCGGCTAGCAAAGGATTCTTTTAGGGAAGGTTAATTATGCCAAACGGACTGACTAGTAATCAATCGTTTACGGATTTCTTGAGTGGCTTGATGGAGGAGGAACCGAGGATGCCATACTTCGCCTCTGTGCAGCAGCCGGGGCGTAGCCCTAATGAGCAGCGTTATCTTGCTGGCCAGTTCCAAAATGTGCTCAATGAGTACCTGGGGGCACTAGGGCAACAGGCCCAAGCGGGCACGCCGCTCTCAGAGTTCACGAGTTTCCAAGACTATCTGGCTCCTAACCGGTTAGGGGCGCGGTTTAGTGCCTTGTCCCCATTGGTAGCTGGGCGCGGGACTCGCAGGTTTGCGCCACCCACTAGGTTCTTGACGAGCTTCTAGATGCCCCCGAACACAGAAGCGCAGCAGTTTAGGATTTGGCTGACTAAGCAAAACCCTAAACTCTTTGGCGGACACATCGCCAGAGGCACCTATCCTCCAGATGTCTCCTGGTAACAAGATGTATATGCGGTTCAGGGATTTCATTGGTCGCCCAATTCCCCCGACGGCTCGGCCAGTGCGTCCAAAGATACCTATAACAATGGCTCCCGCCCCAACGGCGCGGCCAGGGGTACCTACGACAATGGCTCCCGCCTTTGGCCCCCAACCTGTAACGCCGACGGCTCGGCCAATACCCCCACTACCTGGGCAAGTGCAACTAGACATTCCGCCAGGAGGGGCCATTACGCCGGAGCAAGCCCTTGCACAGGCCAGTAGACAAGGGATCACTCCTGCATCTGGGTTTGCGGACTTTTTGGCTTTTACTGGCGGGCATGGTCTGTCCGCAGCAGAGACGGGCTTTGAGACTGCTGGCATGGCAGCCAGACGCAAATTTCGACAGTTGAAGGAAGACCCATGGAAGGTGGTTGCTTCCCCTGCGTGGGATGTTGCTGATGTGGTTAAGGCGGTGAGGAGCGATGAAAGCCTGGGTGATCAGTTCCGACGAGCCCGTGGGGAATATAGAGGACTACCATGGTATGAAAAAGCAGGCTTTGAGACGGTAGGTACGTTACCTTTGGCCCTGGCTGCTCCCAGTGCCCAAGTTGTTCGAGCGGGGTTGAAAGCTGGAGCTCAAGGGTTGGCGGCTCGGGGTAGCCTTCAGGCTGGGCTTCCTGCCGCGGCCAGTATGGCCGGGGAACTTGGGCTACGGACTATTGCCACCGGGTTAGCCCCTGTAGCGGCAGCCGAGGTGGTGATTGCAGCCCCATTCCGAGGTATAGGGAAGCTGATTCGTCACCTAAAACAGCGGAACCTTCTTGTTGATGCACCGTCTCGTGCACTCCCGGCTGGCCGTAGGCAACTGGCACTGGGGACCGGGAAGCCCCAGGAGATACTATCGAGGCCACTGGGTGGAGATGTACAGCGGTTCCCCAAACGTAAGGTTATAGAGGGGATCATCGTTTCAGAAGATAACCCGATGGGTCAACATATTGCGCTCAAAGACACCCCCCTCGTGCGTCAGGTGCTGAACTCCCTTCGTAGCAGATACTCTAGAAAGAAGTATGACCCTAAAGGTAAAATAAAGGACCCCGTCACAATGCCTACAATTGAAGGTGTGGGCCACGTACAGATCCTCCCTAGCAATGCATCAAAGACGCAGATTGATAGTGCCCTTAGACAGATTCGCCAATTGGAGAGGAGTACGAGTCTAAAGGCTTCCATGCGGAGAGCTACGCAACCCCCCGGCACACCTGCTGCGAGGGCGGTGGGTGACATAGCTGAAGAGGTTATACCCACCCCCACCACCACAGGGCCTACTGGGCCTGTAGAGGCTGAGTTGCGCGGCTTACCGCCTGAACTACGCCAAGGTGTGCTTGGGGCGGAACCTGTCACGCCTGGTCGCAGACCTTTTACCCGTCCTGTTTCTCAGCGAGAAATAGCGGAAGCGACAAGGGGTCGCGTTGTGGATCGACCGGTTTACCCACCCCAAGAACCGGCATCATTCTGGCGGACGCCCATACCTGGCCGTCCTGGTGCTGTGCCTGGGGGGCGCGAGGGCCTGGTGTCCCCAGAACAATTTGCCGCTAGAGATGCAGCGCGAGAGGCGCAAGAGGTGGAAGTCGCAGTTAAACGCTTGCGTGATATGCCTGCCGAGGTCATAGCACCGAGGAAAGAAGGCCAAGGCTTGGGTGATAATATGGGGACGCCACCGCCTACCCGACCGGAAGTCGCGCTAGGAGATGCTTTGGACTTCCCATCGTGGGAAAGCTCGGCGACGACTATCCCGCGCAAATATCACTCAGCCCGCAATGTCGTGGGGCAAGAAATGCAGACGTTTGTAGAGGACGGGAGAAAAAAGCTGGCCAGGCTTAAACTTAAAGTGACTCAGGAGGACATGGAGCCAATTTTCTTGCATCTCCATGAACCTGATCAATACCCCAGGTCCACCCTTTCTTTGGGACAAGCAACTGTTGTTGATGATGTGCGGGCCTTGATGGGACAGGAAACGGCTGACATGTTGGCCTTCCTTCAGGGAGCAGATCCGCGTGATTTGTTCTTGGTTGGCATTGATGCCAAAAACTTTGCCAATAGAATGATGGCTCATCCAGACTATTTCCCTCGTGGGTGGAAGCAACAGATCAAACCGTTACTAAGTGAGCGACCTGGCACTACGCCAGGCTTTATGAAACCCCGCATTGACGCTACCTATAGCGAACTCCGCCAGGCTGGGTTTGAGCCAACGTTATGGGACCCATATCACATGGTGGCTTTGAGGCGGGTAGCCGGGGTAGATTACAGGGAATCGACTATCTGGGTTACCCGCGCTAGGGCTCGTGGGTTAGCTAAACCTGTGGGAGAATTACTGCCTTCAGACGAACGCTTTAGGGTGCCTAGTGCTGGCCCTGTTTTTGAGGGGCGTTCTGTCCCTGACCCGGATGTGCCGGGAGCGAGTAGGATGACAGAAAAGATCGCAATGCATTCCGACCTGGCCGGAGAGGCTGAGCAGCTCTGGGGCAAATCGATTAGTGTCGATATCGGTATACCCATTCCGTTCACTAGCAGAATAGTTGACCGCGATCTTTATAGAGACTTTCGTGCCTGGGGCTCTGCTGCCAAGCACGTGAAGCTCTTCGGCTCTTTGTTCCAGCATGTGGACTTTGGAGCCCGCATGACGTTTTACCATTTCACACCTACGGTGCTGGCGAAGGGTGGCATCCTGGACGCCCCTGCTTTGCTGACGCGACTTATCCGAGCTAATCTCTCCGCAGGATACAGGGGGGAACTCAGAAAAGAACTGCTCAGCGGGAAACCTCTTTATAAAGACTCTGATATTAGCTTTAGGATGGTAATGGAAGAGGGGCTTGGGATTGGCGGTGATATCAGCATGTTCAAAAGGGAAATATTAGGTGCTTTGAGTGATGTAGGGGGTGGTCAGTCTTTGCCCGTGAGGGCGGCACGGAATCTGAAAAAAGTACAGCAGTTCATGGAGAGCGGACTGTTTGATGGAGTTTATACGGTAGCCCATATGGATGCTCTCCAAAAATTCATTATCCCTCGTATCCGTAGTGATCATCCTAACTTCACTTCAAGAGAGGTGGCGGCCCAGGCAGCATATGAATCGAACAAAATGTTTTCCACTTTGGGGACATGGCAATCAGTGCTGAAGGGCCGGGCACTACGAGAGTTTATGCACACCCTTATATTTTCCACCAATGAATCGGAAGCGTTGATCCAGCAAGCCTTGGGAGCACTGCCTGCATCGTGGGGCAGGGCTCTAAAGCGTAGGCCTCCAGGGACGCCGCGGATAGAAGGAGTGCAGAACCAGAGATTGTGGAGAGAATACTATTTAGGCTTTTTTACCAGCCTAGCTTTTTTCGGTAACTTGATTAACTTTGCCGCCACAGGCAAGCCTTTGCCCGCTCAGTCTTATATACCCGTTAAATGGAATGATCCCTACGCTTTCTGGCTATATAAGAAACTTGGTGTTCCCATTGGTTACAATAATCGTTTCCTTTCCCCCCAGGTGCCTTTATTAAAGGGGCGTGGAGGATCGCCGGTGTACCTGGATACGGTGGGCCAGATGGATACTGCTTTCCGATGGATATTAAATCCACCGGAAGCTGCTGCTGCAAGGACCAATGTTCTCCCGCGGGGTATCACTAACCAGGCTACGGGCACTACATTCTTTGGGGAGCCGCTGGGAACCCCCCTGCGTAGAATCTCTCAAGCTGCTGTGGACATTGCGGCCCCTATTTCAGTCACGCATGCCCTTGGCCCTCTTAGGGATGTGATACCAGGTGGAGAGCGCGTGCTAGCGGAAGGGGAAAGTCGCTTGGGCACTATCCCGCAGTTATTGAAAGCAACGGGATTCAACATCCGAGCCGAGCCTACAGGACTCATGCTGGATAGGGCTACAGAGAATAGCGACTTTGTATCTGCGAAGACTGGGGAAAAAATAACCAAATACAAGGAGTTAGAGAAGTGGCAGCAGACATTGTTGTTCAAAGATCCTGCCTTGCGGGCTGAAGCAGCTCTCAGGCGCAAGACTGGAGTGCTGCGGGAGCAGGAGGGTAATGAGTATTACCATAAGAAGGGCAAGATAGATGCTGATCGTCTGCAAGAAGAACTAGGGCTTGTTAAAGATCCTCGTGGGACCAGGGCCGCCTTGGGGTTTAACTCTCGCGCCTCTGACGAAGCAGTTTATGCTAGGATTCGGGATCGCTACCAGATCAGGATAGCCCAGCTTATGGAATCTGAGGGCAGGATAAAAGAGGCGGAGCCACCAACGGATTCAGATCCGAATGAGCGTGCACGACAAGAATACTACTATTTCATCAATGCTGCCTCTGGTGGGAAATACGTAAAGGATACTGTGGACTGGGATTACGTTGATCGGCAAATTGCTGTTGCTGGCTGGACCCCGGAACAAGTGAGCTACGTTGCTAGAAACACAAGTTTGCAACTGCATCCCGTTGGGCTTCGAGCATTAAATATAACCAACCTAACTGTCAAGCCGGGCTTTTGGATTTCTCATAATTTAGTGCAACAGATACAAGACGAATACGCAACTGAGGAATAGTTGAGCATGATGGTCTGGCATGAAGTGCGGTGTCCTAACTGCAACAAGAAGGTTGCGGACGGGCTAATTGATGGTATGCTAAAGATCACCTGCCGGGGCTGTGGCGTAACAGCCGTTCTGGACAGACGGCTTGACAAGCTACAAGAAGCTATGTTAAGAAGTATTTACAACTGAATAGCTCGTTAGTGCGCTAGTCGCCAGATTCCCCTTCCATCTACGCAGATGAGTGTGCAAGTCGCCAGAAGGCCATACTGGCGATTTTCTATTTTCTGGAGGGTTTATGGTAACGAAGCAGTTACCCGGCAACGCAGGAGAAGCACTAAGCGTTACGGAGGATAGTGGCACCTCAGTCGGGGGAGAGGAGTTTGAAGACCTCGCTCCTGACAGTGCAGAAGACCAGACGTCTATGGTGGCGGGAGGGGATGAAGCCCCAGTTGGTCAAGAGACGGATGGTGCTAGCCCCAGAACGGCAGCGCAACAAACGCCTGATGTTCCTCCTACTCCTGCGCCGCCGCCTCAGCCTACGGCTGCCACCAGATGCATCAGGCTAT
>Ga0114901_1001887_pt1 | contig 11595 bp, 10 predicted proteins | sample MalvireepMed_s16_FD_89686 | JGI IMG/M metagenome (GOLD analysis project Ga0114901, IMG submission 89686) | Marine viral communities from the Global Malaspina Expedition - Malaspina viral metaG DeepMed_s16 | ecosystem: Environmental > Aquatic > Marine > Oceanic | place: Mediterranean Sea... | reverse complement strand
CTGCTTTTGATTCAGCGATGCTCTTCAGTGAAGAGCATCTGAAAGCTTGAGTTCTAACAGAGTATCTACATGGATGTACTCGTGGCGTGTCCTGGACGGGCCCACCCGATCCCGGTGCGGGCTTTCTGGAGAGAAAGGTCTTTGGGATCCTGCCGGGGCTTCGCCCCTCTCGCGGGCACCGAGACCGAACCGGGCTACGGAGCCATAGCTCGGGCTTTAGGTAAAGGCGGGGATCAGCGGGGAGCGGGCGGCGAGCTCGGGCTCGCAGCGGGCAATGATCTGCTGGTACTGGCGGTCGGTGATGTGCTGGATCGACAGGCGCGGGTGCACCAGCAGCTCCATGTCCGCGAATTCCGGCACTTCGCGCATGTCGGCGAGGCTCAGCGGGGTCTGGTAGAGCGCCACGAAACGCAGGTCGACCTGAAACCAGCGCGGCATGTCCTCGCTGCTGCGCGCGTCGAAGCCGGGGTGGTCAGGCTTGAACTGGGTGGGATCCGGGTAGGGGCCGGACACCACCTGGGCTTCACCGACAATCGACGGATTGCGTCCGCGGGAATGGTAGATCAGTACCCGGTCGCCGTCCTGGATCTCGTCGCGCAGCCGGTTGCGGGCCTGGTAATTGCGCACGCCGTCCCAACCGGTCATCTGGTCGGGGGCATCACGCAGGTCGCGGATGCTGAAGTCGTTCGGTTCGGTCTTGAAGAGCCAAGTTCGCATGAAAGCCTCGATTGCCTGGAAAGCGCAATTTAACAGGTTTCCCGATAATGTCATCTGTATTCACGTTTCAGTGCCGGAACCAGCATGGCAAGGGCGCATGTCAGTGCTGTGACGATGCCGCCGGCGGCGCGCCGGGCCTCCCCCTGTGGCAGAATGTGGTACTCTTTCGCGCCCGTTTGGAGCCAAGACGTGATTGAACCCCGCGAACAGCAACAGGCCCTGGCCACCCTCAAGACCCCCCGTGATTGTCTGCGTTGGGGGGAATCCGCCCTGCGCCGCGCCGGGGTCTATCTGGGCCACGGCACCGACGACCACGGCGATGAATGCCTGGCGCTGTTGCTGCACGTGCTGGCGCTGCCCCTGGACACCGACCCGCGCATGCTCGACGCGCGGCTGCTGCCGGACGAGGTCGACCGCTATGTGGCGCTGCTGGTTAAGCGCGCCAACGAGCGGGTGCCGGTGCCGTATCTGACCGGGCAGGCCTGGTTCTGCGGGCTGCCGTTTTTCGTCGATGAACGGGTGCTGATACCCCGTTCGCCGCTGGCGGAGCTGATCGAGGCCGGCTTCCAGCCCTGGCTGGCGCCGGAGCGGGTCGGCCGGGTGCTGGATCTGTGCACCGGCAGCGGCTGCATCGCCATCGCCTGCGCCCATGCGCTACCCGACGCGCGGGTGGACGCCAGCGACATCTCCGAACAGGCGTTGGCGGTGTGCCGGCGCAATATCGACGAGCACGGTCTCGCCGACCGGGTCACGGCGGTGCAGGCGGACGGCCTGGAAGGGCTGGACGGCCCCTACGACCTGATTATCTCCAACCCGCCCTACGTGGACGCGGAGGACCTGGCCGCGATGCCCGACGAGTACCGCCACGAGCCGGAACTGGCGCTGGCGTCGGGGCACGACGGCCTGGATTTCACCCGCCGCCTGCTGGCCGGCGCCGCCGAGCGGCTCTCCGAGGACGGCGTGCTGATCGTCGAGGTGGGTAACAGTGACCGGCACATGGCGGCCCTGTGGCCGGACGTGCCGTTCCTGTGGTTTGAATTTGAACGCGGCGGGCATGGCGTTTTCATGCTGGACCGCCGCCAACTGCTAGAATTCCGGGATCGGTTTATCGCCGCCTGAGCGCCTGAGGAGCACTATGTCTGGGAACAGTTTCGGTGAACGCTTTCGCGTCACCACTTTCGGTGAAAGTCACGGCGTCGCGCTGGGCGCGGTGGTGGAAGGCTGCCCGCCGGGTCTGGAGATCAGCGAGGCGGACCTGCAGGGCGAGCTGGACCGCCGCAAGCCGGGCACCAGCCGCTACACCACCCAGCGCAAGGAACCCGACCAGGTGCGCATCCTGTCCGGGGTGTTCGAGGGCAAAACCACCGGCACCTCGATCGGCCTGCTGATCGAGAACACCGATCAGAAGTCCAAGGATTACAGCAACATCGCCGAGACCTTCCGGCCCGGCCACGCGGACTACACCTACACCCAGAAATACGGCTTCCGCGATTACCGCGGCGGGGGGCGTTCCTCGGCCCGCGAAACCGCCATGCGCGTGGCCGCCGGCGCCATCGCCCGCAAGTATCTGGAGCAGCGTGTCGGCGTGCGCATTTACGGTGGCGTCGAGCAGATCGGCACCATCCGCGCCGAGCGGTTCGACTGGCACAGCGTCAACGACAACCCGTTCTTCTTCCCGGACGCGGACAAGGTGCCGGCCCTGGAACAGCTGATCAACGACCTGCGCAAGGACGGCTCGTCCATCGGCGCGCGGGTGACGGTGTTCGCCGAAGGCGTGCCGCCGGGCTGGGGCGAACCGGTGTTCGACCGTCTGGACGCGGATCTGGCCAAGGCGCTGATGTCGATCAACGCGGTCAAAGGCGTGGAGATCGGCGATGGCTTCCAGGTGGTCAACCAGCGCGGCGAGGAACACCGCGACGAGATGACACCCGAGGGCTTCGCCAGCAACCACGCCGGCGGCGTGCTGGGCGGCATCACCTCCGGGCAGATCGTGCGCGCCAGCATGGCGCTCAAGCCCACCTCCAGCATCACCATCCCCGGGCGCAGCATCAATCTGCGCGGCGAGGCCACCGAAGTGGTCACCAAGGGCCGCCATGACCCCTGCGTGGGGGTGCGCGCCACGCCCATCGCCGAAGCCATGCTGGCGCTGGTGCTGATGGACCATTACCTGCGCCATCGCGGCCAGAACGGAGACGTGACGCCGCCGCTGGCGCCGATTCCCGGCGGATTCTGAGCAAGGGGCGCCGTATGCCGTTTTACTGGCGCCTGTCCGGGTTCTATTTCCTCTACTTCGGCCTGCTCGGCACCCTGGTGCCGTACTGGTCGCTGTACCTGAAAGACCTGGGCTTCAGCCCGTTCGCCATCGGCGTGCTGATGGCGGTGCCGCAGATCACCAAGATCGGCGCGCCCAACCTGTGGGGCTGGCTGGCCGACCGCACCGGGGCCCGGCTGCGCATCATCCGCCTGGGCAATCTGGCCGCCGCGCTGGCGTTCCTGCCGGTGTTCTGGGTCGACCAGGTGTGGAGCATGGCGATCCTGCTCGCCACCTTCAGTTTCTTCTGGAACGCGGTGCTGGCCCAGTTCGAGGTGATCACCCTGCGCACGCTCGGCGACCAGGCGCACCGCTACAGCCATGTGCGGCTGTGGGGGTCGCTCGGTTTTATCGGCGCGGTGCTGCTGGTGGGCTGGGCACTGGATCATCTGCCCATCGATCTGCTGCCCTGGGTGATGTCCGCGCTGCTGTGGCTGCTGTGGCTGACCACGCAATCGCTGCCCTCAGGGGGCGCCGAGCAGCCCCGTGCCCGGCCCGGCGGCGTGCGGGCCCTGCTGCGCCGGCGCGACGTGCAGGCGTTCATCCTTGCTTCTTTTCTGATGCAGGCGTCCCACGGGCCGTACTACACCTTCTACAGCATTCACCTGGAAGACCTGGGGTTCCGCAAGTTCACCGTGGGCGTGCTGTGGGCGCTGGGCGTGGCCGCCGAGGTCGGCATCTTTCTGATCATGCACCGGCTGATGCGCCGCTTCGCTCTGGCCCGGGTGCTGTTCGTCAGCCTGCTGCTGGCGGTGCTGCGCTGGCTGATCATCGCGCTTTGCGGCGCCGATCTGTGGTGGCTGGTACCCGCCCAGCTGCTGCACGCGGCCAGCTACGGCAGCTTCCACGCCGCCAGCATCGCCTGGGTGCAGGACACCTTCGGCGAAGCCCACGCCGGCCAGGGCCAGGCGCTGTACTCCAGCCTCGGCTACGGGGCCGGCTGGGCGCTGGGCGCCGGCCTCAGCGGCCTGTACTGGGCCCGCTGGGGCGCCGACAGCTTTCTGGTGGCGGCCGCCACGGCGGCGGTGGCGGCGCTGGTGGTGTGGCGCTGGCTGCTCAACCGCCGCTGTTGAGAATATCCAGAAAGGCACCGGCGGCGTTGGAGCGGCTGCGGCCCGGGTGGGTGACCACGCCCAGACGGCGCACCGGCAGGGCGGTGTCCACGTTCAGGCGCACCACGCTGTCATCGAGCATGGTTTCCGGCAGCACGCTCCAGCCCAGGCCGATGGACACCATCATATGGATGGTTTCCAGATAGTTGGTGGACATGGAAATGTTCAGGGTCAGCGCCTGTTCCTCGAACAGGCTTTCCACGATGCGCCGGGTGAAGGTCACCGGCGAGGGCAGGATGGCGCTGTAGCCGGTCAGGGTCTCCAGGGTCACGCGGTCGAGACGCGCCAGCGGGTGCTCCGGCGCGGCCATGAACACCAGCGGGTCCTGCCACACCGCCTGGCTGTGCAGGCGCGGGTCCGGCTGCGGGGGCAGGGTGACCACGCCCATCTCCAGGTCGCCGTGCAGCACCGCTTCCCAGGCTTCCTCCGAATCGATGAAATGGATGTCCAGTTTCACGTCCGGGTATTCGCGGGAAAAGCGGCGCAGCACCGGCGGCAGCCGGTGCAGGCCGATATGGTGGCTGGTGCCGATGCGCAGGGTGCCGGACACCGTGCCGGTCAAATTGCTGATCGCCCGGCTCATGTCTTCCAGGTCGAGCAGCACCTGGCGGGCGCGGGGCAGCAGCGCTTCGCCCGCCTCGGTGAGGCGGATGCGCCGGCCCACCCGGTCGAACAGGCGGGTGCCGAGCTGCTGCTCCAGCTGGGCGATGCGTTTGCTCACCGCCGGTTGAGTGAGAAACAGCCGTTCCGCCGCGGTGGAGAAGGAGCCGCTCTCCGCCACCGCCAGGAAGGCGGTCAGGGCCTGGGTGTCCATGGATAGCGCCTCCGGGAATTCAGATAACCTTCTGGAATCCTAAACATAAAAATTATGAATTGGAATTATCGAAAAGCCCTGCGTAAGGTGTGGCTATCAATTGGAGAACAGGTTATGGCAGGCAAGACACTCTACGACAAGTTGTGGGACGCCCACCTCGTGACCGAACGCGAGGACGGCTCCGCGTTGATTTACATTGATCGTCAGATCATCCACGAAGTGACCTCGCCGCAGGCCTTCGAGGGGCTGCGCTTGGCCGGTCGTCAGCCGTGGCGGTCGGGCGCGTCGGTGGCGACCATCGACCACAATGTGCCGACCACGCCGTTCAACAACGCCTCGGACATCGTCGACGACACCTCGCGCATCCAGGTGCAGACGCTGCAGGACAACACCCGCCAGTTCGGCATCACCGAATACGGCATCGGTGATGTGCGCCAGGGTATCGTACACGTGATGGCGCCGGAGCAGGGCGCGGTGTTGCCCGGCATGACGGTGGTCTGCGGCGATTCCCACACCTCCACCAACGGCGCCCTGGGCTGTCTCGCCCACGGCATCGGCACCAGTGAAGTGGAGCATGTGCTCGCCACCCAGACCCTGGTGGCGCAGAAAATGAAGAACATGCAGGTGCGCGTGGAAGGCGAGCTCGGCCCCGGCGTCACCGCCAAGGACGTGGTGTTGCACATCATCGGTGTGATCGGCACCGCCGGTGGCAACGGCCACGCCATCGAGTTCGCCGGCAGCGCGATCCGCTCGCTGAGCCTGGAAGGGCGCATGACGGTGTGCAACATGTCCATCGAGGCGGGCGCCCGCGCCGGCATGGTGGCGGTGGACGATACCACCATCGACTATGTGCGCGGCCGCCCGGGCGCGCCCAAGGGCGCCGACTGGGACAAGGCGGAAGCCTACTGGCGCGGCCTGGTGTCCGACCCGGACGCCGAGTTCGACACCCTGGTGGAAATCGACGCCGCCGACATCCGCCCGCAGGTGTCCTGGGGCACCAGCCCGGAAATGGTGGTGCCCGTGGACGGCGTGTTGCCGGACCCGGCCGACGAAGCCGATGAGGTGAAGCGTTCCGGCATGGAGCGGGCCTACCAGTACATGGGCCTCAAGCCCGGCATTCGCACCAGCGACATCAAGCTGGACCGGGTGTTCATCGGTTCCTGCACCAACTCGCGCATCGAGGACCTGCGCGCCGCCGCCCAGGTGGCCAAGGGCCACAAAAAGGCGGATTCCGTGAAGCAGGTGCTGGTGGTGCCCGGCTCCGGCCTGGTCAAGCAGCAGGCCGAGAAGGAAGGGCTCGACAAAATCTTTATCGAAGCCGGCTTCGAGTGGCGCCAGCCCGGCTGCTCCATGTGTCTGGCCATGAACCCGGACCGTTTGCAGCCCGGCGAGCACTGCGCCTCCACCTCGAACCGTAACTTCGAGGGGCGCCAGGGCAACGGCGGCCGCACCCACCTGGTGAGCCCGGCGATGGCCGCGGCCGCGGCGGTGGCCGGCCATTTCGTGGACATTCGCGATCTCGCCCCGGCGGATCAGACGGCTTAGGAGCGGTACCATGGAAAAGTTCGTGAAATACACCGGTTTGGTGGCGCCGCTTGATCGTGCCAACGTGGACACCGACCAGATCATTCCCAAGCAGTTTCTCAAGTCGATCAAGCGCACCGGCTTCGGCCCCAACCTGTTCGACGAGTGGCGCTACCTGGACGAGGGCTTTCCCGGCCAGGACAACGAAAAGCGCCCGAAAAACCCGGATTTCGTGCTCAACAAGCCGCAATATCAGGGCGCCAGCGTGTTGCTCACGCGCCGCAACTTCGGCTGCGGTTCAAGCCGCGAGCACGCCCCCTGGGCGCTGATGGATTTCGGCTTCCGGGCGATTATCGCGCCCAGCTATGCGGATATTTTCTACAATAACTGCTTCAAAAACGGCCTGTTGCCGATTGTGTTGCCGGAAGCTACCGTTGATGGGCTTTTTAAAGCCGAAGCGGCAAGCACCGATTTCCAGCTCACCATCGATCTGGCGAATCAGCAGGTGATGACCCCGGATGGCGAGGCCATCGGCTTCGAGATCGACGAATTTCGCAAACACTGCCTGCTCAACGGCCTGGACGAGATCGGCCTGACGCTGCAGCAAAGCGATGCGATTCGTGAATACGAAAGCCGCCGGCTGGCCGCCGAGCCCTGGATTTTCCAGGAGCCGCAAAAACAATAAAACAAGGAGGCATGATGATATTTCGTAGCGCTGGCCTGTTGCTGGTCCTGGCCCTGGCGGTCACCGGCTGTACCCGCACCGCCATGTACCACCCGCCGGGTGACGACGACCCGAGAGCGCGGCTGAGCATCGAAAGCCAGCTGGGCAGTAACGAAGAGAGCAGCGGCTGGCAGATGCCCGGCGCCGGTGAAAGCACCGTGGCGATTTTCAAGGTGGACGGTGAGCGTCTGGCCGAGAAGGGCGGCGAGCAACGCGTCTTCGTGGAGCCCGGCGAGCACAGCGTGGAAATCTTCGCCGACCACCAGGGCTTTTTGCGCTTCGGTACGCTGAGCCATGATTTCGAGCCCGGCCGTGATTACCGGATCCTGGTCGATGAAGGCGAGGGCGACAAGCGCTACAGCGCGGTGCTGGTGCCCCAGGGCAGCGGCGTGATGAACGTCTACGACGAGACCCTGTTCTGAACGGGGTGAACCCAACGTTTAAGGAAAGTGAATGAGCAGTATCCTGGTGTTGCCGGGCGATGGTATCGGCCCGGAAATCGTCGACGAAGCGCTGCGCGTGCTGACGGCGGCGCAGAAACGGTTCGACCTGGACATCCAGCTGGACCACGCCCTGGTGGGCGGCGCCGCCTATGACGCCGAAGGGGACCCGCTGCCCGAGAGCACCCTGGCCAAGGCGCGCGCCGCCGACGCCATCCTGTTCGGCAGCATCGGCGGCCCCAAGTGGGACAATATTGAACGCGACAAGCGTCCCGAGCGCGGCCTGCTGCGCCTGCGCTCATCGCTGGGCCTGTTCGCCAATCTGCGCCCGGCGATTCTGTTTCCGCAACTGGCGGAGGCGTCCAGCCTCAAGCCGGAAGTGGTCTCCGGCCTGGACATTCTGATCGTCCGCGAGCTCACCGGTGGTATCTACTTCGGTCAGCCGCGCGGCATCAAGGAAGAGAACGGCGAGCGTGTCGGCTTCAACACCTATGTGTACTCCGAGTCGGAGATGAAGCGTATCGCCCGGGTCGCCTTCGACCTGGCCATGCAGCGCGGCAAGCGCGTCTGCTCGGTGGACAAGGCCAATGTGCTGGAAGTCACCGAACTGTGGAAAGAAGTGGTCACCGAGGAAGCCAAGGCCTACCCGGAGATCGAGCTCTCCCATATGTACGTGGACAACGCCGCCATGCAGCTGGTGCGCGCGCCCAAACAATTTGATGTGATCGTCACCGGTAATCTGTTCGGTGACATCCTCTCCGATGAAGCCGCCATGCTCACCGGCTCCATCGGCATGCTGCCCTCCGCGTCCCTGGACGAAAACCGCAAAGGTCTCTACGAGCCCTGCCACGGTTCCGCGCCGGACATCGCCGGCCAGGGCATCGCCAACCCGCTCGCCACGATTATGTCGCTGGCCATGTTGATGCGTTACAGCCTGCAGCGCGACGATGTGGCGGACGCCATTGAAGCGGCGGTGGAAAAGGTCCTGGATCAAGGTCTGCGGACCGGCGATATTTACACCGAGGGCACCCGGAAAGTCAGCACCGGGGAAATGGGTTCCGCCGTGGCCGAGGCACTGGCCGGCGTCTGAGCCCCGCTGAAGAGCGGTTTTAAACGCAGTAATCCATTCATAGAGAAGGGCAACGGCCTTTCAGGAGATTCGTCTCAATGAATAAAGTCGGTTTTATCGGCTGGCGCGGCATGGTCGGTTCCGTATTGATGGACCGCATGCGCGCGGAAAATGATTTCCAGGACATCGAACCGGTGTTCTTTTCCACCTCCCAGGTGGGCCAGCCCGGCCCGGACGTGGGCAAGGACATTCCGCCCCTGGGCGACGCCAAGAGCGTGGACGAACTGAAAGCCCTGGACGTGATCGTCACCTGCCAGGGCGGCGATTACACCAACGAGGTGTACCCCAAGCTCCGCGAAGCCGGCTGGAAAGGCTACTGGATCGACGCCGCCTCGGCGCTGCGCATGTCCGACGACAGCGTCATCGTGCTGGACCCGGTCAACCGCAAGGTGATCGATCAGGCGCTGGACAAAGGCACCCGTGACTTCGTCGGCGGCAACTGCACCGTGAGCCTGATGCTGATGGCCATGGGCGGCCTGTTCAACGCCGACCTGGTGGAGTGGACCAGCGCCCAGACCTACCAGGCCGCGTCCGGCTCCGGCGCCCAGCACATGCGTGAGCTGATCGCCCAGATGGGCGCCATCCACGGCGACGTGACCTCGGAACTGGCCGACCCGGCCAGCGCGATTCTGGACATCGACCGCAAGGTGGCCGCCACTATGCGCGGGCAGGGTCTGCCCAGTGAACACTTCGGTTTCCCGCTGGCCGGCTCGCTGCTGCCGTGGATCGATAAGGAAATGGAAAACGGTCAGAGCAAGGAAGAGTGGAAAGCTCAGGCCGAGACCAACAAGATTCTTGGCCGTGGCGACCACCCGATTCCCCTGGACGGCACTTGCGTGCGCATCGGCGCCATGCGCTGCCACGCCCAGGCGCTGACCGTGAAGCTCAAGAAGGATGTGCCGCTGGATGAGATCTATGATCTGATCGGCCAGGCCAACGATTGGGTGAAAGTGGTCCCCAACGAGAAAGAAGCGACCCTGCGCGACCTGACCCCCACCGCGGTGACCGGCACCCTGACGGTACCCGTCGGGCGCCTGCGGAAACTGAACATGGGCGGTGAATACCTGAACGCCTTCACCGTCGGCGACCAGCTGTTGTGGGGCGCCGCGGAACCGCTGCGCCGCATGCTGCGCATTTTGTTGGAGCACTGATGAGTATTGACCTCGCCCTGGTGGGCGCCACCGGTCTGGTGGGCGAGGCCATTCTCGAACAACTCGCCCATCGGGATCTGCCGGTGGGCGAGTTGTTCGTTCTGGCCTCGGAAAACAGCGAAGGCAAAAGCCTGCGCGTGGGTAAAAAATCCCTGCAGGTACGGAAAGCCGAGGACTTCGATTTCTCACGGGTGCAGCTGGCGGTGTTCGCCGCCGGCGCGGCGGTGTCCCAGGAACTGGCACCGCGCGCCGCCGACGCCGGCGCGCTGGTGCTGGATCTGTCGCCGGCGTTCCGCTATGAGCCCGACGTGCCGTTGCTGGTCGCCGGGGTCAACGACGAACAGCTCGGCGCCGCCCGCGAACGCAACATCGTGGCCGCCGCCGACGCCGCCACGGTGCAGCTGCTGCTGGCGCTGAAACCGCTGATGGCGCTGGGCGATCTGACCCGGGTCACGGTGACGCAGATGCAGAGTGCGTCGTCGTCCGGACGGGTCGGCGTGGAGCGCCTGGCGCGCCAGAGCGCGCGGCTGTTGAACGGCCTGGAGGCCAGCGAAGGGCCGGAGTCCCAGTACGCCTTTAATATGCTGCCGATGGCCGGCCGCCGTCAGGATAACGGCTACACCAGCGAAGAGCTGAAACTTATGCTGGAGGCGCGCCGGGTTCTGGGCCAGCCGCAACTGGCGGTGGACGTAAGCTGTGTCCAGGTGCCGGTGTTCCACGGCCTGTCTCAAACCGTGGTGGTGCAGGGCACCATGCCGATCACCCTGGCGCAGGCCGAAGCCTGCTGGCAGGACGCCCCCGGGCTGCAAATGGACGCCGACGACGAAGCCGACGGCGCCTCCCCGGTACGGCAGATCCGCGCCGACCTGGGCGTGCGAATTGCACGGGTTCGCGAGGACATCGACGGGCAGGGTGATTTAAGCTTCTGGACGGTGGCCGATAATATTAAAACCGGCGCCGCCTACAACGCGGTGCTGCTGGTCGAGAAGTTGCTAAAAGACTATCTGTAATGGATACTTACCGAGATTATGTGACGCAGTTTCTAGGTGTCCGGTGTAATTTCCTGCACAATCACGATAGCGATTCTTGGCATTCAAAGACCGCATCGGGATAATTTTGGCGGCCTGCCGGCTGAGAGGGCGGGGAAAGATAATAAGTAAAGGGTTCGATCAATGCTCCGAAAACTTGGGATAGGCTTTATCGCTCTGGCGACCATGGCGCCCGGGCTGGCGGCTGCACTGGGGGTGGGTGAGTACGAGCTGAACTCGTATTTGAACGAGCCGCTGGACATGACCGTGGAACTGCACGATCTGGGCGGCCTGTCCGAGGACGAAATTCTCGCCAACCTGGCCACGCAGGAGGCGTTCGACGCCGCCGGTGTGGACCGCGGCTACTTCCTCAACGATCTGAAGTTCGAAGTGGACGTGAGCGGCGACAGCGGCGTATTGCACATCCGCTCCCGTCAGCCGGTACGCGAACCCTATCTTAATTTCCTGGTGGAATTCCTCTGGCCCACCGGCCGCCTGATGCGGGAATACACCGTTCTGCTGGATCCGCCCAGCTACGCGGACGACGGCGACAGCCTGCAGCCCGCGGTTTCCGAACCCTCGCCACGCCCGGCCACCCGGCCCGAGCCCGCTTCCGAGCCGGCCCGCCAGCGCCCCGCCGAACCG
>Ga0114901_1001880_pt1 | contig 11617 bp, 21 predicted proteins | sample MalvireepMed_s16_FD_89686 | JGI IMG/M metagenome (GOLD analysis project Ga0114901, IMG submission 89686) | Marine viral communities from the Global Malaspina Expedition - Malaspina viral metaG DeepMed_s16 | ecosystem: Environmental > Aquatic > Marine > Oceanic | place: Mediterranean Sea... | reverse complement strand
GATTTTGTCAGGATTTAAAAAAAGAAAAAGTTGTATATTTACCAGATAACTTTTTAATACATTAAAAGTAAGTCTCTAAAGATTTTTCTAATTCTTGTGTACTGTTTTTTAAGTATTGTAAAAAATTATAAATAACAATTTTATTATCATAGGAAGGATAATATTTTTTTATAATATCATTCCAATCTTCAGGAGATAAATGACTTTTTAGACATTCAATATTTCCTTCTTCATTTAAGAAGACTTTAAATTCTAGCAGGGTAGCAAGTTTGTTACTCTGTATTTTTTTGTTCACTTGAGATACTTTCACTATTTGTATTTATTATTTTTTTTGCTTGTTCAGAATCTTTTTCATACTGTTCTAAAGCTTCAATACGTAAGCGTATGTATCCTAATACATTTTTTCTCTGAATCCTCGGATACTTATTAGCGTGTAATAGAACGTGTTGTTCTTCTTCTTTGAGAACATTTAATATATTATAATCTGATGAATTAAACGTCATTTCACTCTCCTTTATATAAGGTCTACAATTTCACAGGTATCTCCTGTACAGTTTAAAGTTTGTGAACTCCTAGTGTTATCTTCTTTTTCATAATCAGACAGTTTACCCCATTCTACATTATGAGGCATCTTACTTAATAAAATTTTATACTCTTCCTCTGTACAATCTTGATAGGGAGCTTGTCGATAAGTATGTTCTGACATAGGTAAGAAACTAATCCCCGACATCTTATCAAAATTATCATATACATAAGCTCCGACTTTCATCCATTCAGTTTCTTTAACACTAACTGTAATACTCGGTTTATGTTCGCACCAGTTTTCAGCATAGATAGTCCAAATATTTAAATGGTCTATAGCTGTTAAATCATGTCTAGTTAAAGCGTGGTCAGGAGACTTCATAGGAAAACTAAACACGGCCATAGAGTCTGGCTTTAGTACGTCGTCTTCAACAGGAAAACCTCGTTCAGTCATAAATACAGTTAAAGGGTCTTTTTTGTCAGCTCTAACAGTACGAATATAATACTCAGAATGACGAGGATGAATACCACTTGCTGCATTAACTAATTGACTAACAGTACCACTAGGTTTTACGCAAGTAATAGCAGCGGAAGGTTCTATCTGCAAACGAGAAGACCAATCCTTATTAACCGATACAGAATATTCTCTTAAAGAAGATAGAATTTCAGGCAAGTTATCTTCAGTTTGATTAGCCAGCATAGCATTATCTAAAATGCCTGTTAAACTTACGCCTAGTAATCTTTCTTCTTCTGTGTTGCGTAACCACTGTCTTCCTAATCCTTTAAAATCTGTAAAGCATGACTGTATCGTTCCTAGTATAGTAGCAATACGAACTTTTTCTTTTAAAGAATCATATGTATCCTCTTGTCTGACAACAATTTCAGATAAATTACAAAACTGTTTGGGACGTAATATAATTTCAGAGCAAGGATTAGTACCATAGTCTATATTGGCTTCTCGTCTTCCGTACTTAGCAGCCTGTTGTTGAGCTGCTTGTCTATTAAAGATACCTCGTTCTCCTGATTTACTTTCATAAAGAGAAGTCCACTCTCTCATAAAAGAACCCATATCACTGTTACCATCAGTATAGCATACGCTGTTATTTGCCAAAGCTCGTTGTGGTTCTGTTTCCCACCAGCTACCAAACTTTGCATGGCGCATCCTATCGTCTGATAAATTTGATAAACTAATAAGGGCAGACCTACGTACACCCCCCACAACCACAACATCAGCAATCTTACACATAAGGTCATGACACTCAATACTTGTAAGCTTACGTCCTTGAGACTTTTCAAATAAGTTAACAGTGAAATTAAATAAATCGTTAAGCGGTTCTGGACCACTAGCTCTACCTCCAAAAGTTTTTAAACGTGTTCCTGATGGACGTACTTTGCTCATATCCCATTGAGGAATCATACCAGCATACAAAATATTAATCAATTCTTTAAAAGCTCTATACCACCCTTCTTTAGAATCTTGAACAATGATTGTCGTTTCACTTCTTTCTATAGTATCAGGAACAGGAGGAAGCTGACTAACATACTGTCTTTCCACAGAAAATCCTACTCCTGTACCGTGCATTAAAATATACAAACATTCGTCAAAAGCTCTAGGACTATCTACTGCAAGATAACTACAATTATAAGCTGAAATATGATTACGTTCTAACGCAGCACCTGCTGACATCATAGCTCTCATACTAGGCATTACATCTAAATCTTTAATAAATTGAATTAAAGAATCCTTATCTTTATTAGAGATTTGATACGAGTGTTTTACTTTTATATAGGAAGAATAAAAATCAATCAAACGACCTACAGTTTCGCTCCAGGTTTCTCTACGACCTTCTGTATCTATCCACCTAGAATATCGAGATTGATGAATAAAACTTTGATAATCAGTTGGTAACATCTAAAGGAAGCTCCTCTTGGGTATCGTTTTGTTGTACAGGGTCTGGCTCTTTATTTAAAGAAGAAGCATAAGCTTGAACATCTTTCTTTAATGTAGACAACAATGCATTAACTTCTATGTAAGGTTTTTTTTGTAAGTACACTTCTAATCTTTGTAACAATTCTAAACTAATAGGTATATTCATTTTCTGTTCTCCTTTATCTATCCTATATTAATCCAAATTCTAACTTCGCTTCTTCTGACATCATGCTTTCATTCCAAGCAGGTTGAAAAACAATATTAACATAAGCTGTATCAATACCTTCTATTTCTTTGAGAACCTTTTCAACAGACTGTATAAGGAATCCTGCTACAGGACAAGTAGGACTTGTTAACGTCATATCAACATCAACATGATTATCTGTTTCGATAACGCTGTAGATTAAACCAAGTTCATAAATATCCACCGATATTTCCGGGTCATGTACTTTTTTCAACGCTTGTTTTATTTCTTCTCTCATACTAAATCTTTTAAAACAGGAGGTTTATATTTATCAGATTTTAAAACTTTTCCATCTTTTCTATAGGTAGCCTTACCTTCTTCATTTAGTTTTGACATATTAGAAGTATGTACTCTGTTAAAAGCAACATCAAAATCCCATCCATATGTTATACAAAAACCTACACAAACATAAACTAAATCACAAAGTTCTTTCAAAACTTCATCATCAGATTTTGTTTGAATAGCATTCATTACTTCTTCGTATTCTTCCTTAATTAATTTAGTACGTAGTCTTTTTAATCTATGAACTTTATGATTAGGTTCAGGAAAGAGTTCATCTATAGGATGGTTAAATGCTCTATGAAAACGAAATAATTTATCTTGTACAGTTTCTGCTTTAGGCATCATTAGTTATTTCCTCTATTAGTCTACTTAAATACCACTGAGCTTTTAATAAATCTTCCTGGGGCTTACCTTTATAACTGTACCTCCAAAGATATTTTTCAACATTGCCTTTTAAGTATCCTCTAAATTCTAAATCACTCATAGAGGCACGAATACCTTCAATACATTCTATGCCCTGCTGATTATAATGTTTTGGTTTATTAACCGCATCTTCTTCAGACATATCAATTCTTCTTTTTAAAAGCAATTACATTGTCTCTAATAAGAGGTTCTAAATCTTCCATTTGTTTTTCTACAAATACTTCATGACCTCTTTGCAACACTTCTTCAAAATCTTCTTCTAATATTTTCATTAATCCCCACGCAATTTGTTGAATATCTGTAGGGCTAGAAGAACGAGCATCCTCTACAATACGATATGCAACTTCTCCTGTATCCTCAAAATATTCCAGAGAGATTAATGTTTTTCTATCTAAATTATTTAAAGTATCTTGTAACAATTCAGCAAGTTTTTTAAATTCAGCCATAATATTATCCTATGGTAAACGATTAGAAAGTTCTTGATAATTTATTAACCGGGCTGTTTCCTTATTAAACTTATAATTTTCCTGTAACAAATGAAATAATTTATCTGCCTTTATAATAGCTAGTGGTTCTTTTCTATTACTTTTAATAACCAGAATAGATTCTCCTTTCTCTTTATTTAAATCAACCTGTTCGTAAGCTGTATAAATACTTTTGTATCTTTCTTGATTCTTACATTCAAACTTATAAGGAATTATATTTTTAGCAGAAGGAGACATTTTAATATCTGAACCTGTTTCTCCCATAATAGCGCCTTTAATATCTCCCTCTTGTAAGAAAGAAAAATAAACCATTAGTCTTTCAACAACCCAGTTTTGTAAAGCTCTACCCTTTGCTTTTCGAGAACTTATTTTCATTAGTATCTGTCCCATGTTAAACTTGATATTTTATTTGCTAAAAACTCTTTTGTTTTAGGGCAATACTCTTCCATCTCTGCTAACGCTTCAGTTAAAACTTCTGTTGATACAACTAGCACAGATTGATGACCAAGCAGTACAGACAAATCAGAAATATCTTCTTTAATTTTTTTACAATTTTCTTTATAAAATTCATCAGACCAATGAGTAGTTAAAGTTTTTTTATATCTCAAAGGTACATAATTTTCTCGTGGAATTTTACTTTTTTCATCTATGGGATATAGATAGTATGCTTGAGGATTTAACTCCGGGTCTCTCTCGTGAACTCTAACCTGTAAAACGACAGGCATTATTCAAACTCCTCTTCTACTTCAGTTAGTCTCCCTGTATCTCTATCATAAAAGACCCTACAAGCTGGGCCTGTTAGTCCAGAGAATCTATTTTTAATAACTCGAACTGTTGTTGTATGTCTTTCTCGTTCATCTTCATGTTGTCCGTTTCTTTCCAATCCAATAACGATATCACTTAGCTGACCTATCGATGCAGACCCTCTAAGCTGGCTAAGAGAAGTAACCGCCCCTTCTTCATGTCCTGCGGTAGAAGGTCTTCTTAGATGTGATACCATGATTAAACAGATGTCTAGCTCTTGTACAACTGTTCTAATCTTTGTCATAATTTCATCTAACGCTCTACGCTCATCTCCATTCTGTTGGTCAGAAACAATAATACTTACGTGGTCAAGTACAATATACTTACAGAATAAAACTTTAGCAAAGTATCTAACTCTGCTAACAATAGAATCAATAGTATTAGAACCAAAATGGTCATAGAAAAATAATCTTTCTGTACCTAATGTATTTTCAAAGTGTGCTTTAAAATCTTCCTTAGATGTACTATTAAAATTTTCTGGAATATGCAAAGGTTTATTAGCTTCTAAGCTCATTAAAGCTAATCCGCTACGCTTTACAGACTCTTCCATAAACATCATACCAATATTATCAGGAGTATTTTTAAAGATATGCCATACTAATTCTCTAACAAACTGTGATTTTCCTAGTCCAGAACCAGCGGTTAATGTAACTAGTTCTCCTTGTCTCATACCATAAGTAAGTTTTTGTAGTCCTTCAAAAGGATAATTAACAGAGGCTTCTGTGGCTCCTTTATTAATTTCCTCCCACATATTTTTACCAGAAACAATACCTTCAGGAGTGTATGTCTTAGCTTGCCACCAGTCTTCTACAAATGTTTTTTGTTTACCGTGAAGTAAATAATCGTTTGCATCTTTAAATCTCATAGGCATAATCTTTGCTTTAGGAGATAACATTTCAGCTGCCTTTATAGAAGCTCTCTTACCTGCCTCATCATTATCAAAACAGATGACAATATTATCAAAAGACATAAGATAATCATAACTATCGCCAATATCTTTAGCAGCAGAAGCTGCGCCATTACGAATAGAAACAACGCTCCACCTGCTTCCAAGCATCTGATAAGCTGACATAGCATCCATTTCACCTTCGCATAGAGTAATATATTTACCTTTCTCTCTAAAGGCTTGTTGTCCAAAGAGACCTGAGTGTTGAATCATACCTTCTGAAAAGAAAGATTTCTTCTCTAAGTTACGAACTTTATTAGCAACATGCTCTCCTTCATTATTAAAATAAGGATAATAATGTTTCGTACCATTTAATGTTGTTCCATATTTTTGACAGGTATCTTCTGCAATTTTCCTATCAGGAATAGCTTGTATTGTACCTACACTTAAAGGTTTATTAAAAGTATTAATTTCTGTTTGCACAATGTTCTCCTGAGTTGTTGGAGGAACCCAATGATTACAATTAGGAGTAAAACATTTTTCGCTACCATTTTCAAACACAGCTAAATTATCTTTACTACCACACTTCGGACAAGGCATGTGTACAGCAGTCATAATCCTCTCTTTTCTTCTGTAACATCAGGAACATTAGGTAATCTTTGTACTGCTGTTAAGTATCTATCTCCTTCCTTATATTTAAATATTCTCATATGTGGGTAACAACTCCATTTATGAGGGCAATAAACACAATTCCTATTTAATTTCATATTCCCAGACTTACCATCAGGTTCTGGATGATAACAGAGTATCGGTTTTTCAGAACTGTTAATAACTTTTTTAATTTCTTGTATTCTCTCACTAGCATTTATTAATGCCAACTCATCTAATTCAACAAGAGCAAGTTCTCCGGTAACTTTATTGACACCTAAGAGGAATCCTTTTTCTTTTCCTTCTGCTTGAACATATCCACTAACCTGCTCCACATAACCAAAGGGGTCATCGTTTTCTATATTTCCTGTCTTAAATTTTCTAAAAGAAAAGTTACTTGCAGACTTAATATCTACAACTTCATTGTCTATTTTACAATCCATGTGTCCAACGACACCTTCTAAAGTAACTTCTTTTTGTAAAGAATCTACTTTATGTCCTGCTTCTTTAGCTAACAGAATAATTAATTCTTCTATGATAGAACCATATAAAAATTTAATTAGAGTAGCACCTGAAAAAAAATTATTTTCTACAGGTTCGTGAATATCTAACCAGATTCTACGATTAGGTCTACCGATAGAAGACATTCGTATTGTCTTACTGTCTGTAGACACACGTTCTTTTTCTAAAAACTCTATTAGAACTTTAGTTATACCATCAAGAAAACCTTTTAAATTCTCTTCAGAGATTTTCTTTTTATCATTCATCCTGTCGTAGATATGATTTACTAATTGTGAAATGTGCATAGCAGCCCCTTCCCTCGCTTCAACTATACGTCTTGGTCATTCGTACTTTTATTTGTACATCGCAAGCCCAATTAAACATTTACGCTAACTCATCATCGAAATCAGAATCTTCGTTACCGTACTTTACTAAGTCTGTAATTTGTACCTTATTAAGATACAAAGAAGTACCAAACTTTTCAACCATAGGATGAGTTTTATTAAAAGCAATTCTAGCTTTTACAATACTTCCATTACCAATTAAAGTTTCATTATCAAACGGCTTCTTATCAGAGTCCATTACTTGAACAGTAAACTTAGAACGCGCTGTGATAAATTCTCCTCTATCATCATCTTTGTTCTTTAGTTTAACACCGTTCTCTTTGAGCAACTCTTTAGTTTCCTCAGAAAGATTACCAATGTCCATTTGATACTTATTGGAATACTCATCTTTTTGATTGAGTTTACTCCAGTAAGCTGTACCTTCAATTACAGCAGTCTCTCTTTGTGCAGCCATCATGGTGCATCCTTTCATTTAAAGTTAAAATTAAATACTACGTTACCACACTACTAAAATTTTTGTCAAGCTCTTTCATTTCGTAAGAGTCTTTAAACCTAGCAATATAAATTTGATTAGAATTATTTTTAGGTTTGATTATTTGCAAACCTTTTTGTTTTTTAGTTGTTACTCTTTTTTTAGACGCCTTTACCATATCCTTTTATTCTCCTATCTTCCAATAGGTTCTTGGTTTTCCGCCATGTGGGCTTTCTATAAGGATAGCAAGATTATTACCCTTATCTTCCCACCATTCCTTACCTGTGTATTGCCAAGTGTATCCCTGGCTTTTTAATTTCTCTGTTTTATCAAAGAAAGATTTATTATCAATAGCAAATAAAGTTAACGCTATTAAAAGTATAAGTGTTGGAGACATCTGTAATTCCCCTATGTTAAAGATTTATTATACTTAGTCGCTTCTTCCGCCCCATCAGTTGCACTTCCTTTACTATAGGAGTGTGCGCCCATACCAGCAAGCTCTCCGTTCTGTACTATAAGATACTCTTTACGTATTAACCGTTCATCAAAATAACATTCTAATATTTCTCTTGTGCCAGCAGCGTATCGAGCCTGAGCCGATAAGGATGTGCCGGAAGTATGTGGCGTCATCCCATGATTTGGCATGGTTCTCCAGATATGGTCATTAGGAGCAGGTTGTGGGAACCACACATCACCAGCATAGCCCGCTAGTTGTCCAGACTTTAGTGCTTCAGCAACAGCCTCGCGGTTACAAATTTTTCCTCTGGCGGTGTTAATTAAATACGCCCCCCGTTTCATTTTACCAATGAGATTAGCATCAAATAAGTTCTCTGTCTCTGGGTGCAAGGGGCAATTAATTGTGACAACATCACATATTGCAAGCATTTCTTCCAGAGATTCGTGGAAAGTTAAATTTAAACCCTGTTCAATAGTGTCAGATAAACGGTGCCTATCAAAATAATGTAGGTGCGTATCGAAAGGTCTCATTTTTCTAAGCACAGATAAACCTATGCGCCCTGCTGCTACAGTCCCAATGTGCATACCTTCCACATCATAAGAGCGTTTAACCGCATCAGCAATGTTCCATCCGCCCTGTTTCACAACCTCATGCTGAGTGTGGTAATCCCGTACCAGAGACAGTATCATCATAACGATGTGTTCAGATACAGAAATGGAATTACAATAAGTGACTTCCACCACATCTATTTTATGGTCCATCGCTGCTTGCAAATCAACATGGTCTGAGCCTATCCCCGCTGTAATTGCCAGCTTTAAATTTGGTGCGCTCTCCATTCGCTTTCTTGTCAAGTAGTAAGGCCAGAAAGGTTGGGAGATTACTATATCAGCGTCAACCAATTCTCTGTCTGCTTCGCAACCCTCCGCATCCTTGTCAGAGGTAACTACAAATGTATGTCCCCTTTCCTCCAAAAACTTTCTTAAACCTAGTTCCCCGGAAACACAGCCCAACAATTCTCCCGCTACAAAATCGACTGCCTTTGGAGTTGGAAGTGACATACCATCAGGATATCTTTTTAGCTGCGGTATACTATCCAGTGCGTAACTCTTTGGCATACCATCTTTAGGGTTGTCGTACAAAACACAGAGAACTTTCATTATTTACTCCTTATATCCAGTTATAAATACCTAAGAGGCCAGCAATTAGGTAGCACATTTCCATTAACATTCTAGGAATATCTTTATCTTTTTTAGCAAACCAAACCCATGCAAGACATGACACTGAAGACACCGACCAGCCTATCCACTGAACTGAAACGTGACCAGAGGTTAGAAACAGCAACGAAACTACTGCACCTATGAAGGCGAGCCATCGAAACATTAGGCACCGGGCAGAGCCGTTGCAGCATGTTTAATGTGTGCGTCATGTTGTTGCCAACCAGTACCTCTAGCCAAAATACAAACCCACGTACCTTCTTCATTGCTACCTGCGTCAGTATGCTTAGAGCTTTCTAAGACTGCCCAATCACCTGACGGCTCCACCCAAATTGATAGCTGTCCTATTTTTTCTTTATCCCCTGGAACAAATATAGGATACACCCCGTAACCAATCGGTTCAGCATCCTGCATCCATGAAGCTACTGCCTGTTTCCAATAACCACAGGAATTTTTACCGGGCATCTTAGAGTTGTTGGCAAAGGCACGTTCAGCTAGTATTACAACACATAGTGCTAAAGCACTTGCAATAAATACAGCCCAAAAAATTTTCCTACTCATTAGACATCACCCTTTAATTTGTTCCTCTTCTTTTTTTTCTGCCACACTATCTTAGTATATTTATTTCTATACTCATCAGATACGTATTTCTGTCTTTGCTTACGAGCAGAAGGTATAGAGATATGAGGTTTCTTACCCACCAGATTGTCCCATTACAAAATTACCTTCGTTGTTTTCCTCATCCTCTTCTTCTTTCTTTTGAGGAATACCAATAAGATGGTCCCCTATTACATCCCATTCAGTTATGTGTCCTGTCTCATCGTCGGGCAGATATGCTTTTGTTTTACGAGGTTTCTTCTTTGGTTTTGTTGGGGGAAACGCCATTCATTTTCTCCTTCTGTTAAGAGTTTATACTAGGTATGAAACAAAAATTTATAACTCCACGCCAATAGGTATCTGTACAGGTAGTTCCAGCATGTTTTAATGTATTGGGAAAGATTGCCAATCTATTTTCTACTGAAGGAACTTTATATCCATCTTCAAAAATTGTGTATCCATCATTGGTATTTAAATAATAAATTGCATTAGTGCATTGGTCATACGGGTTAACAGGTTCTTCTCCCCATGAAGGCTTGTCAGTCATATCATAATGCAACAAGTATTGGAAGACTTTTTCTGTAGGTGGATTTACATTTAACAAAATCCTCACAATTGCTAGAGGTTTTAGTATATCTAACAAAGGACTAATCAGCTCACCAAAATTACTTTGAGGTCCATAATTTTTATAGAAGATATGATAAAACTGAAGATTGTTAGTCAATTGTTCTGGCTCAGTAGTAGGAGAATTTTTTACCACAGGTGACATCCGTAGAGGCAGCTTACCACTAACAACAGAGTATACTATTTTTTCATATACGTCTTTTGCAAGAACATTATCTTTTATTTTTATTTGTTGAGCTGACATACTTCTTCCATTGTTAAATTGATAAGTGGTTCTTCTATAGTAGGTACTAAATCTTTACGCCCTGCTACTAAGGGGTGCCAATCATACAAAGGTTTATCCTCTGCTCGTAGTCTATACGCGCATGTATCAGGTAGCCATTCAGTCTTTCGTACCACCTCCGGTGTAAGGTTTAAACAATACGAAATTTTATCAAGCCTATTAGGATAGTCTGTACATTGCCTAGTCTTAGTATTCAATAAAGGACATGCTATATTAGAAGTAAGCTGTTCTCCATCTGGTGTATTAATTTTTAATAAACAACATTTACCACAACCATCACATAAAGATTCCCATTGGTCTCTATCAAGCTCCTCTAAAGAGAGAGTATTATACCAAGGGTTCAATAGAGTTCTTTCTCCAATCTAGTTTAAATTTATCTCCATTCTTCAGGAAGTTCAAAGTCAAAACTATCTTCTTCTATTCCTCTTCTTAAAAGTTCTCTACCTACTTCTTTTGAGAACAGAAGAGATATATTTACTACAAAACCTTTTGAATTTCCTTCTGTCTCTGATTGGTCTATTTTGCGTATTAAATTTTTAATACCTAGTTCTTTTTGTATTTGAAATAGTACATTCTTAGTCGAAGGTTTTCCATCTACAAATAAAAGTTCTCTTAAATACTTAACACTCCACATATGTAGACCCATAGAACCAAATCGGTGTGTCCATGTGTTTGATTTAGTAGACTGAAGACCACTAGGACCATTCCAATTATTAAATTCAATAAAAACATTTCCATATTGCAGAAACTTATCATCTTCTTTTAATTCATACTTATTGTTAGTAAACATATGAGCTAATTTTCTACCTGAAACAGTTCCTTGGTCATACAAATGTTTTTTTGTTTTGTTAACTGCTCCTATGTTATGTAAATGTTCTGGAAGTTTTGAGCAATCTATATC
>Ga0114901_1001879_pt1 | contig 11621 bp, 8 predicted proteins | sample MalvireepMed_s16_FD_89686 | JGI IMG/M metagenome (GOLD analysis project Ga0114901, IMG submission 89686) | Marine viral communities from the Global Malaspina Expedition - Malaspina viral metaG DeepMed_s16 | ecosystem: Environmental > Aquatic > Marine > Oceanic | place: Mediterranean Sea... | reverse complement strand
GTTCAGCACGATCTGGCGGAAGCGCATCTTGTCGACGAGAACCATTGGCGGAAGCGCCGGATCGTTGTCGTGTTTCAGTTTCAGGTCCTGCGATTGCGCGACCGGTTCCATCAATCTCTGGCAGCTTCTCAGCGTATGCCGCAGGTCGGTCGGCTCGCTGACGATGGCCATCTGCTTGGCCTCGATCTTGGCGAAATCCAGAAGGTCGTTCAGCAGGCGGAGCATGGCGTTGCCCGAATCCGCAATGATCTGCAGGCGCCGCTTCTGGGCCGGTTCCTTTTCCTCGCTCAGCGCCAGTTCGGTGAACCCGATCACACCGTTCATCGGGGTGCGGATTTCATGGCTCATATTGGCCAGAAAGCTGGTCTTGGCCTTGTCGGCCGCCCGGGCTTCTTCCAGCGTCTCGGTAAGGCGTTCGCGCATCAGGGTCTCGGGCGTACGGTCGATCATCACGCCGAACAGGGCGCTGGCTTCGCCTCCTTCGCAAGTGTCGACCCGGCCGATCACCTCGACATGCCTGGTCTGGCCATCGGCGGTCAGGATACGCGCCTTGAACCTGCACGATTCGCCGCTCGCGATTGCTTGGTCGAGTGTATCCTCGACCCGCAGACGATCTTCCGGGTGGTAGAATTCGAACGCCCGGTCGAGCGGCGGTGCTTCCTCGGGCGCCAGTCCGTGCAGCCGGAACACTTCGTCAGACCAGCGAATATCCTCATTGACCAGGTCGAAGTGCCAGTGGCCGATATGTGCGGTTGCCTCGGCCATCTCGAGCATGCGGTTGCGCTCTGCCAGTTCGGCGGTCGCTTCCTCGACCTTGCGCACGACATCGCTTTCCCGGCGCAGGAATATCGTGAGCAGCAGCCCCAGCAGGATCGTGATCAGGATGCCGCTTCCCAGCACCAAGGCCGGCGCGCTCGACGAATTGCGCTGTTCGAAGGGCGTCAGGCTGCTCCAGCGCAGTGAAATCGGCTGGCCTGCCAGTTCGACCGTCCGCGTCACGACAAATCTCGCCGCCGCATTCTTCGCCGTGGTCGAAAACAGCAGAGCGTCGGCGGCAGGCTCGTCGCCGTGGAAAACCTCGAGCGCGAATTGATCGCCCTGTCCGGGCGTCAGCGCCGAGACCAGCTCTTCCGCCACGACCGGGGCGTAGACCCATTTGCCGGTCGGTTCGCCGGCGCGGTCGAAAACTGGCCGCATCAGGAGGAAGCCCGCGCCCTGCTTTGCGTCCTGCACCAACACGATCGGGCGCGTGAGCACCGGTTCCTCGGATGTCCTCGATAGCGCGATCGCGTCGCGGCGCCCTTCCTCGAACGCGAGGTTGAGGCCGAGAGCGGCGAGGTTGCTTTCCAGCGGCTCGATCCGGTTGATGACATAATGCTCGTCGCGCATCACTTCGGGATGGATTTCGAAGCGATCGCCGAACTCGCGAATGAAATTGTCGCGGAAGGCGGGCAGGTCGTCTGCGGACACAAATTCGAACGTGCCGAAGCCGCGCATGCCCGGATAGGCGCGGGTCATGTCGAGCTGGGCGACATATTCGCGCCACTCGGCCGGGGACACGCTTTCATTGACGGCGACGAACGCTGCGCCGGCTTCTAGCGCACGCTGGTATATCTGAAGGCGGTACCGCAGCGCATTGTCGGTCTCGTCGGCGATCGCCACGAAATTGGCTTCGGCCTGCCCGTATTCCCGCTCCGAGATGAACTGCCATGCGTAGAATGTCAGCAGCAGTGTCGTCACCAGGCTGATCGCCACCAGCGAGCTTGCGCCTTGCAGCGAGCGGTCGTGCCACCGCACTTCGACCGGCGAGCGATGCGACAGCAGGAGGATCGGGATGATCAGCAGCACGCCGAAGAAATCGCCGATATACCAGGTACGCCAGTTCTCCAGCACCATGTCGGGACCGATCGCGCCGGCCGCAAAAAGCATGCCCGTCCCGATCGAGGGGACGATGAGACAGGGCAGGGCGATCACCAGCAAGACCGCCATGCCCATCCGGCGCAGGCGCGAAAGCTCGATACTATCGGAGAAGCGCTGGGCCAGGCGCAGACCCACCAGTGCCTGGATGCTTGCAGCGACGGCGACCACCGCGGCGATGGCAATGATCGGCACGGCACTGTCGAAATTGGCCCGGTCGAACCCGTTCATGACGTTGAGTGCGAAGGACCCCAGCCAGATGCCGGGCCAGATAACCGGGCCGCGCAACAGCAGGGCACACAGCGCCACGCCTGATGCGGGCCAGATGATCGTCGCATAGCCCGGCGGCACCGCCAGTGAGAGGCCGATATAGCCCGCGACGAAATAGCAGATCGCCAGCAAGCCGATGTCACGCAGATTTCGTGGCTGGAGAACCTTGCCAAGGTTCGCAGAACCCCCGGCCTTGTGACGTTGCGACATATTGTACCTGTTGAAACGATGGGGGGCGGCGCTGCATCCGCATGGGTGACGCAAGGTTAATAACCTCGAAACCAACGTCTAGCGCACATTGCGGAGCAACCCACATCGCCCACCTAAAAGTCGCTATGGGATCAATGGCTTAGATCCGGGACGAAGTAGGCTGGCGATATCGCCAATCGCCACCGCTCGATCACCCGCTCGGCCATTTTGCGGCCGCGCATCGCACACCGGCCCGGCTTATCGTCTCGAACAGGCAGAATCCTGTTCGGCCGTATGGCGAAGACGACGAAAATTGGTCGGGGAGAGAGGATCGGGGACAGACTGCGACACAACGCTTTGAGATGCATATCTTTCTGATTTCACGAAGAGAATTTCCCGACCGCTGTATAAGGAACTGTATAATCTGTGCTCAATAATTTGGTCCTATATCGGCATGTAAGCTGCCAAACCAAACCAAAAAGTAGCCTCGATTGGCGTGCTCAATTTAGCCTTGTAGGCGGTTGCCGATGAGCACGACACGCAAGCGGGCGAAGCCTGCTACCCCACAGAAATACCTTTGGTTACGCGGAGACACTTACTGGTTCCGCTACGGCGTTCCTAAGCGCTATCAATCCGTCGAAACGCGGAAGATTGTCCAAGTATCGCTGAAAACGTCCGACCTTCGCCAAGCCTCATTGCTGGCTGGCAAGATGAGGGCTGACTTACATGCCGAATGGGAGGGGCGCTTAAAGGCCAGCCCATGCGCAATAGCATATCAGCCGGATGATCTTGAACTCATGTTGGCGGCGACAGAGTGCGCCTATTCACGCATTCAGCCGAAGCTTGAGCAACTAGTTAGGCACAAACGGCTAGATACAAAGGTAGCCTACGATGGATACCTAGAGACCCTTCGTTCCACCCGCCACCGTTACCTAAGGGCTAAGGCATCAGAACCTTTACCCGTATGGTTGGAGCTAGCTGACAAGCAAATCCAGCGACGGAATTGGAAGCTAGCGAAAGACACTGAAAGCTATCGTTCCTTTGTCGTGATGATTGCCGATGCAGCGATCGAGGTCATCTCGGTAGAGCTTGCGAAGCGAGAGGGTAGCCTTGGAGCAGAGCCGACAAGTCTGGTTGTAAAGTCTGGTCTGGAAGCAAAGGAGCGGTCTGCTGAGCAAGGCGAGACCATCTTAGAACTCTTTGACCGATATGCCGCTCAGCGGCTGGCAGAAGGCCGAAAACGCCATGATGGCATCATACAAGACCGGAAGGTGATTGCCGCCTTTGCGGACTTTGTAGGGCCTCGCAAAAGTATCAGGAGTATCACCCCAGCAGATATTAGAGATTGGCGCGACACGCTCGCCGCACTGCCTCCAACCTATCAAAAGGCTAAGGCCTATGAAGGTTTATCAATGCGCCAAGCTGCGGCGAAGGCAAAAGCTATCGGTGCGAAGAGCATCAGCCCCGTTACCGTCAATAAGCACCTATCGACATTGTCTCCGTTTCTCGGCTGGTGCGTCACCAATGCCTATGCAGACAGGAACCCATGCGATGGGTTGTTCTTCGGCGTTGTAAAAGGAAAGAACCCTAGACCGCCGTTCTCAAAGGAGCAGCTTGAGCAAATCTTTGCCTCCCCTCTCTTCACTGGCTTCTTGCGTGACGGACAAGAGCATAAGCCTGGAATCCAAAGAGCGGATGATTGGCGATATTGGATACCGATTGTTTGCTTGTTCACCGGAGCAAGGGTTGGCGAAATCGCGCAGCTTCGGACCGAAGACATTCAGTTTGAGGATGGGATACCCTTCCTGCTTATTCGGCATGATGAGAGCAAAGGTCTGCGCACCAAGTCAGGTGCCAGCCGCGTTTGTCCCATTCACAGTGAGCTAGAACGGATTGGCTTTCTAAGCTTCGTGGAACGACAGCGGAGCCGAGCCAATGGCAAAGCAAGCTGTCAGCTGTTTCCAGAACTAGAGCCGAACGAGAGGGGTCATATCGGCGCAAGGCCTTCCCGCTTCTGGCGTGACTATCTCAAGCGAATTGGTGTCAAATCGGGCAATGATGGCCTTGGAGTGCATTCCTTCCGCCACACCATAGCCGATGCATTGCGGACCGCTGGTTATCTGGATGATGAGATTGAGGTAGCTTTGGGCCACAATCAGAAGACCGTCACCGCTGGTTACGGGAGGATAAGGCAGGGAACTGTGAAACGCATCAACACGATGCTGGAAGATGTAACCTACAGCTATATTTCTTTCTCGAATTAGCCTTGCCCTATTGGCATTTCGGATTTGCGAACAGGTTAGATTTAACGGGAAACCTGACACATCAAAAATAAATCATATCCTCTGAAACAATAAAATGTGTTCAAGATAAGCGTCGTAAAGTAAAATATTTGCTTAGTAATAAAATTAATAACGCTATCGAAGTGAAACTGAATGAAATAAATTACCGACGATTTACCGGCTCATAAAAATCCTGCAGACACTAGTCACGCAAGACGCGAGGTCGAGCGGAATTAATGTGTAATAATAAGGATTATATTTATGAGCAAATTACATTCATTTTCGAAGGAATTAAAGACGAAGCAGTTATTTGAGTCCAAAAGGGCTCGCACTGGCGGAGCGATATTCATTGGTAAGGGACATTTGATAAAATCGCTTTGCATGAAGACTCTTATTTCAGAGATTAATCGTAGGGCTGGATTCGTATTGATGGAATACGGATCATTTTACCTCGTTTTATGTAATTCAGGAACTGGGACGGTCGTTTCAACTAAATAGATCATTTGTATTCTCCCTTTCTCCTCCCTTTAGGTGTTCTCAATACACTTAAAAAGGAGGGGGGAGGGGGGCTATCCTAGAAACACTTTGGGGATTGTCGGTGGAAACAGACCGGGAGAATGCATCCTATTTGAACCTGCGTTTAGAGCCTTGCTCGGATGAGGCTAAGGCGCTTGTCTGTAAGGTTTCAAGCCAGACTTGGGCTTTAAGTGACAGCAAGCGTTCCAAGCCATCTAAATCGCATACAGGGGCTACAGGGGCTTTCGTAGCTGATTTGCTCACTTGTTATGCTCAAGACCCTACAAAGTGTCTCTACCGGCCCATGATGGCATCCAGCTTCACGGGAGAGCGCATCGGTTATCGTGTCTTCAAACGGCTGGTGGAAGGCTCAGAATCTGCAAAGCTGGTATCGGTTCTAACGGGAACTGGTGGAGGCAACGAGATTGGGATGGCAACTCGCTTCAAGGCAAAAGCATCACTGATTAGCCTAGCACGGGAATGCGGCATTGAACTCGATAAGCTAGACACGCATTTCCGCCCTATCCCCCGCCCCTCTCGTATCGCCTATCCCTTATTGCTTAGGGGCGCCTCTAGGCAGGTGGGGTGGAAGAAGGAGCGGGGTCAAAACATTCCGGTCGATTATGGAAAGCCTGAGGCAGCTGCGCTTGCAGAGCAAGTGAACGATCTGAACGCCTTTTTTGCAGACATTCAAATCGAACCTGCTGGCGGTCACTTTGCCTTCCATCGTATTTTCAACGAAGGCGACATTCGTGGGTTTGCTTGGAACAAAGGTGGTCGCCTTTATTCCATGGGCGACAGCTATCAGCAGCGCAATCAGGTGGAGCGCTCCCGAATGGAGCTAGACGGTGAGGCTGTTGTAGAGATTGATATAAGAGCCAGTCACCTAACCATCCTACACGCCAAACTAGGCCAGACCTTCGACCCAAGTTCCAGAGACCCATATTCTCACCCTGCTATTCCGCGTGAGGTGTTGAAGGGGTGGGTAGCAATGACTCTGGGGCATGACCGTTTTCATCGAGCTTGGTCGAAGGATAAGAAGGCCGATTACCACGGTAAAACAGGGCGTGACTTGGGCAAAGATTTCCCGATTGCGAAGGTCCGTGAAGAAGCCCTGAAACTCCATCCAGTGCTGTGCGGCTGGCCCACCTGCCATATTCGGTGGGGTGATTTACAATTCATCGAAAGCTGTGCTGTGATTGATACCGTGCACAAGCTTGCCCGAGAACATAGGGTTCCTGCGCTCCCGGTGCATGACTCAATAATTGTGCCAGTGTCTAAAAGAGAATTGGCGTGCTCCGTGTTGACGGCCAACTTCAAAAAGCATGTAGGAGTTGAGCCATTTCTTACGACCAAATGAAGCGCCATTCGGCATCCGGCCACAAAGTTTGCGCTGGGAGCCTTCAGGATGCCTCAGGAATGCGTTTTCAGACCTTTTGGCTAGTGGGGTAGCCAACGAAAATAAAACGCACAGAAGGGGCCTTAAATCGCAATACAGGGCATGGTGCCTAAGTAATGATATTGAACCAAAGGGGTTCGCTAAAATAAAGGCGAAGTCCTAGGGCAAAAACAGTTGTTTCATACCAATGGAATCACAGAGCGCGGTTAAAAAAATTCAATCTTCACACTCTACAGAGCCTTATTTAGGTTCAAGTATGTTTAGGTATATTTAGGTATCTTAACCCAAAAGAGAGCAATCAATCTTCACAGGCCTTTTTGCTAACCGTATGCGTGCTGAATTAGCAAGTTCATGGGGTTCTTGACTGTCAGTTGCTCGAAAAACTTTCTGAGCTCACAAACCGAGTGTCTGCTTTTTCGCATTGCAGAAACGGAAGAGAATGACTGATTATGGGGTGGAAAGCGGACCTCAGGCTTTGGGAACCAACAGGACGCCGAGTAAGCCTATCACGAACCCTGCAACCGAGGGGAGAAAGAATATCCAAAACACCTCGAGCGTCTCCGCATGCGTCATGTAGCGGTCTTCATCGACGAAGTAGAGCGGCTCGTCACCGATGACGTGAGTTACGGCGAAATACGCTACGAAGCATAAGAAAATCGCGCTGAATAAGAGAAAGCGCCAAGCCATCCAGCGGAATAGCGCCCGGCCAGGCTGGGGCGGACGCTGAAAAAGTTGAAAATCAGAGAAGATACGCATTCGATACTCGATCCATAAAACTCTCCCTATTTACAATCCGAAGTGTCCACAATCGGGTCGGCAGCAGAAAGGCGGGTTTCGGCAGTGACCAAGCCGAAGCTGCCTGGCCGTTCTGAAGGTCGCCCGGCGGGATCGGCACTGCGAGATTTGGGTGGTTAGCTGCCATGTGCCTACATCGCATTTAGCCGAGAGGGTCCGATCCTCTCGCCGAAGTTCCAAAGAACCGCGTTGCCTTCATTAAGCTCTGTGTGAGCTGCGGGCATGATAGGATGAGAGTTCAACGCAACCGGCGAACACTTCTTGATCCACTTTTCCACGCTCCCCACGATGGACCTCAATTTCGACCAATCGACTCTTTCAATCACTTCTTCGTTGAATATTGATCGTTGTCGCGCACCCTTCTCTGTCCAGCAAGACATGGAATAGGGATTGAGGCACCCTTCAACATCGGTAGTTGCGGTCACTCTGATGATCGCCGGGCTTTCGAGGATCGTCCAACCCTTCTTGCCTATCTCCTCCCGATACTCCCTGCTGAAGGCAACGTTCTTCCGGGTTAAGCCTCCACCCACCTCTGATGGCCATGCGGCGAATGATCTGGCACCCTCGGATAGGTAGCTCGAAATTTCATCGGGCGACTTGAAAAAGAGATTCGGTTGGTCTGGTGCGGAATACTCTTCGAAAAGCTTAATGCCCGGCACTTCGAAAAGACGGCGCGAGAGGTCCGTCAAATCGTCCATTGCAGCATAAAAGATAATTGTCATCGGCATGATCTACCATGTAGCCGCAACGTCCGAAATCGGGTCGAAAGCGGAATGTCCCCTTTCGGTGGAAAATTGCTGAGTTCGGTCAATTCTACAATGGGCGGGAAACTAGCAAGGCGAATGCACTAATCTCCTGCTGGACGTGCTCCAAAACAATAAGAACCCCGTTCTTCCCATCTACCCCCTGCATCTAAGCACGCATCTACGGCTGAAAACTGGCTTAGCGACCATCCAGCCCATCCACCTGCCAACACAGATAACAATGCTATGAGTGCAGTCCGCTTCTTCATGAAGGCTTTGTAAGCGTTCAAGCGATGGTTTTACAATCGCACCGAAGCTGGAAACCTCTACCGTTTCTAAAGCTCGAAACTTGTAGCTTACAGGCTAACTAAAACTACAACGCAAAACTAAGATTTCCGGTGGCACAAAAGATCTGGACTCTTTTTTGAGCGTAGCTCATAAAGCGATGCATAACTTATGAGCGAGTCGGAGTTTGGATATGAGCCGCATTGCGTATTACCGAGTGTCTACCGAAGGCCAGTCGATTGAGAGCCAGCGAAAGGCGCTAGGCGGTGACTTCGACAAAGAGTTCAAAGACGAAGGCGTCTCTGGTTCGATAAGAGCCGTTGATAGGCCAGGATTCTCAGACCTTCTGTCCTATGTGCGGGAAGGCGATACCATTTGTGTGACCGCTATTGACCGCTTGGGCCGTGATGCACTGGACGTTCAAAGCGTGGTTCGTGACCTTATAGGCAAAGGCGTAGTCATTGACGTTCAAGGGTTAGGGCCAATTGCGAAAGGCGTTGGCGAGCTTGTAGTGGCTGTGCTTGCTCAAATCGCAGATATGGAACGGCAGCGTATCAAGGAACGCTGCGATGCAGGTAGAGAGGCAGCTAGGGCATCACTCGCTGCAAATGGAAGAACCCACAGGGGCAAGGCCAGTTTGGGTCGTCCGTTCGCCGCAAATGCCTCTGATGTAGCTGCTTGGCGAAGGGCCAATGGTGCCAGCATAGCCCAAACGGCCATAGAGTTCGGAGTGTCTGCCGCGACTGTGAAGCGTTATTGCTCTATCAAAAGAGGGTAGCGGAACAGGGGCGCTTTTCCGCTAGGGTTCATTTCGTCCTTCAATCACGGCGAGAAACGCTGTCTCTTCTGTGGACTGCATTAAGGCTTGGGAGAGTTGGCCCTTGTCGATGTCCTTCGATCTATTGATCGTGAAGGCAATTGCATCAGCACAGGAAGTCGTAACTGCCTGAGCAATTTCTGCGGGCGAAGCGCTAGATTTCGAGAGCCTCTCACCTCCCCGCTCTGCGCAAACCTCCCAATTTGTGCTCTCTTCGGCAAGAACAGGAAGGCTCGTGGCTACGTCCCGATTTGGTGCGTCGAAGAGGATGAGCTTTGATATCAGTCCTACCAAAAGCACAAATATTACCGCTGTTATAGCCTTTGCTGCTCTAAAGGTCGGCTCTCCCTTTTTGACCGTTATCCATTCTTCTTTCAGTAAGAGCTTCGCGGCCTTGTTGAAATCTTCATCTATTGGATTGATCTTAGAAAGAGTGAAGGTCCTGTCATCTCTAGCAATTTCTTCAAAGCGCGTCATTGCATCGAGAAGATCTCGCGCAAATGGCTCATCGGGATTAACCCTTAGTTTAATTGCGTAGCTGGCTTTGTTTAGTCTCTCGTAAACTTCGCCTGTTGAACTTATTTTTTCATTGTATGTTTTATATTCGGCGACCAATTTATCGCGCAGAATACGAATATTGGAGCTGTATTCGATAATTTCCGCACGTAGCGCATCAACCCAAGCTTGACGGAATTCGGAAGTCTTCTGCTCCTTGCCGATGATGAGACCCAAAAGTGAGACTAGAGCGGCGATTGTTGCGGCCCCGACCGCGCCCATGCTAACCTCCATTGCAACCCCCCTTCGCTTGATATGATCGCGTTTTTAGGGAAATAGGGCCGCAAATCCAGCAATTTGATCTTATGTGAATTGGAGGGGCGGTTGTCGGAGCGTATTATTTTCCACTTCGAAGGCGGGCTAGCGAGCCAGCACACACTCAATTTCTATGAAGCCGCGCGTTTCCAATATGCAGCGGCTCGCCTAATGGTAAAGCTCTCGCAATTTCGGCAGAGAGGCAGCTTTGTGAGAAACATTACTTCTTCCACGAACTTCAATATCCTACTTCTGCCGAGCACAAAGAGCTCTTTTAATATTAACACCGACAGTTCCGATGATGAGGTGAAGGAAGACAAATTTCTGGACGCGTCGTTAGGCGACATGCTGTCCTTTGTCTCAGAAAGGCTGGTGGAAAAAGGCGACGAAGAATCTCTTCGGTCTTCACTTTCAGCGAACCGTGACGTTCTTAGCGGCGCTGGACTAGACGCAGCGAATGATCGGATTGATGCAGACGATCTGGTTCGCTTTATCGAAGACAATCCAGATGTGAGAAACTTGCTTCATCCTGAAACGAGAGAAGCTATCGAGCGGCGAATTGCAGAAGTGGAGCGCAATCAGCGGTTAAAAAGAGTTCGATCCGAATTATCGAAAATCGACGCCGCTAGAGAGCAAAGGCTCATATCCATGTCGGCGCCACTGTTCAGCGAGATGGCTACTGCTTTGCGGAAAAGCGCTACAAGTCTGGAAGTTATCTCTGCTAAATCAGGTAAAGAATCTAGGGTTCTGTATCTTAACGAACGGATGGCCTCTGAGATCGAAACCGCCAAGGTGGATGATCAAATCACACCAATCTTGGCAGACATAATTCAATACAACAAAGAGACCGGCTACGGTAAGGTCCGGCTGGCAAATATCCCGCGCACCATTGGTTTTAGTATTCCCTCGGACGCTAAGGACGAGATGCAAGCTGATCTGATCTCGCAAATGGGGAAAGACATGGTTTTTTTGCAGACCTACTTTGTCCGCGACCGGGCCAAAGAACTCGTCAGGCTCATCGTCGTCGGACTGTTGCCTTTGCCAGAATAAACGGGGCGTAGGGAGCGCAACCGAACCTGCATCGAGACCGGAAAGGAGCATTACGTTAATGGCGCTCCGATGCCTTTGGCTTATCCCGCTACGTCGCCTGAGGCGGCGCCTTACGCAATTCTCTAGTGTTGGAGCTTCCTACTAACCAGTCGCGCTCTAAATGTATAAGAATCTGTATAAACCTGCGCATCAATTCTGCGCTAACCGCTTGAAAAACAAGCATAAAGTGCAAATGGTCGGGGAGAGAGGATTCGAACCTCCGGCCCCTGCCTCCCGAAGACAGTGCTCTACCAGGCTGAGCTACTCCCCGACCGGATCGGCCCGCGACTTCGTGAAGCGGCGGGTGCGAAGCAAGGCGCGCCCTATAGGTGGGGATTGCGGCACACGCAAGCGGGCAATTTGGGCAATTTGTGCCTAGGAGGATTTTCCGCAGTAAAACGAGCCTTCCGTGTCCGAATCGCATCCCGAACAGCAGTATCTCGATCTCATGCGCCGCATATGGTCGGAGGGTGACCAACGCATGGACCGGACCGGCGTGGGCACGCGGT
>Ga0114901_1001873_pt1 | contig 11639 bp, 10 predicted proteins | sample MalvireepMed_s16_FD_89686 | JGI IMG/M metagenome (GOLD analysis project Ga0114901, IMG submission 89686) | Marine viral communities from the Global Malaspina Expedition - Malaspina viral metaG DeepMed_s16 | ecosystem: Environmental > Aquatic > Marine > Oceanic | place: Mediterranean Sea... | reverse complement strand
GTATCACCTCATGGGTGGAGACCAGCCGGTCGAAGGGCTTCCACCTGTGGGTATTCCTCGAAGAGGACATTCCTGCCCAGATGGGCCGCAATGCCATGTTCGCTGCCTGTCAGATAGTTGGGAGTCCTACTAAAGAGGTCTACCCTAAACAGGTCACGATGCCCGCTAAGGGCTTCGGCAACGGAATACGCCTCCCATATGCGCTGTCACGCCCAGAGGGCCGTCAGGAGGCTGTACGGGGCTCTCAGGGCAACCTGTGTCTGGAGGCGTTCACCGATGAGGCGTTCGACACGATGGCGGGCAGGGAACAGATTGTCAAACTGGCCGCCCTGTACCAGCCTCCACCCTCCAACAAGCCACTACCATCACCCAAGTTTTCCCACACCAGGATCGACGCCAACTTCAGGTTCGTCGCCCGAGACATATGGGATACAGGCCCGTCGCACGGCGACCGCAGCCTCGCCCTGTTCTCGTTCGCCTGCTCCCTGTTCCGACAGCTCTACTCGCCCGATGCAGTCCTCGAATGGACCCGACAGTGCGACCTGAAATGGGGTCAGAAGTTCGCGACCCGTGGTGCCAGCGGTGAGCAGCAGCTTCGCAAACTCGTTGATGACGCTGGTGCGAAGATGGGACGATGACATGATGAACTTTGACCACTGGTTGGAATACGGGATCAAGCAGGGATTCTGCGGCCCGCCCGTCTGCACCACCCATGACGGCATCCCGTCCACCAGGGAAGAGGACGACGTTTGGGAAGAGTTCGGCGAGGTATGCATCCACATGATGCGCCCCTACACGGACGCCGCCCAGAAGCAGGGGGTTGAAGAAAACCATTCGCCGTCGACCTGGCGGATGGGACGATGAGCCTAAGAGTCGGAGCGTTGTGTGCAGGGTACGGCGGCCTGGAACTAGGGCTGCAACTGGCAGGCATCGACACCGACCTGATATGGGTATCCGAAACAGACAAGCATGCCTCGGCTGTGCTGGATGCACGATTCGGGGTACCAAACCTGGGTGACCTGACCCAGATCGTTGACTCTCCCGAGGTCGACATTGTGACAGCGGGGTTCCCGTGCCAGCCGGTATCGCATGCCGGCAAGGGTGCGGGGGTCCACGATGAGAGGTGGTTGATCAGAGATGTCGTCACTGTGGCAAGACAAGCAGGCGCACAATGGATCTTCATGGAGAACGTGCGCGGCCTGCTTAGTGCAAACAAGGGTGAAGCGTTCGGGCAAGTCCTCGATGCGTTGGCCGAAGGAGGCTTCGACGCGAGATGGGCATGTGTTCGAGCCGACCAATCCGTGGGTGCCTGCCATCGGCGGGATCGTTGGTTCGCAGTTGCCTACTCCAGTGGTGAACGACATGGGGGCGGGCAAGACGGTGGAGAAGTGGGACTCCTGGACGGCCGAGATGAAAGCCAAACACGGCAACAGCAACGGGCACGGGCCGAGCCTGTCGATAGAAGTAGCGCGTTTGGAGTTTATGGCGAAGCCGTCGCCCGATGGGAGCGAATCCTCGGACGGCCAGCACCCGCACCCACCGACGACGGGAAACTCTCCAGCAGATTCGTGGAATGGATGATGGGTCTACCTGATGGGTGGGTGACAGGCGTGGATCTGTCACACTCCCAGGAGTTGAAGATATTGGGCAACGGTGTTGTCCCGCATCAGGCGGCAGCCGCATACGGGTGGCTGCTCGAACAGTGACCTACCGGTTCAGGATCCCAGGTCGACCCAAGTCGAAGAGCCGGCCACGGTTCGCCAAAGGCCGTGCATACACCGATAAGAAAACCCTTGACGCTGAACAACGCATAGCCGACCTGTACAACGGCCCCTTCCACGAAGGGCCGGTCTCCCTGGTCGTCACCTTCCACCCCGACTGGACCGACGTGACGATCAAGCCCATCCCCGAAGTCGTATCACCCCTCACCGCCGACGCAACCAACCTGTGTAAACTCGTCGAGGACGCCCTCAACGGTGTCGCCTACCCCGACGACCGGCTGGTGCAAATGCTCGTGATCCGAAAGATCCCACGGTGAGCTTCTCCGACCTGTCATGGGAACAACGATACGGATCAATGGGTGACGAAGCCGAAGGAGCATTCGAGGAACGCACCGAAGGATGGGCACGATACGGATTCAACCGGCCGCCCTACTCGATAGAAACCCTGCCACTGTTCCTGCGATACACCCCCGACTACGTCACCGTCAACACACTCATCGAAGTCATGGGATGCGGAGCCAAAGGTCTTAAACTCAAACAGGAGAAGCTGTCGGCGTTGACCATGTGGGACGGGCAGATGCCCGTCTGGTTGTGGATCTGGTCAACACCGAAACAGGAATACGCATTCGTGCCACTCAAAACGATTACGAAGCTCATTGACAAGGGAGAAACGACCTTCGGGTCGTTCCGAGAGGGTAAAGCATTCTACGGCTTCAAGCCGTCCCTCTTCCCTTGGAGCAACGGCAGTGACGGATGATCGACGAAAAGAACCCCTCTACGATCCGCTCCTGTCTGCCGGCCGCTACCAGCGGTCGGCGTTCGGACGGGCAGTTTCACCCCTCGAAGCACTCGTTGTCTGCGAGCCTGGGAATGAACCTGAAGAGTCCGTACTGGAACAGCTCTCGTTGCGGGACGCCGTCGCTGACGCCCTAGACGAGTTGGATGAAGACGACCGCTGGCTCTTCGACATGCTTCTGGTCGTTAGGCTCTCTCTGCGCTTCGTCGGTCTTGTTATCGGAATGCCTAAAACGACCGTAGCAAGACAACGAGACAGAATCATCGCTGACCTACAGCAACGACTCCTCACCAACCCTGTCGTGAGGGAACGATTCGCCGAGGCTAGCCTGGGTTGGGTGGGGACGCCTCAACACAGCAGGAAATGAACTCCATCCATTTCTGCAACCAGATCAGCACATCCTTCTGCGCCAACCAGTTGCCGTTCTCAGCCTCTTCCCACGCACACATCAGGGCGATGAGGTCGTCGGAGTTGAACACCGTCAGAACACCCAACTGTTCGCCGTTCCATTTGGCATGCGTGCCGTCCTGAACGTCGAAGATGCCGCTGGTGCGTTCCAACTCTGTGGCGATCCCCGTCTGGAGTTCCTCCCTGACTGGGCTCGCGAACCACGAAGACCACGCCGACTCGAAGTCGAACGCGGTGTCCTCGCTCACGACCCGAGGCGTTCCTTCGCAAGGGTCTTCACGGCCGACAGTAATGCTGCTGCGGCAGCTATCAAGGCTGTCCTGACGGTTGAACTCTGACCGATGACGATGACGGCTGCGAAAGCCTGCACGGCAGTCCATGCTGCCCGCTCACCCCATGTCCCCCATGAGAACTTCGATGATGTAGTCACTTCCCCTTCTTTCCACGGCCGGCCTTGGAATAGGCGATGGCCGCTGCTTGATCCTTCGAGTAGCCCTCGCCGATCAGCTTGCCGATGTTGTGCGACACCACAGCACGACTCGCCCCACGGCGAAGGGGCACAGCTAGTACCGCGGCTTACGGGGCTTCTTCTTGCCGGCCACTAGTCGTTTTCGTCAAACTTGGCGCGCATCCCGTTAGCCATACGCAACATCGCGTCACCAGTCAGCGTCCCGAGGTTCGCCGTGGGGCGCACCACACGGTCCACCAGAACACGACCCACCTGTACCAGCTTCGGTGTCGAACCGTCCCTCATGGTGTCCTACTTTCCGAACGGTCGGCCGCCATTGGCGGCGTTGCCGAGCTTGGTGCTGCGTAGATAGGCGGCAGCCTTCTTCGCCTTCTGACTCATGTCCCACATGTTGAACGAGGACGTTGAGTTGTAGGGCTGGTCGTTCTGCGATCCGAATGTTTCCTGAAACGTGGGACCGTAACCTTCACCTTTGGGCATTGAAAGTACCTCCTACAAGAGGAACAAAGCGTCCCACGTTGAACCGTCGATGACGCCGTTGGGGCGCAGAAACCCTAGAGACTGCTGGAAACCCTTCACGGCCCGCTTCGTTTTCGGCCCGAACACGCCGTCGATGCCGCCAGGGTCATGCCCGCGGTCCTTCAACCGGCTTTGCGCCAACTGCACCAACTGGCCCCTCGACCGGCGACGCCTCGACAACGGGGCGTCGTCCAGGCCGTCGCCCAAACCGCGCAGATACCGTGCGATCCCCTCGAAATCGATGCTTGACGGGTTGCCCTGGTAGACGACGCATCCGTTCTTCAACCATGCGTACAGCTCCGACCCTGGGCAGCTCGTCGAAGCGAGATCTCTATGCCCTTTCAACCAGAGTCTCCCCCCGTAGCGGGCCTGGATGTCTTCGATGACTTCGGTGATGGATATGAGGGCGACCTCAGGGAGTTTCCTGCCTCCGTAGCCCGTGTAACAGACACTCTCTGTTCTGTGGTTGTGGTGCTTGGTGGCGCCAGAAACGATCCCTGGGCCGCGCCCCTCGTAGATCACTCCGCGTTCGTCCACGAGCCAGTTGTAGGCGATGGCATTCCAACCCCGAGTATCGATATGATGACGTTCGAAGGCTCGGACTGCGATCACACCTTCGGGTGGGTTCGTGACGCCAGAGTGATGAACGACTATTCCCACGATACGGGAAGGCCGCAGCCGCGTGAATGTTCGCTTCGGCGGTCTCGCATGCCATTCGTCGCGTGAGATGAAGTCCATCAACCTAACCCGCTTCCGTCCCAGCGAGTCTAGACCTCACGCACCTCGATATCGATCATGCGTTTCATGTCATCCGACAGCTCACGCTGCATGCGGATCAACTGGTTGCGTTGCTCCTCAGGCGTGTTCGCCCGCAGACCGCCACCGAACATGGTCGACATGAACGTCGTCATCCACCGCTTCTCATACTTCTCCTCACCAGGGATGAGGCGACGCAGGCGGCCCATGAACGGCATCATCTGATCCAGGATGTACAGGTCTGAATCGGTCATCTTCCATTCGCCCTTGCGGTTCTTCTCCGCCTTCCCCAACCCGCCGAGGATCGGCATCAACCCTGGGATGTTCGCATACGACGGTGGCACATTCTGGAAGCGACCCTTCAACGGCAGGTCAGCGAAGAACTGCTTGCCGGCCCACAACTCGATAGGCAACTTCGCATAGGGGAATGCCGCTTCGGCGAACGCCCTGGTCGCCATGTCCAACGGCTTGAGACCAGTGATCGGCCGGTCATCCGACTTCATCCAACGGTTCAGATCCTTGAACGGCATGTCAGGCAGGACGTAGAGCTGTGATCCCTGCATCCTCCATGGGAGGCGGATACCGAGGTTCTCCATGAAGTAGTCGGGGACGACACCTTCGGCTTCGCTGGCGTACTCCAGTTCACCCTTGATCTGCCGCAGCCTCGACCATGCCGCAGGCCGATTCCCAATCGATTCGATCAGCACCGGCAGAATATTCTTCTGCCACTTCCAGAACGGAATCACCATTTTGATCTGAGCTTCTCTGGGTGTCAGTTCGCTGTAGTCGAAATGGTATTTGCGGATTGCCTTCCACGCCTCGTCGAGGGAACCGCCGTGTTCCATGACATGACGGCCTGCTGTCATACGCACCATGAACTCGGCGTCAGTGTTCGCCGACCGCACCGCCTTGAACGGCCAGAAGTGCGCCCGCAACGGATTCCAAGTTCCCATGGACGACATGGCGGACTTCTCCGCCACCTCGATGGCGGCCTGACCGCCGCCGGCAATCCCCGACCGCTCTATCTCATTGAAGATTCGCCAGTCACGATCAGTGGCGTTACGGAACGCCCCGCGTACCCCGACGAGTTTGGTTGGCTGGCCTGTCTCGACTGTCTTCCATGCCAGATAGGCGCTGCCAGATCCGAGGTGGCCGGCCACCGGCCGGTCCACCACGATGTTGCGGGCCTTCGCCGTGTCGTCCAGATACCGCAGGTACTTCGTGTCCTTGACAGCATCAATGGACGACCTCATCGCCATGCGCCGCATCGCAGAAGTCTTCATGTGCTGACCCATCTCGACACCCAGAATCTGAGAGTTGATCCACGTCGCACCCATGATGTTACGAATCACAAACCCAGGGGTAGCCACCGCCTGAGCCTTCCAATAGTTCAACAACGACCGGTACCCCTTCGACCAGTCGGCCATCGCGCTGGCACTGTTGAGTTTCGCAGCGGCCAGGGTTGCCGAGGCGAACAGGTCGGCGGACTCCTTCATGTTGACCGCCGAATAGCCCTTCAACCATGGCCCCGTCAACTGGTTCGACAACGCCTCGTTGTACGCATGCTGGAAGCCCTGCATGTTGCGTTCCTGGTTGAGCGCCCTCAGGGCGGTCTCCTGGCTGTCGGCCGCGGAGATGCGCCGGCCGAGTTCCGCCGACTGGCGGGCACGGTTCATTTCCAGTTCGAGTTCCATCGCCTGTTCCTTGGCGGACTGTAGGTACTTCTGCTGGTTGAACAAATCGTCAGGAGACAACACTTCTTTCTGGGCGATCAGACGGGCCTCTTCCAGCCCACGTTCCAGGTCTGGTGCTATGCCCTGCCATTTTTCGGCTGCTGCTTTGGCTTCTTCCAACACTTCGCCGTACAGGCGGGCGTTGGCGAGGCCGGCTGCTTCTGCTGCGGCGGCCTTGTCGGCGAGGTACGCCAGATCGGGCAGATCCCCCGCAGTGAGCTGGGCGCTGACTGCCCGCAGGAAGTCGTCATCAGCGGCATGCAGATACGCCGTCGACCCCGTCAGATTGTCCAGCTTCACCCACTCCGAATACTGCTTGGCCCACGCCTTGATCTCAGGAAGCACACTCGAAGGAACAGTCCCAGTCTCCAACGTCTTGACAACCTGATGTGCAGCCCTGACCGTCCTGTCGTTCAACGCCCCCCGTGCCATGCGACCATTCATCTGAGCCAACGCAGACTCCATGACAACAATGTTGCGGTTGATCGCCTTCAACTCTGCGTAACCCCTGGTGCCGGCCTGCTTCGCGGCGGCGTCCACGCCCTCGACCATCTGCCGTAGGCGCCTCACTTCCAAACCGATCTCGTCGGCGAAGCCGGCGTACTGCTCCATGACCCGCGCCCAACCCTCGGTCGGCAGCGGCGTCAACGAATCGAGGCTCTTGACCGCTGCCTGGAGTTCCTTCGGCAACCATGTTGCCTTCCCCGAGGTGAGGCCCTCGACGGATCGCATGGCAGCGTTGATGCGTCGCCCCAACTCGGGTGCGACGCTCTCAGGAAGCGCAGTCGGAGCCATCCCAGGGATCACACCCCCAGCGACACCCGCAGCAGCCTCATCAACCTGCCTGACCCGTGCAGCTCCGACACGGCTCGCATCAATCTTGCTCTCAAACTTCTGAACAGTCCCCCCCGTCCGCTTGCCAGACTCGTCCATCACACCGGCAACGCGCCTGAACCGGCTAGCAAGATCCATGCCGATAACCCCACGCGCATCCGTCTTCACAATCAGACCGATGTTCTCCATGCCCCGCAACACGTTCTGGACATCAACCCCCTGAGCCATGTCATTGATGTACCTCGGGACAACCTCATGGAAGTCGTTGGAGAAGATCTGCTTGTACTCCTCCTTGCCGAGAACCCGAGCGCCGATCTCGTCCATCTGGTCGCGGACAGACTTGCCGGTCGCGCCAGGACCAGTCACATTCTGCAACTGCTCACCCATCCACGTTTGCGAAAACCGCCTAGCAGCCTCCTCCTCGCCATGGAGGCCGACCATCTTCGTGTACTGCGACGGCGTGATGTACTCCCTGGCCTGCCACGGCGTCCCCCCGAGACCGCCACGGCCAGCAAACCTGACACCGTCACCGCCGAGAACCTCCTTGCCAGCCGTCGACAGGTAACGCGCCGCATACAGGTCATCGGCAAACCCTGCCAGCGGTGTTCCCGCCAACTGCTCGTTCGTCAACCGGCGTGCATCATCCCACCACTTCAACAACTCCTCATGGAACGTCCTGCCCCGTGCCCCCAACCGGCGAAAAGACTCAGGCAACTCAGGGTTCAGCAGGCCGTTCACCAGTGTGGGCCTGTCAGAAGCCCTCATCAAATCTTCCCCCGAAATGCCAAACTTCTTGGCCTGCTCCACGATCCGCATAGCGCCCGAACCCTCCTCAGGGACACCGGCAGCCTTTGCAGCCATCCTGTACCCGAGAGGTGGCTTGCCAGGGGCACCCAGCAGCCGCCTCTTGAACGTCCCCGCTGAGATCGCCGCATTGTTCGCGACCTCTTCCATGTAGATCCCAGCCAACGCATCATCAGGATTGTCGGCGAGTTTCATGGCACGAATCGGGGCACGCGCATTCAACGCATTGTCGAAACTCTGAGCCACCTTGCGTTGCGAGGCCAGACGGAACGCGAACCCTGGCAGTGGCGCCACCGCCTTCAGCAGCGGTGTCGACCACGGCAACGTGAACGGCAACGTGATCGGCAGACGGCGACCAAACGCCGCAGCCTGCATGATGTCCCGATGCAACGCCTTCGGGATGCCACCCTTGGTGAGCATCCTCGCTACCTCAGTTTCGCCCTTCTTCAACAGCTTCATCGAATCAGCAATCTGCGGCGCATACTTTTGAACATCGAACGCCTTGTCGGGCAGAATAAACGCAGGAACGTATTTGGCTCGCTGCGTTCGAGCGGCCTTGCCCACAGCACCCCCCGTGGCGATGCTCAACGGCTTCTCCACGACATGGCGACCCAGCCGGCCCGTCCCAGGGATCGTCAACGTCAACCCCGTTTTAATCCCGATCTCTTCCAGGGCTTTGCCGGCCGACAGAATCGACCGGCTCTTACTGACCCGCGCTGCGGCGGCTGTCAGCTCGGCGGCCTTGGCCGGCGTCGCGGCCAGACCTGACGCTCTGGTCAACGCCTTGACGACATCGTCGACCTTGCCCATGGCTTTCAACGCTCGGGGAACAGCCCCCCAACCGCCCGTGAACCACACGATGGGGTCGAAGAACACATCGAGACCGAACCCGACCCCCATCTCCGTTTTACTTCCAGGCTCGATGCCCAGTTTCTCGGAAATACCTGTTTCGCGCAGCACCTCCGACATGAGCATGTGATCCTGGGTCTGCTCCCACCAATCCACGGGGGAGGCACCAGCCTTTCCTCCCGTGAAAAAACCCTCTAAGGGGTTCTTCCCCTTGGCGAGTTGGCTGTAGAAGTCAATGTTTTCCTTGACGAGGGAACGCGCCCCAGCGCCCAAAGTGTCGAGAACGTCAATCAGGCCCCCGAACGCCCCCTTGAACCCGCCGTCCTCCCGCTCAGGCTTCGCAAACCGTGTAATCGGCGTCCCGCCGATAGTCGGCGTGGTACGCGTCCGATGCTTGATCGGTTCCGACTGCACAAACGACCCTGGTGTGACACGCCCAAACGAGCCTGGTGTCACCCTGCCAAACGCCCCCGCTGTGGGCGAACCACCCTGGATGGCGTCGAGGATGCGTCTGCGGTCTGTCTCCGCCATGGCTACTCAGCCCAAGCAGGCGTAAGCGGGTCTCCAGTGATCTGTAGATTCGTGGCCGCAGACGAAGTCAAATACGGCCTACCAAGCTCGTCGACCCCGCCCACATCCACGAAGAACCGATTACCCGCGCTGTCTTCCATCTCCATCAGATTCACATCCGACGACGGGTCAGAACCAGCCCCAGGTCCGATCAGATGCTCCTCGATGTACCAGTCCCTGTCCACAGGAACATCGACACCGTCCACGTTGACCATGATGTAATCCTCGGCCAACCGCTGCGACTCGGCGGCAGCCGCCTCAATCTGAGCGATCTCCTCAGCCGACTCCGCCTGAGCGATAGCAGCCGCTGTCTCCTTCGCAGAAATCGCCGCCTCATGCTCACGCTGCAACCGGCTCTGCTCCCCCGCAAACGCCTGCTGTGCCGCAGCCGCCTCAGCAATAATCCGCTGCTGCTGCGCCGCTTCCATCGCCCGCTGCTGCGCCGCCCGCTCCGTCGCCAACGCAGCGTTGTAATCAGAACGGGTGTAGATCCGATTCAGTTCACTCTCGCCGAACAGATCCGTCTTGCGTCCAAACAGTGCCTCCTTCGACGCCTGCAACGCAGCCAACTCCTGCAAGTTGATTTCGCCACGCTCCGCAGCGGTAGCAATGTCAATGTCGGCCTGACGGTCAAACGTGTCCAGGTTCGCAATGCCCTTCCGTTGGGCGATGCTGTCCTCCAACTGGGACCGCATCGCGAACAGGTTGTCCTCCAACGCCCTGCCGGCCGCCGAATAGATCTCACTGCCCCGCATCTGCCGATCAATGGCCTGCGCCGCCGAAGCATCCCGCAGACGGTTCTGCAACGTCTGCATCGACAGCTCCTGCGACGTGAGCAGGAGCTGTGTTTCCGCACCAGGAGCCGCCGTGTAGGCAGCAGGCTCAATGCCCTGCTCCCGCAACACCGCCTCGGCAGCATCAATACGCTGCTGCATCCCCGCCCGCGCACCAGTGAACCGGCCTGCCAACTGCTGAGCCAAAGCCTGCTCCTGGCCGACACGGCCAGTTTCGAGGCCGCTGATCATCTGAATCAACGCAGCCTCATCGGAAGCCAGACGGCCCCTACGAACATCCTCGAACTCGTCGAGCCGTGTCGTCCGCCGCGCCTCCTCCTCCGTCAACCCCTGCATGATCAGGCTGTGACGCAACGAGGTGCGATCCGTCTGCAACGACTCCAACTCGGCTGAGACACGCCGCTGCTCTCCCGCCGTGTCAGCAGCACCGGCCGCTTCTGCGGCTGCCAACTGTGCGTACCGTTGTATCAGCCCCTGTTCACGGTTGTTCAACCCCGTAACAGTTTCGTTGTACGCCCTCGACGCCTCGTCAGCCCCTCGAGCGTAGTACTGGCCTGCGGCAGCTTCGGCCTGTGCGGCAGCCTGCTCGCCCTGCTGGAGGATCGACGCGGCGTAATCCTGCGACGCCTGACCTGCCGCGGCAGCGTTCCGCATCTGAGCGCCATAGGCGTCCTGCGCCCATGTGCGCTGCGAATCAAACATCTGCGAGTACAAGTCTGACAGGCCACCAGGAACACCTTGGGCTGCTGCGTAGATCTGGTCGGCGACCTCGCGGGCGCTCGTCGGCGGCCCTGCGCCTGATACCCCCCCAGGGTATGTGATCATCGGACCTGCTGGTGCCACTACTGGTGCCGCTACTGGTGCCGCTGCGGGCGCTGCTGGTGCTGCCACCCCTGCACCCGCATCCGCTGGGCCAAAGAACCCAGCATCCACCGCCGCCTCGAAGTAAGCCTGCTCTTCAGGCGTGAACTCTTCTGCCGCTGCATCGCCACCAAACGACGGCTGTGACGGGTCGAACAGGTAGCCGTAGCCTTGGCTGGCAAAATCGGCCACCGCACCAGGGGCAGTCTCGGTAACGAAATCGTAACCAGTGCCGATACCACCCACAAGGGCCTCTAGGGCATCGTCGGCTCTCGACCCCTCGGGAAGCACGTTGCGGATGATCGCTGGAACCTTTTCCAGAACGTCGCTGATGTCGTGGCGCAGATGGTCACGGATGTACGGCCACGCCTCCTGGGTGGTGAAATCGGCGACCGCTAGACCTGCCGGCTTCAAATAGTTCTCGTAAAGCGGCTCGAGGACGTCTTTCCAAACGTCGTCAACAGCCCAGTCTGCAATGTCGAGACCGACAGGCTTCAGCACGTTCTCGTAGAACGGCTGGATGGC
>Ga0114901_1001870_pt1 | contig 11655 bp, 11 predicted proteins | sample MalvireepMed_s16_FD_89686 | JGI IMG/M metagenome (GOLD analysis project Ga0114901, IMG submission 89686) | Marine viral communities from the Global Malaspina Expedition - Malaspina viral metaG DeepMed_s16 | ecosystem: Environmental > Aquatic > Marine > Oceanic | place: Mediterranean Sea... | reverse complement strand
GTTTGAGTTCACCGACGAGGACATCTTCACGGCAATGTACCAGGCGAAGGTCATGGGTGATCGGGGACTTAATCCAGCGCTTCATTACCTTGAGGGTATAAGAACGCCGTGGGGGCCTGGGCTTTCAAAGCAAAATCTTGATGATCTCTTCGCTGAGTACCCAGGAGCAATGGCAGGATTGGATCTAGATCGCTTCGAGGAAACCCTTGAAGGCGCTACGGAGTTCCTTGGGTACGCAGGGGATGATGTCGAAAGGATTTTGGATGCTGTAAGCGAGGGCCTTGAAGGCGAAGCCAACCCATATGCCTTGACAAATGCCTTATGGATGCTAGGGGATCAGATCGGCGAGCTTCCAGGGGACGTTAGTTCAACTGAGAATCAAATGGTTATTCAGGAGATGGCAAACGACGCTGGGCAAAGTCTACAACAACGGTTTTTGATTGAGACAAGAGAGGCGCGCGAGGAACAGCGCAGAGAGGAATGGATGAGTGAGCTTGAAGCCCTTAGACAAGAAGACGCTGAGGCCCCCTTTGTAGGGCCACAGCTTCCTGAGTTAACCGCTGAGCAACGGTTTTGGACTGGGACAAGATGGGAGATGAGTGAGATTGAAGCTTATGAACAAGCACAGGCGCGCGAGGAACAGCGCAGAAAGGCTGGAGTTGATCCGTATGGAAGGCTGGTTGATCTAGAGGAGAGGAGGAGGGCGGCGACGGTTCGACAAGATCCGCGGAGATTGAGACCCAAATATGATGTCGGGCTCGATGCGATGTTTCCAACCGACACGGTTGGGGGGAATCCCTTCCAGCTCGCTGGCATGGATGCGGAGACACTTGCAGAGCAGTTGTTTAACCGTGATGTAACGATCCCAGATATAGAAGACTGGGCTCAGCATTCTCCAGTGTGGGATGAGTTATTGAGTAAAGAAAAATATGTAAAGAAGTTGACGGATAAACACGCTCAACTCTCAAGGGATGTAGAGAGGCGAACCCAACCCATATGGCAGGAGACTGATATTCAGCGGGCAAAGGCAGCAGCTAGGGGAGAGCCCCCCGCGCCTTTGAAGACTGAGGACGTAACTACGAAAGAAAATGGAGTAGTACCTACGAAAGAAAGTGGAGTAGGAACTACGACAGGAACTACGACAGGAACTACGACAGGAACTACGACAGGAACTACGACAGGAACTACGACGGTTGGGAAGATAAAGGGTGCTGCAGAGGATGACGCAAGCTTCACCGCTCAAGACAGATTGGACGAAGCGCTCTATGCGAAGTTCTACGCAAAGATATACGCACGGCCTGGAGCTGGAAGAGCCGACGTTCAGAACTATCTTCCAGGATTATATCGGCAGTCAAGCACACTCTTCTTTCTCAATCAAGGATTGAATGCTTGGGCCCCTGCGCGTGAGTACGAAGAGTCGGGGTCAGAAGAGGCAAGAAGTGTACTCGAAGAAAACTACAGCGCATTCCTTAGTAGCTTCCTGGAAAACCCAAGACAGTTCCGTACGGGTGCGGATTTTAGAGAGAGGGTTGGTCTAGTCAACAGAATCCTGACCAAATCGGAGCAGGAACCGGATACTAGCGACTGGTCTGAAGATGACCAGCGTAACTACATTTGGATAGACGGACTCTTTGGTGGCGACGATAAGACGACGAACCGCCGCGATCTTATCAAGTTGCAAGTGACTGGCGGTGGGCAGGGGTACTATTCTCGGGCAATCAATAGTTCAATCGACAAGCTGATGAACCACTACCACAACATAGGGTGGAGTTCTGGGGATATCTTTAATCGTATGTCGAGCATCCTTGGGAGGAAGGAGATTGCCCAGAACGCCGGAGCGACTCAGGCTGAACAAGATGCAGAAGATTCCCTTCATGATTCCCAAAGGATTGTGGATGAGACAATCCAGTCATATGATGAGACAACCCAGGCATTTGACGATGAGAGGTGGGGCATTGTGGGGCCATCCGAAGAGGATTCTATGCTGTCGGGTCTCGAAGGGGATGAGTACATGCAATACCTGGAGGCGACACCAGGATGGGATACGCAACGAGCAATAGATGAGCTACAGCAACGCCGGGCTGCTGCGGCTGCGGCGGCTCAATCTACGGTAACGCCTCAATCTACGGTAACGCCTCAATCTACGGTAACGACTCCGATTGCGGAGACTCTAGCTCAGCCTCGTTTGGACTTTGATCCTACGGGCTTTGAGGACTGGGAGCTTCCCTCTGACTGGGATCCAGCAAAGATATCGGCGTTCCAGACAGGCCTAAGAAGAACGGAACTTGATAGGCAGGAAGCTGGCTTACCGCCGGTATATGAGGGACTACTCGACTGGGAGCAGCCAGGCCACGTTTTTATGGGAGAACCCGGCGCAGCTCCTGGCACTATCTACGATTCCGTGACTGTCCCCTACGAGCAGTGGGGGGAATTCATAAAGGAACTCCCTCCGGCGTTTGATGACGAGGAGAAGAGGAAGCGGGCACTTGGCTTACCATACAATCAACTTGTCGTTGACTCCGCAGGGATGGAGAGAAGGGGAACAAAGTTTGTCCCTACGAAACGAATGCAAGGGCAGCATCCAGATTGGGGTTATGTAACCCGAGGGCTCTCTTTTTAGGGATAACCAAAGGAGCAGACTATGGCAAATGGGGATAATGAATTCGCACGGTGGGGAGCCGCTGAGTTTGGAGGTATACCCACTCGACCTTCATGGCTCCCAGGCACTGATGAGTACCGCACCCCGGAAGAGGACTGGGCTCGTCTTACTTCACGGGTACAGCCGTTCTGGTCAACTCGCGCACCGATGGCAGACATCGGACAGAACTTGCAGGCAAGGTACTTACTTGCAGCGCCATCTATGGCAGCGAGCGGGGCAACTCCGAGCTTTAGTCAGTTCCTTACCGATTACCCGCAAACGATGGCGACGAATCCCGCCTATCCGGCGTATGTTGCTGGTAGCGCATACCAGCCAGGTGGACTTGACGAACTAAGAAGAAGGGCTCGGGACGCTGCACGGGCATCGGCGCAGGCTCCGGGTATCTACCTTTCGGAAGCAGCCGTTGGGACTCCCGAATGGAATAAGCGGGCGTGGCTGTCATCCCAATTCGGGCCGGATTCAGCGCAAGCGGCGAGCAATCAAATGCGTGTTGCGAACCTCCTTGCCTTGCAGAGACAAGGCGGTGGAGCATATAGGGGGCGCATGGCAGATGCCATACGGAATGCAATGGGGAATCTCTACCAGCAACGGCTCAATGTCGGAGAGCCAAGAGAGAGCTTCCTTGATTGGTATCTCAGTCAAACAGATCCACAGCGATACGAGTGGACGAGTTCATAGAACAACGAGCAGGGGGTGGACATGGCAATTCAAAATACATTTTTAGACTTTGATGCCCCTTGGTGGGGACAGGTGCTGGGACAATTTGAACCAGCCCAATACTATAGCTCACCTACGGGAAGGGCATTTGCAGCAGGGAGTCCAAAGCGTGGCAGGTATTTTCAGAATGCCTATCAAGACATAATGCAAGACTATTACGGTCAGGCAGGCACGGCAATGCGCCAAGGAAGAGCGCCAATGAGTTTTATGGATTACATGGAAACGAATCCCTGGACTGCTAGGTACTCTTCGTTACCACAAGCTACCCGTGGGGTAACGGGCATGGCATCAAATCCAAGAACGAGGTTTTTGTTTAACTACTAATGGCAAATGAGAGCATAAGAAACCTAGAGGAACAGATACGGGAAGAGTGGCGAAGGGGGAATCTCTCGAAGGTACCTTCGCAGCCTACTCCTGCGCCTGTCACTCGGCCTGCTCCCAGCCCCGCCCCTGCGCCAATCTCTGATCCGATCCCACCCGAGGAAGAGGAAAGAGGGTTAGGTGGCACTTTGATGAGTGGCCTTGAGCGGGCCCAGCGATTAGGTGGGCTGGCTGTAGGAACTATTGCTTCGTTGCCTTTGGGGGCCCCAGCTTCTGCTTTAGGAATAGATCTTCCGTGGTTCCCAGATCCAGGGAAAATCCCAGCAGCGTTCGGAGCGTTCTTGGAGCAAACCAGAAAGGGTGATTGGGACGCTGCCATCGAAGAATACCAAGACGCTCTTGATGCGGGTAAATATTATTGGGGAGCTTCCGAGGTAGCAGGTGGCCTGCTTCCATTCGGCGCACCAGCATTTGCTGGAACAAGGATTGCAGCGGCAGCGCCAAAGCTGGCGGGAACCCTGGGGAAACTTGGTGCTGGGGCACGGACAGTGAGTGGAGCTGAGAGAGCAATGAGGGGAGTAGGCAAGACGCTTCGACTTCCCTGGGAAGCTGAGGAAGCGGTAGGCCGTGCGGTAGGACGAGGGGTAGGACGCGGAGCAGGCGCTCTTGGGCGGGCAGCTGGTATCTCACGGTTCCGAAGGCCAGCAACAGAAGCAGCTGGGGATTTTGCAGAGCAGGCTACGCCAGGGGGGAAGCCACCAGGCACTCCAGTTGATACGCCAGGAGCTGCGGGTCAGGGCGATAGGCCAACGACAATCAGCGCAGATATTAGGGAGGGGTTTAGGGCTAGACGCGAAAGGAAGCCGGTAGACCTAACCTGGAGAAATAATTTTTATTCTAAATCAGTAAACGCACTTAACGATGCTATTGAAGGTGTTACAGGGAAGAGGATTTCCAGGCCGCGAACAGGAGAAGTGTCAGGCATAATCGAAGCTGCTTATCGAGAGAAGGCAGACGTAACTGCTCAGATAGCGTCACATCAAGCCGTGGTTGGTTCCTATATACGTCGGGGGATGTCGGTCTTTACTGTGGATAAGAAGGGCCGGATATTGGATGCAAATCTCAGGAATGTTCGCCCACTCCGACGAAAACCAGGTGATCCACCTGCGCGTGAACTTCTAGATAAGCCAACCGTTCAGGATATCGCAGCCCGACTGCCTACCTATCGTCGGTACTTAAATGAAGAACAGCTAAAATTTATGGAAAGCCTTCGAGATATATTCGAGAATGGAACGGAATGGACGCTTAAGGGTGGCGTCAGGGTGACAGTGCCTGCGTGGAACAGACTGGTCAGAGAGTCCGTGCGGGGCTGGTCTCCAAACCGTGTTCGGCCTGATATTGAGGAGGGTGGGTTCTTTTTATCTCGTGGCCCTGCCAGGACTGACGAGCGGAGAGCGGCGTTCGATGAATTTAGCAGTTCATTTACGGCTAGGAGTGGAGCTGCGCTTAACAGGAGGCTCGTTGCTGAGAACACCGCGAGGAGTCCATCTATGACGTATGCCATTACTAATAAGGCAATGGTTTATGATTCATTTGAGGATGCAATGGTTGGCTACATTGGGCAGGTAGGTGACAAGCTGGCTGACCTGAATATTATTGGAGCAGCGAAGATCGCGAAACGCAGGCTGGAAAAGGCAGAACCGTCGAGGCTGGGCAAGACTGAGGTAAGGAAATTGTCAGGATCTAATGTTCAGCTATACACCGACGAACTTACCGATGCGCTTGATCGGGCAGTCAAGAGAAATAGATTTGATTTGCCCGTCGTTAGAAACATAAACCAGATATACCGTAGCATGAAGGCGACGGCAGATCTTTCTGCGCTCGGCATTCATGGTGCGTTTGCAGCGTTTAGGAATCCAGCTGCATGGGGAAAAGCAGCTAAAGTATCTTGGGATACCCTGTTTAGAAAAGAATCTAAGGCTTTTGCTGATGAGGCGCTTGCAACAAAAGATGCCGCAGCGATGGCAGAGGGGCTTTTTACCTCCGACATTTGGGCAACGGCTGGGTTGAGGATTGGTGGAGGGGCAACAGAGTACCAGATTCCAGGCATAGCTCGCCTTGCTGCGACTGGGGCAAGACCAGCAAGGATCTCTGCGGACATCCTTGATCGCTTCAATCGTAGCTTTGGAACTTTCGGCGATAATCTACGCCTTGAGTGGGTAAATAATCTTCTTCGGGCAGAGGTAAGAAAAGGAAGAACCCTGGATGAAATCTGGAGATCTGGGGACGCCAGAGAGATGGCGACGATTGCGAACAAGCTAACTGGATGGTCTGCGAATAGAGCTGGTGGAGATCTCGGGGATCTTCTCTTGTTTGCGCCAAGGTATCTTCAGTCTCGATTCGAGTCATACGCGCAGTTTATTTCTGGCGCAGGAAGGCTTGCTACCGGCAGGGCGCAGACTATTCAAAGTAGAGAGGCATCGCAAACGATAATGAGAATGCTTGGATACGGAGCCATTCTCACTGAATTTATTAACTGGGCAGCTGGGCACGAGACAGATAGGCGTCCTTGGGTAGACGGGCGCCCTAATCCAAACTTCTATGCAATCCGAGTTGGCGGTCAGGACTTCTCCTTGTTTGGCCCTTCGATTGGGCTCTTCAGTGCAGTAGCGAATACCGTAACTGGGCACCCTGCTAGGGCGTTGCGAAGCCTGGGAAGCGGCACTTCGAGAATAATTTGGGATAACATTGTGGATGGATACACGTTTATAGACGAAGAAGCCATGTTTACCAGAGGTGAAGATGGTCAAATGAAATTCACGAACCCAGCGAGGGCGATACAATACCTCGGGGAACTAACGCTTCCGATTGCCCCAACGCAAATGGTTGGACAGGCAGTGGGGATTGCACAGCAAATCCCAGGCGCAGTACGGCAGGCTACTGGGGATCCCACGGAAGAAGAGCAGGTTGGGCCAAGTCCGATTGAACGAATTATTGGTGGTGGGTTAGCCCTCGGAGCAGAAATGATAGGAACAAGGGTGAGCCCGTTGAGTCGAGCAGACTGGCAGAATGAGATTGCCAGAGAACTGTACGGCTCAACATATGATGAGCTTAATGCAGATGTAAAGGTAACAGTTGATAGTTTGGTTACCGAGAGGTACGGGGAGCGGGTCTACCGTGGGCCCAAGGGTCATTTGTATGAGAAGAAGGACAAAGCGAACGCCACCTTCATATCTGGGCTGGAAGCCGTTTCCGAAAAATGGTTATCAGCTTCTCCGGAAAGCACCGAGTGGAGTCCTCTCAATGCAAAGAAGGGGCCAGGTGGATACAACGAGCTTCGGGAAGAACGAATCGAGAAGCTGTATGGATTCTGGGATTCAGAGAAAGGAAGACTTGCCGGAGGTCTGTACGACAGGCTCTACGACATGGATGAAGAGAGAGAAGAGCCGGAGCTTGGCACAAGAGAGCATAGAGTCTGGCAATATTATCAGATCTTCAAAAACGCTACGAACCCTGACAGCGGGGAAATTGATTGGGATGAGGTTGATAAGCTGGAAGGTGCGTTCTGGGCCAGCCTTACCGATCCTGAGATAGATGAATTGATGGCAAATATTCGAGTTATCGAAGGGGAGTATCCTGAAGCAATTCAAAAAATGGTTGATGCTGGAAGATACGCAGGCTCCCTAGAACTAAACATTGCCGGAACTGTCGGTACCTATTATGACCTGGAGAGTCATCCAGCCCTCATTGAGTACGTTATGCGTGAGAGCGGGAAGGATAGGACTACGGTCGAAGGATATTTGGCGCTACCCTACCTTGAAAGGGTGCCAGCTGGAAAGGCAGAGCCTGGAGAGTCTATTCAGGAAGCCCTTGTGAAGGCAGGCCGAGAAGGTGGGGCCCTGTACGAACTGAAGCAACAGTTCGTGAGACAGGTTGATGATGAGTGGATATGGGCAATGATGGATTCTGCGCGGTCTTATCGTGGACACGCGAAGATTGAGAAGGGTTTGTATCAAGCAATACGGGAAGGGCAGTTAGTAAAACCAGAAATAGATTACGATTCACTTTATCGAGATATCTTGAGGTCGAGATAGCAACCACTATATGTAGTGTGTTTGACGAAATAGTGTACTATATGCAGAGGAAAAGGAGTGGTAGATATGGTTACATCGACGGAGCCACAGGAAAACGACGATAACGTAGAGATTATCGAAGAAGTCGTAGAGGAAACGGAAGAGGTTGAAAGCCAGGATGAAGAGTTGGTTACGTCCGAAGACGTGCCTTCTGGGGATGCCCCGAGCGGTTCTGAAGGGCTGGTCGATACCCCAGTGGAAACGGTGCAGCAAGAGCCGCCGCCAGAGGCTACCCCAAGGGTTGACCAACGAGCAATAGATGAGCTACAGCAACGCAGGGCTGCTGATGTCCAGCGTGAGTGGCGTGAAAAAGTTGGGCGCACTGCGCGGGCGTATGAGCAGCAGCTTCAGGATCAAGGGTATATGCCAGAGCAAGCGAGAGATCAGGCGCGAAGGTACATACAACAGGAACAGAGATTCCAGAAACAAGAAAAGGAATCTTCAGATATGATTCAGTATGTTCAAGGAAAGCAGCAGGCTGCGGTTCATTTCATGAAAAAGCATGGCTTGGCAAACAAGCAAATGCTGGATGACTTTGCTGCTCTTCAGCAGGCCAATACTCCCGTAGAGATGGAGAGAGAGGCCCAGCGCATGAAACGCGAACGAGCGCTTATCGCGGAGAATGCAAGGCTGAAACAGGGTCGTGTCGCCCCTCAGACCTTTGACAATAGTCAGGGGGCCGCAGAGGTGACGTCGAATCAGGATCGGCTGTTGGAGGCGTATATCAATGGGGACAGATCTGAAGCGGCTGTTAAGGCCGCGCAACGCTTAGCTATGGGCAACTAGTAAAGGAGGCAACAAATGCCACAGGCAGCAACAACTGGTAATCTGGAAAACGCTCAGAGGATTATTATCGCAACAAGTCGCTACACCGAAGAGCATAACGCTCCAGCGATGAATCTGATTGAGCAATTCACCCTACCAAAAGGAAGCAAGCAAGTCACGGTTCCAAAGGTAGGACAAATGAGCATGTCCGACCTTGTAGATGGGCAAGACATCATCGACGAGGAAGAGATCGGCATGACCACGGTAGACCTCACCGCAGCTGAGGTTGGAGCCAGGATCGTTATCACTGACAAACTGGCACGACAGAGTGCCGAGAATGTCTTTTCGATCATAGGCCGACAGCTAGGTGACGGCATGGCACGGAAGAAGGACGCAGACGTAACGGCTTTGTACTCTGGCTTTAGCACCGACATCGGTGCGGCTGGACGAAGCATGAGCCTAGCGAACGTCTCCGCAACCGTCGCATATGCAAAAGGGAACAAGTTCGGATCACAGGTCTACATTGTTCAGCACCCATTTGCGGTGTGGGACATTGCGAACACAGCGGTAACGGCATCGACAACCTACCCAGTTCCGGCTGGATGGTCTGCTGATTTGCTGGGGAACTTCTTCAGCGGCCTTCGACCCATCAACGGCGTACCAATCTTTGAGGATGGCAACATCACCATAGATAGTTCCGATGATGCGGTTGGTGTGTGTGCAGACCGAAGCGCATTGGGCGTTGTAAAGTCCGTAGACACCAGAACAGAGCGCCAAAGGGACGCATCCCTTCGGGCAACTGAGGTCGTGATAACGGCTGACTATGGTGTATTTGAGCTTGACGACTCCAAGGGTGTCGCACTTACATTGGATGCTGGTACGCCTGCAACCTCATAAGTAGAGGAATAGGAATATGCCATTAACAACGAGGGAACGCACCGAGTTGCGAGAGGAATTAGTTGGACAGGGCTACTCATGGGCATATATTGATGAGTGGCAAACGAAAACATCTCTGTGGCGTCACCGCGCACAGGTGTCTCCATCTGGTGAGGTTGTGAGTGAGGTTGGCACAAAGCTGGATAACCTTCCTGGAGATCCAGCCTATGTAAACAGCAAGGCCCGACAAGGGCTCCTCCGATGGCCCCCAGGTGATTCATGCTCGTGCCGGTGGTGCGCTCAGAGAAAGGGTGAGTCACCTACTCAGGAAGCAACTGCTCCTGATACGGAGGCCCCAGAGCGACCTACGCGTTCGCGCCGAAGGCGACGATTGCTAAGAAGCTAAACCAAGCTAGGTGTAAAGATTACCGTGCCTAGCGTAAAAATTTACAACGGTAATCGCAGGACTTTGAGCCTGTGAAAGGGGATTCGACATGGCATTCCCAACAACGGTATTTCTAAGCTATGGCATGGAGAAAGAGGAGACTTCCGAGCAGAAGCAGAAACTCGGGACACGAGCAGTTCTTCCTGACGGTAGGGTATTCTACTATGCCAAGAACTCCTCGGCAGCAATTACACCCGCAGGGAAGATTGTGGATGGTATTGCAGCCGTAGCTGCTCACGACATGGACGTTGCAGCCACGGAAGCGCATTCAGTAGGCGACACGACAATCAGTCTTGAAGTTCCTACCACTGACCTTACGCTAAACCAGTATGCAGATGGATATCTTCTCATCAATGATGGCCCGGGACAGGGAGAAGTTTACAGGATCAAGTCCCATCCGAAGCATGATGCGTCTGCAGACAATACGGTGATCTTCACGATTGATGAGCCAGATGGCATACGGACAGCTCTAACCACTGCATCCCTTTTTGGGATTGCTTATAACCCATACAAGGATGTCAAGGTCATCGACGGTGACGGAACCATGACTACAGGGCCATTGGGCGTGAACCCAATCCCCGTCACGGCTTCTTATTACTTCTGGCTACAGACTGCAGGTATTTCCTCTGTCTTGTCAGGAGCAGCGGTTGCTGTTGTCGGTGACGCTGTAGGCGTTAGCCAAGCATCCGGTGAGTCTGGAGCATTTGACCTGTGGGACGCTTCCTCAGAAGAGGACACCGCTCCTATTGGTACTGCGATGGGTATCCCATCTGTGGACACTGACAACCAGATCGTGATGCTGAGCATACGAAGCTAAATATTGTTAGGCAGGAAGAGGAAATGGCTTCTGATTTATGGACTCCGGCGGGGTCTGCTCATCTTGGGGTAGCCCCCGTCGGGAATAATGCAGAAACAGGTGGCAAGGTCGTTGCACACACCGTGATTGTCAAGGTGAAAGACAGATTCGGCGTTGAGCATAAGCAACGATTGAAGATCCTTGCTGATGAGACAACCTCTCCAAGTGAGGTTGAAGAGATGATGGGAAACGCAGCGGAGAACTTTGTCGCAGAGGTTCGAGCAAAGTACACGAAGCGTAGACCAACAGCAGAAGAGCGCAAGGAAATAGGTCGTGCCTTGAATGAGTTCAACAAGTATGCGAAGAAACGCATTCAGAGTACGAATCAAAAAATTTACTACTAGGAAGAGGATATGACGCAAGAAGCTGATGTTCAGATAGATGTAACAAGTGTTGATATTCAGGCAGCAATACAGAAAGATCCTAGACTTGCTCTCCTGATTCAGAACGCAGCGCTAACAAGGAAGGTTCAAGAACTCGCCCAAAAGTTGGCGGTGATCGAGGAGAATCAAAGGAAGGGCGCGAAAAAGGGAGGCTAACATGCCAAAGGTAGGTGGCAAAGAGTTTCCATACACAGCAGCTGGTCGAGCGGCTGCGAAGCGTCAGTCGGCTAAGACTGGCAAGAAGGTGATGGACAAGAAGAAAAAGAAGAAAGGGGGGTATTAGGCATGGCACGATCAACCCCTAAGCAACTAACCACAAAGCAGAAAGAGCAGCTTCGTGACCCGAAAATGGCAGTCGCGATCCGTGCTGTCAGGCGACAACAACGTGGACGAAGGCAGCCACGACCAACTCCATAGGTGTGAGGAAGTGCTATGCCAGCTATACATGGGAGGACGCGAGAGCAACTCCGACAACACATAGGCCGTACCTTGGGAGCGGT
>Ga0114901_1001867_pt1 | contig 11673 bp, 3 predicted proteins | sample MalvireepMed_s16_FD_89686 | JGI IMG/M metagenome (GOLD analysis project Ga0114901, IMG submission 89686) | Marine viral communities from the Global Malaspina Expedition - Malaspina viral metaG DeepMed_s16 | ecosystem: Environmental > Aquatic > Marine > Oceanic | place: Mediterranean Sea... | reverse complement strand
TTATTGATCAAAGTCTCGGGCAACAAATCCCCCGTTTCGGCATCAAACTGGGTGTTCTGGCGTTCCAAATTGGTCTGGAACTGGTTGATACTGTATGCGGCACGATAGCCATGGCTCAATGAGAATCGTTTGAATTTCTTCTTGAACCAGCGGTTCTTCATCAAGCCGGTATACTTAATGTTCCAGTTCGGAATAGGGATTTCCCTGAAAGCATCCAAATTCACCCTATTTACATCCTGACCTGTATAAGCAGCGAAGAAAGCAGGCAATAATACTTCCTGTTGGGTTTTTCCATACAATTCCGGAAAACCGTCTTCATCCAATTCCCCTGGATTTTGGCCACGATCAGAAACCAATCGATTGGCAATGGTTATCCTGTTCTGTTTAAACTGTTCAAAGGTCTTGGAATCAAATTGGTCACTCTTGTTGAAAATGGTACCGATCATAACGGTAGAAATACTAAAATTCCCCATCTCGTTGACCAATCCGTCCTCAAAATTGATCCATTGCTCCGGACTATAATTTTCCTGCGAAGTGTTCGTGTATTGTCTGTCCGCACTAAAATCGATGGTAATATCTTGGGTAGGCTGGGCCGTGGCGGTCAGGTTCAATTGCTTCCTTGTATTTTGGATGTATTGCGAATTATATTCCGGATAGCTCGTTAACCAACCATTACGGGCAGCTTCGTAACGTACATCGGCTTGACTACCAAAAACGAATCCAAGGGTTGGCCTTGCTGTTCCGATGAACCCAACGGATTGCGTGTACCCTGGCAAAACGGTACCGTTATTCTCACTGTAGTTGATATTAATCCTTTTCACCATCGTCACAACATCCACCAAGGTGTTAAAGCCTTTACTGGTCTTTCTTGGACCCTTGTCTTCTTCTCCCCCTGCCGGGTTGCCTGCTTTGTCCCTTCGGATGGGTTGCTGATTGGCCGTTACCTTACCATCCTTTTTCTTCAACCCCAAAAAATCGTACAAGCGTTGCATGCTCAGGTTAGCGGTCAGGTTATGGGTATTGGCATTTTGAACTATGTTTACTTGTTCTCCAGGATTTTGTAATTGTATCACTTCATTTAAAGCATCACCTCCACGCTGCCAATCAAAATTGCTCGTGTAGGTATATTGGGCGTTGATGAAATTCAAGAACGGAATCTTACTGAACGGCAATTCGTAGTTCAACTGCATCTGTTGCGCATGTCGGTTGGGCTCCCCAATGTCGAAGAAACCATCCCAAAGATCCAACGCCTGGTTGATACCCGAATCGGAATCATCATCCACATTGAAATAGTTCCGCACAATGTTGTTGTTGGATGCGGTCAGGTTCACCCTCAATGACTTGGTGATACTATAATTCAAGGCGTACTGCCAATTGAAAAGATAGTTTCGCTGTTGCAATAAGGGCAACGCCAAGGATTCCACCCCTGGTTCCAACACATCCCTAAAACGTTGTTGATTGAAGGAACGGTTGTAGTTGGCATTGACCGAAATACTGGTAGGCAACAAATTAAAGTTCAAATCTTTCAACCATTGCCAATACTTGCTCATGAACAACGAGTCTTTTTTGGCAAACGGGGCCACACTGGCCGGCTTAAAGTTATAATTGTACACTGCACCTGTGGTCACATTTTGATCCTTCAGGTCGGCCACTTCAAAATCACGGTGATTGGTTTCGTTGTATGAATAGTTAAAGGTAAAGTTTTCTATATCGAAGAAATTTTCCTTCGCCTCTTCTCCCCTGTTCTTTCGTACCCCAATCAAGTTGATACTGGTGCGTTTGGTATAATCCTCGGCCTGTTTTTTTATGGTTTCCGCTTCTTCGGCAGTTGCGGCGGCGGCAATACGGTCTTCCAATTTCAAATCGTCGTATACGGGATCAAACTCTGGCGTGATCAATGTTTCTGAAACTCCATAGTTGAACGGCAATTGCAGGTTCCATTTTTTGGGGAACAATTGGCCCACGTTCACATTGGTTACCACGTCATAAGAAATGGCATCTTCCCTGGACCGTTCGTTCGGGGTTTGATCGATGGAACCAAATCCGGACGTACTTTTGCTCCCCGTTGCCGTAACATTGGCAAAATCGGCCATGTTGGCATCCAAAGCGGCAATGGCCGCCCATCCTCCCTTGTTGTCCAAGCCCGCCAAACGCAATTCGTTGAACCACACTTCGCCTCGTGCCGGTACGTTATCAATGTTCTTTACACCGACCATCATGGCCCGTATTCTTCCCAAAGATGGGTTACCCCTTATTCCAATCCGGATGGTACCTAAAGTTCTTGGTGCAAATTCATCCACAAGCACCGCTTCGCCATCCACTATTTCATAATAATTGATCTGTGTAAGGGTTTGATCGGAAATGCCTCTGGACTTCACTTTGTTCAAATCACTTAGGGCGATATCAATTTCGTTAACATCGGGCCAGATTTCCTCTGCGGAGGAGGCACCATAGGAGGTGAACTGCAATGGTAATTCGATTTGATAGAAGTTTTCGGAAAAATCAGTTCCGATCCGAAGGAACCCGACCAATGGGGTATCACTGTCTGAATAATCCCCGTTCAATATTTTCTCGGCATGCATGAACATTTTAAGGCGTTCGTACTGTCTCACATCAATGTTCACACTTTTGAAAACACCTCTGGAATCCTGAGATTCCAAATTTTCCACCACAAAGGACAAGGATTGCTCGTTCTGACGGATGATGGTGTTGTTGTTGTTCAACTGTTCCCTAACCACTCCAGGAGGCAATACATACGGAATAGGCTGTCTGCCATAGTTCTCCTCAATGTTCACGGTGTTTACATCCGTTACGGTACCGTCATCGGTTGGGTCATTGTCCACATCCGGTTGAAGGGAACTGGTATAGGTCCTCCAATCGCCCCGGACCAAATCCAAAGTGGCAAAACGGAGCACCACATCACTGGTAAAGCCTGTAAGGTACATCCTCATAAAACTGATGGACCTAAAGTCCGCAATACCTCCCACTGCATCAGTAAAATCACTCAAAGGAACTTTGTACTGGATCCACCTTCTGTTCAATTGGGTGCCGTTGGGAAGGGTTGGGGTAAGTCCTTCACGGATATCGGTCACATACTCATCATTGATGGTGGTATTCGGTTTGATCTGGATGCGATATTCATAATAACTGTTCACCGTGTTCATGGTAAGGTCCCTATCAATATCCTCCACATCCGGAAGCGTAGTAGAACCTCTATTGGTATTGGTCACGGTCACGGGAGAGTTGCCTTGGGTATTGTTAAAATCGAGGTATCGATCCAAGATGCTTCCTTCCCTGTTCAAGTAATATTGATAGTTATCCAAAGCCGGGTCACTCGCTGGACCGTTATAAATGGCCTGTTCTTCTGCGTCGTCAAGTCCATCCAGACCAGCATCTTGGGCAGTTCTGTTGGCCTCGTCCGCATCAAAGGCATATACCAAGGATTGTGTGGAGGGCACTTGACCCCAAATGGTTTCTCTTGGAACCTCGTTATTGGTGGTCGCTGGCAGTCCGTTCTCGTATTGCTTACGGCCGTCCTTCAAAATATCTTCCGAAATATTACCCAAGTTCAATACCAATTCCCCCACATTGGCATCCGCTGCTTGCCCATCCACATAGGGATCCAAGACCCAAAATTGAACAAATTCCACATTTGATTGCTCAAAGTTGGTACTACTCAAAGGCCTCATGATTCCCGCCCATTTGTTATCAGCTGTTTCAGTTTCAAAGCTTGGGTTGGCGTTGTATGGCCCCTTTTGATTTGGGTAATAGGCAATATCCAAGGTGCTTTGTACCTGGGTTTGCCCTTGGGCAATGTCGGTTTCGGTAAACACCTCATCAATGAACACCCTACGGGTGGCGTTCAAGGAAATATCGTTGTCCGATAAGCTGGTTGGTCTTTGGTTGGTATAAAAAATGGGGTCGATGGTATACCAAGCCATTTTGGCCCTTTCGTACCCTACATCGATTCCTGTTCTGTCCTGTAAAAATTCCACTGGCGGACTTGCCAATGTCCAACCCAATGAAGAACGGATATCGATCAGGGACTGAGCTCCCTCAAAATCGTCCAGATAAGTTGTGGTCTCTCCCTGAAAATCTGCATTTTTAGGCGAGTTCGGTTTTAAGAATGCCACCTCACCTCGCAATGAAAGATTGGAGGGCACATCGGTATCAATATTGGGCAATTTGTTCGCCAAACGGGTCAGGAACGGAATTTCGGTACTGAAGTTTCCGTTCAGACCAAAAATGGTATTGTTCACGGGCTCTACCCCGTAATTGGATTTTTGGGTAAGGGGACGTTCATTCAGGTTGAGCAGGGTACCACCCAATACAAAGTTTTCATTGAACTGGTGTTCCACATTCACCCCGGCAAATCGTCTTGTCTGTTGTCCGAAAACCGCATTATTTTCCACAGAAATGTTGATGGGGGTATCCGAAGCGGCCAAACTGGGATCCAATATTTGGACCGTTCCCGCTTGATAGTTCACCGTATAGTCGATACCTTCCTGTAATTGTCTTCCGCCTGCTGTCACGCGAACCGAACCTTGTGGTACGTTAAAGGCCCCGATCGGGATGCCGTTGTTTCCGGAAGACTTATATCGACCTTTGATCTGAAAACGGTTTTTTTCTGCATTTTGAAGGGAAGCCGCCTTGGTTTTGGCATACATATTCCTAAATACGTAACGTCTTTGGTTGGAATTGTATCCTTGGTCATTTTCCACATCGTAGGTTCCGCCTCCAAGTAAATCGAAAAGGAATTCTCCAAAAGGTTCCACTTTGGTAAAGATGATGCGACCAGTTTGGGAATCAACCGTGATGCCTTCGTAATAATCAAAGAATCCATCACCACCGGGCTGAATATCATTATAGGCGTTCAACCGGTCCAAGTTAAAGACACGAAGCAGAATTTGGTCTTCCAACCCGGATGGCCATCCAATGTTTTGATCCACGGGTGTAATGTAGTTCCTTGGTGTAGGATCGGAATATAGAATATTCAACCTGAAATCTTCCTGACTCAATTGATAAGCACCGGTGGAATAAATGTTTTTCATCATCAAATCCCAAATGGGATCTTCCACATTGGTAATGTTGCTTTTCAACAACTTCAAAATCAATGTGTTGTTCTCAATGAGATTGGTTGTTGTCGAGACGGTTGTGGCATCTATACCTCCGTTGGCAAATTCACCTACTTGGTATACCTGTCCGTTAAAAGTATACTGGAAGGCAACACCCAATACCTCATCGTTGCTCAAACTTTGGCTCAATGAGATATATCCCAATTGGGGATCAAAATCATAATCCCTACCTGCTTCCAGTTTTCTGGCATTTTCAAGAATGGCATAGTCAAACCCTTGATTCACCGGATACCCTGGGATATTGAAACCAGATTCCACCGTAGCAATATCTCGGATGGATTGCGTCAATGCGCCACCACTTCCAATTTGGTTGGGATCATAGGCATTGGCAGGGTTTTGAGGTAATCCCGATGCAATGGCGGAGGGGTTGAAAAATCCTGCGGGGTCCCCATTGTTCCTTCCGATTCGGGTATTGGCTTCATTGGCTTCACCCAAATCCTGAATGGCCACCACATTCCGTACATTTTGGGTCTGTTGGTTCCGGTTGGTCACCCAAACTTCCAAACGGGTAATCTGCACCTGACTTTGAATAAACGGATAATTTTCTAGGGCGCGATCATAATTGTCCCTAAAATAATGGGCCAGAAAAAAGTGCCTGTCCTCGTCATAATCCAAGGCGGTCATGGTAAAATCCTTCACCTGTCCGCCACCTTGGGCCACAACGGTATTGTTTTGGGAACGCTGTTCCGAAAAGACAGCCGTAACGGTCGTTCTTCCAAATTTCAATTGGGTCTTTACCCCAAAAAGACTTTGTGCACCGGTAATCAGGGAACTGTTAAGAGGCATGTTCACGTTACCGATCTCTATTTTTTGGAGAATATCATCTTCTGTTGGGGTATAATCCAACTTTACCAAATTCTGAAAATCAAAAGTGGCCTCGGTATCATAGTTGGCGGTCACTTGTAGACGTTCCCCTACTTTCCCCAGCAAACTCAAACTGATACGTTGGTCAAAATCAAAAGAAAGGTTGGTCCTATTACGGGGTGAAAGGGCCGGATTGTCATTCTTTTGCCACAACACCCCCAAATCCATGGCTACGGAACCTTGGGGAATCACTTCTATTGTATTTCCACCAAAAATGGATTCGAAGAAATTACTGTTCACATAAAAATTGGGCAACAGGTTTTTTCTGGCTTCCTCACTTCCTTCCTTTTTACCGGCATAAGCATCCGACTTTTGCTTGAAGTAGGATTTCATCTGCTCCTTACGCACCAGTTCATAATACTGCTCCGGGGTAAGGATGATGGGATAGTTGATATTGAAATCCCCAACACTTTCCGTATAGATGTAACGGTCCGTTTTGGGATCGTAGGTATATTTGGCAATAATGCTATCGGGATTGTTTAAAATAAGGCGACCAAGCTCCACTCCGGTCGGTACGGAATCCTGAGCCTGCTCGGTGGTTTCCTGGCCTTTGGCAATTGCCACGACCAAAAAACAGACCATAAAGAAAATGTACTTAAAACGTGTTGGTTTAAGTATTGGTTTCGCCCCTCTTTTCAAACTAGTTACAAATTTTTCAGCGCCAGTTTTATAATGTTCTCTACGCTAAGCGAAGTGTCTTGGGCAACGACCTTGTCCACCACCTTTTCAGATTGCTTTCTGGTGAAACCAAGAACCTCTAATGCAGATAACGCTTCTTCTTTATTTGTATTGTTTGTTTGGGATGAAACTTCACCCATATCATAGACTTTCAAAATCTTGTCCTTTAAGTCCAAGATTACTCGTTGTGCCGTCTTGGCCCCAATGCCCTTTACGGCTTGGATCGTGGCCACATCACCTCCGGCAATGGCATCCCTAACATCACTTGGGGAAAGGGAAGACAACATGGTACGCGCCGTACTGGAACCCACCCCGGAAACGGAAATCAATAATCGGAAGATTTCCCGTTCGGAACGCTCTGCGAATCCGAATAAAGTATGGGAATCTTCCTTGACCAATAAGTGGGTGTGCATGTGAATGTTCTCCTGATCTTTGAGCATGGAAAAGGTGTGAAGGGAAATGTTCAAAAAATAGCCTACCCCATTGCACTCCACAATTACGTAGGTTGGATTTTTTTCTACCAGTTTTCCTCTTAAATGTTCTATCATCAGGTTTTCGGATTGCTTATGTTGCGGGTTATGGATTTACTCCTCACCCATTCGAGCTTTTCTTCTTTTTTCCCTTTCCTGGGCATCAATAACAGCTACGGCAGCCATGTTCACCATTTCATCTACGCTGGCACCCAATTGAATGATGTGGGCCGCACGTGGCAAACCAACCATGATCGGACCAATGGAATCGGCATTGTTCAACCCTTTCAACAATTTATAAGTGATGTTGGCAGATTCCAAATTCGGGAAAATAAGCGTGTTCACCTTTTTACCGGATATCTTGGAAAAAGGAAAATTATTATTGGAAAGTTCAGGACTTAAAGCAAAATCCGTCTGGATTTCTCCGTCCACTACCAATTCAGGGTTTCTTTCGTGCAAAATGCGCACCGCTTCCCTAACTTTTTGGGCATGCGGGTGAGCCGATGATCCAAAATTGGCATAGGACAACATGGCCACCACGGGATCAAAACCAAAGGTTTTGGCCACATTGGCCGTCATTTGAGCAATTTCCGCCAATTGTTCAGCATCCGGGTCTATGTTGATGGAGGTGTCCGCCAAAAACAAAGGTCCCCTTGCAGTGATCATAATATTCACGGTTGATGCATTCTTCACTCCTTTGGCCCTTCCCAATACCTCAAAAACGGGACGAAGTACACGTGGATATGATCGGGAATAACCTGAAATCATTCCATCTGCATCGCCTTCTTGCAACATCATGGCACCAAAATAGTTGCGTTTGCCCATGTTCACTCTGGCACTATACTTGGTCTCCCCTTTTCTTTGCCTGGATTCCCAGAGTTTTAATGCATATCTCGTTCGCATTTCACGGAATTCATCGGAACGCGGATCAATGATCGGCACCTGTGCATCAAAATCAAGGTCTTTCTTTAACTGTTCAATAGTTTCCTTATGACCCAAAAGTATGGGTTGCGCAATACCTTCGTCATGCACAATCTGGGCAGCCTTCAGTACATCCAACAATTCTGCTTCCGCAAAAACGATACGTTTTGGATTGAGCTTGGCCCTGTTATGCATCAAACGCACTACTTTGTTATCGTTGCCCGAACGTTGGTATAATTCCTCTTCATACTTGTCCCAATCCTGTATAGGTGCTTTGGCCACACCACTCTCCATAGCGGCCCTAGCCACGGCAGGCGGGATTGTAGTGATCAAACGGGGATCGAAGGGTTTTGGAATGATATAATCCTTACCAAAAGTCAGACGTGTAGTATCGTAGGCAATATTTACCTGTTCCGGAACGGATTCGCGGGTTAAATCGGCCAACGCCCTAACAGCCGCCATTTTCATTTCCTCATTGATTTTCGTGGATCTAACATCCAAGGCTCCCCTAAAAATAAATGGGAATCCGAGTACATTGTTCACCTGGTTGGGATGATCGGAACGACCAGTTGCCATGATGATGTCCTTACGGGTCTTACAGGCCAACTCGTATTCGATTTCCGGATCGGGATTGGCCATGGCAAAAACAATCGGGGTATCCGCCATAGAAAGCAACATATCCGGAGTAACCACATTGGCTATGGAAAGTCCGATAAAAACATCGGAATCCTTCATGGCTTCCTCAAGGGTATCAATTTTTCTATCTGTGGCGAACTCCAATTTCTCTATACTGAGATTGGGCCTATCACTTCTGATCACACCCTTGCTATCCAACATCACGATGTTTTTGGCACTTGCCCCGAAGGCTTTGTACAATCGGGTGCACGAAACGGCTGCGGCCCCTGCACCACTGACCACGATTTTTACTTCCTCAATTTTTTTATTGGCTATTTCCAATGCATTCAACAAGGCTGCCGCAGAAATTATGGCCGTTCCATGCTGATCATCGTGCATCACGGGAATATCAAGTTCTTCCTTTAGGCGTCTTTCAATTTCGAACGCTTCGGGAGCCTTGATGTCTTCCAAGTTGATACCTCCAAAAGTCGGGGCAATGGTCTTTACCGTCTCGACGAACTTATCCACATCTTCCGTATCCAACTCAATGTCTATTCCGTCTATATCGGCAAAAATCTTAAAGAGCAAACTTTTTCCTTCCATTACCGGTTTGGATGCTTCGGGACCTATATTTCCCAATCCCAAAACTGCGGTTCCGTTTGAAATGACGGCTACAATATTTCCTTTGGCGGTGTATTTGTAAACGTCGTCCTTGTTCTTTTCAATTTCCAAACAGGGTTCAGCTACCCCCGGTGAATAGGCCAATGCCAAATCACGTTGAGTGGAATAGGGTTTTGTGGGAACAATCTTTATCTTTCCAGGTTGGGGCTCTGCATGATATTGCAATGCCTCCCGTCTTTGTTTTTCCTTGCTCATAAGTTAGCCAATGAATCGGTAAAGTTAGGGCATTCCGATATTTTTAGGGAACATTACGACAATCAAATATTTATATCATATTACCCAAATGGACCTGAAATGCAAATGGGACGGTATTTGATTGGCATCCTGAAAGTTATAACCCGATTCTGGATTTGTTTGGGTCTTTGGGCATGTTCAACCGGGTGGCCAAAAGTCCGGCGATCACAAAAAATGTCCCGGCAAAAAGCATCGCATTTACGGAGTTTGCCCCTAAAAAATTCTTGAATATGGGACCGAAGGATACTGTTTGGATTCCCATCGGGATTACAATCATCATATTCAAAATGCCCATATATACCCCCCTGCGTTCTTGTGGAACAATTTTGGATACCATACTATAGGGAATCCCCATCATGGCCGCCCACCCAATACCGAACAACACCATGGGGAACAACACAAAAACAGGATCCGAAATGTAAGGAATGGATATCAAGGCAATGGCGGTGCCAAAAAGACTGAGGGCATAGACTTTTTTGCCTCCAAACCGAAGGGTAAGCGGCACCAAGATCAAAGCTACGACCGCTGTGACCACATTGTAAGTGGTACTCATTTTGGCCGCTTGGGCCGCCGCTTCGGAAGTACCATATCCCATGGTCACCCGGAACAATGGCGTTATAAACTGCCAATACACAAAAAGGGCATACCATTGAAAGAGGTATACGGCCGAAAGTCGCCACATAAATCCGGGCATTTCCTTAACTGCGTGCCTAATTTCCACAAACGGCATCTTAAACCTTTCGGCAAAAGGTAGATTTTTATGCCTGTTGATTTCTTCCAACTCAGCATCCGTTGGTGGAATTTCTGGAGTTTTGAATACGGACCATGAAATGGTCGCAATGGAAAGAAACGACCCAATAAAGAACGAATAGTATAGCCATTTCGGAATGGTCCCTTCAATATCCTGACCCCCACCAAACCAATCCTGGAACAAAAAGAGCGAGGCATTGGCCAACAAAATTCCCGCCCCAACAAATAAACTTTGCATTTGGTATCCCATGCTCAATTGTTCATCGGGCAATTTATCGCCTACAAAAGCACGGTAAGGCTCCATGGCCATGTTGTTGCCCACATCCAAAATCCATAGGAGACCAACGGCAAACCAAAGGGCGGGACTTAACGGAAAGGCAAAAAGACACAAACTACCCATAAGGGCACCTATCAGAAAGAAGGGTTTTCTTCTACCCCAACGTGGTGACCAAGTCTTATCTGAAATAGCCCCTATCAAAGGTTGAATCACCAATCCAGTAACCGGCCCCGCAATATTCAAAATGGGAAGGATTTCCTCTTTTGCCCCAAGAAATAGAAAAATGGGATTGATTGCACTTTGTTGCAAGCCAAAGCTATATTGGATTCCAAGAAACCCAACGTTCATATTGAAGATTTGCCAAAAGCTGAGTTTGGGTTTTATTCTGTTGAGCATAGTCTGAGTTTGGTTAATTTTCTACAGCATATATCTTGAAATGTGAATTTATCAAAATATGTGTGTTAATATAGCATTTTTCGTTATTTCAAGCCTTTTAATTTGAAAACAAACCATCTTTCATAGCAATCACTCCTTCAAAAATGTAATATTTCGCCTTAATCCTTCCCATTTGGTTCGTTTCACGGCTGATTTCTTGAAAATTTCCTGAAAAACTTCCTCGGTAATTTCTTCCCAATCCTTTTTGGAATAGTTAAGCAAATCCGGATTGGGGTTGAAAAGCGGTTCCTGGTGTGGGGCTGAAAAGCGGTTCCATGGGCAAACATCCTGGCACACATCACAACCGAACATCCAATCGTCCAATTTTCCATGAAACTCGGATGGGATTTCATTTTTCAATTCGATAGTAAAATAGGATATGCACTTACTACCATCCACTACATAAGGTTCCACGATGGCTTGGGTAGGACATGCATCGATACAAGCCGTGCAGGTTCCGCAATGATCCGTTACCGGCGTGTCATAATCCAACTCTAGATCTACAATAAGTTCGGCGATAAAGTAAAAAGACCCTACTTGCTGGGTCAACAGATTACTGTTTTTGCCGATCCAACCCAAACCACTTTTGGCTCCCCATGCCTTGCCCAACACG
>Ga0114901_1001862_pt1 | contig 11693 bp, 11 predicted proteins | sample MalvireepMed_s16_FD_89686 | JGI IMG/M metagenome (GOLD analysis project Ga0114901, IMG submission 89686) | Marine viral communities from the Global Malaspina Expedition - Malaspina viral metaG DeepMed_s16 | ecosystem: Environmental > Aquatic > Marine > Oceanic | place: Mediterranean Sea... | reverse complement strand
TGACGGGCCGTGATGCCGGCACCGAGGGAATAGAATTGGCTGCGACCTATATTGAAAACGACTTCACATCTTACAGGGTTAAACCTTATTTCAAGACCTATAGTGATACCTTGTCCAATTTTAACAAGACTGCCTTTAACATCGTTGGGATTGTGGAGGGTAATGATTCCGATTTGAAGAAGGAATACATTGTTATAGGGGCGCATTACGACCATATCGGTATCGTAAACATAGAGAACGGTGATGCCATTGCGAACGGTGCGAACGACAACGCCTCAGGTACTTCTACTGTACTTGAATATGCACGATATTTTGGAACCCACAAGACCAACAAACGCAGTTTGATCTTTGCCCTTTTCAGTGCCGAGGAAAAAGGATTGTTGGGATCGAAACATTTGGCCAAGGAATTGAAGGAGCAAGGAGTGAACCTATATGCCATGCTCAATTTTGAAATGACCGGAATTCCGATGAAGGACAAAGATTATTTGATGTACCTCACAGGTTTTGAAATGTCCAACTTGGCCGAAGTGAGCAATGCCTATGCCAAAGAAAAGCTAGTGGGTTTCTTGCCTACGGCAAAGGAATATAGTTTATTCAAACGGTCGGATAATTACGCCTTTCATGTAGAGATGGGAGTGCCATCCCATACATTTAGCACGTTCGATTTTACCAATTTTGACCACTATCATAAAGTTGGGGATGAAGCGGATAAGATGGATTTTGAACATATGGCCAATTTGGTGAACAAGACCATTCCTGTGTTGGAAGGGATTGCCAATGCATCGACCCAGGAAATCAAAAATAATTAAGTGTCATTTCGAAAAGTCGGAAGGTAAGGTATATGGATTCTCGTTTTCACGGGAATGACAAATTTCAATAATCATGGCAAATATTGTAATCACAGGAACAAGTAGGGGAATAGGGTTGGAATTGGTAAAGCAATTTGCCCAAGAAGGGCACCAGGTCATGGCCCTATCCAGAAATGCAAAGCCGGTTGAAAGCTTGCAACTTTCCAATGTGCATACTTTTCCTTTTGATTTGGGCAACCCTTCCGATTTTAAAAGGGTGAACGATTTTCTCTCCCAATGGCATGTGGTGGATGTGCTCATCAACAATGCAGGCCGATTGGTGAACAAGCCGTTTCAGGATATTACAACAGAAGAATTTGAGAGCGTTTACAAAGTAAACGTATTCGGCGTTGCGGAAATGACCAAGACTGTGCTTCCATTCATGGGCAAAAATGGCCACGTGGTCACCATAAGTTCCATGGGAGGGGTGCAAGGGAGCGTTAAATTTCCTGGCCTTTCCGCCTATAGCTCCAGCAAAGGGGCCGTAATTACCTTGACTGAACTTTGGGCGGAGGAATTCAAGGAGACGGGTCCCAGTTTTAATGTTCTGGCCTTGGGTGCAGTGCAGACCGAAATGTTGGAAGAGGCATTTCCAGGCTATCAAGCCCCTATAACAGCAGCTGAAATGGCCACTTATATCAAGGATTTTGCCTTGACCGGACATAAACTCTACAACGGAAAATTATTGCAGGTTAGTAATAGTACACCTTAAATAGTTTCTTTTCTAAACTTTCTGGTCAAAAGATGATCCAGTCCCCAAGTTCCTGATCCGAACAGGAAGGAATATAGTGCAATCCAAAAAAATCCCATGGCAGGTAATAGGGGCCAACTGCTGTTGTATTCCATGGCCTCGGGCCATTTTTGAAAGAATGTTGCTGTCAACATTGTCATTCCTATAAAAAAAGCGCTGATTCGTGTGCCCAAGCCCAAGGCCAAAAACAATCCGCCAATGGCCTCACTTGCTGCGCCAAACCAAGCAAATACCCAAGGAGCCCAAACAAATGGCATCCCAAATTCTTTTACATCTTCTGGGAACCAAGATGCTACCTGAAAGAAACCCATATCATCCTTCATGGACCAAGGCATGCCAAATTTGGGTGAGCCGAATTCTAAACTTAAGCTTAGTCCCCCTATTATTCTAGGTATGGCAATCCCAATATTCATTCTTCCTTTTTTAAAATCATAAGGCATCAGAATCTTTAACAGTATCTTTTTCATATAGTTGGTTTTAAGGAGTTTATGTGAATAGAGATAATGTAACCGAATTTTTGTTACACTTTCCCCCTAGAATTATTTGTTAGGTGATTTTTCTCGAGCTTTTTCACCAATTGGATTAAACATTAACTTTGTCTCAGTGAGCACCACCCTTCAAAAATATTTACCGGAACGTGCGGTTGAACCCTGTTTTGAACTCATCAAAACGCATGGGGTTCACTTGAAGATCGTGAACCATAGGGTTACCCGTCATGGGGACTACCGGAGGATGCCTGGTGGAACACACATGATTACGGTCAACGCCTCCCTGAATAAATACCGATTTTTGATTACGCTTGTCCATGAGATTGCCCATTTGGTGGCCTTTGAAAGGTATGGTAGATTAATAAAACCCCATGGGGAGGAGTGGAAACGTACCTTTCAACATTTGATGGTGCCTTTTATTAGGCCGGAGGTGTTTCCGAACCAATTATTACCTATCATTGCGAACCATTTCAAAAACCCAAAGGCCAGCAGTAGTACAGATGCACGCCTGTCCATCGCACTAAAGGCTTTTGATGTTGAGGAGCGGTTGAGCAGCTATGTATATGAGATACCTTATGGCGGTGTTTTTAGATTGTACAATGGAAAACTGTTCAAAAAGGGGAACAAAAAGGTGAAGCGTTACGAATGCGTAGAATTGGCAACCGGAAGATTGTATCTGTTCCAGCCCAATGCCGAAGTGGAATTGGTGAATTGATTTGGCAATAGGAAAACAGTATTTAATAAAACGATAGTAAATAATGTCATTTCGAAATGAGACCCAAAAATGGTTGGGACGATTGAGAAATCTGCAAGGAATGTTTTGAGATTCCTCATTTACATTTGGAAAGACAATTAAAACAGAATAACAATGAACAAGAATTATTACGCAGTTTTGATGGCAGGAGGGGTAGGTTCCCGATTTTGGCCGGTGAGCACTACCGCAAACCCAAAACAGTTTCACGATATGTTGGGTACGGGAAAAACCTTGATCCAAAAGACATTCGATCGTTTGAACAAGTTCATTCCCACCGAAAATATTTTGATTCTTACCAATGAAAGGTACAATGATTTGGTTCTGGAACAATTACCAAAGGTAAAACCGGAACAGGTGGTTTCGGAACCTGCCATGCGCAATACGGCCCCCTGTATTTTATATGCTTCGTTGAAAATTCAAAAAATGAACCCCAATGCAGTGATGATCGTGGCACCCAGTGATCATTGGATAGAGGATGAAGATGCTTTTGAAAGGGATGTAACCGCGTGTTTCGATAAATGCGAAAAACAAAATGTGCTTTGCACCTTGGGTATTCAGCCCACATATCCCAATACCGGTTTCGGTTATATCGAATTTGAGAAAGGGAGTGACGAGAAGTTGAAAAAAGTGTCCCAATTTAGGGAGAAACCGGATTATGAAACGGCCAAGGAATTTTTGGCTCAAGGTAACTTTTTGTGGAATGCCGGAATTTTTATGTGGAGTGTGGAGACCATAGTGGAAGCATTTAAATCCTATCAACCCAGTCAGTATGAATTGTTCGGCGAAGGAATTTCATGCTACAATACTAAGGAGGAGATTGCTTTTATCAAGGAAAACTATGCCAAGGCCGATAACATTTCCATAGATTATGCTATCTTGGAACAATCCAAATCCATTTATACACTGCCTGCAACCTTTGATTGGAACGACCTCGGTACTTGGGGTGCGCTATATGAAAAATTGGATAAGGACGCTTCCGAAAACGCCGTTGTGAACGCCCAAGTGGTACTTGAAAATGCCAAGGGCAACATGATCAGGTCTCCAAAAGGTAAAATTGTAGTGGTAGATGGTCTTGAAGATTATATTATTGTGGATAAGGAAGATGTTTTGTTGATCTATCCAAAATCCAAACAACAGGACATCAAAAAAGTACTTGGAGAAGTAAAGGACAAATTTGGAGATCAGTTTGCATAATTTATGAGCGAGGAACAATTAAAGACTGGACCACGTACGGATCAGGATAGTGGTGACGAAGTAAAAAAAGATTTTAAAGGACTGCTGGGCAGTGTTCGGAAATTTCTTTCTGATCTTTTGGAAATTCGCTCCAATACGGATGTCACTACCACCACGGAATCTATCATCGCCGATATCCCGTTCAAGGGACATACCTCATGGATTCTTATTTGTTCCATATTCATAGCTTCCATTGGTCTTAATGCAAATTCAACTGCCGTTGTCATTGGAGCCATGTTGATTTCCCCATTGATGGGCCCAATTTTGGGTATGGGTCTTTCTTTGGCCATTAACGATATTGATACGTTACGAAGGTCACTCAAGAATTTTACCGTAATGGTGGTGTTGAGTGTTATCACTGCCTTTTTGTTTTTTTATCTTTTTCCGCTGCGGGATGCTTCGTCCGAGCTTTTGGCGAGGACCAAACCCGATATCCGTGATGTACTCATCGCATTTTTTGGTGGTTTGGCATTGGTTATCGCCAGGGCTAAAAAAGGTACTATTGCAAGTGTCATCTTTGGTGTAGCCATTGCAACCGCTTTGATGCCGCCACTTTGTACCGTAGGATTTGGATTGGCTATAGGAAAACCTTCCTATGCAGCTGGAGCCCTGTATCTTTTTATTATCAACACCATTTTTATTGGACTGGCAACTTTCCTGGTCATCAAGTTTTTACGATTCCCAATGGTGCGATATGCCAATTCACACAGAAGAAGACTAATTGCTCGATTGGCCTCCATTACAGGGATTTTGGTGATGATTCCAGCTGGATTTACATTTTACCAAGTTTTTCAAGAATCATTGTTCAAAAAACAGGCACAAGAATTTCTGAGTGAGACAATAGGTGTGTACCAGTTTGAAGGAGCGGGAAGATATGTGGACAACCTGACAAAAATTGAATACAACGATGGCAAAACTCCATTGATAGAGTTGGTCTGTATGGGTGATGAACTGATTCCTGAAAATGTGGTGAACACTTGGCGAACCCAAAAAAGTCAGTATAGCCGATTGAAGGACGCCGAATTGCATATCATTCAAGGGGGTAAGGACGATTCCCAGGAAAAGTTTAACTATGTGAGCGAGCTATATGAAAAGAATAAGGCCGAATTATTGAACAAGGATGAACAAATACGATTATTGGAAGCCGAAGTATCCAATCTATCCAAAAATGCTGAAAAGCAGATTCCCTTCAAGGCCATAAGTGAAGAGGCCAAGGCCAATTATGAAAATTTGTCACAAATGGGATTTTCCTATCAGATCAATACCGACTTTGAAAAATTGGATACCGTACCTGTTTTTAGTATTAAATGGAAAGACGGGGTCCGTTCTTCCCAAAAGGATGCTGATATTAAAAAAATGTTGGCCTGGTTAAAGCTGAGACTTCAGGATTCTACCCTAGTAGTTAAAGAAGTGGAGTAATTTTCAGGATGTCTGAAGTCCGATGAAGTAGGTTATTGTAAGGATTAATTACGCTCCTCAATATACATTTGGCGTACTTTTTTGAACAATTCCGAAGAATAGACGAAATCCGTTACGGCCTGATTGTCCGTTTTAAAGATTTCTTTGTTCGTGCCCTCCCACTCTTTGTAACCATTTTTCAAGAAAATGATTTTTTCCCCGATTTCCATCACCGAGTTCATGTCGTGGGTGTTGATCACTGTGGTAATATCGTATTCCTGAGTGATTTCATGGATGAGGTTATCTATCAGAATAGCAGTCTTGGGATCCAGTCCAGAGTTGGGTTCGTCACAGAAAAGATATTTGGGGTTCATTACAATGGCCCGAGCAATGGCGACCCGCTTTTGCATTCCCCCGGAAATTTCCGCTGGGAACTTCTTGTGGGCGTCAATCAGGTTAACCCGCTTCAAAACAAAATCCACACGATCTTGCATTTCCGATTTGGACTGGTTGGTGAACATATCCAAAGGGAACATTACATTTCCTTCCACGGTCATGGAATCGAACAGGGCACTGCCCTGGAAAACCATACCCATTTCCTGTCTCAAATTTCTGCGTTCCGCATTTGAAAGCTCGGAATAATATTGACCGTTGTAACAGATTTGACCTTCATCCGGCTCGAACAAGCCCAACAAACATTTTAAAAAGACCGTTTTCCCGGAACCACTTTGCCCAATGATCAAATTGGTCTTCCCTTTATCAAATATGGTGGAAACTCCCTTTAGTACATGGTGTTCCCCGAAGGATTTGTGTACATTTTCTACTACGATCATCAGCCTAAAAGCATTTGTGTTAATACATAGTTACAGATGATAATCACCACACTGGTCCAAACAAACGAAGTGGTACTGGCCTTGCCCACTTCCAACGCCCCACCTTTCATGTAATACCCATAGAAAGATGGAACTGTTGCAATGATGAAAGCAAACACAATAGATTTGACAAAGGCATAGGTTACATGGAAAGCATCGAAATCCATTTGAAGCCCTTTAATGAACTCCCCGCTAGGGGCGTAACCACCAAATACTGCGGCTACCCATCCTCCTAGAATGCCAACAAACATGGAAACAGCCACTGCAAAGGGATAGATCATGGTTGCGATGATCTTAGGGAAAACCAAATAGTTCAAGGAGTTCACTCCCATTACTTCCAAGGCATCAATCTGCTCGGTAACCCTCATGGTACCGATACTGGAGGTAATATAAGATCCCACTTTGCCCGCCATAATGATGGAGGTAAAGGTCGGTGCAAACTCCAATATGACGGATTGCCGTGTGGCAAAACCGATCAAACTTTTGGGTAAAAAGGGATTGTTCAGGTTCAATGCGGTCTGGATGGTTACCACACCCCCAATAAAAAAGGAGATGAATATGATGATACCCATGGACCCGAAAATCAGATCATCTATTTCTTTTAGAATCAACGATCTCATGATGGGCCACTTGGTTGGTTTTTTGAATACTTCCCATATCATGATGAAGTATTTCCCAATCGCTTCAAGGTATTTCATTAGCTTACTTTGGACTTGAGGTGATAAAAATAAGAATATTGTGGAGCATTTAACCTTCATTTAAACTTTTTAAACAGGATAAATGAATAGCTTTGTTGTCGTTTGACTAATTTCTTTCCATGAAAAAGACCAACCTTATTTTACCCTTTTTACTGGTATGCATGATCAGCTTGTCCTTTGGACAGCGAAAAAAAAATAGTAAAGAAGAGACTCCAAGTGAACTCTTGGCCCAATCCCCGAAATTGGTGGTCGGTATTGTTGTAGACCAAATGCGGTACGATTATCTGACCCGTTTTTGGGATCAGTACGGAGAAGGTGGTTTTAAACGAATGGTGAACGAAGGATTTAACGGTAAAAACCATCATTATAATTACGCACCGACCAGTACGGGTCCGGGGCATGCTTCAGTATATACCGGTACTTTCCCGGCCATGCACGGTATTATCGGGAATGATTGGTATGATAAGGAATCGGGAAAAATGGTGTATTGCGCCGGTGATGAAAGCTACACTTCTGTAGGTACAACCTCGGATGCAGGTAAGATGTCTCCACATCGACTATTGACCACGACCATTACGGATCAGTTACGTTTGCACACACAACAAAGAGGTAAGGTCATTGGGATTGCCCTTAAAGATAGAGGAGCCATTTTGCCTGCCGGCCATTCCGCTAATGGTGCATTTTGGTATGAAGGCGGTGAAACTGGAAATTGGATTACAAGTTCCTACTATATGGATGCCTTGCCGCAATGGGTAGTTGATTATAACAACTCTGATGCGGTCAAGGTCTATAAAAAATCATGGACAACCCTCAGACCCATAGATTCCTATGCAGAAAGCGGCACGGATGCCAATAATTACGAGGGCATGTTCAAAGGGGAGACCACCTCTGCCTTTCCGCATGATATTCCGGCTCTATGGGACGCAAATGGCCAATTTAATTTGTTGAGAACCACGCCATATGGAAATAGTATCACCACCGACTTTGCCATTGCGGCCTTGGAAGGGGAAAACTTGGGTAAAGATGATATCACTGATTTTCTAGCGGTTAGTTTTTCAAGTACCGACTATGTTGGGCACTTTTTTGGTGTGAACTCCAAGGAAATTGAAGATACCTATATCCGTTTGGATCAAGATTTGGCCCGTTTGTTTGCTACATTGGATAACAAAGTGGGAGCAGGGGAGTATACGGTATTCTTGACAGCGGATCATGCCGCTATAAATGTTCCGTCTTATTTGACCGATCAAAAATTACCAGGAGGTTATCTGGATATGAAAGGAATCAAAGAACATTTCGATGAGTTTTTGAAATACAAATATGGAACTACCGATGTGGTGAAAAACCAATCCAATTACCAATTGTTTCTGGATCACAAGATTTTGAACAATCTCGATATTGATCTAGATGATGCCCAAGAAGACATTGCCAAGGAATTGTTGGGCTATGAGGGAATAAGTCAGGTTTACACAGGCCATCAGATGTGGGAGAATGACTATACCGAAGGCATTCCCTATATTCTCCAGAACGGGTATAACCAAAAACGTTCAGGGGATGTATTGATCGTTCCAAGTCCAGGTTATATTTCGTATAGTAGAACAGGATCCACCCACGGATCTCCGCAGATTTATGATACCCATGTACCCCTGCTTCTTTTTGGAAAAGGGATCAAACATGGTAGCACGGTAAACAGGACGGAGATTCCTGACATAGCACCAACTATAGCATCCTTATTGGGCATTGCCTTCCCGAGTGGGACCACAGGAAAACCCATAGCAGAGGTTTTGGAATTTGATTAGGTGTCCAGCTGTTCTTTAATTGGTATAGATGCTAAAGGGGAAGCATGATTTTATATCATTATGTTGAACACCGCTTTTACCTTATTGATGTTCCTTTTATCATTGCCACGCTTAAAGATGTTGTTCAACAAATGAGGTTTACTTCGAATCTCCACTAGGCTTTGAGTAGGGTTGATTTCTGAAATTTGGATGTGGATAATCTCGCCACAGGGTCCAAAGGTTGATTTTACCTTATATCGTAGTAAGAGTTCAGGTCCATTGTGTAGCAAGCGATTCCAGCCCTTATGAATCAAGCCTTTTTCCAACCGGTCCAAGATTTCTCCCGACCCAAGTTCAATCTCGAATTTTGATGCCTCCCGTGTTGTTGGTTTCATGATGAGGTTGTTTTTCTACCATTATCTATGAATTTTTGTAGGAAAATCTGGCAACGTTTTAAAATACAGATAGTTTGTTCATTTCAACAGTGAAATTGATGAAAGAATGTTTTGAATTGATGGATAATTGTTTTGAATTGACGGATAATGAATCTTAAGAAGTCCGATTTATAATTTGGACCAAATTCCCTTCCAACGGTACATTCGGATGAATTTACCCTCTTGTCTTGTTACGTAGTGAGGTTTTTGTCTTAGAAAGGCGTTCAGAAAGCCAAAGATTGTTTGAACATACAGTTTTGGACTTTTGGCTTGCCACGCCATTTTTAGGGCGGCTATTTTGGCAAGGACAATACCATAGCGCATTTTGTAAAGAGCTTCACCTTTAACTAGAAAATTTTGGGAACTGTATCCGTGTCCTGTTGATCGAAGGTGCTTTACGTGAAGTTCTGGAATGGTCTCTGTTTCAAAATTGTGGTACTTGGCCAATAGCGTATCCACCGTGTCCCACCCGACCCCAGGTCTCAATCCTCCGATTTTGTTGAAACAGGCCTTATGGTACAATTTTATGGGACCACGGATATGGGTTTTGTCCGAAATGTTCTCATAGACCCAATTATCTTCTTTTTTGATGTATAACAGACCCGAACACATCCCCAATTTCCAGTTGGACTGAAACCGGTTCACCATTGTCTCAAAATACTGGGGCGGTAAAATAATATCGGCATCAAACTTGCCGATGAGATCAAAATCGGAAGTTTGTGCCAATCCGAAATGGAAGGTGTCCACTACTTTTTTGCCAGGAACATGCTCATCTTTGGATTTCCGTTGAAACACCTTGATCCACGAATGTTTTTGAGCAAAACCTTGGGCTATGTCAAAAGTATTGTCGGAAGAGTTGTCATCCACTACAATGACTTCGTTGGGCAGATAGGTTTGTGCTACAAACGAGTTCAAGCAATCCTTGATATAAGCTGCTTCATTATGGGCCGGGATAACGATGCTGATTTGCATGGGTTAAAATTCCAAAAAACAGTTCATAATTCCCAATAGGTTTTAACCGTTGATTGGAATTTTATGGGCTTGGTCATTCTGAAAGAGCGAAGTGATTTAAGAATCTCTGAAAATTCTTTAACTAGGTTAGCTTGCAGGAGATTTCTCGACTGCGCCCTTAATGACAAACTAGTCATTTCTTTCAGCATAAACAATGTAATATCGATAGGTGAAGTACCGTAACAAAGGTCGGATCCCAATCTTTTTGGTGGGGTTGGTCCACTTAGCCGAATCCTTTATGGTCCATCCCGCTTTTTCCAACAACCAATTGAACTGCCAATCCTCGAATTCATGATAATGCCTGTCCCAAGGGTCGGTTTTGCTTCTATAGGCAGAAGAAAACCATAAACGCATGGGTATGCTGGCTACTAATTTTTTGGCCTTTACTTCCTTCAAAACATTAAAAGGGGCCACCAAATGTTCAAAGATTTCAAATGCGGTCACTACCTCGGCATTGGATTGGGCAACAGCTTTAAAGTCAATGTCCAAATCCTCACCGTTAGTGTTTTCCACTTGGTAACCCTCGGCTTTCATGATTTCTGAAAAAGGGTTCTCTACCCCAAGATCCAAAATGGATTCGGACGTAGGGATGTGTTTTTGCAAAAACGCCATGGTGTGTTTGTAGCGTTTGTTCGGAAAGTTGTTCTCGTACATTGGCTAAAATTCCAAAAAACAAATTACAAATCCCAATTAAGTTTTTATGTTGGGTAACATTTGGAAATTATGTTCTGCTTCTCGGCTCCCGAATTCTATGGGTTGACATGAATTTCATAAATGCATGGATCCTAGGAATCTTCTTTTTTTGGCATCAATACTTATATACAATTGCATTCACGTTCATTCCGGCGCCAACGCTTGCAAAGATCACAACATCCCCCTTCTTTAGATTGTGTTCCGGCAGTTCGCCATTCAGGACCATATTGTACAGGGTTGGAATCGTGGCCACCGAACTGTTTCCCAATTCATGTATGCTCATGGGCATTATATTTTCCGGGACTTCCTTTCCATAGATTTTATAAAAGCGCTTAATGATGGCCTCGTCCATTTTTTCATTGGCCTGATGGATGAATATTTTTTTTACCTCATCAATACCGACCCCACTTTTGTCCAGACACTCGGCCATGGCCTTGGGGACATGGATACAGGCAAATTCGTAGATCTTGCGTCCTTGCATTTTGATGTAGCGCGTGTCCTGGCAACAACCGGAACGATTACTCTTGTCAAAATATAGATAGTAGGCCTCCTCGTTGGCAAAGGTAAGGGAGGCATGTGCGAGTATTTCCCCTGTTGCTGGGTCGGCTTCGAGTATTGCGGCCCCCGCACCATCGGAAAAGATCATACTGTCCCGGTCAAATTCGTCCACGACCCTGGAGAGGGTTTCGCCTCCAATGACGAGGCACTTCTTGGCCATTCCACTTTTAATGAATGCGG
>Ga0114901_1001861_pt1 | contig 11703 bp, 13 predicted proteins | sample MalvireepMed_s16_FD_89686 | JGI IMG/M metagenome (GOLD analysis project Ga0114901, IMG submission 89686) | Marine viral communities from the Global Malaspina Expedition - Malaspina viral metaG DeepMed_s16 | ecosystem: Environmental > Aquatic > Marine > Oceanic | place: Mediterranean Sea... | reverse complement strand
TCGGGGCCTAAATCTCCACCTAGAAGGCCGCCGCCGGCTGGGGCTGCTGCTGCCGCTTCTGCCACTTGTTGTAATTCCGCAGCGTGCTTGCGATCATAATACATTTCGCGTTGACAGCGAATAAACTCTTCATGAGACATGCCAAATACATTTTCAGTAACCCAACGACGAGAGAAGTAACCTTCAGTCGCAGAAGCCGCAATATCAAACTTCTGCTTCCAATGTTCCAACTCTTGAAGTTCTGCAATCTTTGAGGGATTATTAAGAGATAGAGAAAAATTAAGAAGATCATCGCCGCGAAAACCCAAAGTATAAAGATGAATAATACCAATCTTTTCTAGTTCTGCGATAATGACTCTCTGGAGTCTTTGAATTGTTCGCGAAAAACGAATATCTTTTTGAGCCAGCGTAGTTTTATCTTCGGCTGCGCCTTCACCCATCGCAAGATAAGCTTGAGGAATCTTAAGAGCTGAAAACAATTTGTCGCGGAGATATTTAATATCATCGATTTGTGTAATATTTTGCGCACCAGGGAGTGTGCTAATATCTGTAACCGACCCAGCGCGGACAGGAATGAAATAATCTTCTTCTACTGCCATCGGGTTATATCGCAAATCAACACGCCCAGTCTTGGCATCCACCACAGAATGTCGTTTAAGTTGAGTAACCACTTTCTCCATATATTGTTCAACTTCATTAGGGGGAATCGCGCCAACATCAATCTTGAAGACGCGGCGTTCTGATGAGCGCACAACGCGGTAGGCCATCATGGCATCTTCCATAAGCACAAGCTGGCGCCAGATGCGGCGGGCAGGTTCAAGAATAGAAGTGCCGTAAGGTGCATACTTATCGTTACCGAGGACGCGGAAGTGTGCAATCTGCCAGTTTTCAAAAGTCATCCCAGCGGAGTTCCACTGATATTGAATATAGTTAGGGTTGGTGGAATCCATCCCTTCTAATCTTTCAATTTCCATCGGGGGGAGAGCGATTGCAGTCTTAACACCAAATGTGTCGTCAATGTCCAAATATAAAAAGAAATCTCCATATTTACACATTGTCCGACTCCAACCAAACAAATTATATTGAACATTGAGAATCTGTTCGTAAAGAATAGTCAACACAGCTTTGATTTCTTCATTGGCCGTCTTAACCCTGAGCATTGGGCGTAGATCAGAATATGTTGTCATCTCGTCAGCATATATATCTATTGTAGAAGCAATCTCTGGCATATACTCCATTTGATCGAAATCAACATATCGTTCGGCGCGGCGTTGGTTTTGAATTGCATTGGTGGCAATTGTATCAAGAGGGTTATATATAGATTTTTTAAATTGTTGGCCTGAAGCGGTTTTAAAACGTGAAGAGAATTTATCCAAATGTTGACGACGAATTCTTCGCCCAGTTTGGGAACGATAGCTAATTATTGGTCCAGAAAATAGACGTGTTAACGCTTTAAATAACTGGTTGTCTCTGTTTGCAGGGTTTCCCCCTTGATTTCTGCTAGGTGGTGCCATATTTATTTTCTCACTTTATAATCCATTTATATTCGTCCCAATAGGACTTGGCTTCAGACATTATATCAGTAACAGTGCCTGCTTTGTATCCATCTTGACCTTTTATTTGTGTATTCATTGTGGTTTTAACTGTATAAATTGCGTCAATAAAAGCTTTTTGATAATTTAAATCCCTTGAGTTAGCTTGGAGCGCTGTATCTCGCACCCAACATGCGATTGCTAGAGCCATGATTAAATCATCATTGTAGCCTTTCATTGCCTGTGGTCTACCGCTCCTCCAAATAAACGTTTTAAATTCGTTCACTGTACGTGAAGAATATATCTTAATTAGTTTATTTCTTATAAACTCCTCTAATTTTGCAACTATGAGGGGGCGCGTTTTCATAGTGGTAGAAAAACCAGGCACCGCCGATGTATGGTGTTCACCTATATGTTGCTCAACATATTCATGAGTTGATTTGATAGAGTAGTAAAGATTGGGATATGCATATTCTGTAAGTTTATCCAACACAGTATAGCCGATATTATTATTCTCTACCACCATCATCGCAGATCCGAACTCTCTCCCAACTTGATTAAGCATGTTAGCAAACATATCGGGGGTAGCTTTTCCTTGATACTCTCCAACAATCTCTAGAGTTTCAAGTTTAATAAGATGAAACGTAGAGAAATCGGCACCATCACCTCTTGACACATCAACCGACATAAGATAATTACAACTTGGATCATACTCTTCCCAAATCCAAAAGTTACGGTCGAAGCCAGTACGATATTTTGGCTCTTTAACATTTGAGAGCAGCCACTCCATATCGTCGGGATCGATGATAGTTTCACCGGAAGTGTTGAAGTTACACATTAGCTCCTGCGCGATCTGGCGCTTAGACATATTCTTGGTTTCTTTCTTATACCATTCTTCATCTCTATCGGGATGAACATCCCACGCAAGCGTCGTTAAATTAAAGTTGTTGGCGCCAGATTCAGAATCTGTACATGTTTTATGAAACCAGTTACCAACACCATTAGGTGTTGACAACGCAATACATCGCCCACCTGTTGAGAGTGTTGGATATAGACCGGTCCATAGTTCTTCGAGACCTTCGATGTGTGCGGCCTCGTCAAGCACCAACAGAGACAACGCTTCCGAACGACCAGCGTCACCGGAAGTAGATGCGGCTTTAATAGAAGAGCCGTTGGAAAGCTCAAAGGAGGTGCGGTTATCTACATCGATAGTTGCGATCTTCAACCAATCTGGTAGGTTGCGCATAATGCCTTTAACTTTCTTTACAAGGTTTCCTGCTGTCGCAAACTTGGTTGCCATAACAAGAATAGCTTTATCACGATGAAAAAGCATAAGCCACACGATATAGCCGGCTGTAATCGTTGAGATACCAAGCTGTCTCGCTTTTAAAATAACATTAAAACGATAATCATTAAAATCTTGTAATAGGTGGTCTTGGAAATCATATGTATCAAATAAAATAAGCCCGTGCATCGGGTGGGATATACGGGCATAGGTTTTTAAAAAGTAAGCAGGATCTTTACCGCACTTTAAGATCTCTTTTACTTTTTGTTTTTTGTCTAGTTGAAAAGTCATTCATTTTTTGTTAGTTACGACTGTGGGCCTTTGTCTTTCTTGCGGTCGTCATTGTCGGGACGCTTTCCGCCCTTACCGTTCCAGCCCCCTTGAGCGAGGAATGTTTCCCAGCTTTTTTCAACAACGTTAGTAGAGCCCCGATTATCATCACTCATATCTTCAGACAAACCACCAATTTTAAAGATTTTCTTTGCTGTAATCCAAGACCGTACACGGGATGAGTTTTCGGCTCGAATATCAACTTCACCTTCGACAGTGAGCGTGACCGCATCTCCGGTAATACGTTTGTATTCTTTCTTTATCCAGTCTGCAATATCAGTCAACCGTTGATCAGTTTCCGATTCAAAACCAGGAGCATATATCTCTTTAAGTTGAATTTCAGATTGATAGGTCAAACACATCATGTTGCCATAAAACTTTACATTAAAACCATCCATCACACGGCGGTCAATAAGCATATTACCTTCTTCTCTGCGCAGCGCACCAGTCTTAACTGGTTCGTAGTCTTCGCCGAGGGCACCATCGTATGCGTTGGCTGCGGCTTGTGCTAATCCTTGTACGATTTCATATACTGTTGCCATTATTAGGTCTCCATCCTTTTAACCATCTTTCCTCTCTGTCTTCCACGTATTGAACGTAACATTTATTGCAACAATCAAATTTAGTAAGACAAACATCATCCATCGATTTCTGTGGATAAGATCCGCAGACAGGACAACATCTTAAAGATTCTTTATTAAGTAGTTTTTTTGAAACCTTTATACCATTAATGTCAACTTTTTCCTGTTGAGCTTCTTTTTTGTAAGATTTCTGATAAAACTCTTTCGATTGTTCCAGGTATTCTTTTTCTTTGGTCTCGTCCCAATTTGCCTTTGGGTTCTGGACTGTTTCTTCACCGTACTTCTTGGAGATTGCCTGTTCAACAGCAGCGATGCGGTTGGGTTTATCCATTAATTAAAGACCTCGTATACTCCGTAAGATAGTGCAACACCCCCAACTACACCACCCGCAAACCAGAGCCACTTGTTGTTAGGAGCAAGGTTTTTTATTGCTGTCTCCATTTGATTTATTTGACTTAGTTGGCTAGCAATAGTTAAATCTTTTTCTTGAATCACGCTATCGTGATGAATCTGTAGGTTGTCTATTTCAAGCTGAAGATCGGTTCTCAGTTTGCTTAATTCAAAATCTAATTTTAAATTGCATTCTTTCTTTAGTTTAGGTTTTAGTGTGACAACCTCTGCGGTGGCGTCAATATCAAACAATGTCCCTTCAAAGGGAGCGCACTCACCTTCTCCGAGAAATGTAAACTTACCTTTGTCTTGAGCAATCGCCGTATTACACAGGAACATACTCAAAATCAAACAACCTAGTAATTTCATTAGCTAACTCTTCTTTATTTTGTGAAAATTGTTTTTTGATGCGCTCTTTCTCTTTTTTAACAGATTCTTTATGTTCTCGTTTTTCTTCTTTATACTTCTCTTCAAGTTCTTCTACCGCCTCTCTGTAACTTTGTAGTGCTTCTTCTTTTTTACGAAGTTCTTCTGCGTGAATAACCTGCAATCCTTCAATCTGCTCTTGCAGTGCTTCTTTTTGTTGTTCATAAGTTTGCATCAATAACTTATGATCATAGCGCATTTTACCAAAAACAGTCAATGTCAATACAACGATGGCAATTTCTCGCCAATGTGACTTGGCAAAAGGCAACAATTTCAATAATAACTGTGGCACTATCCAGCCTTCTTTATTCTCTCAACGATATCAACAGCACCCTGTGTACCAATAAACACAATAGAAATAGTAATCCAATCAGTACTGGTAACATATCCATTTGCGGCAAGTGCTGTTGCAGTAATCCACACTAATAATTTCCGAGATGTAAATTTTTCTAACCATGTGTCAATAAATGCTTTTGTTCTAGCCATCACTTGGGGCCCCTCTTTCTTTTAAAAATCTTCTAATCTCTTCTCGAATAATTTCCTCAACAGAATAAAGTTTCTTTAAATATGCTTTTGCTTTCTTAATAGTTTTTGAACAACCTTTTTTTGTCCACTTGCCCCTTTTCTTAATGTATACACATTTTCCTCGTCGTTTGTAGGGCATCGGTTTTATTTATTCATTTTCCGTTCTATTTTATTAACCTGCCGAGATATTTGTCCTAAACTATCGGATAACTGTTCAATTTCACCAGCTAATTCATCCACTTGGTTTTCTAAATAATCTAGCCGATGTTGGGTTGTATAATAAAAACCACCTAGGAGGGCTACAACAGCGAAAAGTGGCAAGAGCCCTTTAATGTTTTCTATCATACTGTTCATTGTTTAAGTCCATTCATACTTAGTATCGCAATCAACCCAGGCACATTCTTTCGAACATAAACGCCTGAGAAAAGTGTCTCACACCTACCACCGACATAAGAGATTGCAGATTCAAGATTCTTACTTACCTTGGGGTCTGCGACCATTTCTTCGGATGCCACAAGAATAAGGGAGCCGGCTGCGGCCTTACCTTTCGGAGGTGGGCACGAAGATCGATTCATACAGTTATGAAGAATCACTGAACCAAGCTTTGCTGTGTTGGGATCTTTTATCATAGTCGAACCTAAAAAGGCACGACCGTCATTGCTCAAGCAAGTTTCCAAATCTTTACTATCAAAAGATTGGATCGGTGAATCCTCGGTGGAGAGTTTTAATATCTGAGCAAATGACTTAGCAAACTGTGTGTTGGCGACCGGATACATGCCGAGCATGCCGATTCGACCGCGAAGTAAACGGGTGGACCTTTCATTGTCCAAAATAATGTGTGGGTGTACTGTGACATCATTGGCGAGAGCGAGTGCATTTCTAGCAATCGTGGGGTTTAGGTTCTCTTGTGCCGTTGGCCAAGAGACTACATAAACGACTTTGCCAGAAGACTGAACGGAGCGCATATAACGCTCAAAGACAGGATGAAGAGCAGTGACAGAACTACCGGTACCGCCGCCGCCACCAGCAAGAACAATAAGCCAATCAACTTTTCCAAGTTTGATGCGGAGCGCATCTTCGATAATAGCGCCATTTTGTGTTAACACCTCCTTGCCGTAGTCAACATTCTTTCCGATTCCATCTGAATCGGGGATGAGCACAACATGATCTTCTGTGACATTCTTTGGGATATCCTTGCCTGTTGTATTAACAAGCAGGGTCTTATTGAAACCAAGCTCTAGAAAAGCGTTGGCCATTTTGTTGCCTCCACCGCCAACCCCCACAAAGCCAACGTTCAACGAAGAGGGTGCGGTATTTTCTGGGAGGAGATCTTCATCGGAATACTCCATTTGGAGTCCGAAGTCCTCGACCATTCCAAAATCCTCAGCATCTACCTGTTCGTGATAGCTGTCTTTCTCCTGTACAAAGGAGGGTGGTGGTTCTGCGGGAGGCAAAAAGTCAAATTCGTTTTTGTCGTCTTCGTTATTATCGTCGTCGCTCATTGATTTACCCTTGCGTATCCTGCTTTCTTTTCAATCACGACTTGCGTATCAACACAATCTTTGAGAGAATCAAGGTGAGAGATAAGCAATACGTTCTTAAAATATACCTTAATTAGTTCCAAGATCCTAATAAATCCCTCCATATTTTCTTCGTCCAGTGCAGTGCCTGGTTCATCGAGAATAAATATATCACCCTTGGGTAACGATGATACACTCAATAGAGCCAAACGAATAGCCATCGCAGCCACAGTTTTTTCCGCACCAGAACCCATTTCAATCGGGCGTTCATCATGCAGCGAGTGTTTGATAAAGATATCAAACTTATTTCCATTACTCTCAAAAAAGACCTCAAAATCTACAATATTCGCGAGCATCTTCGCGACTTCTTGGTTGATGACGGGAATCTTCTTTTTAATAATATCATACGCAATACCGTTTGAATGCATGCACCGCATAAACAAATCGCATGCTGCATACTCTCTACGAAGCTGAATATAGTCTGCTTTTGCATTTTTAATCTCTTCCGCTTTTTGTTCTAACGAGCCAACTTGGCGGTAGTATTCAAAAGTTGCGGTGTTGGTGCTGCTGAGCAATTTCTGCTTGCTGGTCATCATTGCTATCTTCTGATTACGATCAGAGATCAAATGTTCGAGATTTTCAATAGCATCAATATTGTCGTTGTATTCCTTTATCTTTGTATCCAACTCTTTTGTTTCTAATACGAGCTTATCAATCACATTTTCATTTCGTTCAATCAACAATTTTGTTGATTCAACATTCTTGTCAATTTCTTTGCGGCCGGCGAGTAATAGTTCATAATCCTCGATCAATTTCTCAACATCCTCTGGATACATATCATCAATACTTTGTTGTAGTTGAACACAGTTATCTTCCTTTAATCGCTCTTCTGTGTGCAATAAAGGCAAGCGGGCTGACGCCGCATTAGCGTCTCTAATAAACTTACAGACTGGAAACTGATCGCCGCAAGGAATCCCTTCCAGCAGGCGAGTTTTGTTTATAGCGCTTTTGATATCTCTTTGGATACCTTCCAGCTCTGTTTGAAACTCGGACAGTTTTTGTCTATCGTCAGCAATCGCACTGCGTTGATGGATTAGTTCATTGATGTCGTAGTTTTCAATCAAGCCAACTACTTCTATAAGATTTTGCATTCTATCTTTGAGTAACGCACGTTGCTCCACATTCTCAGAGCGCAAAGAAACGATCTGTGTTCTTTTTTGTTTGTGCTCTCGTTTTATCTTTGCAAAGTCGATGATCTCAGCAGGAACACCATCAATCGAAATTTGGAGCGCCGCCACACTTGTCGTCAGACTATCAACTTCTGATTGCAATCTTTCTGAGTATTCTTCGTTGGCTCGAAGCTCTTGCTTATGTAATATAAGTTCCGCAGCTGCCTCTTCATATTCCTCATCATAATTTCTATCCTCAAGCTTCTTCAGTGCTCCGCGGGCATCAACAGAGTCTTCTTTTGCAAGTTTAAACTTCTTATCGAACTGCTCCAGATCTAGGAACTTGGCGATGATCTCCTTACGTCTCGTTGAACCTTCTTCAAGGAACGTCAGAGAACCGTGCTGTGAGGCCAGAGAAGACACTAGAAAGTCTTCCATAGACCCGAAGTGCTTTCTGATGTTAGCGTCCGTGTGGGCCCGTGTAAGGCCGTTTAAAGAGGTAGTTTCTCCTGATGTAATATCATATACCTCGAAATTCAGGTCCGTTTTGGCTTCCAGGGTTTCTTCGCCGTGAAGACGCTTAATATATTTTGTAGAAGTTCGAGTAATCTTATAGATATTATTATCAACCTCAATCTCTAGTTGCCCTGATCCATAGTCTTTGTTTTGATTGATGATGTTGAGATTTTTTCGTTCGTTCTTGGACGTTGTGTTAAAGAGCGTATAGAGAACACCATCGATAATAGAACTCTTCCCAGAAAAGTTCTTTCCAAATATTCCAATAATCCCCCCAAGGCCGTTAAAATCAACATAGTTACCTTCTCCATAGTTAAATAAGTTGTCCCATTTAAAATTCAGCAATTTCCAGTTAACATTTCTGGAAATTTCTTCCTCCTTGTTTACGGTTTCATTGTATTTGCGGTTCAACTGATAGACAGTTTCCATAGTTTGATCGTCAACTTGAAAGTCTGCGAGGTATTCATCAATCAATTCTTCTTGGACTTTGATGTCGCGGAGGTTCTCTGTGAGGAGAGAGTTGGTGATCTCTTCCACATTCCCCCGCTGGCCGGCTGCACGATTAAGAAACGAGATAGATTCTGGTTTGAATCGATGCTTCGCAATCTCCATTGCGCGTTTCATCGTATCAAGTGGTAAATTATTATTACTAATAAGTCGCAATCGGGCACCATCGGGTACCGACATACCTCTAGGCATTCGTCCTTTGGGTGTAAGTTGTAGTGTGATAAAAGGTTTTGGGTTTTCTATATGAATATGCCGACAAGTAAAGTCTTCTTTACTTTCGATCTCCCATAGTAAAAATCCTTTGTCGTTTGTTTCGCCGAAGTTCTGTTGTATTAACGAACCAGGGTAAGCACATCTACCTGCGGCGTCTAGTTTTTGATGGGTTTTGTGAATGTCTCCTAGGAGCGCATAATCATATTTTTCTATTGTCTCAATATCAATATCGCCATGTGTCATAACCCAACCAGTATCAGTCTTCGCGCCGACGACGGCGCCGTGGTATAAAGCAATGTTTACACGATCATTAGATACCTCGTTTGGCCAATTCTCGGGATCTACAATTGACAACACATGCAAGTCTACTTTATCTGCTACTTGGGTCGTATCTGCATATTTATGTAAATGTAAATTCGGATGATTAAGATTCTCAATTATTGGAGTAAGTGCGTCTAACCTTGTACCATTCTTACAATTCATATCATGATTACCAAGAATAATATGATGTGGGGCTATATCAGCAAGATTAACGAACAACTCACTCATCATGCGAATTGCTTCCGGGGACATATCCAATTTAGTATGGAAAGTATCTCCTGTATTAACAATAATATCGGGCTCTTCTTCTCGCAACTTTTCGTATAGTCGCTCAAATACTACTCGATATTCTTTATGATATTTCAGTTTCCGTATGTGTACGTCTGAAATATGCGCAATTTTAATGCTCACTCATTCTCCGATTTAAATCAAGGCAGGACCTATGCCCCAGATAGCAACATAATATCCAAGCGCAATGAAAAACGCAGTTTCAAGAATAACATAACATTGTTTAAGCATATAAAAGCCCTCATTTGTTATAGAATAACACAAGACAAACCACTTGTCAAGAGAAATATCTAACCCAACGGCAATCCGTAAAAAACTTGTGAGATACCGGATGTATCAGAACTTGCACCTTCCATTGAATTTATGAGAGTTGTTACAAGATTCCAATAATACCAAGACTTGGATGCACCTTGGTGATCATGGTAATCTTCTGGTATCTGATCCCAAGGAACATAATGAGTTGCACCTCCTGAAACTCTTCCTCGCACTTCTCCTAGTTCTCCTGAAACTGGTGCAAACTCAAAATCTTTTACAAAATCTCCTTCTGTTTTATTGGGAGTAATTCGTCCTTCTGTGTCGGGGGGACCATCAGGATATGTTAAAGAAGCGGCTCTCAATTGCTCGTATTGACTGGGTGTGATATTGCCGGCTTCCAGTTCCTCTATAAGTCCTTGCGCTTCTTTTAAATCTGCAATCAATTCAAGGGCAGCTGAATATTCAAAAGAACGAGCCCAGTCGTGAACGCCGGCGCCGGGAACCGGGGAGTCTGGCACCTCATTAATGTCCAGTTGAGCAAATAATTCCATTGGTTCTTGAAGAGCTGTTCCACCACCAACATCGGGCATTGAAAAACCAAAAGCACCAATTTTAGGATCTTTTACTTTTCTTTCTAAATTCTTCAACTTTTCCTCATAACTTTGGCCGGCTTCGATGTTCTGTTGTATCTGGGCGCTACGCGCATGTCCAACATCTTGAACTCGTTGTTGTAAATCCATCGCGCCAAGGCCCAAACCTGCTCCTAGTGCGGCAGCACCAAGCTTTCGCTTATGCTTGCGCATCCAGTCCATAACACCTTCTCTCATTTCTTCCGTAAGGACGATACCAAGCTTGGCAGCTTCTTCGTCAATCATGCGGTAGAGTTGGCGTTCTAATAGAAGATTTTGTGTTTCTTCTCGGACCACCTCTCTGAGATGTGCCTTGGTGATCTTCATTTTGATAGTCTAGCTTTCACCGCTCCAAGGCCACTCATAACCCAAGACCCGGCGCCTACGACCTTACCTTTGCACCAGCCATAAACACCGCCGACCCAGCCGACAACAACATCCCATACATCCTCAACGATTTCTACAACTTGATCCCAGGCGAGATCCAGAATGTCTACAACAAGCTTTAGAGGAGCGCTTAAGACACGCAACAGTGGGTGTCTATCACGCCGTAGCAATAGCCACGATAACAACACTCCAACTAATAGACCCTCTAATCTAGGGGCATCTACGTGGAGATGAAGTAGACTGTCGCCTACAAGGGTGGCAACAAGGACAACCAAGTCCCACACCAACACAAGGAGCCCTAATACAAAGCTCCATAGTGTCTGTAATAATTCTAACATAAGTTTAAGTTCCTTTTATATTAATCTTTCTTTTTGTAATCGCCCTGTTTGGCGTTAATAGCAAAATTAAGCTGACGAACTGTTGTAACTTCGTCTGCGGTTCTTTTTTCTTTTTTCATGAGAGTATCTTTTTTCTTTTGTAGTTGAGCTATAGTGTAATCTGTCCACTCTCCCGTAGATTCCACATCTTGAAGAAACTTTTCGTCTTTCTTTTCTTCAAGTTCTTCTTCGGCCTCTTCACTTAAGACCGTTTCAAGTTCTTCTTTAATAATCTGTTTAAGTTGTGCTTTTGTGATTTTCATCAATAGACTCCTACACTGCTGAAAGTAAATTCAACAATAAATAGTTATCTCTATCAATAAAAGCCGCATTCTTCTTTCGTTCTAAGAAAACCTCTTTTGGCATCGCTCCAACATCTTCATAACCTGACACATCAATCTTATACAGTTCCACATCATAACGAAGAAGCGTTTCAATAATCTTGCGTTCTT
>Ga0114901_1001859_pt1 | contig 11710 bp, 6 predicted proteins | sample MalvireepMed_s16_FD_89686 | JGI IMG/M metagenome (GOLD analysis project Ga0114901, IMG submission 89686) | Marine viral communities from the Global Malaspina Expedition - Malaspina viral metaG DeepMed_s16 | ecosystem: Environmental > Aquatic > Marine > Oceanic | place: Mediterranean Sea... | reverse complement strand
TGAACCCCTTGAAGGCTTTCCCGAGCAGTCTTGCTGAATAGCCCTCTGGGAGCGGTCTGATGGTGCCTGATCCGATAGTGGAGAGGTCCTTCGCGAGTCGCATCACCGCGTTGGGGTGCTGGACTATAGCGTTGTTGTCCCCGTACTTATCGGTCTTGGCAATTCCTACTACCGCGGTTACGAACGCAGCAGAGAAGGCAGCACCCGCATCTCCATGCGATGTACCACCGTTCAGGGCAGAGAATAAGCTGATCAGGTCGTCTTCCCGCTTGCGGGTGTAACCTTCTCCTAGCTGTCTCCCTATCATCTGAAAGGTCACAGCCATGTTCTGCCGTAACAGCTTGTCACTGAGGATGATCTTGGCTCCCACCTCGGACGGTGTAACACTTACGGTGGACATACCGATATCTTCCTCGTCAACGATATCCGTCCCCTCTTGCAGGTCCGAGAAACTCATCTGGCCTACCTTGGGGAATACAGCGGTGTCCTGTCCCTTCTTGAGGGTGAACTGACCCGCGAGACCGAAGACAGGAGCATTATGCTCTGCCGTGTAACGAGCGGCGTCTATCAACTCACCAGAGGCGTTCTCAAGTTGCCCAGTTGTACTAATTTGTGGCATTTTCTACTCCTATCCTTGACCTAAATATTTTCCTAGTTCTGCAAATTCTGCGTCAGTTAAAGGCCCCTGCTTATTTCGTAGCTGCTGCCTTCTGGCTGACGTACTACTCATAGCCTGTCCCTGCCCGGACTCAAAGTGCTGCCCTGCTGGGACACGTTTTTCCTGCAACTCTGATATTCGGGCATCCTGATCCTTAAATCGTTTCTCCCTCATGGCTTCCCGTTCCATATCTTCAGGGGTACTAAACCGCATAAGCTGCTCAAAGGTAGCTCCCCCGGGGTACTTACTGGCAATATATCTCGCGGCGTTTACCTTGGCTTCCATCTCTTTTCTGTCGGAGGTTATCTGTTGGCGCAGGCCCATATTTTCCATCTGTAGCGCCATTCGCTCCTGTGCCATAGCAGCGGCCTGCTCGGGTTCATAGCCCTGCTGCTCAAGTTGTGCCTGGTACTGCAACTGGGCCTGTTCGACGGCAACCCTCATCTGCTGGGCTGTAAGGGCGTCATTATCCGCCTTCTGCTTATTGATAATCTGGCGCAGCATCATGTTCTCGTCCTGGTTCAGCGCCGGGGGAGGAGGTGGAAGCTGCTCTAGGGGAGCAACTGGCTGAGGCTGGGCAGCTCCTTCAGGAAACTGGGTAACTTCTGCTACCATTTCCTCTTCTGCATCGGGCAGTAGCTCTAGCTGTTGTCCATCCTGTAGCAGTTCATCTTGCTGTGTAGTCATAAAATCCTTACATAAGACCCTTAATTTATATTTAAGCTATAGCAGACGCCATATGTTTGTCAATAGCAGCCTAGCGTCCAACAGGTAGCGCCAGCGGCCTGCCCACTGAGGGGGTCACCTGTCTTGGTACTATCACAGGGGTTGGCAGAGAATACCCTGGTGCCTGTTGCGATACTCTAGTTATGCCTGTCCTAACATAATCGGGCATGGTTATCAGCCTGTCCTGTTCTGCAAGCTCGGACTTTCCCATAGCGATTAAAGCGCGTGTCCTTAGCTGATGAGATAGGTTAATGTCATCGTACTCACTCGGCAACCATTTCTTAAGCAGCCGGATAAACTTTGATGGATATGGACCCAGGTTCTGGTTCCTCTTGATAATAGCCTCTGCATTGGGGAAATTAGTAATAAGAGATTCCAGACGGTTCTTGTACAGTAACGTGTTAAACACCCGTGTCTCTGGATCATGAATCAACGGGTCTTCAAAAATGGAATAGTACGCAAACAAGATAACATCGGCTTCATTAGTAGCATCAGGCTCATCGTCAGGGTAGTCTATTTCACGGAAGAGTTCGCTCCTCAGCGTCTGGTAAGTCCTCAAGGTATTGTACACAGCCTGCTTAAACTGATCTTCCGGCATCTCGGCTAACTTCTCGAGTGCTGCATACTGCTCATTCTCCAGCTTGGTCCTCTTGGCGTGTGTGCTCTTCTCCTTCCTGCCGAGAGCAGTAGTCGTTCTTCTCGCGAGTTCAGTCGCAGCCGCCGCGTCGTTCCGCACGATACGCTTGTGGTACGGCTCGACCAGTTCGTTGTATCCCACGCCTTCAGGAAATTGCTCAGACTTGAATATCTCCTCGGAAATACGATTGAGCATACTCCCAGTCTTTGATCCCCGTATGTTTACCCCGGTTATAGCCTGCAATCCCAGCCCAATTGGCCCAATAGTCGATTCAGTTTCCGGGATAGCATCTTGCAGTGCTGGCGTCTGCTGCCTCAAGATCTCTACGGCAGACATTGCACTTATAGGTGTTCCTACGTCAAGAACACCCTGAACTAAACGGTTTATTGGAGTCTTCAGCTCCTGCCCGAAGAAGTTCGTTCCTAGCTGCTGGTTGCGAATCGCCCTTGGCAAGACATTATAGCGACCAGCCAGTGCCTCCGGCGCATTAAATGCCCACCTGAAGATAGTGTCCATCTGACCCACGAGGTCGAGGTATACTGGTTCCCCGTTTCGACCCTTTATCCACGGTAGCTGGGGAGACAGGAAACGGTCATTATATCCAATTCCACCTAGCTTTTTAGAGTAGAAGGAAGCATAGGGGTCATTGATCTTGATCGGGTTATAAGACGACCACGGCAATATCTTGCCAGTAGCGGAGACGTTTATCACGTTCGCTATGGTGCCTAAGCCAAGGAACATACCGAGATACCACTCGCGGAAGATGCCCGCACTCGGATGTGTCCTGCTTAACGCCCTGAAGGCACCCCTGAGAAGGGCTTCATTCTCGTGGGCGGAAAACATGAGAGTCCTGGTCATCTGCGCTAACATCGGGTTTTTAAGGGCAGTCTGCCACACACCCTGTGTAGAGAACATTATGTTAGCGATTTCAGCGGACTGTGCGGCGACCTGTCGTGCATTTGCACCTGGGTTGGTCCTGCGTACCCACGGTATGATGAAATTCTCCAGTGACCACCGCTGTGTCTCGCGGTAGACCCCGTCAAATAGTCCTGTCTCAAAGAACTGCTGGATCTTCCTGCCGTTTTGTAAAGCCCTGCCAGAGAGTCCCTTGGAGATGTTAGGATCTGATATTAAAGTGTTTATACCACGTTCGAGAAGGCTCAAGTCACCGTGGACTCCCCACCCTTGCTGGATAAGCATCCGATAGGTAATATCAAAGTCCTTGTAAATAGGCGCGTTCGACAGTAGCCTCTTCTGTAAATCATTCCTCGCACCAGGAGAAAAGTTAACGTGTAAAAGCGTTTTTGCAAGCGAAGGTAGTTTAAGCGGAGCCTTCTTCCAGATCCCTGTCGGTGAAAAAGCTACTCCCACAGCCCTGAGAAAGAAGTCTGCGTGCTGGAAGTATGAAGCAAACAGCTTTATCCGCTTTGCCCGGTCGCCCCACTTTCTTATATCACGGAGGAAGTCTACATGGGGCACCTTGGCGAAGAAATGCTCCATGAAGTTTGCCACATGATTCGGCACAGCCCAGGGAGCTGAGGCAATTACAGTAGTTCCATCTGGGGTAACTATAGGTCTTCCGCCAAAAGCGGGGCCTACCCCCTGTGGGACACGCCAGCCCTTGGCAGGCATTTCACTGGCCGGGACCGCAAGGCCATTACGCCGCAGTCGGTTAAGCATTACCACGGATTCACGATACTCAATCCCTGCCATCCGGCGTAATGCCAGGAGTTCAAACGGGTTCCATGTTGCAAGATCATATCCGGCATCCAGCATGGTATCAAGGCTTGCATCCCACCGTAACTTGGCAAAGTGTGGCTGTGCGCCCAGCCTCCCCTTGCCCATCCCTATTCCCAGAACTTGCCCCGGCTGCTTCCATATATGCGGGAAGTAATGTGGGTGAAGTGCAATGCGGTTCATAAAAAGCTGGGCGTCTATGCCAAGATTAGCCATATCTGCCTCTAACGCAAAGCGCGAGAATTGCAGCATATCCTTGGTCTCCAGTTCGGTGGCGGCGACCAGTGCGTCATAGACAGGCCTCAGCTTTGGATCAAGGGTCTCAGGAGCCCGTGCCTCAACAGCGTTGATTAGAGGCCGGACGTTCGCATCATCAAGGGTCGTTAATCCAACTTCTTTTAATATTCTGTTTCCCTCAGTAATGAAGCCCTGCACTTCTAACATATGTTCGTTCCTGGCACCCTCAAATTGCGCCATAGAGGCATGAGAAAGATCATCATGACTCGCTTGATTAAGAACATTTTCCAGAGCTCCATCCGAATTCGTTCCGCCAGGTGTTAATGTACTAGGAGGAGGAGCCTTTTTGCCGCTATCTACGGCTGCCATGTTCTTTGTTAGATTCTCAGCTTGTTTTTCCAGGTAGTCGGATCTCTGAACGTCAAACCTGATAACCTGTTCTTCTATTTTGGAGGGGCGTTCTGGCGGTATCCCTTCCTCACCCCTGGCCCGTGCAAGTTGTCGTCTTCGCAGTTCCGCTTTATACAGGTCTGCATGAATCGACTTAGTCCTTGACCGTTGCTTCAGTGCCTTATCCGAGATTAGATTCAGCGGTATCGTCAGTTTACCGGGCATTGAGTACGGCGTCATACCAGGTGGTAATCCGCCTGCTTCTGCGGAAAACGGTATTTGAAGCTCTCCCGGAGCTTGCCGGGTTGGGTTATCCTTGGCGATTCGACTTACGTGATTAACTACATTGTCCCCGGCTTGCTTTAGTTCCTCGTCGGATAAGGTGGGCAGCCTCTCACGGAGCCATGCCATGTACTGTTCTTTCTGCGCTGCGCTGATTTGCCTACCCTCTACCCCGATCTGAGTCCCCCTACGGGAGATAATATAGAGAGCCTTATCAACATGGGAGGCAAATATTGGTGAATATTCCTTTCCAATCCTCTTAAAACCCGGCTTGAACGCATCGAGTTCTGGCGGTAATCCCAGTGACAACGGCCCGGTAGGCACAGGAGCCGGGACGGGAGTGGGAGCTGCGGTAGTGGGCCTACCTAGCTGCTGGTATAATAAAGTATCTGCCTCTTCTACAACTCGCATAGCGTCCTTGGTAACCTGAGCACCTATTTCGGGTTGGCCCATCGTGTCCCAATCCGCAGCAAGGCGGTTTAGATCTAACCGTCCACCTGTCTCACTAGGAATAACATCGTCTAGGATATCAAACTCGTCAGCTATAGACTTGCCCCCATGTCGTCTTGCAATAGCGTCATACAATAAGACGCGGGAACGCCTACCAGACTCGGTCATAACTGCCTGTACGGCGTTAATCTCTCCATATACTTCAGTCTTAACGAAGTTATCTGTGTCACGGGGTACTTTCACACCCCGTTTTATCATCTCATTCTGTAGATCAACTAGCCTATCGGTTTCCGCCCCCATAGCGACTTCAAGTTGTACATCGTCGAGATCATCAATACCTGCTCTCCAATCATCGGGAATTTCCCTCTTTGGGATTCCCATAACAGTGTCTGGCTGAGGCCCTTGTGTACGATAATTTTCTACGCCTTCGTTAACTGCCTGCCTAACTTGTAAGATTGAATCACGTACCCTAGTAGGCAAAATATGCCCAGCATCCGTGACGGGAGCGACATCAGGCATCGCACTGACAGGAGGCTGAATGTCCCCTGCGTCAAATAGACCAAGCTGCCGTGTTTGTTGAGCAAGCTCTTCTGTCGCAGGACCACCCATAGTCTGTTCTAGTGCCTCAAGCTGACCGCGTGGCCTCTCCAGAACTTTCCTGTAAGCCGCCCTGACAGGCCATGTCCCTGCCCTACCAGCCAGTGAAAGACCCGCTCCTCCAGCCTGTAAAGTAGCCCCTACCGCCCTCGCCATAGCCTGTTCGGTTACTGCCGCTGGCGTTACAGCAAGCTCGGCACCTCGGAGTCCACGTACAAGGGCCTGTCTCCCAAGTCGTCCTGTTCGGGTACTGAGAGAAGGACCGAGGTGAGCCGCGAGGGGGAGTCCACGTAACTCGCTTCCTCCCAAACCAAGTGCAACTCTGGCTCCTTTAGACGCCAGCCAGCTCTTCGCTGGTATGGACGCAGGGCTCCACATAAAGGGGTCAGCTATGATACTGCTTATAAGCTGCTCACTCTCTGGACGCTGCTCCTGTACGGCCTGTAGGGCCTTCACAGTCTCAATAGGAGACGTAAATGCTCCACGGCTGAACAACGCCTTGGATGCTTTTTCCTGGAGTGCACCGTGGTCCTCACGACTTCCAAATATTTGCTTAAATGCTGCCTGTATCCCCTGCGCCATATGTAACGCTTCCAATGCCTCCGGCGTCGTTGCGCCATATACTCCTACTATTTTTTTAGGATCATAGCCATCAAGGGCCTGAGTATGCGGAATCCTGGTGCTCGCTAACCGATCCCGATGTGCTTCTAATCCGCCAACAGGCGCGTCAGCTACTGGCGGAAGGTGTCTACCTATCGCGAGACCAGAGGCAGATGTTGCCGCCTTACCTGTTCCGAATGCACGGGACACGGGTTGTAACACGGTTTCGGCGGCTTGCTTTCTAGCTAGCCCCTGTTCAAGTTGGCTCCTTCCAAGGCCATAAACACTACTCATGGCCTGCCGCATGATATTCTCCCATAGATTCTTCGGCGGCGGAGGAGGGGGCGCATACATCCTTACAGTTGGCTGAGGACTTGGTAAGGGGATAGCGGCACCCAGTGATACTGGTGGGATCGTGCGCTCGACCTCGCCGGGGACAACCCGTCCCCATTCGTCACGAGGCCACATGGGCGGTAACGGCCTGCCGTCTATGGTCGTATCAGGAGGTAGTCCCAGTGATGTCCTGACCTGTCTCCTGGCCCCCTCGGGGTCAATAGGCCTTGGAGTTGCGGTGCCAAACTCAGGAGGTCCTGGCGGTTTTGGCCGGAAACCACCCTGTCTTGCAATTTCATCGAGGATCTGGTCCCTGCGCCTGCGGGCGTCAGCCCCATCCTCTAATACATCCTCGGGCCTACTTAGACCGAGCTGCTCCATAAGCGCCTTATATGAACCACCATATCCTCGGCGTATGAAAGAGCCAACTCCTAAGCCGGGAGTTACCATAACTAGAAGAAGAATCTAGTCTGTGGTGCAAATCTACTGGTAGCAGCTCCTCTCATCGAGGGCGGCAAAGCACTGAACCGCTGTGAAAACGGGAACGCCTGTAGGAAGTCAGTAAACTGTGCATTGGGTGTCTGGCCCTGCCTTATCTGCTGCCCGAGCGTCCCTAAGAACTCGTTTCTTATGTTTGAGAACTGGTTCTCGAACCAGTTCCGCTGGGTTGGAGACTGCCCGAACCTGTCCTGAAATGAAAAGTAGCCTGCCCTGGTTCCAGGGTCTTCCTCAAGGAACTCCATAAACGGGAATTGGGCATTAAACGGCTGCATTGTCATTTAAATGAACCCTGCTGCTGGTACATCGTAGCCAGCCTGTTGCCATTGCTGGAAAAGATCACCGAGAGGATTTGCGCCTTCCCATGCTGCTATATTTCTTTCAACGGCCTGCCTTTGCATAGGTCGGAGGAAGGGGTTCATTTCAGCAGCGGCAAGTTCCGGGATAAATACAGGAGCATATTTCCCTAGCATTGCTGCCAGGGCTTGTGATTGGGCGTCTGTAGTCCCGGAGGGTACGGCAGGCCCTGTTATCCCTGCACGTTGACCATAACCAGCCTGTCGTCCCAGTTCCGTAATATCTGCGCGGAACTGCGTGGGATTGATTCTGAGGCTGGGGTTAGTCATAAGATATTGTCTGAAATCGGTTGACGCCGTCGGCCATGTTATTCCGCCTTCAGCCGTTGTCTGAGGCTGTGCCCCCATTGCTTCTACCATGAATTGAGATTCTATCGGTACTCGGCGTGCCGCTATTGCCTGCCGAAAATATGGGTGAACCGCGCCCTCTCCCCTGGTAGGTAAACTAGCCATATAGTCTGAGAAAATCTGTCCTCGCTGCTCTTGAGTCTGTCTCTCGCGTTCGAGGGCTATGGCCTGAGCTTCCTGTGTTCCGGTACCCTGGAGAAGGTCACCAGTGGTGGGAGAAAGATTGCCAGTAGCAGTGGTTACTTGATCTAGCTGAGTTTGATTCAAGCTCGGCCCAAAAGCTGACGTAGGAGTGCCATACTCTCCACTCCTGTTCATATAATGTGCTATCAGGGCTCTCGCGCTTGTACCCCAGTTTGCACGACTTAGCTCTGGATTTATAGATTCAAAGTAGTCAACGATGTCCTCAGTTGCCTGGTCATATGTTATCTCTTGCCTGAGAAGACGTAACAGGGCTTCAAATATCTTTGTTTCCATTGTTTATACCCTCCCCTACGGGCCGAATAGCCCTATATTAGCAAGTCTTTCCTGTGATGACAATGCGCCCGGTCTCGGAGTACCCGGTGGTACCTGCGGCCCTGGGTTAGAAATGCCAGCTCCGCCTCCCGGCGGTATCGCGCTCCTCATCCCCGGTGGACGCGGAGACCCGGGCGGAGGCCCTGGAGGTGGCCCCTGCCCGTTTTGCCCCGGCATAGGCGGAGCCCCCGATGGCCCCATAGGTCCAGGTTGCCCCATAGGGTCCTGTTGCATCATGCCCATCTGCTGCATCTGCTTGATCTTCTGGAAGTACAGCAGCATGAGCTGGTCCTGTATAAGTGCCGCTATGTCGTGCTGGCCCCTTCGCATCGCCGCCTTGTAGAGTGTCCACAGCCCCGTTTCGGGCAATGCCCGCTCTGCGGTCTGCGCCTCTATGGCATCTTCTATTACATCGGCGTTCTTTATCCCCAGCCAGTCGTTACGAATCCAGTAGTCCGGGAACAGCGGCGTAGGCCCTTCTCGCATGATCTGGGCCGCTGCCATCTTGGAGGCATCGTCCTCCGGCAACTGGGCTATAAGCTCTATAGTGGGTTCGCATCCTTCGGTCAGTACGATGGGCGGTATATCCTCAAGCATTTTCAGGGGCCTGAAGGCACCCGACCCGTACTGACGTGAAAGCATGGTAGCTATCTGCATATAGGTGTTTTCCATCATCTTGATGCGGGGCGCTAGTACAGTCTCGATGCCCTGCCTGAGCGAGTTGATGGCGAATCCAGAGAGTGCGAACTGCAACTCCCCGAACACTGTATTGGGTAAGCTGCCCCTCTGCATCTCGGCTGAGAATATGCCAAGAAGCGGCCCTGTTTCCTGTGCCGCCTGTATGGGATCGAGTACCTGCACGTCCTCAAGTCCCTGCCTGAGACCGATCCACGAGCCTTTCTTATGCGGGTCTTCCGGCAGCATCTTGGCACCGTCGTGGGAATATATCTTCAGCCCCGGCATCTGGCTACGTGCGGCAAGTTCAAGGAGTATCGAGGTCACCTTGTTCTTCTTGGCTATAATCCCCCGGTCATCTTCCAGTACGCTTTCGCCGTAGTCCTTCTCCGTATCGTTCACATCGTCGGACATTATGGGCGGTATCCCGCCGAAAGCACTCATATACACGGGGACTCCGCCGGGATCGCCGTGCGGGGTGGGCTTCTTCAGTACGCGGTCTTCGATGACCACGAGGTTTATTTCGCCGTCGTAGTAGTCATATACAGCCTGGTCGTCGAGGGACTCGTCCTCGGTGAGTCTCAGCTTTACGCCGTACTCAAGCTCGATCTGGCGGTTTTGCTTCATTACCTTGTTCACGGCCCAGTCAAGTCCGTCGGCACCCATGCCCCAGTAGGTATTGAGAGGGTCCCACGGCGTGATATCCACGAAGGTCTCGCCGTCCTTTGTCTTACGCAGGAGAGCCCTTCCCGAGTCCCAGCCCCTCATCATCGTGTAAAAGGACATCTGGTTACGGAGTGAGGGCAGGAGCAGTCTCGCTAGCCTGTGGTCGCCGAGTTCAAGCACCTTTCGGAGCCATTTCTCCTTCATCTCGTCCAGCTCGCGTTCGTGTCGCTGGTCCTGGTGCTTGGAGATCTTGAGCATAAGCTCCGCGAGGTTGGCCCATGAGAGGACTTTCTTAACAAATGTCTTGGGATCGTTGCTCGTATACCACTCGAAGTCCTCCGGGGCGTCGTCATCGGTGCGCTCCAGTCGGTACAGTCGGTAGTCTTCGTTGAAGCGGTCCCTCCGGGCCGATGTTACCCTGTGATGAGCGTCAACGAGGTTAATTACATCCTCGGGTTTCCTTATCGCCATCTTCCCATCCTGAAAACCTTGTTATTTCCGCTGTGAACGTAGCCGAAACGGTCGATCAGGCCGTATGTGAGGGCCTTTATGCCGTGGTTGTACCTGTCTTCAGGTGATTCACCCGCCACACCGCCCTCACGGTTCATTTTCCACCGATATGCCCTGTCCTGGCCGTCAAACGGGCTGGGAACGGCCCCGAACTCGCTCAGTATACCAGTACACCTGGGGTTTATGGCAAGCCACGGTAGCTGCGTGGACGGATTTACCTTCAAAAAGGTCTTCAGACGCTCCACGCCCTCCATTATCCGTACTTTCTTTGATGAAAAGGTAATCCCGGTCTGTTTCAGCCACTGTTCGGCGGCTGCTGGCATGGCCTGGTGCTGCGTCCCGCCTATGTCTATGACCCCGAACTTCTCGGAAGACTGCCACCAGTTGCGGTTGAGGGCCATCGTCGCTATATCCTCGGTTACGAGGCCCTTTTCGTAGATTTCGTCAAATACCCTGACCTGCCCGTCCACTACCTGCACACATTCAACGGCGTAAGCGCCCGCATAACCCGGGTCTACCCACAGGTGTACCGGGTAATCAGGCTCCCACTGTACCTTCCTGACGTGGATATCGGGCCTGAACTCGGGGAACACCCTCCCCTGCGGCGGTACCGGGATACCCTTGATCCTCTCAAGCCAGAACTCGTCACTCGACTCACGCTTGAGCCTCTGTAGCTCCGGGTCGTTTTCGCCGTCCGGGAACAGATAAGTGTTGGAATCCGTCGGAAGACTAAAGCTCTGGGAATCGTCGAGGCCGGAGAGCCATGCCTTGTACTGCATGGGATACCACCCGAGGCTGCCTGCCTCGAAAGTACCACCCATGAGGAGCCAGCCCCGCTTTTCTATGAGCCGCTCCAGGCACCTGTAGAAGGTTTCGAGGTCTATCTGCGACGCTTCGCAGACAATTATACCTTTAGGGGCCTTCATAGCCAGTGTCCTGGGGTCGTTAGCTGATTTCGTCTCTATAACGCAGCCGTTTGCGAGTTCCATGCGCCCGGGGTTGACCTGTTTAGATACGAACTTTAAGGCCCCCCACTTGGCAAAATAACCTGCGAGGTAGTCAAACTCGGCCCTGGTTCGGTCATAATCAGCGGCTACGAGCCAGAAAAGCTCGTCTTCCTCTTCCATGATGTTGAGGTAAGCCTTGCTGGAGAGGACTACGCTCTTCCCTGCCCTGGCACCGCCAGCCAGGAGGATATTACGCTTGGTCGAGCGGATAACGGGCAGCTGCGCGGGTGTGGGTACGACGCCTACCGCTGCCAGGAGGTTGTCCTGTGCGGCCTCGATGGTATCTGGAAGGACGGAGACTATCGTCTGCGCCTTTTCTTCGCGTGTTCCCTGAGCTTTTGCTCACCCAGGCCTGTGCGGGTCTTCTTCCCGGCCCGCTTACGGGCAAGGTCGGCCCCAAAAAACCGACGCTGTCTCTCCGTTTTCGCTGGCATTATTCCAACTTAGCAATAAAATGGCTGAAAAGTCAATTACGCCCTGTGGCCGC
>Ga0114901_1001854_pt1 | contig 11731 bp, 17 predicted proteins | sample MalvireepMed_s16_FD_89686 | JGI IMG/M metagenome (GOLD analysis project Ga0114901, IMG submission 89686) | Marine viral communities from the Global Malaspina Expedition - Malaspina viral metaG DeepMed_s16 | ecosystem: Environmental > Aquatic > Marine > Oceanic | place: Mediterranean Sea... | reverse complement strand
CCCAAGTCTAACCGCTGCACCGGCCGACTTCATACTCGGCAAGCCGAACGTGCTGGTCGATTCGACAAGCGGCCTGGGTGGCACTATCACATCCACCGAAAAGATTGCCATTTTCGGCGATTTTAAACAGTATTACATCTTTGACCGTGTAGGGTTCACGATCCGCAGAAATGACGACCTCTACATGGGCAATGACCAGATCGGGTTCTTCGCAACCCGCCGGGGTGATGGACAAGTCGGCCTGGCCGATGCGTTCAAGATCCCACGAGCCGCTTAATAATATGATTGGGCGAGGGGTTTAATTGGTATCAATAGCCGAAAAATTAAGTGATGAACGCTTTGAAGGGATGATTCTTCTGGATGGCCTGGATGCCGCTTGTGTAGGGGTGACAGATAGCCAGGACGGGGACGTGCTTTCGGCGGTTTACGATATCGACAAAATCATCGCACTGTTAAGCCGTGACATGGGTTTTGATGATGCGTGGGAATGGTTCAATTACAATATAGCGGGGCTATATACAGGGGATCAATCGCCCGTATTTATCAGGACCCTGGACGAAATAACACTATAAGGGGGCGGGGCTACGGTCCCGCGCCCAACTTTGGAGGAATGATGGCCAAGAAACTTTGCATCCAGAACTTTACCAATGGGGCGACCGGGTTGGCCTATGAAGCCGGCGTGGAATACGACGTCCCGGCGGCGACTCTTAAAGCTAATCCCAATTACTTCCAGGATGGGGACGGGGACACCGATTCCACCGAGGAAACCACCGAGGAAACCACCGAGGAAGCCACCGAGGAAAAGTCCGAAGATACTGACGAAAACAAAGAAGCCGAAACTGCCGAGGATAAATAGTTAGATGGTAACGCGCCACACATACGCGACAGCGGACGATCTGCGGGATTACCTGGCGGGGACTACATATTCCAGCGGGTGGACGGCTGACGCCGCCACGCTTCGCCGGGTATTGGAAGGCGCCAGCGACCGGATTAATTTATATTGTGGCGCTGGAACCTTTGGGCCGATAACCGACACCCATGAATTTGATATCGGGTCGGGCACTTTGCGCGACTCAGTCCAGCCGATACTATCAACCGGGCGCAATGATATTGTGAACACGGGAACGATGGCATCCATTATCAGGCTGCCCGGATGGTTGATATCAGCCACAACCGTGACGGCCTACAGTGGAACCGACAGGGCCAGCAACACGGTCCTGACTGCGGGATATAACGCCGATTATTTTTTGATGCCCTATAACAGTTCACCAAAAACCATTTGGAAGTTAAACGAAGATACCGCCGACACCCTGGACGCTGGCCAGCAAACGTTGACCATCCTGGGGGAGTGGGGATACACCAACAACACCATCCTGGTGACTACTGCGGACGCCGTGGGATCTACTACCAGCACATCGGTCAGCGTTACCAGTGGAACCAATTTTGGCCCGGCGCAGACAATCCTTATAGATAGCGAGCAGATGTATATAACCAGTATTAGTGGCAATACATTGACTGTGGAACGTGGGGTTAACGGTACAACGGCGGCAACCCATTCGGGTGGGGCCAGTGCATACCGCTACGATTACCCGCCGTTAGTTATCCAGGCGTGTCTTGATATTGGAAAGATCATGTTCCGCAACCGTGACATGGGATCGGGCGGGACCATTGGCGGCGGGGATGCGTCAATGACAACCAGCGAATCGGAGGTCCGGTCGGTGTTGATGACCCTTGACGATTACCGCGCAACGGCGACATCCGGCGGGGTGATTTTCTAATGGCCAGGGATTCATTTAACGTAATTATAAAAACTACCGGGCCAATGTTTGACCCGGAATTACTCAGCCATTTGCAGCCGATTATAAATAATGGCTTGTTAGATATTGCCATTTTGGAAGGATCCAACAAGGTCAAGGAACAACTATGGGGACCCCGAACGAAAAGCGCCTATTTAGCATCCACGCCTTCGGAGCGACACGGCGCATATACCCGGAACCTTCGGAATCATGTGTTTGCCAGATTTGTATCAAATAATAAGACGCGGGTCGATACCGGCGGGCCAACTGGTGGGAAGGATATCGAATACGCTTCCAAGGTTGAAGCATTATATGGGATGTTTGCAAACACCAAGCGAGACCTTAACCGCAATTCGGTCCAGCTGGGGGACAAATACATCGGGCAGCCAATCATTGACCTATTGAATACAGGAATGAAACCGTGAGCAGAAGCGGAGCATTAGACAGAATTGACGCGCTACTGTCCGAGATTACTGACCCGCCCTTCGTGGGGGTCATCAGGGCCGAACCATTAGCGCTGGCCGGGACCCCGGTGGTTTGTTTTTGGGTCAATGGTCGTATAGATAACCACCAGACCCTGGGGGACATAGGCAGCACGACGACCATCATGGTCCGGGCCTATTGGCGGCTGCAATCATCCCGGGCAGTCCAGGAAGCCATTGAGTTGGATATTTGGGATGCAGCGGTCAACATAGATTCCAAGCTGAGAAGCGACGCCAACCTGGACGGCAATGTTACCGATTCCAGCGTGGGCGCGAGTTCGGTGCAAATAGAACAAGTCGGGGACGCTTTTTACAGAAGTTTAACGGTTCCATTTGAGATGCACATATACGGCGAAATAACGATTACACCATAAGGGGTGAAAGATGGCAAAACGCAGCGGGTTAGGACAAGAATTTTATATATCAAGTTACGACCTATCAGGGGACGTGGCCAGCATTGGAACGATGGCAACGCCACGGGAAGCCCTTGACGTCACGGCCATCAACGCGTCAGCCCATGAACGCATCCTGGGCCTGGCTGATGGCAATATATCCTTTACGACATACTTCAACGACGCAACCAGACAGGAACACGCGGCATTGTCTGGATTGCCTACCGCTGACGTCCAGGTATCCTGGCTAATGAGTGGAACCCGTGGGGATCCCGCCGTCAGCATGGTAGCAAAACAGATTGACTATAACGGCACCCGGGGGACCGATGGAAGCCTGACCTTTGACGTCAACTGCAATTCAACGGGAACGGCCCCGGATTGGGGCGTTCTATTGACGGCCGGGTCGGATACCCATTCCAGCGCGGGCGCAACTGCCAGCGTAGACAACGGCGCCGCCACTTCTAACGGTTTGGTGGCTTATCTGCACGTTGTAAGTATTGCCAGCGGATCGGTAACGGTAGCGGTCCAGGAATCATCCGACAATGGTTCCAGCGATGCTTTTGTCAATGTGGTCGGTTTTTCCACAACCAGCGCTGCCACTACTGAACGCGTGACGTCCAGCGGGGCCGCCGAACGTTATTTGAGAGTTAATACGACGGGGACATTTAGCAACGCGGTGATCGTGTTGACAATCAGGCGCGGCACTGCCCAGGATGATGTCAGCCTATGAACAATAACTTCACCCATTGGAAAGTTGTTCGACCAATCGCGACACATTTTCAGTTGGTGTCCTGTATCGAATATAACTGTGCAAAATATTGGAACGGCTGGAAAACAACGGTTCCAATTAATAGCGACGCTGCGGAGTATATGCGGCGCCTGGGGAAGGAATACCGGGAAGAACGAAACAAACCGGGGTTTATAGATTTTATATTCGCACCTGGTCAAGAATGTTTTGACGGTATGACTGACAGCCACCGAAACCCGGTGGAACGGGACCCGGTTTTTCTTTGCGATAGCCGGTCACTGAGCGGACCGGAATGGCTGGAAGGTATGAACGAAACACTATACAAAATCAGGAGGGTTAGAAATGGCTAAGGAATCAGGGTTAGGAATGACCGTCGCGATCGACGATTCGGGTGGAAGCGCCCGGACTATTTCAAATGATATTGTGTCGGTGGACATGGCAACGCCCAGGGAAGAATCAGATATCACCGGATTGGACAAGTCAGCCCGGGAACGGCTGCTGCTGCTTGCTGATTTAAGTTTTGCATATAGTGGAATTTTCAACGATTCCAGCAATATGTCCCACGATGTATTCAAGACCGTCCCATCCACCAGCGTGGCCAGGACCGCAACGAATACGTTATCCGGGCAAGTATTAGCGGCCGAAGTGTTTTTCACTGATTACCCGTTAAGCCGCGGAACTGATGGGTCATTGACCTGGTCAGTAACCGGCCTTCTCGCCGGTGGCGCCGTCCCAACGTGGGCATAAATGACCACCGTGAATGGAAATAAATCAGCTATAAAAAAGGAAACCGGCGGCGGCTTTCGCATACCCGAAGAACTGGTCCGGTTCACGTTGACCGGATCATATGAAGGGGCGTGGGTTCGGTGCCGGTTGAATGTATCAATGCGCTATTATGGCGAATTGAGACGGGCCGCGGAAGCTGAGGACCAGGAAGCGATGGCCACATTGTTCGGGGATCAAGCCCTGGCAGAATGGAACCTGGAAGATCCCAACGGCGACCCATTACCGGCCAACGGTGAAGGTATGATGTTGATTCCATTACAGATGGCCATGCAGATCGTGGCCGAATGGGTGGAAGAAGTTTCCGGGGTGACTGAAAATTTAGCAGCGCCATCAGGCGATATCGAAGCGTTGGCGGCGCTATCGACCGAGATGGCCGAGTAGTTCGCAAACCCTGGGCGCTGGAAGAAGCGGAACTGATTGACGGGATATGCCAGCGGTATGGATGTTTACCGTCGCAGCTGCTGGATGAACCGGCAACGGTGCTTCGGACCTTGGCAATAGTACAGGAAGGAAACCCGGCAGAAGAAGGGTCGAATGGCTAATGATGTAACGATTGGAATAGGTGCGGACAGTTCTGGAGCCGTAAAGGGAATCCAGGAAGTTCAAACTGGCTTCGGGAAAATGGCTTCCAGCTTTGAAAAGCACCGGAAGAAAATTGCCATTGGCATGACGGCAATCGGTGGCGGGTTGACGGCGTTGGCTGCCACGCAGATCAAAAGCGCCCAGGCTGAAGCCATCGGCATTGCCAAACTTGACCAGGCGTTGAAGAACGTGGGGGGATCCTATGCGGCCACCAGCGTGGCAATTGAAAAACAGATTGCAGCCACGCAACGGTCCACCAATTTCGGCGATGAAGTCCAGCGGGAAGTCCTAGTTCAATTAGTCACGGTGTTGGGGGATGAAAAAAAGGCGCTGGCAGCATTGCCGGCGGTCCTGGACGCTTCCGCAAAATCGGGCAAGTCGACCACTACGGTGGCCGAATCTATGGGCCGGGCCTTGGCTGGTTTAACCAATAACGCGACATCTGCGGGCGTCAGCTTTGAAAAAACCGAACAATTCGGGGACAGATTAGCCAAGGTAATGAGCGCGGTCGGTGGCCAGGCTCAAGCCGCCGCGGACCCGATCATCCAATTAGGCAACGAAACCGGGGACCTGGGGCAAGAATTTGGCCGGGCATTATTGCCAGCGTTGGAAGCGATATTGCCACCAATCACCAACTTAATCCGCAACGTAACAAAATGGGCGCAAGAAAATCCCGGCCTGACTAAAACTATCGCGGTATTCGCGGCGGGTTTGGGCGGCGTTTTGCTGGTTATTGGGCCGCTGCTGTTGATTCTTCCGACGTTGGTGACATCAGTTGGAATTTTAGCGGGTGTCTTTGGGGCGTTATCCATTGCGATGGGTCCGATCACCTTGATAGTTTTGGGCATTGCGGCAGCCATCGCCGCGATAATTCTTGTTTTTAAGCATTGGGACACAATTGTGGCAGCCTTCCGGATTACCCTGGGATATCTCAAAACAAAGTTACTGGAAGGAAAACTGGTTTTGCTTGAATGGGCGCGGGCAATAGCTGCCCTGATCCCCACCATGCGCGGCGCCGTGGAAGGGATTGACCAACAGATTGAAGCGACCGAACGCGCCAGGGACGCCCAGGTGGAAGCCACCGACGCATTGGTGCAAAAAGTAGCTGATGAAAAAGCGGCCGCGGAGGAATCAAAAACCACGTCAACAGAAACCGCGGAAGTTGTTGTCGGGAATAATCAACAGATCGGGAAAAGCTATTCAATGGTGGGGGAAGCTGCCGAAACCAGCGCAAAAACGCAACTATCGTGGGGCGAGTTCGTGAATACCCATAATCAGCGGCTGCGTACCATTGCCATCAATCAAATGCTGGACCAGCGCAAAAAAGAAAAGGACATTGATGCGCAGCGATTAAAGGACCGCGCTGACTATGAGCGCAAATGGTCCAATATACACCAGGACGCTTCGGTTCAAAGGATCATGGATAACCAGGCCGAAGCAATGGCCTTTTTGGAAGCCATGCAAGATACGCGGGCGTCAGTGGAAGAAAGCTGGGGCGGTATCCGCGCGAGTATGGACAAGACAACGATTGCCTGGAAGGAATCGGGCGCTGATATGGGGGACGTTGTAACGGCATGGGCGAAATTAACCGGCGATAGTACGGATTTAATAACCCAGCGGTTAATTAATGCCGGCATAACCGCCGATGATATAAAGGGTGTATTTGCTAAGTTTACAGCGGCAACCGGTAAAAACTTCCTGGACATGGCATCAGACGCCCAGCAAGCGCTGAACACGGTGGGGACATCCATGAAATCATTGGGGACCGTATCGGCTATGGAAAGCGCTGATTATACAAAAGACCCACGATTCGCTGGACGGCAAAACGAATTTGCCACCAGTATGGCCCAGAATATTCAGCGATTGCCTAACATGAGTACGAACGAAATTTTGCGCATCCAATCCACCGCTGACCGCCGCATTGTAGAACAGATGGACGCATTGAAAAAACTGAACCCGGCCCAATATCCTGGGGAATATGGTTTTATAAAGAACGTGCAGCTACCGGATTTAATAGCGGCGGCGACCATGTTTTCCGGAGCCGTGACGGGAATGGCAAATGGCGGCATCGTCAGGCGTCCAACCCTGGCCATGATCGGGGAATCGGGACCGGAAGCCGTGATTCCCTTGAACCGCTCCGGGGCTGGTGGAATTAACGTCCATATAACGGTTAACGGCGACATAATAACCGAAGACTTCGAGCAACGAGTAACGGCAGCCGTCAGGGATTCTGTCCTCGGTGGAGGCTTCTCGGGCATTTTGGCCAGGTCCTAATTATGGTAGTTGCAAGTTATAAAGTAGAAATAGACTGGAACAATGACGGGGATTTCACCGACACAGGGGATTCCCTGGACATGGGGCGCGTTAGATCTATTCAGACCAACAGCGGCCGGGATAGGGCTTCCCAGCTGACGGGCAACGCCAAGGCTGGAACCCTTCGGGCAGTTATAGATAACCGCTCCGGGGACTATTCCTATTTTAATTCCAGTTCGCCGCTATATGGAAACCTATTACCAGGGCGCCCGGTTCGACTATTAGCCAGCAGCGCCAGCCTGACCGATCAACCGGTATGGCGTGGCTTCCTGACCAAGATTACGCCAACAATTAAGGCGGGCGGCGATTCAACCGTAACAATTGAAGCCACCGGGCCACTCGGATATATCAACCTTGACCAGATCAATGTTCCGATGGTGACAAGCCAACGAACCGACCAGGTAGTGGATGACATCCTGGACGCCGCTGGATGGCCAGCTGGCGGCAGCTACCGGACCCTTGACACTGGCAAGACTACGATCGACCGGTACTGGATTGATTCGACCTATGCAGTCCCGGCATTACAGGAAGTCCAGGCCACCGAAGCCGGGTTTATCCACGAAAGCAAGGATGGGAAAATCGACTTTGAAGGGCGCCATTTTAGATTAAGCGGGGCGAGGCTGACCAGTCAGGCCACGTTTTCCGATGCAGATGGGGCCGCCCGGGTCTATCAGGCCATCAGCCAGGACGACCCGGTCCCGCATATTTTTAATATTTTTGAGACCGAGATAATCACAACTACCACGGCCAGCATCGCGACGTTGTGGACACTGAGCGAATCCGGTGCAAATTCCCCGAGTATTGAACCGGGGTTAGCCGCCACATACATCGCCCGTTATCCAACCCAAGCGTCAGCGTCCAACGCGGTGGGGGTGACTGCCTGGACAACCGTGGCAGCAACGACAGACATGACCGCCAACACCGCAGCTGATGGCAGTGGGACCAACCTGACGTCATCTATCGGCATATCGGTCAGCAAGTCCAGCGAAACCATGTCAATCACCTTGACCAATAACGCCACGTCAACGGCATATATTACGCTATTGAAAGCCAGGGGGACGGGGACATTGGCCAACGATCCGGTAACAATCCAGGAAAGCGACGCCACCAGCAAAACCGCATTTGGTGAACGCACATGGCCCAGCAAGACCAAGTTTATCCCAACCACCGCGGAAGCCGCGAATTGGGGGAAGTTCAATATCGCAATTTATAAGGATCCCACGCCGATGTTAAAGCTGACATTTGTGGCCAACCGGGACCAGAACTCCCTTAATGAAATGATTAATCGAAACATATCCGACCGGGTGACAATAGTGGCCGCAAATAATGCCAACCTGGCGATCAACTCCGATTTTTTTATCGAAGGAATATCCCACACAATCAGCAATAACCGGCTGCACCTGGTGACGCTTTTATTAAGCTGGGCCGAGCAATTCAGCGATTGGTGGGTCCTGGGGACCTCAGCATTAGGAACATCGACAAGACTGGCATATTAAAGGGGGGAATTAATCATGGGATGGACAGCGCCAATAACGTGGAATACAGGGCGAATTGTATCGAATACAGACTTGAACGAGCAAATCAAGGGTAATATGGAATTGACCGCGCCGGCGATATTCAGCGCCCAGGGTGATATCCTGTATGCTACGGGCGCCAACGCCCCGGCACGACTGGCGAAGGATACCAACGCCACCAGGTCGTTAACCAACACGGGAAGCAGTAATATCCCGGCATGGGCGCAAGTTGCGCTGGCCACGGGGGTGTCTGGAACCCTACCGGTGGCAAACGGTGGAACCGGGGCAACCAGTTTGAACGACCATTTTGTTCTGCTGGGTTCGGGAACTGCCGCAGTAACACCGATCACGCCCGGCAGTGCGGGGCTTGTATTGACCAGCAACGGGACGGGATCCGATCCCACGTTCCAAGCTGCTGGGGGAAGTTCTAACTCGGCCGACACGATGGTCGAAATAATGATGTATTCATGAGGGGGATTTATGGCAAGAGGCGATGCAGTGGTTGAGATCTATAATGTAAGTGCTGGTGCTACCCAAGATGTAACAGTTGCTAGCGGTGAAGAATGGGTTATTACTTCCTTTGCCGATGCAAACCAAGGGGCTACCAGTCGTATACAATATACTGATGGAACTCTTACAACCCATGTAGCTGGAGGAGATGATAGTCAAGCTACAGGGGGCGCCGTTAGGTTAGTAGTTAATAACGGTCATTACTTTTCACTGCGTAATGCCGCTGGGGGTAGCGCATATCCATTAGCGTACGGCGGCTATAAAACTAAGGATGAATAACGGGGGAATAATATGGCCAGATCAAGTTCTGATATCGATACAATTATAGCGGGATTAAAAACCGCACGGGATACCAGGGAGGCAGCCATTGAAGCGGCCGCCGCCGCATTGGATGGCAGTAATGATAAAAAAGCGGCACGGCTCCGTAGCGTCAAGCACGTCAATGAAATTGCAAACGATGTAAGAGTTTGCGTCGCGTGCAGAGCATTGAATAATGACGACGGGACAATCAGCGCAATGGGACACTCAAGGTATTATATTGATGATAAGGTCCATTCGCCAAGTGATACAGAGCCGGGCTTGAAAACCCTACTGATTGACGAAGCGTTCAGTGTTCCCGTAGCCACCACGGTTGAAAACCTGTAGGGAAGGAAGCATATGGGAAAGCATCTGCAACTAATCGGAACCATCGTCCCTCTGATTCTTGTTGCGCTTGGATTGGTCAGCTGGGTTTTCACATTGCGTAGTGATATTTCGACTTCCCAGGTGCAGATCGTGGAAATGCGAAGGGCCATAACGCTTGCAGACCAGCAAAGCACACAAACCGAAATTGAGATAAACAAACTCAATAAATTAATTGAAGATTTCGACGAAATTGAAGCGATAACCGAAGAAGTCGATGTTCTGATATTCCGCATCAACGAATTAACCGAAGAAGTAAATAATAATTCCCCGGGCATTGCAAAATTAAAGACCGACCTGGCCATAGCCAATGACCAGATGCGAACCATTATGGCAGACCACTCATACATGGGCGAAATGCTCGAACAATTAGGAAAGGGTCAACCAGCTGGCGAGCGCCGGGACTATGGTTTCGGGGGATATTAATGAATGGCTGCGGACGATCTACAGGAACGATTGCTGGACCAGGCCCGGGAAATCGAGCGGCTAAAAGCCAAGACGTCCACGACTCTCAGCGGTTTGCAATTCCTGACAATAATATTTGTTTTCCCGCTGCTGATAGCCTTTACGATCATGGGTGTGCAAATAACTTGGCTTACACTTAAGAATCCTGGGGAAGTGGCTCCTCATTTAGATATTGTGCTTCTGGCGCTAAGTGTGTTCTCAGGCCCGGTCACGGCGTTTGTGGCCATACTCGGCCAGGCGTTAATGGCTGAAATGAAAGCTACCAAAATCGAAGGGGGTGATTAAATGCTTTCTGTAACTCAATTAATCCGCAACCTGGCGGCGTGGATTACAAATTCCACGGGATCCCCGGAGGAAGTTTCGGTATGGGCTTCCATGCTGATAATCGCAACGGCGGGCGCTGGTATCAGCGTTGGCGTATCGACGCTATTGTGGCGATATAAGGCGCTGGTGGTTCGCAACCGGGAAATTAGGTTCACCCGGATATTGTTGCCACATATGCCGCGGATAGGGTTCTTGTCAGCGTTAAGAATCCCGACGCCCAAATTCCACTTCAACCTTAGTGGGTGGCGCGGAATTGCCAGCAGCGTGGGCATTGTGGCCGTTGGATTTGCGGCTGCATTGACAACCGTAATTGCGTCCAGTGACACAACCCCGGTCTGGCCAAGTCCAGCCGCTTATGCCCTACCGTCCACATTCGGGGAAAAACTGCCCCCGGATCCTATAACACCATCGCAGCCTTCGCAGACGCTGAAGCTAAACCTGGGGAACGATTCCAGGATAGACAAATTGACATTTGAGAACATGAGCCTGGGGAAAGCCGGGCTGGATCGGTGCGTTGATATAACGTATGCAACCACTGCTGTGTCTACGACTGCCTTTCTGACAACGGGGTCGCTAAGTTTAACAAATGTGTCTGCGCCGACGTTTCTGACTACAGGGTCGGAGATATCCACGCTTACCCTGGCCGGCAAAGTGGACGGTCACAGTCACGAGGCGACGGTCGATTCAACGGTGCCAACGATAGTTGTTTCATCTGACCGGGGCGCGGGTACTTTTACCGCGAAAGACTCCACCGTTGACCGAATTGTTATCAGTCTATCTGGCTCTACTGGCCCGACGATTGGGGAAGTGATTTTCAAAAATGTAAGCTGTAGCACTGGCCAGTTCTACATTTCAAACCTTAAAGCCGGAAGCATGACCCAGGATGCCAACAGCACTTTCGGAAATGGGACGGGTATAAATTCCAGTAGCTACACTGTATCCGACACGGTAAAGGTCCGGTCAGCCGTGACCAACCTTGTGGATGCTCCCGTATCAGTTAAGTAATTGGTGGTGATATGATTAAAGCGATCAGGTGCAAATTAGGGCTTCATAATTATAAGGAATATGGATGGGGAAAGCGCCGTTGTTGCTGCGGGCTGGATGAAGTCTGCATATGGCTAGACGGTCAAACCAGATG
>Ga0114901_1001850_pt1 | contig 11756 bp, 10 predicted proteins | sample MalvireepMed_s16_FD_89686 | JGI IMG/M metagenome (GOLD analysis project Ga0114901, IMG submission 89686) | Marine viral communities from the Global Malaspina Expedition - Malaspina viral metaG DeepMed_s16 | ecosystem: Environmental > Aquatic > Marine > Oceanic | place: Mediterranean Sea... | reverse complement strand
GCTGCGAGTACGAGGCATGGCTGCGCGAGGAGCGCGGCTTAGCAAATGCGACCATTGCGGCGCTTATGTGGGAGGCCCGAAACTTCCTGCGATGGCAGTTCGACCGCGGCGGTGCTGGCAGTCTCCAGACATTGAGCGTCGTGGATGTCGATCTCTACATGGACATGCGCGCGCCGGGCTTACGGCGAAAATCATTAGCCGATGTCGCTGAGCGTCTCCGCTCGGTGGTGCGCTATCTGCATCGAACGGGGCGCGTTCCGGCCGATCTCACGCCGCACATCATCGGCCCCATGCTCTATGCCTACGAAGATGTGCCCTCGACGCTGGACAACGAGCAAATCGTCGCAGTGCTGGCGACAACGAGGATGGACAAATCGCCGCGGGGACTACGCGATTATGCGATACTTCAGTTACTTGCCACATATGGGTTGCGCGAAGGTGAGATTTGCCGGCTTCGCCTCGAAGACGTGAACTGGCACGGGGAATTCCTGCGCATCCGCCATACCAAGACCAATGCGTACTCCTACCTGCCGCTATTGGTGCCTGTCGGTGAAGCCCTCCTTGGCTATCTCCGACTTGGGCGCCCGCAGGTCGAGGTCCGGGAAATCTTCATCCGAACCCTCGCGCCCTACATCGCAATGACAAACCTGTACGGTATGGTCCGCAGCCGGTTGGCGGCCGCAGGCGTCAAGCCGTCAGGAAAGCGGGGGCCGCATGTCTTCCGCCACGCGCGTGCGGTCGAAATGCTGCGGGCGTCTGTGCCGCAAAAACTGATCGGCGACCTGCTTGGGCATCGATCCACCGAATCCACCAATACCTACCTCAAGCTGGCGACAGATGATCTCCGAGCCGTGGCGCTCGATGTACCGGGAACGGAGGTGCTGTCATGAGCGCTTGGCACGATCCCGATCGCACCCTCGTCAATATCTTCCTGGAAAAATCGCAGTTCCGGTCGGGAAGCAGGCCAACGTATCGCTGGTTCCTTCGCAGCTTCGAGGATGCAGCCCGGTGTCATCCGGCGGTTGACCGGCAGATGCTCACCGCCTGGCTGAGAGACATGGAAAAGCGTTGGCGCTTGCGGACGCTGCTTAACCAGGTCTGCATCGTGGATCGCTTCCTCGACCACCTCGTGGAAATCGGGCGGATCGCCAACAACCCCATCGCGTTGTTGCGCAGTCAGTACAACGTCAAACAAAACAAGCCGATCTGGAGGGCGCTGGCTTCGCCCAATCCCGACGAGGCCTTGGCCGCGTTACGACGGCCGGTGCCCTTCGGCAGCGTACTGGGGGACTTCATGCGCGACCATGTCATGCTGATGCGCAGCAGGGGATATCAATATGAAGCACAAGCTCACTGGCTGCTGCGGTTCGATCGGTTCCTTCAGGTCCATCCGGAGCTAGCAAAGAAACCACTTGAGGCAATGCTTACGAGTTGGGCGGCTGCCAAGCCGACCCGCAACCACGCGGCGGAATTCCAGAAGCTAGCGCGCATCCTGACCAAAGCGCGGTTCCGCCTTGATCCGACCATCCCACCGAAGCCGTTCAACATCCGGCCTGAGACGGAAATCAGGCGTGACCATAGGCGTCCGCATATCTTCAGCCCCGCTGACGTTCGGCGTATGCTCGATACCGCCCGGACTTATCCGTCGCCGGACGCTCCGCTGCGGCCGTTGACCCTCTACACCATGATAATGCTGGCCTATTGCGCCGGGCTACGGCGAAGCGAACTGGCATGGCTCGATCTTGGTGACGTGGACCTGCAAGCGGGCACGATCACGATCCGGGAAACGAAGTTCTACAAGACCAGGATATTGCCGCTATCCAACAGCGTCCTGGTTGAGCTGCACGCCTACATCGATGCAAGGCGGCGCGCCGGCGCGTCTCAGGACCTGCAATCAGGGCTGTTCTGGCATGCTCACTTTAATGGCCGCTACAGTCCCGAGGCGGTAACAACGATGATCACCAACGTCATGCGTCGTGCTGGGCTCAAACCTGCTTCGGGGCGAACGGGACCTCGTGTTCATGACCTGCGTCACTCGATGGTGGTGAATCGAATCCTCCAATGGTACCGATCCGGCATTAACCCGCAGGAAAAGCTGCACTTCCTATCAACTTACATGGGCCACCGGGATCTTCACTCCACGCTGGTCTACATCACCGTCACGCAGGAGCTGTTACAGGAAGCCAGTGAACGGTTCCGCGCGCTCGGCGCCCCGTGCCTCGGCATGGAGGTACGGCTATGAAGAAAGGCAATCCCTTGCCCGCGTTGTTGCGGGCGTTCTTCCAGGAGTGGCTGGCCGAGCAGCGCAGCGCGTCAATCCACACGATCCGCTCTTATCGCGACGCCTGGCGGCTGCTGCTTCGGTTCGTCGCGGAGCGAAAAGGCTGCGGGGTTGCGCGACTGATGCTCACCGACGTCTCGGCCGGCGAGGTGCGCGCGTTCCTTCATCATACCGAGCATGGCCGCAAGACCACGATCGGCACGCGGAACTGCCGACTGGCCGCCATCCGCAGCTTCTTCAGCTTCGTGGCGGACAAAAATCCGGAATACATCGCGCAGTGCTCAGAGGTACTGGCTGTACCGTTGAAGCGGGAGCCCACCCCCGCGCCGTATTACCTCGAGCCCGAGGAGGTCGAGGCCATACTCGCCCAGCCCGACCGATCGACACTCGAAGGGCTGCGCGACCATGTACTGCTCTCGTTCCTCTACAACAGTGGTGCGAGAATCCAGGAGGCGCTCGACCTCTGTCCCGGAGCAATCCGGTTCGATGCACCGAACTTCGTTCGTCTTTACGGCAAGGGGCGCAAGGAACGCATCTGCCCGCTCTGGCCAGAAACCGTGGCATTGCTCAGGAAGCTGCTGGAGCGACAGCCGCGTGCGCCCGATGAACGGATCTTCGTCAATCGATACGGTGAACCGCTCGGAGCCTCAGGCGTGCGGTTCAAGCTCAACGCTTACGTGGGACAAGCCGCGAAATCGACGCTGACCCTCCAGTCAAAACACGTTACGCCTCACAGCTTCCGGCACGCGACCGCCGTCCACCTCGTTGCCGCCGGGGTCGATATCACCGTCATCCGCAGTTGGCTCGGGCACGTCAGCCTCGATACGACCAATCACTATGCTCAGGCCAATCTGGAGACCAAACGCAAGGCGCTGGAACAGGTCTGCGCCCCGGCGGCGAGCAACGTGCCACCTTCGTGGAAGCGAGATGCCAGTCTGATGGAATGGCTCGACACCCTGTAGAATAATGTGAAGGACGTGGCGAAATGCTCCGCAGCGTCGCAGGCCTACGCCGCGTTCCTTCGCATTACCGCTTCCTCGCGATAAGGTATCTTATGCGCAGCTCGCCATAAGATGCCCCAGGCCTCGGCGTAGAGGCCGTAGATCGCCGTCTGCTCCGGCGTCAGGCTATGACGCAGAATGTCATATTCCACTCCGGCGAAACTGAGGGCTCTTGCGGTGTAAAGCCCGGTTGCCTTCAGGTCGCGGGCAACCAGCTCCATCGCGGCAATCCCTCCCTTTCGGATACCACTGATGAACTGCTCGCGATCGGGAAAGGCCGTCTCAGGTCCCCAAAGCCCCAGTCGCACGGCATAAGCGAGATTGTTGATGTCAGATGCGCCGGTTGCCGATGCGTAGAGTATGCGTGCGCCGGGAAGGTTGTTCTGAAGGAGGACACCGCAGATGCCCTGCTGCGAGCCTTTCTTCGCACCAAGGGCCCCCTCTCCTCCGGCCACGCCGCCCATTTCGTGCGCCTCATCAAAGGCGATGACCCCGTCGAAGGCCTCGCCGGCCCAATCGAGTAGCTGCTGCAATCGGCTGTTCTCGCTGCGTGCTGAACGCAGGGTCGGATATGTCACGAAGATAACGCCCTGATCGAGCCGGACCGGTTCGTCGATCTTCCACGCCGTCAGTGGCTGGATGTCGGCGGCCAGGCCACCGAGTGCCGTCCAGTCCCGTCGGGCATCCTCCAGAAGCGGCTCATTCTTGGTGACCCAGATGTGCCTTCGGCGACCTGCGAGCCAATTGTCGAGTATGCAGGCAGCGATCTGGCGCCCCTTCCCCGCACCAGTGCCATCTCCCAGATAAAAACCCTTGCGGTACGGACGGCCATCATCGGACACCTCCAGCCCGACACCTTCCTTGGCCGGAAGGAAGCATCCCGGCAGCATTTGCGCCCAGGCATCACCTGCATAGATGACGGTCTCCAGCTGAGAGGATGAGAGGAGCCGCTCTGAGACGGTTCGTTCGGGCAGGCGCGGAACGTGCCGCGGGCGCGGGGCCGGTATCGACCCCATAGCCACAGATTCGACCAGAGCGGTGGGATGCTCGCCCGCATTTCCGAAAGCGATGCGGCTTGGCCGGTAGGGAAGATAGACCCCCGCCTGCTCGGCCAGAGGGGCTGGCGCCTCCAGCACCGTATAGGCGATCGGGAGAACGTCGTTTCGCGTTGGTGCGTAGAAGGGTCGAGGTGCCGCTGGCCGGCTGCTACGCGCCGCTCGAAAGAGAGATATGCCTCGACCACCCTTGGCCGGTTTTGCCGCCACCTGTTCCGTCACTGTGCAGCGTGGGGCCGGAACAAGATCGAGCAAATCCTGCACGTCCGAACGCTGTAGTGTCTGTGGGACGCTGCCGCCGGCGACCTTGTCGATCACGAACAACCGGACCGTGATCGAGGTGCCATGGCGCGTGTAGCATCGCTCGAGACGCAGCGATGTGCGGATGGTGACATCCCGCAGCGTTGTCTCGAAAAGGTCCCGCATGCGCGCAGATGGTCCAAACCAGTCCGGCATGATGGCAACAATGCGCCCGCCTGGTAAAAGATGGCGCAACGCTGCCTGAAGATGCCTGACAGCCGCGTAATCGTCCGCGCCCCGCCCCAGCGAACGCGAAAATGGCGGGTTCATCATGATCAGTGTCGGTCGCGGCGCTCCGCCAGGAAGAGACGCGATAGATGCGCCATCGACACCGGTCACGACAGCGTCGGGAAAGGCCCGGACCAACCTGCGGCGGCGGTCGGGATCGATCTCGTTGAGGTGCAGTGCTGAGACCGTCCCCAATTGCGCCGCGAGCAGACCGTTACCGGCACTGGGCTCAAGCACGACATCGGTGGGTTGCGGGGAAGCGAGCCAGGTCGCGAGCGTCGCCAGGTCGACCGGGGTCGAGAATTGTTGCCATTCGACCTGGGTCTCGCTTCTGACCGTGTGCGTCGGCATCCGCGCCGCTAGTGCTATCGCGGACAGCAGACTCTCGCTCGACGGCGGACATTGCTGCCCGCGCAAGTGCGTCACCAGCGCGAGCTCGAGGAGTTCGAAGCTCTCCCGTTGGGTCCAGCGGCCGTCGGCGTCGGTGCCACCGAAGCCAGCGGACATGGCGGCATTTATCTGGGCCCGGGTTATGCTTGTTTGCGCTGAAAAATGCTCAAGAATGCTGCGCACGGCTGCGCCCTCGGCATCTGGCGATGCCGCGGTGAGATGGGTCATGTCGAAGTCTCCGGTTCGGCCGCTCCTTCGGCGACCTTACCCCTTCGACCCCCCTTCCCTTTTTGACGCGCGAACGGTCAGGATCGGGGTATCTGGCGCGAAAACCGGGCGTCGAGCGCGTCAGACGTCCTCATATTCGATCGACAGACTCCCCGCCAAAGTCCGAATGTCGTCATGGCATGGGCTCTCCGGGACGAGGCGGCTCGAGATGTGAGAAAGGGCCCCTGCGGGCAGCCGGTCCTCGAACAGGACCACGGCATAATCCGGTCCGTACTGGTAGGAACTATAGTATATCCCATGAGCGCCTGGGCATTGCGTGTGGATTTTCTCGGCCCACGCCCGTGTCGTGGGATAGGTGCTTCGCGGACCTGCAAGCAGAGCGTTCCCATCCACACCGATCTTTCGCTGGCCGGCAATGGTGAGGCTGACGAGATTGAGCTCAATGTCGATGCGGATCACACTATGGCTGCAATCGCGAAAATCTGCCGGGTAGACGATCTGGAAGGGTGGCAGGCCTGTCGCAGGATCAATCAGCGGCACATCGGGAGAGCGCAGAATCACCTCGCAGACCGCGCAGCCGAAGGTCTGCGCGCCATAGATTGTCGGGATGAGCGCCCCTGTATCGGCTCGGATCGGCGAGAAACGGGCATTCCCCCGATCGGTATTGTTGAACTGGGTCGAACCGAACGCATTGGGATGAATGCGGTGAAGCTCGGTGCCGACGGGCAAAGCGACATAGTCTTCCTTCCCGACCCGCATAGTAGCTGGTTCAGGAATGGTAATGGCAAACGTCATCAGCCGTGCACCACCGGCTCGATCTCCCTTTCGAAGGCCGCGACCACCGCCTCCCCATCAAGTGCCAGCGCCTCGGCAGGGCTCGCGTCAAAGTCGAGATGCGGGCGGGTGAGCCAGTGGAGGAGCCTGAAGTCGCTCCAGCCCTCAGGCTTGCGAGCGATCAGCTGGGCGATCTGCGGGTATAGCCGGCGTCCTTCGACATCGAACTGAAAGAGCGGATACGCAGCACGTCCCTCGATCGAAAAGCGCAGCAGCTCCTTCTTGTCCTCACGGCGCTTCATGGTCGCGGACGGGTTCGTGGCCGACAGCCCGAGCAGTTCGCATGCTTCCGCTTGGTCGACCATCGATGTGCTCGCTAGGATCTTCTCCTGGATCCGCGCCCGATTGAGAGCAGCCTGCAATTTGGGGTCCTGCCCCGTGGCAAGGCTCTCCCGTAGCATCACGCGATAGGCTCCTACGACTTCTTCAATCTCCTGAGAGAAGCTACGACTGAAGACCTCCACGGCTGCATTGCGGAGGGCTTCATTGACTGCCTTCGTCGTGCCATCTCCGTCTCCCCCGGCTTTCGAGGCACGCGAGGTCGCCGCGAGCTGGCGCCGCAGGATCTTTACGTCGGCCTCGATGGGCCGGATGAGGATATCGAGCGCAATCGAGCCGACATTGGCTGCCTCGACGGCAATGTTTCCTGACGCGTAGATCCGGCGCGCGCGCCGCGCACCACCGCGCACCTGCTCGGTTTCATTCGGAACTGACGTAGCGGCTACCATGGCGAATCCTACAATTGCTAGGCTTTTGCGTTTCTATAGCACTTATATCATGAGGCTCGCGCCCATTTCAAGGTATGAGACAGCCAGCGTCTCATCGGCTTTCCTCGATCTCGAGGAGCTGAGCCCAGTCCTTCACACGTTGCGGAGGCGGCTGCCGGCAGATCGTGATCCCTGGCTGACTGTACACCTCGATCGCCCGAGCAGAAGCACGCCGCCCCTCTGCATCGTTGTCCTCGGCGAGGATCAGAGTTCGAATACCCGGCGGTATCGCGAGCTGATGCATCCGACGGGCACCTAGCGCGCTCCATGTCGGAACGCGGTGGAGGCGTTGGAACGCTACTGCGGTTTCAAAGCCCTCGGCGATCGCCAGCTCATGATCAGGCCGCTCCCCGTGCCATGCGCCATTTCCAGGGCGCCCGAGCATGAGTTTTTCCTGGCGCCGGGCGGTTTGTGGATCGAGGAAAATGCGCTGCAAGGCCACCAGGGCATTTCTCTCTCGAACAGCGACGAGCAGAGCAGGCCGATAGACGGTCGAAGGGCGTGGCCCTAACGGGCACCGGGCAAGATAGCGAAGATCGTTCGGTCTGCCGAGGTGGCGCTGCGCTAGATACCGAGCGGGTAGTCCCTGGTCGACAGGCGAAGCCCTCTCCCACAGGCGTTCGACATTCGCGGTCCCTGTTGAAATCAACGCACGCGGGCGATCGAAGCGCTCTCCTGCAGGAATCCTGCGGAGCTCACGCAGGATATCAGAGGGCTCACACCCGGCAAAGCAGGTGACCAGAAGGCCTCGGTGTCCTTGGCGGAGTGAGAGGCTTGGCGTCGTATCGGCGTGAGCAGGACATTGGCACATGGCGACGTAGCCGTGCCATTGGCCGCCCAAGGCTCCAACTATGTCGACAAGGGCCTGGCTGGGACGAAGAGCGGTAATGGGCATCGCAAAGTCTCCTTCACGATGCGCGGCCCCCCTCCCCTTTCTTACTGCCCCTGATCGCCGCCATGCTGTTCATAGACGTCGAGCAGCATCTCCAGGACATCGGCAAAGGTCTGGCGTGGCCTGGCGTCGCGCAGTTCGTAGAGCTTGTTGGCGACGTCCTGGCTGACTTTGATGTTCATGGGATAGAGGCGGTCACTTGGCGGGCGTCCACGACGCCGAAAGCCCGCAGGATCAACAGCCACGACGGCGACCGGTGTTGCCGGGGCGGGCGGCGTTACGGTTGTATCGGATGCCGGCGGGGGCACATCGGCCTGAACTGAAGCCCCCTCCCCTTCTCCATCATCCCGCACCGAGGCAGGATCGCGTGACGGGAACCCATGATCTTCGCTCAACTGGCGCAAGAGTGCGAGATCGGGCTTCTCGCGCTTCTTGGGCTTCGCGATATCATCGAAGCTGAGCTTGGCTCGTTCGCTCATGCGGCCTTCTCCTCGGCATTCTGCTGACGCAGCCGTTCGATAACGGCCGCTGCATAGGCAGCCGAGTTCTCCTTGGCCGCCTTGATGTTTCCAACGCCCTTCACATCGAGCGTGTGGAGCGTGCCGCCGGTCGAGAACATCGTCCGGTAAGCTTCACGGTTAAAGACCGGGACCGGCAGGACCGGCACTTCGTTATCGGCGAACTGGGCCTCGATATCGCTATAGTTGAGCGAGCGCAGAGCTGGCGGGATCTGGGTAAAAAGGATCGCGTGGTCGATCGTGCGCCTCGAACTGCGCGCAGCGCCGCGTACCAGCAGAATGGCGCGCGCGGCTTGTTGGGCATCGAGATGCGAGCCCTTGCAGGGAATGATCACGAGATCTGCCATACCGATCGCGAAGGTGACCGTGGCAGTCGCTGCGCCTTCAAGATCGACAAGAACGAAGTTCGCCTCGTCTTCCCCCTCTTCGATCAGATCACCGATATCATTCTCGCTGCGGCAGGACACGACACTGATGTTGTCTGGTCGTCCGGGCATTTCGGACCATGCCTGCAGCGGCTGATTGGGGTCGGCATCGATGATGCGCACCTTGCCACCCTGATCTGCGATCTCGCCAGCAAGGAGCAGTGCTGCGGTGGTCTTGCCGACGCCACCTTTTGGCGACACGAACGCTACAACGGCCATAGCTTCATTCTACCTTTCCGATAGCGATCGAGTAGACCGCAGACAGCCTTTTGATAGCAACGAAATTGCGACTCTGTGGCTGCAAACGGCCTATCGAACAGGCACCAAATAGGCTGGGCCTATCTAGCAGATTGCCAGTTTCTCGCTGCGTTATAGCCGCAAGACAGGCAGGCGCAAGCCATAATCAACCCGCTCCGCAGCAACAATGCGCCTTTCTGCTATCTTTACGCCGCCCAGATTGCAGCCGCAAGACTGCCGCCGGGTTGCAGCTCTAAAGCTTTCCACAAGCCTCCTAGAAGCATGCGCGCAGCCACAATAAAGCTACCCGACACCTATCGCCTATTTATGCGCTACATTTTAGACAGCTACAATATAGCCGTCGGCTGCATCACTGGCAATGATGGGATGCGAATTGCACGGCCCACTCGAATTTTAGGTAGCCAAAAACAATATCAAATCAACACCTGACATCGCCATTAAGTAGCAACCATCGGTCCCACAACCGCGAAACAAGAGCGTTGGGCTCGGTCAACTGGATGGAACGGAAACGGAGGGGAGGGGGCTTACAAAAGCCGAACGATCTCATCCAAGGCTATTACCAGCCCAGAACCTTCGACATCGTCGGCACCAACCGGAATCACGCGCCCAAACTGCTCCAGTTGCTTCTGCCGATCAGCGTTCATGGCCGCATTGGGATAGATCGCCGAACAATCCACGCCAGCCTCAAAAACCTCACCGGTCGCAAGGGACCGCGCCTCCAACCAGATATCGGGCCGACAAGCGCCCAACGGGGTCAGGCGGTCGAAGATGGGCCGCTCGAGAAGAAGTTGGACCCGGCGTCGCAGCAGCGATCGTTGGTAGGCCAAAAGGCGATGCAGAACGGACCTTTCTTGCTCACTCTCGACCGGAACAAACCTGTGCCCAGAAAGGATCGGCTGCGCATAGGCGCGCAACGGGACAAAGCCTCGCCGTTCCGGATATTCGCCAATCACGACGATCACCAGATAGGGTCCTTTAACCGGCGTGTTTCGCAGGGACGGCGACTGAACACGATTAGCGATCCTGATCGGCTCGGCCCCGGCGGCAAACACCTCATGCCCCTTGAACTCCGTCGCGAAGAGGAAGAGGAACCCTTGCGCCGCGTGGCCTCTGGGCCAGCGACCAGATAACGCCCGCAATGTGGCATAGGCCCGGCGACTGTGAAGCGCCTGGCCATGGGTCCACATCACCTGATCGAGCCCGATCCCTGGCGCCACCTCAATCTTGCCAGCCACCCGCCAGAGCGAGGAGAACTCGTGCGTGATGGAACCCGGCTCGCTACCAAACCTATGGCGACCAGCCAGATCGAGCAGCCTCCACAATAGTCGGGCCAGACGAGGCACCGAGCCTTGACGCGATCGATCATCCGTCGCGGCGTGATCCGGCGCCTGCGCCAGCTTCTCCGGCGCAGGCCTTAGAACCTCGAAATAGGCTGGGGCTGGAACGCTAGCGGATTGAGGATGCCCGACCTCCGACAATCGATTGGTCGCCTGGTCACGAAAAAAGGGACAGTCCAATCGATGGACTGGCCGGGACGCCCCCGTAAGACGGCGAAGATAAAAGGTTTCCGCTTCCGACAAGAATGCAGGGGTGAGGATCGGGGGTGGGGCATCCTCGCCCAGACAGTCGCATCCGATCCACTTGCCACCGACGCGGGCTTGCTGGACCAGCAGGATACCTGCCTCTTCGTCGCCCCTATCTCCAATCCCGATATACCAGCGCACCAGGGCCGTTCGAAGCGGGGAGGGGAGGGCAATCCGCTCCCCGGACAGGCCATCTGAATCACGATCCACCAGCCACATCGCGAACGCTCCATGCTCAACCGGAAAATGCTCGAAGAGCGCAGATCGATTGACAAGCAAAATGAGGCTGGGGTCCACTTTGCCAAGTTTCCAAAAAAGGGGAGTTAGATGCGCTCACTGTTCCTCATGCAGCTAGCCGGCATGATCACCCTATCCGCTTTCCCCATTGCGTCAGATGCCCAGGAAGCCCGTCCTTACACGCGAAGGACCGTCATCACATTCCCGTCGACCCCGGAAGGGCAGGGGAGCGGAGCGCAAAATGAGCCAGACAGGGGCAGAGGCGCCTTTCGGGTTCATGACCTCAGCCGGCAATGGGTCGAATTTCAGATGGAGCGCGCATTTCCGGAGCAAGAAGATCCGTCAGCAGGAGAACGGCAATCACTGCCGATCACAGTCCCACCATCCACCTCGATCGCGGTTCCGCCCTGGATGCTCGGGCAAGATAGCCCTCAGAGCGCAGCGCTGCGATACACGCTTGGTTGTGGAGGCGCGTCCTATCAGCCAAGCGGACTGCTGCGCCCTGCAGAAGAGCTTCGGCGCCAAAGCTACTTTGCGCTCATGAGCCAGATCGCCTGCGCTTACGGGATCCCGGTCAGCCTCTTCGACGCAATGATCATTCAAGAGAGCCGTTACGATGCCGCGGTGTTTTCTCCCAAACAAGCCTTTGGCCTTACCGGGGTGACTACACGAAAGTGACGTATCTGCACGGAAAGGGCGAACGGATAGCGAACGTCACGCGGCAAGTAGGGAGTTGACGGCGCGCAGCGGTCGCAAGGC
>Ga0114901_1001838_pt1 | contig 11794 bp, 7 predicted proteins | sample MalvireepMed_s16_FD_89686 | JGI IMG/M metagenome (GOLD analysis project Ga0114901, IMG submission 89686) | Marine viral communities from the Global Malaspina Expedition - Malaspina viral metaG DeepMed_s16 | ecosystem: Environmental > Aquatic > Marine > Oceanic | place: Mediterranean Sea... | reverse complement strand
TTTCTGAAGCCTTGGAAGAAATTTAGGGATGCGCTTGCGGTTTTTGCGATAGCAAAAAATACCTATCCAAAAGGCGTCGTTTCTTTTGGTTCGTTTTCTTTAGACGAGTAAAGAAAATGAACAAAACATGATTAAAACCTAATACTACTCCATTCTACACTAGGAGATCAACGCAATCTTATAAAACCTCCCCTTTCAAACTTTAACCCGAAACCCCTTACAAAAATCCAAATAATCCTGCATAGAATTGCACGGTGTTGCACACTCCTGCACAAGTTCGCACAGCATTACACATAAATTCGAAATTTCCGGGGGTTTGGTAGGGGTCTCGTTCGGGTCTCCTTCGGGTATGCTTCGCATCGACAAACGGCAGGTTTAGAGTCTTAAAGCAACCTGTTCTTAAAAAATGGGAATTTACCGAAGCAAATACGACCCACACTGCACCCAGACCCGAAGAATGTGCTTATTATAGTATTTACGGAATTCCGTAAGTGAGGTTGGAGATTTATGCGGATATTGTTGAAACTAATAATAGTTCCTTTATCACAAAACTTATATAGGGATAATGGGTATATTTATCTTATTATTAGGAGTTAGGCATAATTAATAAATGGAAGATTCAATTTTTAGATTAACCGAAGAACATGAAAAAGAACTTTTTGAGAAAGGTCATATCGTTTTTGACTCTTCTGCTCTATTGAGTTTTTATGGATATACCGACAGGATTTCTGAAGAATATTTTAATAAAATATTTAAAGCTCTAAAGGGTCGTTTATGGTTACCTGCTCAAGTTTTATATGAATTTGAAAAAAACAGAGAAAAAGTAATCACTAAACCTAAAGGTGAATATCTCAGTTTAATAAAAAGTGTCAAAAAAGATGGAGGATACTTGAATACGATACAAAGTCATCTTGCTTTAATTAGAAAAAACTCAAATTCAATTCAAGGACAGATTAAAACACTATGCGAAAGGACATTAAAAGACGATAAACATCCTCATATAGAACAAAAAAGTATAGGCAAATTCAAAGAAGTACTAAAAGCATTTGAAGCGAACCTTGAAATTCTAAATGAAGGATATGAAAACCTATTAAATACCACACAGAATCAAATAGATGAAAAGATTAAGGAATTAGATGAAAAATCTAAATCTGATAACTTTAGAGAACGACTTGATAAACATTTTACTTATGGAGCATCTTATTCTTATGATAAGATGCTTGAAATAATCAAAGAAGGGAGATTTCGATATGAAAACGAAATCCCACCAGGTTATAAAGATGAAAAGGACAAAATAGGTTTCCAGATGTATGGTGATTTATTACTTTGGTTTCAAATAATCGACTATGCTCAAAACGAGCAAAAACCCATAATTTTTGTCACAAATGATGTTAAAGAGGATTGGTGGCAACAAGATGGTAATGGTCAAAATAGCAATATTCCTCGTCACGAACTTTTATATGAATTTAAGGATAAGAGCGGACAAAAAATTTGGTTCTACACTATTGACAGATTAATTTACAAATCAAACCAGTTCCTAAACACAGAAGTTTCTGAAGAGGTTATTGAGGAAATTAAAAATGTAAATATTAGTAGTATTGACCAAGAATGGCTTGACTTACTTCAAGATGCATTAGATAATGATGAAGATGTAAGGGCAAACCATAGATATAAATATAAAGGAAGATCTTTAGGAACATGGCTTGTTGGAATCGCACAAAGAAATAAGGAAGATAAAAAGCTTGAAATAAGAGCAGAAATCGAAGACCTTGGTTTTGATTACAACTTAAGAGGCAGAACACCTGAAGCGTCAACTAAACGTTTTATAAGACAATTGACAGCTGACAATGAGCCATTAAAAATGAATTATCAGAATTGGTTTAATCAAATCATTGCTCCAAAAAAAGACGATTTGACTGAAGAAACAATCGAACAATTAAATCAAGTTTGGGAACTGAAATTTGAAGAAATCAGATATTGGGAAATTCCTTCCAAAATCAAAGACCGTGTTGATGAATGGAAAGAATTTCGTTACAATTCACAACTAAATCCTAGAAACAAATGGTCTACTAACGACCAACAAATGGGTGATTTATACACATGGGTACTTAAACGAAAAAAAGATCCTGAATTAATGGAGCTTGTTTTTGATAAATTTAGTCAGGACGAACTAGATGAATTAAGGCGAGAAGGATTCCCTATAAAAATAATCAATACCTAAATATGGTAACCGTTGCACAAGTCCATAATTTCTAAGAAATCGATCGATTTAAACCGCTTTTAGGCAGTTTTCTACGTTTACAGCCTTGATACACGGGAAAAAGTTTACATTGGTTAGCACCGCTTATTTCTTTTTAAACTTTAAAACAACCACCATATGCTCGGAATACTACTACTTTACTGGATCGGAAAATACTATTATAAACTCGCAGAAGCGCACGACAAAAGCAAATGGGGATATGCGATTCTGGGAATCGTTACGTATTATGCGAGTGCAGTAGTTTCAGGTTTCTTGATGGGTATCTTTATAGAGCTGATCTGGCCGGGTGCTGTGGACACTATCAATGAGTTTTTATTTGGTTTGATGCTGCTTCCTTTTGGTATTGCCGGCACGTATTTATTGTATTACTATTTTAAACGAAACTGGGAAAGCAAAGCTCCCCAATTGGGTGAAGAATTGGGTGCCGGGGAATAAGGAGAAACTTCTAATAGCCTTATAATTTGGTAATTTTACTCAGACTATGACTAACGAAATACTAAGAACAAACCTTTTAAAAAGAAGGGAAACTTGCTTATCTACTATTCGTGCGATATCTGAACTTGATGCCTATCTAAAAGCTGTCTATGAAACTCTTAATAGGTTTGACTTCAATACCTATAAGCAAAAAATTGAAAGAGAAATTCTTGAAAATTTAAAACAATGGTGGACTAATCCGGAGAAAGGAATAAAGAAAGATGAAGAGCTATATGCCATACTTTTTGAATACGATTATTTCTTTCAAAAGAATGTAGAAGCAGTTGCTTACGGAATCGGAGCATATGAAAATTATCAAATACAAACAGATAAATTTGATATGGGGTATGATTATGACTTTACTACAGCATTTTATTCCAGCCCCGGAATAAGCTTAAACTTTTTTGATAGCCTTGAAGCATTAGATCACGACAGCCTACCTGAAAAGTTTAAGGATACTACTATAGATTTTGACGAACTAAAAATAGGAGAACCTATTGAGGTTGATGGATTGAATGATATTGAGGACCTGTTAGGTTATCAAGAAATAATTGATTTACACAAACTTCAAGGAATGTTAGCTATACAAGAGGTGCTTGTGAAGCTCGATGTTGAAAAAGAGTTTGAACCTCTAAACTACAAGGATAATTTTATGTTTTTAATTGCTGAACACGATTCTGGAGAAGTTTATCCGTTATTAATTAAAAAGAAGTAATATTTATAGGTACCGCTAAGTTGTGACTGGTTATACGCTCTATACACAGAAAGTAGATCACCATACCATCTCCTTTGGCTTCTGCAAAAATTCTTTCTTCTAAATACTTGATGAATTAAGCCGATACTTTACAACAAATGAATAACTTTAAGCAAATAAACAGCTTACCACAAAGTATACAGGAGATGGGGTCATCGTTTAGACTACACCTCAACCTTAATCGGGAGTATAGATCAAAACGCTTTGGTATGAATTACAGACGTATAAAACGCGGGTATCAAGTTTTAGCAGCTATCAAGTGAACCAAAAACACCTGATAATCAGTATTGATAGATAGGGTTCTTATATTTAGATTTATAAAGAAGTAAAATAGAGCAAGATGAAAAAACTAATTACGATAACCCTTACACTTTTAACTTTAGCAACTCAAGCACAAGATTGTACACTAAATGAAAAAGTGCAAACGGCCCGTAAGCATATGAATGAAGGCGATGAAGGGTTAACCTGTGCCAATGCTGCTAAATTTTACACCAAGCTTTGTCAATATAAAACGGAAGCACTCAACGAGGCACAAAGCTTTAGATTAAAAAAAGAATTGATAGCTATTAAAAAAGCTTATAATGCTTACGGAGTATTCTGTAAAGATATCGGCAGAATCAATGACGTGATTCCAGATAGGCCTGGATTAAACTCGAGAGGCGATGAAAAAACTTCTACAGATAATATTATCTTGGAAGCTCTATCAAGCAGCCTAGAGGGTAACAATAGTACAGGAGAAAGCAGTGGTGAGAACTGTAACACGGCTGCCGGTAATAAATTTGGCAATCATTCTTTTTCAAATTCAGGAGCAGAAAATGCGGCCAACCAATATGAAGCCTACCGTTGTCATTGTATAAATGGTACTGCTCAACGGCAATTTGACGGGGCAACGTTTTCAGTGAACCAATTAAAAAATCTAAGAGAAAATTATTATAGCATAAAAAGTTCGGGCGACCCAAGCTTAAGTCCGTTACCAACAAAATGTGCCGACAGTCCAATCGGAGAAAGAAGTACTACTACGATAGCAGCATCAAACTTTAATAAAACCCCTAAAAACCTAAAAGAAAGTTTTATTAAAGCGTTTAATCCACAGGGCTATGGCTATTACCAATATGGAATGTCTATTGTAAACAGGGGAAAAGCAATAGCAGAACAAATAGCCACTAGAGCAGATCATTATAGTTCTATAATCAATAATTCTGATCCCGCAAAGGTGGTTGAAGAATTCGAATCAAAAATGACGCGTCTAGATGATATGGAAGATCAACTAGAAAATGAGCAGTCCAATCTTATTGTAAGCCAATTGGAAGAATTGGGAAATCAAATTAGTGCAAATGATTATCAAGGTATACAGTCTAATGTGTTTGGCTCTTTGAGTGCATTAGCAGAAATGGGGGACGCTAAAGCAGAATTAAAAAAGCGAAAAGCTAAATTAGAAAAAGAAAGGCGACAAAAATACCAACAAGCTTATTTAGCAAAATACAAAGCTACGGAACCATTGATACTTGAGTTCAAAAAAAGAGCAGCCTATGCGGAAAATAAAGTTGACGAAAAATATTATTTGGATAATATTGACCATCTATTAGCAGCTATTACAAATACCGAATCTACTCCACCATCAACAACAAGTACTGGTAATAGCATAGAAAATAAATTTATAAACGAAGATGTACAATGGACAAATAAAGCCAAGTACAAATTTTCAAAATATATCTATGAGACTACACTATCTGGCTTAAATACATTCGTGATTATTGATGGAAACACGATTTCGACAACCGCTGCTTCAAAGTTTATACCTGAAGCCTACTTAGAAGCTGCTATATCTTACGCTTCAAAAGCAGTATCAAAAAACCCTACAGCTAAAAACTATATGTTGCTTGCTGAATTATATACTTTTAAAAAAGATTTTACCGCTCTTATTATGTACCAAACTGCTCAAAAAATCGATAGTAGTTATGTTGAAAATTATTCCACGCAATTAAAGGAAGAACTAAGTATAGCAACAGATATGGTGGCAAATGCATTAAAGCATTCAGACAATCCTGAATATAATTCTGATCAATTGATTAGCTCAATAAAAATTGGGAATAAAGTTGCTTTAGAAATGCATCAGACAAAATTGAAACAGATTCAAAATAATGCGGTAGATCAAATTAAAAATGCGATCAGATTAAACAATGAGAGCGCTATTAATGCTCTTCTGGATTTAAATCTTGACCAATCGATTACCATTGGCAACAAAGACATTTTGACTTATGCAGTTTCGATAGACCAAGCAGATGTTGTGCAGCTAATACTTAATAAGTATATAGACGAATTGTCTGATAAGGAAAAAAGTACTAAACTGAAAAAAACTATTATGCTGGCGATAACTCACGATAGTGCAATAGTATTAAGTCGATTTATGGAACTTGGTGTTTCAATGGATTTTGCCTTAAATAATTACACTCCATTATCCTTAGCCAAAGAGTTAAACGCAGAAAACGCACTAGAAGTTCTTAAAGGTAAGAATATTGATGATGAGGTTACTCAATCAAAACTTCCTGTAACTGAGCAACAAAAACAAGAAGCTTTGGGATATCTTGAAAAAGTGACAGAAGAACGAGCCAAAGGAAAAACAGAAAATGAGTTAAATGAAGAAGCTCTTGAGTACGCTAAGAGTTATTTTCTTCGTTATAGCGGTATGCCCACCTCTCAATTACTTGCATTAAATACAGGAAGTAAAGATATTGGTAAAATTCGCACTAAAAATGGAGGTACCCTACTTCATCTTGCAGTAAACCTAACACTACAAAATAAATTATACTTTTGTCGGACTCTAGTTACTACACTATTAAAAAATGAAGTGGATTTTACTGTGAAAGACAATGATGGTAAAACTGCTTACGATTTATTACTAGAGCATGAAAAAGAATTAAAAAAGATAGCCATTAAAACCCATAACATAAGAAAGGGGGCTGTTAAATACTGCTGGAAGGATCGAATAGGTGATATCAAGCCTTAATCAACGCTTAAAGTAAGTGATCAAAAGTATTCCTTGAGATAATCGAAACTTCACAACAAATAAGTAACTTTAAGCACATCAATTCTTTACAACCCAGTATACAGGAGATGATGTCATCGTTTAGATGGCATCTCAAGCTTGTATCGGAAGTATTGATCAAAACGCTTTGGTATGAATTACAGACGTATAAAACGCGGGTATCAACTTTTAGCAGCTATTGGGATCACGCTTTCCGTACTGGCACTCCTCTTTATAGATACTGTTTTAGCGCATATTTCGGTTAATGTTCTGGTGCTCCTTGCAGCAAGTCTGTGCATCCCCTTTTTTTGTTTTAAGGATCATCTATGAACAAAAGTATCCGGTTGCTAAAATGCGAAAGCGTTTAGGTTGGGCAATCGCGTTCTTGGGTTTTATCTTGAGTATGTTCATAGACAGGCTGATTTAAGTGAAATCAAAATTTTCAATTTCGCCAGTCTAGCTCTTGTAAGCTTACTGAAGATATCGAAAACATCTAAAGCGTACCTTTTGACACAAAGGCTTTTATAAAGCGTATTTAGTATATGTTGGTGCGCGATTGTATCGCGTTCCACGCTAAAAACCCAACAAGCTAATGATACACTTAAACTAAAATCTATGAAATATCCTATTGCACTATGCTTCTATATGCTCACACTACTTTCCGGCTTTGCTCAGGAAGAATCCCTACCTCAGCTCCAAACCATCGACGGGGTCATCAACGAACTGCTTGACCAGATCACTATTGAAAAAGGAGAACAGATGGACACTGCTGCGGTACGTAAGTTATTTCACCCTGCAGCGATCTTTACCGTAGCAGATTCCACGCAAGCGGAAACCGCTTCTCTAAATGACTTTCTGAACTATTTGAAAGATCCGTATTACGAAGAAGGCTATCTTGAACAGGAAATCGCAAAAACCGTAGACACCTATAACGGAATCGCACAGGTGTTCCAGACCTTTTATGGAAAAGATTCTGAAGGCACTGAAGAAAAAGGCATCAACAGCTACCAATTAACCTACTACAACAACCGCTGGTGGATCGTTAGTTTATTATGGACCATAGAAACAGAACAGGCTAAAATACCAGAGCAGTATGGTGGAGAATAGTCAATGCTGAAAATTAAGCGCGCTATTTAAACGGAAACAAGTGAAGGCTTATTCAAGCAGTAGCTTTTATTCGCATATAACCTAAAAACCACTAAATACTTGACAAAAGTCCTGAAATAGATTACATTAGCGTTTACAGATCCTACCTCTTTCCAAAAATAGCGGTAACAGATTTTCCGGTTACTACTATTCAAAAGTTCATCCGTAGTTCACTCGAGGTTGACCCGTGGTTCAGCCGTAGTTTACCCGTGGATAAAGCGTATATACGGCATAGTAAAAGCGTAGTTCCCCCTACTCATCTCCAAACTATATACCTTGAATTGAATACCTTTGGAGTAGTCATCCTCCTTTTAAAGAAATAGCAACCGAAGCTAGTATAACATAGCAGCGCATCCCTCTTTTAAACCTTGCTCAAGGCTACTGCGCGATTGCATCGCGTACCTCTACTAGATTTTGTTCAAACTGGTAAAATATTGTCGTGCCCGCTGCATTACTTTGGGGGCGAGTATAAGCGTAGCCAACATCGTTGGGATCGCCATCAAAGCAAAGAAGGTATCGATCAGGTTGATCATAAGATCTAACGAAGTGGTTGCACCAATTAAAATACTGGCGATATAAACGTAATTGTACCAGTGTTTGTGGCGTGTTCCAAAGAGAAACGCCAGACATTTGGTACCGTAATACGAATAGCTGAACAACGAGCTGATACTGAACACCGCGATACATACCAACAGTACATAAGGGCCATACCCGGGAATACTGTCACTAAAAGCCTTTGCGGTAAGCGTAACACCGCTGGCTTCGGTAGTTTGCCAAACGCCGGTCACCAGAATACACAAAGCTGTAAGCGTACACACGATCACCGTATCTATAAAGGGTCCCAACATGGCTACAAGGCCTTCACGAATGGGTTCTTCAGTCTTTGCGGCACCGTGTGCCATTGGCGCGGTACCAATACCTGCTTCATTAGAAAACGCCCCACGCCTAATGCCTAAGACGATCAAAGCGCCTAACATTCCGCCAAACATAGGGTCACCGGTATAATTGTTTGCTGCAAACGCATCGGTAAAGATCAATTGTAGGTAGCGCGGTACTTCTGCTGCGTTTAGAATTAAAATAGCAAGCACGGCTATAAAATACAGCACTACCATCGCAGGCACCATTTTACTCGCCGTTTTACTGATGCGGTTGAGTCCGCCCAGGATCACGATCCCGGTGATGACTGCCAGTACGATGCCGATGCTCAGATCGGTAGCGAAGCCTTTTTCAATTCCGTTAGGCACCAGTAAAATATCATTAACGGCTTGCGTGAGTTGGTTTACATTAAAAACCGGCAAGGCACCCACGAGTCCGGCGATACTGAAAAACACCGCCAGCGGTTTCCAGGCTTTGCCCAGCCCTTCAGTAATAAAATACATGGGTCCGCCTTGCAGCGTTCCGGAGTCGTCTTTTCCACGGAATAGAACCGCTAAGGTACAGGTAAAGAATTTGGTACTCATTCCCACCAAAGCACTGATCCACATCCAAAACACCGCACCGGGACCACCCACGGCAATGGCTACAGCTACACCTGCAATATTGCCCATCCCCACGGTACTGGACAAAGCCGTCATCAAGGCCTGAAAGTGACTGATCTCCCCCGGATCGTCAGGGTTATCATACTTTCCGCGCAACACCTGTATGGCGTGCTCAAAGTATTTGAAGGGCAAAAAACGGGAATAAACCAGCAGACACAGTCCGCCGCCTATTAATAAAAACAGCAGTGGTAAACCCCATACAAACGAGGCAGCTTCAGCAATCCAATGATTTAAAACATCCATACGGGTGTAAGTTAATTATTTAAACGGAAGTAAGCCTTAGCCAATAATTCTCCTTTGGCGGCGCCAACAAGCTAACTCACGGTAAAACCTTGAGGAACGCGTTAAAAACAAATTCTAGTTTCGAGGCAAGCGATAGTCTTTATTTCCATTGGTAAAACCAATGAACTACCTCGGGCTAAAACTTCAAGGAATTCGTTGAAAATAATCTTTAAATTTCAAGGCAAGCCTTAGCCATTAATTCCCTTTGGCGGCGCCAACAAGCTACCTCACGGCAAAACCTTGAGGAACGCGTTAAAAACAAATTCTAAGTTCGAGGCAAGCTTGGGGCTATTATTCCCATTGGCGGCGCCAAAAAAAACCGAAAAGAGTGATACGTCTTTTCGGTTTGTAACTGTTTAGATGGCTCTCAAGCTTATGCGTTCAGGTAGTTCAACACATTGGTTTCAATACGCTTGTCAATATCCGAAAGGTCTGCCTTTACAAAAGGCTCCCCGGTAATATTCTCATACAACTCGATATAACGCTCAGAAACGGTCTCGATGTATGCATCAGTCATCTCCGGTAAGGTTTGTCCTTCTAAGCCCTGAAAACCGTTGCTTATGAGCCATTGGCGCACAAACTCTTTAGACAATTGCTTTTGCGCCTCCCCTTTTTCCTGACGCTCGGCATAACCGTCTGCATAAAAGTAGCGTGACGAATCTGGCGTATGTATCTCGTCGATAAGTACGATCTCCCCATCAGCCGTTTTACCAAACTCATATTTGGTATCTACAAGAATGAGTCCGCGCTCGGCAGCGATCTCTGACCCACGCTGAAAAAGCTTCCGGGTATAATCTTCTAATACCGCATAGTCTTCCGCAGAGACAATTCCGCGTTTCAAAATATCTTCTTTAGAAATATCCTCATCGTGATCACCCATTTCGGCTTTAGTCGCCGGAGTGATAATAGGCTGCGGAAACTTATCGTTCTCTTTCATTCCTTCCGGTAGCGGTACCCCGCACAGCATACGCTTTCCGGCTTTATATTCGCGCGCCGCGTGCCCGCTCATATAGCCACGAATCACCATCTCCACTTTAAAAGGGTCGCACTTCTTCCCTACCGCCACATTAGGATCTGGCGTCGCTGCCAGCCAGTTGGGCACAAGGTCTTCGGTATCGCGCATCATTTTAGTTGCGATCTGATTGAGGATCTGTCCCTTGTAAGGGATTCCCTTAGGCATCACTACGTCAAACGCGCTCAGGCGGTCTGTTGCGATCATTACGAGTAGGTCGTTGTCAAGGCTGTACACTTCGCGCACTTTACCTTTATAAACATGAGTCTGTCCCGGAAAAGTATAATTGGTATCCGTTATGGTTTTATTTGACATGGTATGTATTCTAGATTTAATCTCTGTTTTCTATGGCTTTATAGGCTGCGATCACTTTCTTCACGAGACGGTGACGTATCACATCTTTATCGTCCAAATAGATCATTCCTACGCCATCTACATCTTTAAGCACTAAGAGCGCTTCTTTGAGTCCGCTGATCACGCGACGCGGAAGATCGATCTGCCCCGGGTCACCGGTGATCAGGAATTTGGCGTGTTTCCCCATACGGGTTAAAAACATCTTCATCTGTGCGTGAGTGGTGTTTTGCGCTTCATCAAGGATCACAAAGGCATTGTCTAAAGTACGCCCGCGCATAAACGCCATAGGGGCGATCTGGATCACGCCTTTCTCGATAAAGCTTTCCAACTTCTCGTGCGGAATCATATCACGCAACGCATCGTACAACGGCTGCATATACGGATCTAATTTTTCCTTCAGGTCTCCGGGTAAAAAGCCCAGGTTCTCGCCTGCTTCTACCGCAGGACGCGTAAGAATGATGCGTTTTACTTGTTTTTCCTTTAAGGCTTTTACAGCAAGGGCAACTCCGGTATAGGTTTTACCGGTTCCCGCAGGACCTATGGCAAAGACCATATCGTTCTTGCGCGCCATATCAACCAGTTTGCGCTGGTTGGCCGTTTGTGCTTTGATGAGCTTTCCGCCAACGCCGTGTACGAGAATCTCTCCACTTTGGGGGGAGGTCTCATAATCTTCGCGGCTGTCACTGGTAAGCACACGCTCGATCATATTCTCATCAAGCTTGTTGTATTTGGCAAAATGCTCGAGCAGCATGGTGATGCGTTTATCAAACTCTTCCAGCAGATCTTCATCTCCGTAGGCCTTAATATGATTGCCCCGGGCGACCAATTTAAGTTTGGGAAAGTACTTCTTAAGAAGTTCTATGTTCACATTGTTTTGACCAAAGAATTCCCTTGGTGTGATCTCTGAAAGTTCGATGATAAGTTCGTTCAAAAGCGGAAGAATTTTATA
>Ga0114901_1001836_pt1 | contig 11809 bp, 9 predicted proteins | sample MalvireepMed_s16_FD_89686 | JGI IMG/M metagenome (GOLD analysis project Ga0114901, IMG submission 89686) | Marine viral communities from the Global Malaspina Expedition - Malaspina viral metaG DeepMed_s16 | ecosystem: Environmental > Aquatic > Marine > Oceanic | place: Mediterranean Sea... | reverse complement strand
GTTGTGGAGCACCGCGGCCACGGTGCGCGCCATGGTGTAGCCCGGCGCCACCAGCCCGAAGATCTGGTTGTTCCAAAGCGCGCATTCACCGATCGCGAAGATCGCCGGGTCCGAGGTGCGGCACTGGTTGTCCACCACGATGCCGCCGCGCTCGCCCAGCTCCAGACCGCTCTGGCGGCCCAGGCTGTCCTGCGGGCGGATGCCGGCGGAGAACACGATCATGTCGGTTTCCAGCGGCGCCTGGCCTTCGAAGTTCATGCGCAGGGTGTGCTGTTCGCCGGCGTCGATCAGCTCGGTTTTCATGCCGGTGTGGATGTGCACGCCGAGCGCTTCCACTTCCTTGCGCAGCAGGGCGCCGCCGGTTTCGTCCAGTTGCACCGGCATCAGTTGCGGCGCGAATTCCACCACATGGGTTTCCAGCCCCAGCAGCCGCAGCGCGTTGGCGGCTTCCAGCCCGAGCAGGCCGCCGCCCACCACCACGCCGCGTTTGGCGTTGCCGGCGCAGCGTTTGATCGCGTCCAGGTCGTCCACGGTGCGGTACACCAGGCAGTTCTCGTGGTCGTGGCCGGGGATCGGCGGCACGAACGGATAGGACCCGGTGGCCAGCACCAGGGCGTCGTAGTCTTGCCGGACACCGCCGGCGGTGATCACGGTTTTATGGTCCCGGTCGATCTCCACCACCTCGTCGTTCAGGTGCAGCGTCACCCGGTTGTCCCGGTACCACTGCGCCGGGGACAGACAGAGATCCTCCGGGGTCTGGTCGTCGAACAGCGCGGACAGATGCACCCGGTCGTAGGCGGGCCGGTTCTCGCCGGCGAACACATGGATGCTCCAGGGGCTGGCGTCGCCCTGCTCGACCAGGGTCTTCACCAGGTGGTGACCGACCATGCCGTTGCCGATGATCACCAGGTTGCCCGAGGTGGGAAGTACGGTGTTGTCGTCCGTCATAGCCTTGCCTCCTGTTAAGCCACATCGACCGAAACATCGGCCGGGGTTGATTCGTCGTCGTCACGGCTGGGGTCCGTGAGCAGCACGTCGCGCAACGCACTGACGTCGCGGTCGCTTTGATGGGTTTGGAAATACCACTGGCTGTGGCGCACATCGCCGACCAGCAGCACGCCGCGCAGGCGGCCGTCTTCGATAATCAGCTTTTTATAGACCCCGGCTTGCGGGTCGCTGAGCCACAGGGTCTGCTGGCCGGCCACCGCCTCCACCTGCCCCATGCTGTGGATGTCCAGGCCGCTGACCTTGAGGCGGGTGACCAGGGAAGGATCGCGATAGCGGGCGCGTTGGCCCTTGAGCACCCGGGCCAGCACGTCGGCCTGTTCCTGCACCGGCGCCACCAGGCCGTAGGTGTTGCCCTGGAATTCGCAGCATTCGCCCAGCGCGTGCACGTGCGGGTCGGAGGTACGCAGGGCGCTGTCGACGCGCACGCCGGCGCCACACTCCAGGCCGGCGTTTTGCGCCAGTTCCCGGTTGGGGGTGATGCCGGTGGCGAACACCACCAGATCGGCGGGCAGCGTTCGCGGCGCGCCGTCCTCTTCCACTTCCACAGCGCTCACCGAGGTGTCGCCGAGAAGACGCTTGGGGTCGCAGCCGGTGCGCACCCGGATACCACGGGCGGCCAGAGCCGCTTCCAACAGGGACGACGCGCTGGCGTCGAGCTGCCGGTTCATCAGTACCGGGCGGCGGTGCACCAGGGTCACGTCGGCGCCCAGACGGCGCAGGCCGACGGCGGCTTCCACGCCCAGCAGGCCGGCGCCGACCACCACCGCGCGGACGCCGGGGCGCGCCCGGCTCCAGCCGCGCAGACGCTCCACGTCGTGCAGGGAACGGAAGCCGCTGACACCGTCCAGCTCCGCGACACCGGGCAGCGGCGGCATGGAAGAACGGGCGCCGGTGGCGATCACCAGGGTGTCGTAGTCGACCCGTTCACCGTCGTCGCAGTACAGGCAGCGGCGCTGCCGGTCGAGGCGCGCCACCCGTTTGCCCAGGCTCACCGTCACCCGGCGCGCCCGGTACCAGGCGTCATCACGCGGCGTGATGGCATCCAGGTCGGTCTCCTCGCCGAGCAACGGCGAGAGCATGATGCGGTTGTAGTGACGCACCGGTTCCTCGCCGAGCACCCGCACCGACCAGCCATGGTCGGTGCCCAACCGGCTGATCAGGCTTTCCGTGGCCATGCCGTTGCCGACGATCACCAGCCGGCGCCGTGCCTCGGTGCGTTTCATGCGGGTGGCCCGAATCATCGCTGGCTCCCCTCAGGCCCGACGGCCGAGCCGGTCCACCAGGCCGGCCACCTTGCCCCGTGCCGGCGCCGCCTCGTCTTCGTCGACGGCCGGTTCGCGGGGGATCTCCACCACCTTGCGCTGCTTCTCGTAGAGGAAGCTGAGCACCTGCTGACGGAAGTGGTTGTAGTCGCTGTCCTCGGCCAGCGTGACGCGGTTGCGGGGGCGCGGCAGATCGATATTGAGCACCTCGCCGATGGTGGCGGCGGGGCCGTTGGTCATCATCACGATGCGGTCGGACAGCAATACCGCCTCGTCCACATCGTGGGTGATCATCACCACGGTGTTGTTCAGATCACGCTGAATCTCCATCAGCGAGTCCTGCATGTGCGCCCGGGTAAGCGCGTCCAGGGCGCCGAACGGCTCGTCCATCAGCAGCACCTTGGGGCGCATGGCCAGGGCGCGGGCGATACCGACACGCTGCTTCATGCCGCCGGACAGTTCGTCCGGGCGTTTGTGCATGGCGTGCTCCATGTGCACCAGTTTCAGGTTCCGCTGAATCCAGTCGCGCATTTCCGCTTTGCCCATGCTGTCGCGAAACACCTGGCGCACCGCCAGCTGCACGTTCTCGAAGGCGGTCAGCCAGGGCAGCAGCGAATGGTTCTGGAACACCACCGCCCGGTCCGGGCCCGGTTCGTTGACCTCCTTGCCGTCGAGGGCGACACCGCCTTCGGTGGCCTGAAGCAAACCGGCGAGAATGTTCAGCACCGTGGATTTGCCGCAGCCGGAGTGGCCGATCAGCGACACGAACTCGCCTTTTTTGATGCGCAGCGACAGCTCATCCAGGGCCCGGAATGGGCCTTCCGGGGTCGGGAAATCGATGCTGATCTTGGAGATGTCGAGATAATTGCTCATCACAGAATTCCTCTCTTAAAACCTGCCCGCAACGCGTTCAGCGCAGGTCCGCGGATTTGTCCCAGGACACCAGGCTCTGCACGGCCAGCATCAGACGGTCGAGCAGAAAGCCGATGGCGCCGATGGTGATCACCGCCACCATGATGCGGCTCAGCGAATCGGAGCTGCCGTTCTGAAACTGGTCCCAGACGAACTTGCCCAGGCCCGGGCTCTGCGCCAGCATTTCCGCCGCGATCAAAACCATCCAGGCGATCCCCAGGGAGGTGCGCAGGCCGGCGAACATCATCGGCATCGCCGACGGCAACACGATGGTGCGCACATGGGTGAGCCAGCCCAGCCGCAGCACCCGGCTGACGTTGTTGAGGTCGCTGTCGACGCCGGCCACGCCCACGGCGGTGTTGATCACCGTCGGCCACAGGCAGCACAGCATCACGGTGACCATGGAGGTAATGAACGACTTCGGCACCAGCGGGTCCTGGCTGACATAGACGGCGCTCACCACCATGGTCACCAGCGGCAACCAGGCCAGCGGCGACACCGGCTTGAGCAGTTGAATCACCGGATTGAAGGCGCGGTACAGGGTGCGGCTGAGGCCGATCAGAATGCCCAGCGGAATAGCCAGCAGCGACGCCAGCACGAAGCCCGCCGTCACCGTCATCAGGCTGGTGAGGATCTGGTCGATAAAGGTGGCGCTGCCGGTGTAGGGAAAGATCCGCGGCTGATAGGACGGATCCACCGCCTGCCGCTGGGCGTTGCGCTCACGCTGACGCTCATAGAAGGCCTCCTCTTCGCGGCGCTCCGCGGCGTGTTCCTCGAGCAGCGCCCCACCCTGCTGCCACACGTCCAGGGGCCCGGGGAAGGCACCCAATGAGGTATTGATCTGCCCCGCCGCCACGGCCCACAACAGCAGGAAGGCGGCGATGCCGGCCAGCGGCACCAGCAGGGTTTTAGCCAGAGCGCGCAACTGCTCCGACGGCCGTTCGCCGCGCGCTAGCTTGATCCACGGTTGTAACCAGGTTTGCTGGCTGATCGAAATCATTTCATCACCCTCTTTTACCGGTGCGTTAAAGGCGCTGGTCGCCTTTCAGGCCGATGTCGAACTGCTTCAGGTAGGCGTTGGGCTCGCGGCCGTCGTAGGTCACGCCGTCGATGAACTCGGACTGCGGCGGCTTGAAGCCGTCCTCGCTGTCGAAGTCCGGGAAGTCCGAGGCTTTCATCTTCCCTTCCTGGATCAGCGCCCTGGCCGCCAGTGCGTAGACGTCCGGGCGGTACACGTCGCGGGCGGTCTCCATGTACCAGTCGTCGCTCTTCTGCTCGGCGATCTGGCCCCAGCGGCGCATCTGGGTGAGGTACCAGATGGCGTCGGAGTAGTAGGGATAGGTGGCGTTGTGGCGGAAGAAAACGTTGAAATCCGGGATCGGCCTTTCGTCGCCCTTCTCGTATTCGAAGGTGCCGGTCATGGAGTTGGCGATGACCGCTTCGTCGGCGCCCACGTATTCGCTTTTGGCGAGAATCTTCACCGCCTCGGGGCGGTTGGCGTTGTCGTTCTCGTCCAGCCACTTGGCCGCGCGGATCAACGCCTTGACCACGCGGGCGTGGGTGTTGGGGTATTTCTCCGCCCAGGCTTCGCTGACGCCGAACACTTTTTCCGGATTGTTTTTCCAGATTTCGTAATCGGTGATCACCGGCACGCCCACGCCTTTGAACACCGCCTGCTGGTTCCAGGGTTCGCCGACGCAGTAGCCGTGGATGGTGCCGGCCTCCAGGGTGGCGGGCATCTGTGGCGGCGGCGTCACCGACAGCAGCGCTTCGGCCTGAAGCTGGCCGGAGGTATCGCCTTTATGGGGCGCGTAGTAGCCGGGGTGGATGCCGCCGGCGGCGAGCCAGTAGCGCAGCTCGTAGTTGTGCGTGGAGACCGGGAACACCATGCCCATCTTGAAACGCTCACCGCGATCCCGGTACGCCTTCACCACCGGTTTCAGGGCGCTGGCGCTGATCGGATGCACCGGCTTGCCGTCGCGGTGCTCGATGTTTTTCTTCATCTCCTCCCATACCGAATTGGCGACGGTGATGCCGTTGCCGTTCAGGTCCATGCTGAAAGCGGTGATGATGTGCGCCTTGGTGCCGAAGCCGATGGTGGCGGCCAGCGGCTGACCGGCCAGCATGTGGGCGCCGTCGAGCTGGCCGTCGACCACGCCGTCGAGCAGCACCTTCCAGTTGGCCTGGGCCTCCAGCGACACATACAGCCCTTCGTCCTCGAAGTAGCCTTTTTCGTAGGCGATCGCCAACGGCGCCATATCGGTAAGCTTGATAAAGCCGAACGTCAGCTCCGGCTTTTCCGGCCAGCCCACCAGCGGCTTGTCCGCCGCCTTCGCGACACCCGCGAACACGGTCAGCACGAAGGCCGCCAGCACGGCCAGCCGCCGTGCAGCGCCGGGGCCCGGGCGGGAAGAGATCGAATCGGCGTTGTTCATGGTGCTGCTCCTTTACTATCAACGACGGCGTTCGGGGTCGGCGACGCAAAAAAAAAGCGCCCACCACTTTCCGTGGTGAGCGCCTTCGCTCAGATCAGTCGCATATTGTCCGGAGGGTCGGCACCGCCATTGGTTTCCGACCTGTTACCACCTGCTCTCAACTTTATACATTCAACTTCCATGCCACATCGGCATCGGCGCTCAAAGGCCGCCATCGCGGGCCCCGGGCGGCGGCGGCGACGCCGCGCCGTGCGCCAATCCGGTGATCAGGCACGGATCATGGCGCGGATTGGTGCAGAAAATTCATGGAACGCAGCTGCCACTCCTCGCCGTCGATAAAGGTATCCGCGCCCATGCCGATTTCCCCCTGGCTGGTCTCCAGGCGCCAGGGCCCGGCGTGGATGCCCTCGCCTTTCCAGTCCTGGCCCGGCAACGGGGTGTCGGCCAGCGCCCGGCGGTACAGATCCGGGCGGTAGCACGCCGCCGCCACGGCGGACAGATCCTGGTCGCCGGGCAGCCAGCCCCAGCGGGCCATCTGGTTGAGAAACCAGTAGCCGTGGGAGACCCAGGGAAAATTGGCCAGGTAGCGATGAAACACCAGCAGGTCCGGCTCCGGGGCGTCACCACTGTCCGGCCGGTAACCGGTGTGGCCCAGTAACGCCGGCGCCAGCGCCCGGCGGTCCACCGGCAGGTATTCCGCCAACAACGACACCGCCTGCGCCCGGTTACCGTCCAGCCAGGCGCCGGCGCGGTACAAAGCGCGCAACAGCGCATCCAGGGTGTCCGGGTTGGTCCGCGCCCAGTCCTCGGTCACCCCCAGCACCTTGTTGGGTGCGTTCTGCCAGATGTCCCGGCCGGTGGCCACGCAGCAGCCGATACCGTCCGCCGTGGCCACCGCGTTCCAGGGCTCACCGGCGAAGAAGCCGTGGATGTGCCCGAGCCGCAGGTGGTCGACCATCTGTGACGGCGGCAGCACCACGGTGGTGACGTCACGGTCCGGGTCGATGCCGGCGCTGGCCAGCCAGTAGCGCAGCAACAGATTGTGGCTGGAATACGGAAACACCACCGCCAGAACCAGCGGCGGCTGCTTTTCCAGTTTCCGCTGCTCGATCAGTTGTTTCAGACTGGCGGGGCCCGGGCGGCCGCGCGTGGTGCTCTCAAGCTCCCGGTACAGGGACGCGGACAAGGTCATGCCGTTGCCGCCCAGGTTCAGCGAATACGGCGCGATCAAGGGTTTATTCAGGCCGCCCAGCCCCAGCGTCGAGGCCATCACCATGGGCGCCAGCATGTGCGCGCCGTCGAACTGACCGACGATCACCTTGTCGCGGATATTGGCCCAGGACACCTCTTCCTGCAGGGTCACGTCCAGGCCCTGGTCCCGGAAAAAGCCCAGCTGAGCGGCGGCCAGCAGCGGCAGGCTGTCGGTGAGCGGCATATAGCCCAGGGTGAGATCGGTCTTCATTGATCACGGGTCCTCTGCGATTTCGGCGCCAACAGCCCCAGCACAGACACAATGTCGTTGGCCACGTCCACCAGCTTCTGGCTGCGGTCCATGGCCAGCTTGCGCATGGCGTGGTAGGCCTCGTCCTCGTCCATCTGGCGGTGCTGGATCAGCAGCGCCTTGGCTTTGTCGATCACCTGCCGGTCGGCGAGCCGGGTGCGGGTTTGTTGCAGCTCATTGCGCAGCGCCTGGAATTCACGGAAGCGGGCCACCGCCACGTCGACGATGGAACGCACCCGCTCCGGATTAAGGCCGTCCACCACGTAAGCGCTGACCCCGGCCCGGATGGCGCGGTCGATGGTATTGCTGTCGCCCTGCTCGGCGAACATGATCACCGGCTTGGGAAGATGCTGGTTGAGCACCGTCATGTGCTCGAGCATGTCCCGATCCGGCGACTCGATATCCACGATCACCACGTCCGGCTGATGCTCGGCCACCTGCTTCATCAGGCCCTGGGCGCTGGCCATGCGGCAGATCACCTGGAAACCGCAGTCGGTGAGCGCCTGCTCGAGCATCGCCGCCCGGGCCGGGGTATCGTCGACCAGCATCACGCGGGTGTGTTGCGGCTGCTCACTCACGGCTACATCAACCAGCGGTCGAAAGGCAGAACGGACACGGTATCGCCGGCGGCCACATCGCCGCGCTCCGCCTCCAGGCGGATGAAAGCGTTGGCCCGGGTCACCGACGACAACACCCCGGACCCCTGCGAGCCGGTGGTCGCCACCCGGTGGCCGTCGCCGTCGGCGAACAGCACGGCGCGCTGGAAGTCGGCTCGCCCGGGCTTCTTGCGCAACGGCGCGTCGGCCCGCGCCGGCACCAGCAACGGCGACTCCTCGGAGCGCTCGCCGGCCAGATGGCGCAGGGCCGGCAGCGCCAGCTGATGAAAGGTCACGGTGGCCGACACCGGATTGCCCGGCAGGCCCAGGAACAGTGCTTCGCCCAGGGTCCCGAAAGTGAACGGCTTGCCCGGCTTCATGGCCACCTTATAGGCGTTCACCCGGCCGATACGGTCCAGCACCCGGCGGGTGTGGTCCGCCTCGCCCACCGACACGCCGCCGCTGGCGATCACCACATCATGACCGCGCGCGGCGCTCTCCAGCACGGCCTGCAAGCGCTCCGGCGTATCCGCGCAAATCCCCAGGTCGGTGATCGCCACATCCAGCCGGCGCAGCATGGCGGTGAGCAGGTAACGGTTACTGTCGTAGATCTGGCCCTCGGCGAGCGGTTCGCCGGGCTCGCGCAATTCCGAACCGGTGGACAACAACGCCACCCGGGGCCGGCGCAGCACTTCCACGGCGCTCAGCCCCAGCGACGCCAGCAACCCCAGGTCCGCCGGCCGCAGCCGCCGCCCGGCGTCCAGCAGTCCGGCGCCCACGGCGATGTCCTCACCGGCGCGGCGGATGTTCTCGCCGGGGCGCGGCGCACGCACCGGGCGCACCCGGGTGGTGCAGCCCTGCCCTGTTACTTCGCACTCCTCCTGCATGATCACCGCGTCGCACCCGGCCGGCACCAGGGCACCGGTCATAATGCGCACACACTGCCCCGCCGGCAGTGCCCCCTTGAAGGGCGTCCCCGCCGTGGCGGTGCCGGCCAGCGCCAGTGCGCCTTCCGCCGGCCAGTCGGCGCAGCGCAGCGCGTATCCGTCCATGGCGGAATTGTCCGCCGGCGGCACCGCACGGTCGGCGAGCAGGTCCTCGGCGAGAATCCGGTCCAGCCCGTCCCGCAGCGGCACCGTCTCGCGCTCCGTTACGGAGCGAACAGCGGCAAGCAGACGGTCGCGGGCCTCTTCAAGACTGAGCATAGGGTCGCCGGTTGATTGGGGAGATAACCGGACTTATGCATCAAGCATGCCACCGATTGGTGCGCGGACAGCGGCGGCACCACGGCGGGGCAGCGGGCAGGTGATGGCGGGCTTGTGAGAGCGGTGAAAAAGCGACAAAAAAAAGGGGCTGCCTTTTGGCAGCCCCTTTTCGGAATAGTGGTGGGTCGTGCTGGATTCGAACCAGCGACCAATTGGTTAAAAGCCAACTGCTCTACCAACTGAGCTAACGACCCGCCGAATGAGGCGCAAATAATACGGATTTATTTCGCCGTGACAAGGCCTGAGGGCCATTTTTTTCGTTAAGACTGGTAGATCGTGGGATCTTTGATCAAAGCCTGTTCAAAGCCCTCGCGGCGCAGCCGGCAGCTGTCGCAGCGGCCGCAGGCACGGCCTTCGGCGTCGGCCTGGTAGCAGGACACGGTGAGACTGTAATCCAGGCCCAGCTCGGTGCCCCGGCGGATGATCTCCGCCTTGGAGAGCGCCATCAGGGGCGTGCTGATGCGCACCGGGTGCCCTTCCACGCCCGCCTTGGTGGCGAGCCCGGCGAGGTGCTGGAAGGCGTCGATGAATTCCGGGCGGCAGTCCGGGTAGCCGGAGTAGTCCACGGCGTTGACGCCGATAAAGATGGCGTCGGCGCCGACCACTTCCGCCAGGCCCAGGGCCAGGGACAGGAAGACGGTGTTGCGGGCCGGCACATAGGTGACCGGGATGCCGTCGCCGCCGTTCTCGGGCACGTCGATGGCGTGGTCGGTGAGCGCGGAGCCGCCGATGCCGCCCATGCCGAGCTCTATCACCCGGTGTGATTCGGCGCCCAGGGCGGCGGAGACGCGCTCCGCCGCTTGCAGCTCGGAGCGGGTGCGCTGGCCGTAGTCGAAGGCGATGGTGTGGCACCGGAACCCTTCGGCGCGGGCCATCGCCAGGCAGGTGGCGGAATCGAGTCCGCCGGAGAGCAGTACCACCGCGGTTTCCATGGTGTCTCCTGTTTACCTCGGGTTGATGGGGGCCGGATCAACGCCCGCGGGCGTCGTTCCAGAGCAGTTTGTGCAGTTGCAGCTGGAAGCGCACCGGCAGGCGGTCGGCGAGGATCCAGTCGGCCAGTTCGCCGGGGGGCAGCTGCCCGTGCACCGGTGAGAACAGCACCTCGGAGACCCGCCCCGTCAGGTTTTGCTGGTCCAGCATAAAGCGGGCCCAGTCGTAGTCGCGGCGGTCGGCGAGCACGAACTTCACCTGGTGGTGCGGGCGCAGATGGGGGATGTTCTCGAGGCGGTTGTTGTGCTGTTCGCCGGAGCCCGGCGCCTTGAGGTCCATGACCACCGAGACGCGCTCGTCGACATCGGCGATATCCATGGCGCCGCCGGTTTCCAGGCTCACCTGGTAGCCCCGGTCGCACAGTTCGGTGAGCAGCGGCAGGCAGTTGGGCTGGGCCAGCGGTTCCCCGCCGGTCACCGTGACGTAGCGCGCGGAGAAGCCGTCCACCTGCTCGAGGATCGCCTCCAGGGACCGTTTTTCGCCGCCCTGGAAGGCGTACTCGGTGTCGCACCAGACACAGCGCTGCGGGCAGCCGGTGAGGCGCACGAATACGGTGGGCACGCCCACGCTGCGGGATTCCCCCTGCAGGGAATGGAAGATTTCGGTAATGCGCAGTTCCACGGTGGACGCTCTAAACGCTGAGGGGCTCAAGATGGCGCGGATTCTAACACCTTGACGGCGTCGGGTGGGAGCGGGCCCGTGGGCCCGCCTGCAATCAGTCGCCGTTGAGCTGCTTGAGCATGCTCTTGGCCATTTCCGCCTCGGAGGCGTCGGGGAACTGCTTGATCAGCTTGTGCAGGGAGACTTCCGCTTCGCCGGTGTTGCCGGCCTGGGCCTGGAGGCTGGCCAGTTTGTACAGGCTGGTGGGGGCGCGGCTGTGGTTCGGGTAGTCGTCCACCACGGTCTGGAACTGCTTGCGGGCTTTGTCCAGCTGCGGGCTTTTCTGGTTGGTGTAGACCTCGCCCAGCCAGAAGTGGGCGTGGGCCCGGAACTGCCCCTGGGGGAAGTCCTTCAGGTAATCCTCGAAGGCGGTGGCCGCGGCGTCGAAATCGCGCTCGAGCAGCTTGCCGCGGGCGGCGGAATAGGCCTCGCGGTCCGCTTCCGGGTCGGCGGGCGTGTCGCTGTTGCCGCCGTCGTCGCCGGCTTCGGCGTCGGTCTTGGGGGCGCTGTTCACTTGTTCGACCAGCGCGTTAATCCGGGTGTCCAGGTCCAGGTAGCGTTCCCGCTCCGCGCCTTTGAGCTGGTTCAGCTCATGGCGAAGCTCTTCCACCTGACCCTGTAAATTCTGAACTTGCTTCTGGTACTGCTCCATTTCCTGCATCAGCAGGTAGATGCCCTCTTCGCCGCCACCGTTGCCGGTGGCGGACGACGAGGCCCGGTCGCCGCCGGAGCCACGCTCCTCGACGACCAGGGGGCCGGTGCTCTGTGCCTGGGCACCGAGCACCGGCCCGCCAAGCAGGATAGCCAGTAAAAAGCGCTTGATTACCTGCTTGGACCGCATGGCTTACGGACGGCCGGCGGTGTAGTTAAGAACTACGCGACGGTTCTTCGCCCAGTCCATTTCGCTGTGGCCGAAAGCGGCCGGCTTCTCTTCGCCGTAGGCGACGGTTTCCACCTGGGAAGAGCTCACGCCCTGCACGCGCAGGAACTTCTGGACCGCTTCGGAACGACGCTCGGACAGAGCAACGTTGTACTCACGGGTGCCACGCTCGTCGGCGTGACCTTCCAGACGCACCTTGGCATTCGGGTTGTCTTTCAGGTAGCTGGCGTGGGCGCGCAGGGTTTCGAAGGCGGCCGCCGGCACGGTGTTGCTGTCGAAAGCGAAGTAAATCACTTTGGG
>Ga0114901_1001835_pt1 | contig 11811 bp, 9 predicted proteins | sample MalvireepMed_s16_FD_89686 | JGI IMG/M metagenome (GOLD analysis project Ga0114901, IMG submission 89686) | Marine viral communities from the Global Malaspina Expedition - Malaspina viral metaG DeepMed_s16 | ecosystem: Environmental > Aquatic > Marine > Oceanic | place: Mediterranean Sea... | reverse complement strand
CGCGGGCCTTCGGGGCCGCGGCTCTTGAAGATGTCTTCGATATTGGGCGCGCGCCGGCCATCGTCGCTGGTGCCGCCAGGTGGCAGCCACGGGTTGCGCGGGCCCTTCGGCTTGTCGCCGCCGCCCTGCGATCCGCCGGGCGTGTCGCCCGTGCCGCCATCATCCGATCCACCGCCCCAAGGGCTTTTCTTGCCCGCCATCGCGAGGGAAATCCTCTGTCCGAACCCGTCAAAAATTCTCATGCTGTTCCTTATAGGTGCGGTTCGGCGGAAAAACAGGGGTTGCCGCGCGCTTTTCGATGCTACAGCAGCCGCGCCCATGAGTTCGACCGATCCCAAAGCGCTGCTTCCCGACAGCCTTGCCGCCCGTGTTTCGACGCTGACCATCAAGGAAGGCAGGGCCATCGCCATCGTCGATGCCGCGGGCCTGGGCCAGCAGGAGCGCGACGATATCGAGCGCGCGATCACCGATATCCTCGGCCAGCGCGAAGAGGTTTCCGAAACCCGCGTCGTGATGACCGCCGAACGTACGCAGCGGCGGATCATCGCGGTGGGCAGCGGCAAGGGCGGCGTCGGCAAATCGACGCTGACCGCCAATCTGGCGATTGCGATGGCACGGCGTAGGCGCAAGGTCGGGCTGGTCGATGCCGATATCTACGGCCCTTCGCAGCCGGTCATCCTGGGCAATCAGGGTTCGAAGCCGGTGGCCCGCGACAAGAAGCTGGAGCCTGTCGACAGCCCGGTGGGGATCCCCGTGCTGTCGATGGGCCATCTGGTCGAACCGGGGCGCGCGCTGGCCTGGCGCGGCCCGATGGCGGGCAATGCGCTGGCGCAGCTGATCGATGCGCATTGGGGCGATGTCGATACGCTGCTGGTCGACCTGCCGCCGGGTACGGGCGATGTGCAGCTGACCATGCTGCAGCGCTACAAGCCGATGGGCGCAGTGCTCGTCTCCACTCCGCAGGACCTTGCCCTGATCGATGCCGCCCGCGCGGGGCAGCTGTTCGACCAGGCGGGGGTGCCGGTGATCGGACTGGTCGAGAACATGGCGGGCTATGCCTGCCCGCATTGCGGCGAGGTGTCCGACCCGTTCGGCAGGGGCGGGGTCGAAACCGCGGCCGGGCGGCTTGACCTGCCGTTCCTCGGGCGCATCCCGCTCGACCTAGCGATCCGCGAAGGCAGCGACCGCGGCCAGCCGCCCGCTTGCGGCGAAGATGCGCTCGCAGCGCCGTTTCACGATATCGCCGCCAAGGTCGACGCGTGGATCCGCGCGCAGGGCTAGCCGCGCTGCCGGTTTCGCGGCGGCAGCTGCTGGCCGGGGCCGCAGTCGGCGGCGGGCTGGCGGTCGGCTGGTGGCTGTGGCCGCGCCGCTATTCCAGCCCGCTGGTCCCCGGACCGAACGAACACGGCTTCGGCGGCTGGCTCACCATTGCCGAAGACGGCGTGGTCACCGTGGCCCTGCCGCAGCTTGAGATGGGGCAGGGCGTGACCACCGTGCTGGCGCAGGTCGTGGCAGTCGAACTGGGTGCCGACTGGCGGCAGGTCGCCATCGAACCCGCACCGCCTGCAGGCCTGTTCGCCAACACTGCGCTCGCCGCGAAATGGGCGCCGCTGTGGTCGCGTCTGCCCGGCCTGGCCGATGATCCCGATGGCCTGCTGGCCGAACGCTTTGCGCGGAGCAACGCCTTCTGCGCCACGGCCGAAGGCCTTTCGCTCGCAGCCTATGAACAGCCGCTGCGCGCGGCCGCCGCGGCGGCCCGCGCGCTGCTCGCCGTGGCGGCGGCAGAACGCTGGGGGGTGGGCTGGGAAGAATGCGAAGTCGCAGCGGGTCTCGTGCGCCACGGCGAACAGGAACTGGGCTTCGGCGAACTGGCCGCGCAGGCTGCCACGTTCGACCCGCCCGATCCGCCGCCGCTGCGGGTCGAACCTGCGAGCGAGGATCCGTCCCCGGCGGAGGCCGAATTGGCGCCCGCCTTCCCGCGGCTCGACTTGCCCGCCAAGGTCGACGGCAGCTTCCTGTTCGCCGGCGATATCCGCTTGCCGGGCATGGTCTACGCCTCGATCCGGCACGGGCCGCTGGGGAAGGCCGAACTGACCGCCTTCGACAAGGAAGCGGTGGCCGGCCTCAAGGGGCTGGTGGGGGTAGTGAAGTCCAAACGCTATCTCGCGGCAGTGGCCGAAAGCTGGTGGATTGCCGACCGCGCGCTTGCGGCGATGCGGCCGGTCTTCGCCGGGCCCGCGGCCGTCGAGAGCGCGGGTGCACTGCGCGCGCTCGATACCGCGCTGGCGGAGGGCGAGGGCGAGCGCATCGTGACCGAAGGGGATCCGGACGGCGCTCTCGCACGGCCCGATTATGCGCAGGATTATTCCGTCGCCCCGGCAGTTCACGCCGCGATCGAGACCGCCAGCGCGACGGCGCGCTTCGACGGCGGCAAGCTGGAATTGTGGATCGCCGCGCAGGCGGGTGAACTGACGCGCCGCGCGGCGGCCAAGGCAATCGGCATCTCGCCGCAGGACGTGGTGCTCTATCCCACTGCGGCGGGGGGCAGTTTCGACGCGCGGCTCGAACGGCGGCACGCGATCGAGGTTGCGCAGATCGCGCAGCAGATCGGCCGCCCGGTCCAGCTGACCTGGCCGCGCCAGCAGGAACTGCAGCTGGTGCCGGTGCGCACCCCCGTCAGCGCGCGGCTGGAGGCGGGCTTCGTCCCGGCGAGCGGCGGCCGCATCGCTGCCTGGCGCACGCGGCTGGCGATGCCCGCGACCATGCGCGAATTCGGCCACCGTCTGTTCGACAACAACACGCCCGAAGCGGCGATGGAACACGCTGCGGGCGAGGCCGATGCGCTGGCCTGCGAGGGCGCGGTCCCGCCCTATGGAATCGCGCATGTCGCAGTCGACCACCTCCCGGTGACGCTGCCCTTCCCGACCGGGCCGATGCGCGGCAGTGCCGCGGCGTACACCGCGTTCTTCACCGAGAGCTTCATCGACGAACTGGCCGAACGCGCCGGGCGCGACCCGTTCCTCTACCGCATCGAGATGCTGGGGCAGACGCCGCGGATGGCCGATTGCCTGCGCCGCGCGACGCGGCTGGCCGGCTGGGACGGCGGGCGCCGCGGCACCGGTCAGGGGCTGGCGATGGTGCGTATGGGCGGACCCGGCGATGGGGGCGGGCGCATCGCCTGCGTGGCGCAGGCCGCGCTGGGCGAAGGCGGGCTGCGCGTGACTCGGCTGCATGCAGCGGTTGATATCGGGCGGATCGTCAATCACGACATTGCGCGCCAGCAGATCGAAGGCGGGCTGATCTTCGGCCTGTCGCTCGCCACCGGGTCGAGCGTGGCCTATGAGGATGGCCGGCCCGTCCCCGCGCGCCTTGCGGGGCTGAGCTTGCCGACGCTGGCCGATTGCCCCGAGATCGTCATCGAATTCCTCGCCAGTGACGCACCCGCGTTCGATCCCGGCGAATTGGGCGTCGCCGTGGCGCCGCCCGCCATCGCGAATGCGCTTTACTCCGCGACAGGAGTGCGCTTTCGCCGTCTGCCATTGCTTTCGGAGGGCCTATGACCTGGCAAGAACAATCGCTTCCCGCCGACCACCCCGCAGTCAAGTCGGGCGGCGTCGGGGTGCTGCTCGTCAATCTCGGCACGCCCGATGCGCCCGAAAAGGGGCCGGTCAAACGCTATCTCGCGGAATTCCTTTCGGACCGCCGGGTGGTCGAAATCCCGGCAATCGCCTGGCAGCCGATCCTGCGCGGCATCATTCTCAACACGCGGCCCAAGAAAAGCGCGCATGCCTATCGCCAGGTGTGGACCGAGGAAGGCTCGCCGCTGGCAGTGATCACCCGCGACCAGGCGGCCGCAATGCAGCAGCGGCTGGGCGATGAGGTGAAGGTCGACTGGGCGATGCGATACGGCACCCCGTCGATCCCCGAGCGGATCGAGGCGCTGATGGCGGCCGGTTGCGAACGGATCCTGCTGGCTCCGCTCTACCCCCAGTACTCGGGTGCGACCACGGCCACGGTTGTGGACAAGGCTGCGGACAAGCTGCGGGAAATGCGTTGGCAAGCCTCGCTGCGGACCCTGCCGCCCTACGTTGACGACCCGGCCTATATCGATGCGCTGGCGAACGATCTTTCGCGCCAGATCGATGCGCTCGATTTCGCGCCCGAAGTGCTGCTGCTGAGCTTCCACGGCATGCCGCAGCGCACGCTCGAACTCGGCGATCCCTATCACTGCCACTGCCAGAAGACCTCGCGCCTGCTGCAGGAGCGGCTGGCGCGGCCGGGGCTGCGGTTCCGCACCACTTTCCAGTCGCGCTTCGGGCCGGCCAAGTGGCTGGCCCCTGCGACCGACGATACGCTGGAAGAAGAAGCGCGGGCCGGGACCAAGCGGCTGGCGATCGCTGCGCCGGGCTTTTCGGCCGACTGCCTCGAGACGCTCGAAGAGCTGGCCATCCAGGGCCGCGAGCAGTTCACCGAGGCCGGCGGAGAGCGGTTTGCCGCGCTGTCCTGCCTCAATACTTCCGACGCCGGACTGGCCATGCTGGAGACGCTTTTGCGCCGTGAATTGATGGGGTGGATTCGCGCCTGAAAATTACTTACAACGAAGTAAGTTTTAAGGAGCTACCTAATGGCCACGCTTGCCCCGCACCAACCTGCCGAGACCGCGCCGTCGCATTGGCAGGAAGGCAATCCCAGCGAAGATGCGCTCGCGCACATCCCGGGCGAGGGGGGGTGGCCGATCGTCGGCAACACCTTCAAGATGCTGGCCGACCCGCATGGCCAGACGCGGCGCATGGTCGAGAAATACGGCCGTGTGTACAAGAACCGGGCCTTCGGTGGCTGGAACGTGGCGCTGATCGGCGCCGAGGCCAACGAGATGCTGCTGATGAACCGCGACAAGATCTTCAGCTCCGAACAGGGCTGGGGACCGATTCTCGACAAGCTGTTCCCGCGCGGGCTGATGTTGCTCGATTTCGATCACCACCGCGCCGATCGCCGCGCGTTGTCGATCGCCTTCAAGCCCGGTCCGATGCGGCATTATGCGGACGCGCTGAACCGCGGCATCGCCAAGCGGGTCGAGGAATGGGGCGGCGATGGCTCGGGGGCGCAGCTGCTCTTCTATCCGTCAATCAAGGAACTGACGCTCGACCTGGCGGCCGACAGCTTCATTGGCATTCCGTGGGGCCCCGAGGCGGACCGGATCAACACCGCCTTCGTCGACATGGTCCAGGCCAGCGTGGCGCCGGTGCGCAAGCCACTGCCGTTCACGCAGATGAAGCGCGGCGTCGATGGCCGCGCCTTCCTGGTCGACTATTTCACGCGCGAAACGCATCGCCGCCGCGCCGAGGGCGGCGGGCAGGACATGTTCAGCCAGTTCGCCACCGCCGAATATGACGATGGCAGCCTGATGCCGGTCGACGAAGTGGTCGATCACATGAACTTCCTGATGATGGCCGCGCACGACACCATCACCTCCAGCGCCACCTCGCTGCTGTGGCTGCTCGCCAAGCATCCCGAATGGCAGGACCGGCTGCGCGACGAAATCGCCGCGGTCACCGGGGGCAGCGATGCCAGCGACCGCCCGCGCGATCTCGAATATGACGATCTGGGCAAGCTCGACCTGACCGAGATGGCGTTCAAGGAAGCGCTGCGGTTCGTGCCGCCCGTGCCCTCGATGCCGCGCCGCGCGCTCAAGTCGTTCGAATACGGCGGCTACCGCATTCCCGCCGGGGCCCATGTCGGGATCAACATCCACTACACGCATCACGACGAGGAACACTGGGAGGATCCCTACACCTTCGACCCGATGCGCTTTACGCCCGAGCAGGTGAAGGCCCGGCACAAATACGCCTGGGTGCCCTTCGGCGGCGGGGCGCATATGTGCCTGGGGCTGCACTTCGCCTACATGCAGGTGAAGATCCTGCTGGCGCAGATGCTGCCGCGCTACCGTATCGAGCTGGCGGCGGGCGATCCCGAATGGCAGGCGTGGCCGATCCCCAAGCCCAAGGACGGGTTGAAGCTCAAGCTCACCGCCATCTGATTCGGTTTTTGTCGGGCATCCTCGCTCACGCGACCTGATGGTCGCGTCGCTGTGGGCGGCCAGTCGGCCTTGCCTCGCCTGCGGCGCGGGGATTCTCGCCCAGCGATTGAGTAGTGCTAGCCCCGGCCCGGAATGAGGGCCGGCAAGGGCGGAAGCGAAGTCGAAGACACAGCTGGCCAGAGGCCACCTGCATGCCCGCCCGCAGGGGCCTGCAGCGAAGCGGAGGAACAGCCCCGAGGACGCACCGACGGATGTCGGTGCGCAACCGGAACATCATTTCAGAAATCGATGGCGATGCCGTCTTTCACCCAGTCGCCATAGCGCGTCGGGCTGAGGTCCTCGTCGTCGCTGCCCTTCCTGGGCGCAGGCGGGGCATCGTTGGTCCAGTGAGCGGGCTTCTTGAACCCTTCGGGGCGGGTGGTTGCGCGTTTCGGCATGCCGCCAACATGATGCCGCTGGCGGCTTTGTGCAAGTGGGGGTAGGGGCTGGCCCCCATGGCCCAACCTACCGGTATCCACGCCCGCCGCGCTGCGCTGCGCCTGCTCGATGCAGTGCTTCGCCAGGGCGAAACGCTCGACATCGCCTTCAACGGCGCGACCCGCGACATCCGCAAGTTCGAGGACAAGGCGCTGGCGCGGGCCATTGCCAGCGAAGTCCTGCGCTGGCTGGTCGATCTCGACGCGCTGATCGACAGCGCGACCAAGAAGCCGCTGCCGCATGATGCCAAGGCGCGCATGGTCCTGCGGATGATGCTGGCGCAATGGCTGCGGCTGGACACCCCGCCGCACGCGGTGCTGGCAACCGGGCTCGACTTGCTCGCCGGGGGGCAGCGCCGGCTGGCGCATGGCGTGTTCTCCACTCTGACCAAGCGCGGCGACACGCTGCCTGACGCCCCGACGCTGCCCGAGCCAGTCGCGGTGCGCTGGGGCGAGCGGGCCCCCGCGATCGCCGCCGGCTTGGCCGAACCGCCCCCGCTCGATCTTACACTGCGCGATCCTGCGGACACCGCGCAGTGGGCCGTACAGCTTTCCGCCGACAGCCTGATGCCCGGGCATTTGCGCCTGCCGCGCGGAGCCAATGTCGAGAAGCTGCCGGGCTTTGGCGAAGGGGCCTGGTGGGTACAGGATATCGCTGCTTCGCTGCCCGCACGGCTGCTGGGCCCGGGCGAGGGGCGCCACGTGCTCGACCTGTGCGCAGCGCCGGGTGGCAAGACGCTGCAGCTGGCCGCGCAGGGCTGGCAGGTGACCGCGCTCGACATATCGAAACGCCGGCTCGACCTGCTCAAGGCCAATCTCAAGCGCACGGGTCTGAAGGCGGGCGCCGTCCGCGCCGATGCGCTCAAGTGGGAGCCGAAGCACGCATTCGATGCGATCCTGCTTGATGCGCCCTGCACGGCGACCGGGACCGCGCGGCGTCATCCCGATGTGCTGCACCGCATCGGCCCGCAGACCATCGAGCAGATGGCGCAATTGCAGGCCGCCCTGCTTCAGCGTGCGCAAGGCTGGCTCAAGCCGGGCGGAACGCTGGTCTATGCAACCTGCTCGCTCGAACGCGCGGAGGGCGAAGACCAGGCCGGCGCCGTCTCGCTCACCCCCGATCCGATAACCCGTGATGGTTTGCCGCAGGGCGTCGAGCCGGGCAGCGCGGGCTGGCTGCGCACCGACCCCGGCATGCTCGAAGAGCACGGCGGTCTCGACGGCTTCTTCATCGCGCGATGGCGACGGGACCTCTGATCAGCGGGCGATGAAGTCCCGCAGTTGCGCGATCGCGAAATCGGGATCGGTCATCAACACATAGTGGGCCGCCGTATCGCTTGCCGCCAGTTCGATATCGCCCGCAGCATCGAGCCGCTCGGCAAGGGCTGCCGCCCCGGCGAAGGCGGTCTTGGGATCGCGCTTTGCGTGCAGCACCAGCGTCGGCGGGATTCGTTCGGGCAGACGGCCCAACTCCGCGGGTGCTTCATAGGTCGGGAACCCGCCGGGCAGCAGGTGCCGCGGCAGCGGGCTGGCGAACAGCAGGCCGGCTTCTTCGCTCTCGATCATTTCCTCTGTCAGCTCGGCGCGGCGGTTGTTCTCCGACCGGCTGATCAGGCTCACCAGCGGGATCGACGAACCGAACTGCGGGAAAGCGGCGAAGGTCTGCTGGACACGCCCGAGCTCGGCCTGCGCGTGCTCCAGCCATGCCGTGTCGCCGCGGTGCAGGCCCGCGATGATAAAGGGCAACATCGCCCGCGTCCGGGGAAAGTCGATCAATGCGGCGAGCAGGTATTTCGGCTTCGGCCCAAGCGGCTCCGACAGTTCGGGGTCGGCGAGCAGGGCTGCCAGCGCCTCGTCGAGCGGCTGGTCGAAATAGCGGCTGCAGGCAGGCCGCACATCGCAATCGCGCAGCACCTGCCGCCCGACCGCATCGGTCACCTGCGAACGCCGGCTGAGGTCGTGGCGCAGATCGTCGTCGGCGGGGACGAGCGAGTCGAGGATCACACCGTCGAGCCGCTCGGGCGGGGCGACTGCCAGCGTGCGCAAGATCAGCTGCGTGCCGTAGGAGACGCCGTAGAGATACCGGCGCGTGTCACCGCCATGGCGGTCCATCAGCAGGCTCACGTCGCGCGCTGCATTGCCGATCGTGAAAGCCTGCGTGCGCTGCGGATCGGCATGCAAAGCGCCTATGCAGCTGCCCCATTCCGCACCCTCCAGCGCCATGCCGCCGGCGCTGTCTGCGCTTTCCTCGGACGGGCACAGCCGTGTGGACAGGCCGGTCCCGCGGTGATCGGGCACGATCAGGTCGAAGCCGGGGGCCGCCGCGCGCAACCTCTCAATGTAGGGGTAAAAGGACGCACCCGATTCCCCCGGTCCGCCGGCGATCAGCCATAGCTCGCCTGTCGCAGCCCCGTGTGCCGGGAACTTGCGGACGAACAGATCGACGGTGCCCGTTGCGGGCGCGCCGTGATCGAGCGGGACGGCCAGCTGCGCGCATCGCGTGTCGCCAAGCGCCGGATGCGCGTCGGCGTCGGCGCAGGGGGTGAACCCGGGCCGCTCTGCGGGTTCGCCCGCGGCTGCCGGAGTGGCCGCGGCAAGCGACAGGACTGCGCAGGCGGCAAGCAAGGATATGATCGGTGACACGCTAAGCTCCGGCAATATCGGGAAAATCGACGGCTAGGCGCCATCCTTCCCCCGGGCAATGGAACCCGCCCGCCGCTTCGTCGAAGTGCTGCCTCCTATCGACCGCCGACAGCTTCGGCGAGCAGCAGCCCCGACATATAGGCCGCCTCGACCCGCGGACCGATGAGCCAGTCGCCGCAGACGCCGATCCGCTGTTCTGCATCCCACAACGCCTCTTCGCCAGCCGTGCCCGACCTGGCAAAGCGCCAGCGATGGGCGGTTGCGCCCAATTGGCGTGGAAGCGGGCCGCCATTGGCTTCGGCCAGTTCGGCCAGCAGCGCGGCTGCAACCGTTTCCGCGTCCTCTTCGAGATGCGCGCGCGACCATTCGGGCGAGGCCTGGATGACCCAGCATTCCTCGTTTGCGCGCCCGGGCTTGGCATTGTTGCGCGCGGCCCAGCCGATCGGGCCGCGCTGGCGCAGCGTGTCCTGCACCAGCGCCAGCGGTGCCTCGAACCCGGCCATCAGCGTCCAGCATGGGTCCGAAGCGGTTTGATCCGCGAGCGTGGCCATGGCCGGGGCATGCGGCTGCAGCAGCGGGCCGGCCTGCTCCGCCGGCACCGCGACGAGCACTGCGTCGAAACGCGTATCCGGCGCACCTTCGCCGTCGATCTGCCAGCCCTCGCCATCGCGCACGAGCTGTTCGATCCGCGTCCCGAATTGCACGCCGAGCTCACCGGTCATCGCCTTGAGCGGCGCATTCATCGCGGGCGTGCCGACCCAGGCGTCATCGCCTGCGGCGGCCCAGCGCGCGGCCACGCCGGTAGCTTCCCAGTGCGCAACCTGGTCGACGAAGCGCGGTTCGCGCGCGGTGAAATACTGCACGCCGTGGTCGAAATGCAGCGTGGTGCCGCCGTCTTCCATGCGCCGAGTCGCCATCCGCCCGCCGGGTCCGCGGCCCTTGTCGAACAACCGGACCTCGTGCCCCAGCCGGGAAAGCCGCTGGCCGCAGCTCATCCCGGCCATACCGGCACCGACGATCGCGATCCGCATCGCGCCGCCCGCGTCAGGCATCGGCCTTGAGATACTTCTGGAAACTCTTGCGCAGCTTCATCAGCTTGGGCGGGATCACTGCCTGGCAATAGGGATTGCGCTGGCCTTCGCCTTCCCAATATTCCTGGTGGTAATCTTCGGCCGGATACCACTCACCGCTCTCGATCGTGGTCACCGCCTGCTGCCCGGGATGATCGTCGTTCCAGCGCCCGATCGCCGCGCGGGCTTCGTCTTCCTGCCCGTCGAGCGGAAAGATCGCGCTGCGGTACTGCGTGCCGACATCGTTGCCCTGCCGGTTCAGCTGGGTCGGATCATGCGTCCCCAGGAAGACATCGTAGAGCTGGCCCAGCGTGATCTGCGCATCGTCGAAGGTCACGCGCACGCCCTCGGCATGGCCGGTATTGCCGGTGCAGACCTCCTTGTAGGTCGGATCGGGCTTGTCCCCTCCGATATAGCCGCTTTCCACCTTACTGACGCCGATAACGTCCTTCATCACCGCTTCGGTGCACCAGAAGCATCCACCGGCCACGATCGCCTGTTGTTGAGCCATACTCGTCAATCTCCTTGTGCTCCGCAGATAGGAAGCCGTCTTCGCCTTGTCATCCATCGGCGGCAGGTCCAGAACACTGCCGGATGAATTGAGGAGGATTTTCCATGCGTCTTATGCTGACTGCCGCCGTTGCCGCTCTTGTCGCGTCACCGCTCGCCGCCGACAACCACGCCGCCGATCTCGAAACCGTGCTGGCAGACGACATGCGCGGTGACGACCGCGCGCGCGACCAGTACCGCAACCCCGCCGAAACGCTCGAATTCTTCCAGGTCGCGCCCGGCATGACCGTGGCCGAATACGGTCCGGGCAGCGGCTGGTACACGCGCGTGCTGGCGCCCTATCTGCACTCCTCGGGCAAATATATCGCCTTCGATCAGGACAGCGACGGCCGGACCTACAACAGCCGGGCGCAGGAAGCGCGCGCGAAGGGTTGGACCGAGCGGTTCAAAGCCGAAGTCGCCGAAATGACCGGGGTCGAAGCTGACAGCGTCACTGTATTCGAGATCGACGAGATGCCCGAAGACCTTGCCGGCACGGTCGACCGCGTGCTGATCTTCCGCTCGATGCACGGGCTGAACATGGGCAATGCGGCGGACGATGTGCTCAAGGCCGCACGCATGATGCTCAAGGACGACGGCATGGTCGGCGTGGTCCAGCACCGCGCGCCCGAAGGCGCAAGCTACGACGATTACGGCGCACGCCAGCGCGGCTACATGCGCAAGCAGGATGTCGTCGCGATCTTCGCCGCCAACGGCTTCGAACTGGCCGATGAGAGCGAGATCAATGCCAATCCGAACGACCCTGCGAACTGGGAAGGCGGCGTGTGGACGCTGCCGCCGGTGCTGCGTTACGGCGACCAGGACCGCGCGAAATACGAAGCGATCGGCGAAAGCGACCGCATGACGCTGCTGTTCCGCAAGGCGCAGTAACCATTGTCTGGACGGCGGCGGCTGCCTATCTCGCGCGCATGAGAAAGCTGTCCGTCGCCGTCCTGCAATTGCCGCTCGCCCGCCCCGAGCCGGCCGACAACATCGCTGCCGTGTCCGCGCTGGTGGAAGAAGCCGCGGGCAAGGG
>Ga0114901_1001825_pt1 | contig 11859 bp, 16 predicted proteins | sample MalvireepMed_s16_FD_89686 | JGI IMG/M metagenome (GOLD analysis project Ga0114901, IMG submission 89686) | Marine viral communities from the Global Malaspina Expedition - Malaspina viral metaG DeepMed_s16 | ecosystem: Environmental > Aquatic > Marine > Oceanic | place: Mediterranean Sea... | reverse complement strand
GTTCTATGCCTGCGCTGATCTGGCGGTATATAAAGATGCTGCTGAAGCCGCCAGAGTGACCGATGGGCGGTTAATCGGCCAGACGTTGGTCAGCCCACAGGTAGACCGCGTCAAGGCGACCGGCGTAAACATCGCTGCCAACATCCATCAGCAACTGTATGCCAAACTCAAGACTGACTTGACCGCAGCTTCAATCACCTGGGCAGAGGAATAATGAATCCTGAAGAGATCAAACAGCAGATGGCAGCTTTGGAACAACGCCTTAATCAGCGTGTTCAGTTACTATCGGCGAACGATCCTCAAGCACAGCGTCTGATAGGACAGATGGAAGGTTTGAAGGTGCAAGGTGCTGCTGATTTGGACAATAGCAATAATGGAAACCCCACTGTTGATGCTGATTCTGACAGGCTAACATTGATAAGGGATGAATAATCGACGAACACCTCGCAGGGCTGCGGAGGTAGCAAGTTTTGGGGAGTTACGTGGGCATTATGATACACTGGTTAAACAGCTGGATGAAACCAGCGCCGCGCTGCGGATGGCACGGACAAGCCACCGGGGCGACCGGAAAACTTTAGAGGAAAACATCACCAAAACGGCGGCGGCTGAAGAGATTGCCGTCACGTTGACCAAAAAGCAAAAAGCAGCCGACGAGGCAAAAAGTGCAGGGCTGTGGAGTGGAATGGCGGCGGTGGCAGTTACTGTTTTATACGAAACTTGGAAAGTTATAGGATTTCCAGGTGGTTATAGATGGATGGCATGGTGGAATCACGAGGCGATATTTGGTATAATGATGTGGATCAGCACTTACGTGTTTGCAACGGCATATAAATTATCTCATGACGATAATGATTAAGTGTAAGAGCTAAAAACGGAGATAAATCATTATGGGTGCGTTACTTGGGACGTTCGGTAAATTTGCACAGGAACGGATAAGCTCGGTCATCAGTAAGAAGGTTGGTGCAGGGGCCACCGGAATCATATTGGCGGCAAGTGGTCAGCATGAAGCTGGCTATGCAGCCTTGGGTTACGCAGCTATTCAGGCTGCATTCGACGGATGGAAATATTATGTCGATAGCAGGTGGTCCGTAAAAGTATAACCAATTGCCACCAAATCATTAGCAGAGGTCAAGGTGGCATATAGAAAACAACGAGGCAGTGAACGTACGAATGGTGACTTGGATCGTGAGATTCGAGCACTTCATCAGGAAGTGGCTCGGGGCAAAGCGAAGCTCGCGCTCGCGCAGAAAAAGTGCCGAGAGATTGAGCAAACAGCCAAAAAACCCGCCTCAAACCCGAAAGTAACGAAGACCGGTGTTGGCGGCGCTGCGGGGCTGGGCGTTGCGGCAAGCGGAACGAAAGAGGTATTAGACTGGTTGTGGGAAATCATTCGATATGAAGACCCGTTTCTATACGATTTCATTCACCTTGATCCCGTTGATGCCGGTATTATGGCGATGATCACCTCATTTTTCGTCTGGATTGGTGGGCGTCGGAAATGACGACTGATCCGACAAGCACGGCAGACCTGATGATGGGGTTAGGTGGCGGCGGGGCCGGGACAGGGATTGTCGGCTATGCGCTATACCGTCTCTTCGGCAAACAGGACGGAGGAGGCTCATTTGAGCGTCTGGAAGGCAAGACGGATCAGATGATCGAGGCCCAACAAGACGGTAACTTAATCTTGGCGGAGATCAAGGGTGCTCTGGGCAGCAGAACCGGTTGATATTAAGTATCTTACCGAAGTAAGGAAATATTATGCCAGCTGAAGCAGTTCCGGTCGTCCAGCAAGTTGCTCCATATGTCCCTTGGATAGCGTCGTTCGTAGCGTCCCTGTTCGATAATGACGGCGGGGGATACTCCGAAGCGCAGAATCGCATGTTCGACATTTCGGGGGATCGTGCTCGGCTTGAGTCTGAGGCTCGGAGGCGGGAGCTTGCTCTCTACGGCCCCCGCGAAGACGCTCTTGGCAATCTCTACGGCCCCCGCGTCGATGCCCTCAACATGATCATGGGCAGAGCTCAAGACGTTGAAGGGCGATCCAGAGGCAGAATCCAAGCTCGCCCCTTCAATCCCTTCGGTGCCATGCGGGATGTACAGACCTTTGGTGCCGATTACCCCACTCCTTCTCAGCCTGACGTGGGAGCCGGTGCTGCTCCCAGTGGTGGGACAGATTGGGGTGGGGTAGATTGGGATGCATGGAGACGTTTGGAAGGTCCTGGTGGAGCAGCTTTGGATGTTAATCCGTACACCCAGATTGGACTTATGGGGTGGAATCCTGCCCTGACAAAGATCGAAGAGGATTATGGAGATGTGGACTTATCTGAGTACATCCGTGCTATGCGGGGCATGGGGGTGTTCGAGGAGGAAACTAATCCCTATGAGTTTATTAGTGGGATGGGTTTGAATCCTAATTTGACCTCACGTACGGATGATGATTGGTCTGATTACATCCGTGCCATGCAGCGCATGGAGCAGTTTGATGATTATGAGGGCGTGGACTTCTCTGATTACATCCGTGCCATGCAGCGCATGGAGCAGTTTGATGATTATGAGGGCGTGGACTTCTCTGATTACATCCGTGCTATGGAGCGCATGGGGCAGTTTGAGGATGAAAATCCCTACGAACAAATTGGTTTTATGGGTTTGAATCCTAATTTGACCTCACGTACGGATGATGATTGGTCTGCTTATATCCGTGCTATGCAGAACGTGAGGGAGTTTGATGATTATGAGGGCGTGGACTTCTCTGATTACATCCGTGCTATGCGGGGCATGAGAGAGTTCGATGATGATGGTCCTAATCCCTATGAGCTTATTAGTGGGATGGGACTTGATCCTAGTCTGACCTCACGTACGGAGGAGGACGTGGACTTCTCTGATTACATACGTACTATGCGGGGTATGAGAGAGTTCGATGATGATGGTCCTAATCCCTATGAGTTTATTAGTGGGATGGGACTTGATCCTAGTCTGACCTCACGTACGGAGGAGGACGTGGACTTCTCTCCCTATGTTCGTGCTATGGAGGGTATGAGAGAGTTCGAGGAAGAACCACCTGTGGACTTCTCTGACTACATCCGTGCTATGGGGCGCATGGGAGAATTTAGGGACGAGGGTGAAAGCATGGATGACTTCCGAACAATGATGGCATCTATGACTCCCGCGGCTACTGGAATGGAGGACTATCTGAATGCTGTTATAGGAGCAGAAAGAGTCTTTGGTCCAAGGACCAGCACTGCCCGCCCACAGCAGGAATGGCTCACAGACTTCATTGACATCCATGGCGATCGTGGCTTGGCACATTTGAGATATCTGAATGATCCAGAGATTCTCGAAGCCATTCGGTCGGAGAGAATTTCTATGCCCGAGGGGTTTAGCTTCTCCGAGTTTGGTGTGATTCGGCCAACTAGTGGAGGCGTCAATCTTCGAGTCGGTGACGCCGCCAGGGCCAGTACTATGATGGCGGAATGGATTGGTGCTCTGCCTAAGGGGCTCTACGCGAAGATTCTCACCATGTCCATGGGTAGAGATGCGATGAACCGTCAGGGAACATACATACCGAGGATGTAAAAATATGCAGATCTACACGGACGATACTGGTGCTTTCGACTATGATGAATTTTTCGAGTGGAGCGATGCTCCCACTCAGGCTGGGCTTGGACAATATCAAGGTGTGGGTGGTGGTGCAACGAGCCCTGGTAGTAGCCTGGGGGACTTCAAGTACCCTCAATCGGATTATTACGGCACCGAGAGGCCGCAGACTTGGGATCAGTGGACGGCAACTCAAGGATCGGGGTTGCAAGGCTATAGTCCTGCTCAGCTTAACGCTCTAGAGGGTGCCTTCGGTAGAGGAGGGGCTGTAGGCGCAGGGGAAATGTTTCAGCATCTATATAAACTCAGCCCAGATCTAACTAGTGGTACAGTCGAAGCAACCTTGGGTGCAGTGGGGAACTACGTAGGCCCGAATGATGTATATGGGTGGGAAGATGGCGTTCGCGCTGGCACGGTAGACCGTCTTGATAATGGTGGTTCTTGGGTCTATCGAGATGGGATGGGAAATATTCTGGGCGAGGTCAACAAGTCTGCTACGGCGGCTGATCGCATGGCCACCGCCGGGGTAACAGATCTGATGCAGGGTACTATGGGAGGATCAACAGATACCACGGGCATAATCGACGGCACAGATAACGTAATCGTCAATGACGCTCCCGTGCCAGTCCTCCAAGATGCCGACACGGCCCTGCAATACCAGCCCCCCGACACGCCGGGATTGGCCAACCTTCCCGAACAGAGACAAACCTTGTGGGACATTCTGACCGGCGAGACAGTCTCGCCGTTCTTAACCAAGATCCTCGCAGGAGACTATATAAGACAAGAGCAGGAGAGGGATGACCTCGCGGCATCGTTAGCCATGAGGGGCATAAGGAACTCTACGCCGGGATGGGTGGATTACACCAACTTGAGCACCCAGCAGCTTGCTGCCAACGCACGGACTGGGCTTGAGGCTCTTGGAGTAGTGGGTCCGCAGATGCAGGCCGCGATCAACGCCGTCTACGAGCAGGACATGGGGGTTGACGAGAGGGCGTATCAGCAGTGGTCCGACACCACTCGACTTCAGTCTGATCTGGACTGGCGTCAGGACCAGACAAGGAACCAGTCCCTCGATCTGCTCTTGAGAGCCTTGGCTCCTGGCGCGGTCGGTGCCGGTGGAGCTGGTGGGTATAACGTGCCGGGAGCCGAGCCAGGCATGTTTAGCAACCTCTTGGAGGCGTATATGAACGCCCAAGATCCTGCCGACTGGCAGTGGTGGCCAGGAGGCGACTAAATGGGAATTGGTCGCGCATTAGCCAGAGGACTCAGGGACGCTTCCGCAGGGATCGCCCGTGGTTCCCGTAATTGGCCTCAACGGAGGGCGGAACAGGCTCGTCTGGCCCAGCAGCAGGAGGAGTTTGACGCTACTCATGCTTTGCGGGAGAGGGAGCAGGCCCGCCTCGAAGAAGACGCTGCGAGGTCCGCCCAACAAGGGGAGTACGAGCTTCTCTTGAGCCAAGTACAAGAGTCTCGGCAAGGTCTTGAGATGTATCTTGAGGCCGGGGCAGATCCGGAGATGCTTCGGGAGCAGTGGAATCAGCACAACGCTCTTTCGGCTCGGTTCAACGAGTTTACGCTGGATCGGTGGGGGGAGGAAACAGTGGAGAAAACGGTGGCCGAGATAATGGCGACCCCCCCGCCAAGTCTAATTTCAGAGCCAGAAAGGCGTTTTGGAGAAGACGAGTTCACCTTGGACGTGTCCGCGCCACCCGCCCCTAAAGAGCCCCAAGTAGATCCACCGTCTGTGCAGAAGCCAGTAGATGATATGATTTCATCCATGTCGAAGAAGTTTGTTCAAGACAGACACAATACCACGACTAAGATGCTTGCGAAGACCGCAATGGACATTGGCGCGGAAGCAGCTATGACGCATTACGTCGTGTCCATGGGCAACTACGTAACTCCCGAACTTATGGAAAAAGCACGGGAACTTTTTGAAGATTATGCCGCTGGCACCCTGTCGGAGAGGCGAAAAGCACGAGAGGCTGCGATTACAGCCGCCATAAAGGCCGCTGCCGATGATAAAGAAACGGCATTTCCTGTGTGGAAGACCCTTAATGAGGAGATCAATCGGAAGCATGGTGGCTGGAGGACCCCAGAAGAGGCGTTGGTTGTTTGGGAGAGGATGGAGGCTACTGATCTACGACTTGACATTTCAGGCGAAAACCAGACGCGCATGGGGCGCATCAACGCCATTAAGTTCACACTCGCAAGTTCTCTAGCAAAGATGTCCGATCCAGACATAGCAAAGGCATTCGGTGGTCTGGCAGGCTTAGAGATGGAGTTTAACAGGAGATTGTTAAACTGGGTTGACACTCCACCGGGAGAAAAACTGACTCCATGGGTGCTGGGTGACGACGACGTTGAGGCCGGTGGCGAGAAGGCAATGCAAATCATCTCCACGTTAAACGAGATGAAGATTGAGGTGGACCTTGTATCGAGGTTGCAGTCAGGCGCTGCGCTCACAGAAGATGAAGTGATCTTCTACTCAGGACTCATCGGTAGCATCTCAACGGACCCCGCGATCATACGGCAGAATATGAAAGACCTCATGCAGACTATGATTCGCATGGAGGAAGGCATCGTAGAGGCGAGCTATGTAGGCCAGTATGGTATGGAGCACATTCTGACGGAAGTACAAGAACGCACGGGCAATGTGCCATTTGGTGTTCCGAAGAGGACACCAACCGTCACTGCGCCCGCTGACACGACTGGTGGCGGTTCGGCGGGCCTCCTTCAGGGGCTGGAAGGGGCCTCCTCACAGGAGGATGCACTAATGGATTCAGTCTTTGAGGGGGCATTTCCTGGTACTTCGACACGCGCCACTGCGCCCGCTGACACGACTGGTGATGGATGATGCCTGAAAATATCAAGTTCACCCTATCTCAGATAGGCGCATACGCACAGCGAAGAGACCCAGAAAAGTACGGCAGTATGACCGCCATCGAAGCGGCCACCGACTTTCTGGAAGAGAATCCTAACTACTGGATTAACGTCAAAGACGACGCTCGTGGTGAGCAGATTGCGGGCGGGTTCAGGGACACGGCTGGCAACAGGTTCACTCGCATGTCTGGATTTGGTGGGATCGCCGACGATCTCGCTGCCATGCGCCCCCGCCAGCCCCTTATGGGGCAGATTAGTCTTGGAATCCAAGAGGGTGCTCTTCGACTTCCGGGCTCTCTGATTGACCAAGCCGTCAGTACCTACGACGCTCTTCGTCCGTCTAAGATTGGAGAAACGTGGGAGGGCATGAAGGGTGCTGCCGAGGGTATGGGCAGGTCTGTGGTGCGTAATCTTGGGACGCGGGACGACTCGATTCTTGGCCGAGCCATAGGACAGACAGGTGGTCCTGAGTTCTCTTTCGCTCCAAGCGCAGAGAGCACCAGTGGTGTGTGGGAGAACACCGCTCGTTACAACCGGCCCGTGAGGTCTGGAACCGAGCAGATGGCATCTGCCATGATGACGGACATGCAGGACAAGCTCCTTGATCCCGAAGAGTGGATCAACAACCCTGGCGGCAACATGCTCATGGCGTCAGGTCTGATTCCCACTCCCGCAGCCCTGCCGAGGTGGTCATCCTTGATAAATGCGGTAAATCCTGCCATCATGTCCCTGAGGGCAGGGGGGCGTCTTGGAAAGGGAGCCAAGGATATTTCTTCGGGGTTTTTCAGGGAATATACGGGCCTTATGACGGGAAGAGGTCCCGAAGCCATCTCAGAGGCGTACAAAGCGGTTCGGTCTGCCGACATTAAAACAAGGGAGGCGTTCTACAATTACGTGAACGGACACAACTCCCTGTTGAACTTCCACTCGATGGCTTCAGAGGCACTGCGTAAGGTGCAGCAGGACAGGTCGAATAGTTGGAAAAAGCTCTTTCCAACTATGAGTCTACGTCGCGATCCTAGCAGTATTCACAAGCGAATCAAGGTTGCTGTTAAGGATGTTCTTGAGGACTTCAACGACGACGGGGCCGACCTCAACAGCGCCAACTTCACTCGCATCGGCATATTTGCTGACGAAGAGATAGGACTCGTTAAGAAGTGGTTGAGTGTAATCGAGGACCCCGCAGAATACTACAACAGAAACGGAGTGTTGGACGTAGCGTCCTTTGATGCTCTCAGGAAGGCGACATGGCAGGTCTCTCGCAAGTTAGAGCGCGACCTTGTGGGCCGGAAGATGGTCGAGCGGGCGTATGGTAGAATCCGCGATGTGCTGGTAGATAATATCAAGGGTGGCTATGATGACATGCTCGGCGAGTGGGAAAAAACCAGCAAACTCATTGGCGACTTTAAGGCCTCCACTGGTGTGATGGCAAGGCAAATGGGTCCGGAGCAGTTGGGTCGAGAAAGGGTTTCCGTAATCCGCAACCTGCTCAGATCCTTGAAGGATGACCCCGCCAACCAAGGTGCAAAGATAATCATCGAACAGCTATCGGAAGCCACGGGAGTTCCCATTCTTCCCGCTGCCGCTGGTGCTATGTTCAACAACTGGGTTGGGTCTGGACTCATTTCCCGAAGCGAGCTTGCGGGTCTCCTCGGCCTCGTGACGGGGGGGGCCTTGATGGATAAGTTTGGGTGGAACCCCCTCTGGCTCGCGCTGCAAGCACCTCTGGTGTCTCCAAAGGCAGTGGGCGCGGGGATCATCCCCGTTATGGGGTTTACGTCTAGGCAGAAGGATGTTTTTATGAACCTTCTGAATAAGATCCACAGCAAGGTCCCCAAGGGGTGGGATACGGCGGGGATGACCTACTTCCAAGCTGCCCAGCGTCTCGCTGAGGAGCACAACATCAAGGTCGCCAACGGGGGCTTTAAGCCCTTGGCGAAAACACCTGTGGTTGGACAGGTGATCCGCGCCCCAAGGGAAACTATAGCGACATTGAATGAAGATGAACCAGGAGACGCAACTTCGATTTCCGAAGGCATTAGGTGATCAACTCCAAGGTCGTCACGACCATGGAGAAAGAGTTCTGGCTTACCTCCACCGGTAAGCGCATCAAGCTGTTCCCCCACCAGAAGCGCATTCTCAACGAGATGTTTCGTATTGAGGACGGCAAGCTCGCCTACTCAACGATGGTCTACAGCGCTCCCAAAAAATCAGGCAAGACAGAGGTAGCAGCAGCGGTCACCTACGCATTCGCTCGGATCTACGGCGGGGAGATGTATTCCATTGCCAACGACGAAGAGGGTGCGAAGAACCGCATGTACGATCGGATGGTCCAGTCCCTTTCTCTGATGAGAAGCAAGGACCCAAAGACCTTCGACGAGGTCATGCCAGCCGACAAGAGGCGCAGGGAGAGGATCGCTCTCTCCAACACGATCCTGTTCGCCCAAGGCAAGCAGAAGAACTTCGGCCCACACAGCTTGAGGTATGTTGCCTCGGACTATGCTGGTGAGGCGGGCAGTATGAACGCCCTGTGTGTGTTCGATGAGCTTTGGGGGATCTCGTCAGAGCGCGGAGAGCGTCTCTGGACGGAGTTCCAGCCTATCTGGAACCTGGAGGCGTCCATCCGGTTCGTGACGACGTACGCTGGGTTCTACGGCGAATCAGCCCTTCTCTGGAGGATCTACGAGAACTCCGTCAAGCCAGATCCTCACACAAACGAGGCGATGGGACAGAGGGTTCCGGGGCTGGAGGATCTTCCCGTCTATCTAAGCGATAACGGCAAGACCATTGTCTACTGGGACCATGAACTGAGGATGCCGTGGCAAACCCCTGAAAAGCTCGAAGAGGCTCGCACAGACCCGTCTGTACAAGGACGTGAGGGTGAGTTCAGACGCCTATGGCTGAACGAGTGGTCCTCTGGAACCGAGGCCTTTATCGAGATGGAGGTCATCGACCGATCCATGGCCAGAGGGAGAGAGCGGGGGCTGGTCAATCATATGGACGCTATTCACGTCTGAGCCACTCTCACAGCACACCCTCCCTCTTGGACCCAGAGTATATCCTCGTTGTCACAGCATGAGGATGGGGGAGGTTCTTGGCAATCGTCTGCCCGTTGTCATATCTCTTGAGGAATAGATCTACGATTTCCTCGTCAGCCCGCATCACGTCGCACCACGGTCCCCTGTGGGTCTCAAGAAACTCTCGTGCGTTCACCCTCTCAGTTTCTTTCTTGTGGTCTAGGGCTTTGAACGCGCTGTAGATCATGGCGATGGCGAGTCCAGACCAGCCGTTGAACCCATGTTGATTGGGGCGCGGCTTGATATAGGCGTCAGGACCCTTGTTCTTCCTTCTGGCTCGGCACTTCTCTAGATAACAGCTCTTGCACTCGGCTCGGCGTCTCCTGTAGCTGCCACAGCGAATTACGTAGAAGTCTTCCTCTGGTTTCTCTGTGTCACACAGTGTGCAGATCATAGTCTCGCCTTTGTGATTTCTATTATGGCCCACCTTGCCAGGGCTCGTTGTACCACGCTGGCAGGAGAGTCCTCTGCGATCTTCGATGGAGGGGGGCCATACGCCCACCCCATTTCGTCCAGCTTGTCCTTCATGCTTGAGGCTTGAGCTAGCTCGGTTTTTAGCTCGGCGTAGAGCTTGTCAATGCCTTGGGTGTGCTTTTCAGACCACATGCTCACGCAACCGATCGAAGCAGTCCCAGCACAGGTCTACGGAGGTCTTGGTAGATCCCTCTATGGTGCGGACGCTCAAGGACACCTCATAGGGCGGAAGGGGAGTTTCGTTGTCTGACTCGAAGGTCAGCTTCTGATCTGTGATCCTTCCGTCACACTCGTCACATACGATGACTCTCATTGCTTCCCCAGTTCGGTTAGGAAAATTCCTCTGGAAATGTTGTTGATCCTCTCGATATATCCCTTGCTCTCAATCGCGTTCAAGCACTTGAGGGATGAGGTGACCTGTGTCCCGTCGTTGCAGTGCGAGAAGCACCCCGCCCCGACCTCCCTCAGGGTAGGGGCGAGTCCCTTCAGGATACGAGACTTGACGAAGTCGAAGACGAGCTTTTGTCTGGCCGTAAGGGGATCTCCTGGTTGGCTTGCTCTCACGAATAGCTCCAGAGCCAAGGTCTCGACACATGAGACAGTTCCCCTGCCTCTACGAGATCGAAGTGAATAAAGCGCTTGTTCATCGGACCTGACTGCTTGATGCCGATCCCGTAGAATATGGGCGCGAGGATCTCCAGTATCCTGTGGGCTCGGACACCGTGACAGGCTACGTCAGCGGCCTTGCCTGTGGTGTGCGTACCGGGCTTATCCTTCGCCACCTCAATAGAGTGCGTGTGGTGACGATACATCGAGGTCATCGACATCGGTGCCTCCAACTCATCCCGGCACAACTGAAGCATGTCCATAAACTCTGGGTCCATGTCACAGATACCCGTCTCGTGACATGCCGCCTCGTCAAAGCTGAAGCTCGGCCATCTTCCCTCAGGCCAGTTTTCACGGGTGTAGATCACGGTTTCTCTCCTGTGCTTCCTTGAGTTGTTTCCTGAGTGATGCGGCGAGTTCCCTTCTGTCCTTGTCGGTCATCTTCATGGGCTGAGTTCCCTTCATGCGAAGGGCTTCGTACCTCTCTTCCCCCAGCCTGTTCTTGATCCACTCGACGTGTTCCAGTGGCTGGCGATCCATCTCCCCGTGGCACTTCCGGCACTTGGACGAGCCATTGTCAAGCTCCCACTTCGTAGCCCCATGTGCTCTGGGGATGTGATGTGAGGCGTCAAGGACCCCAGGATCATCTCTGAAGCTCTTGTGACACACCTGACAGGTATAGTTGTCCAACTCCCTCACGAGCTTCGACCAGATGCCGGTGATGGTTACCGCTTTTATCCTCTTCTTAGCCATCTGTCCTCGGTGGGGAGTGCGGGGCCTCGCAGTCGGAGGATAAGGTCCTTGCGTGGGAAACAAGGGTTCTCTGGGCTCGACGTTGAGGCCCCAGTAATTTATTGGGCGGGGAAAGCTCCCCTCTCCCCGCCCCCCTGATCAAGATTCCTCTCCCGAGTACCGGAGGGCTTTCCCCCGGCTTTCAAGATCAGGGTTGTACTTTCAGAAGGGCAGTTGGTCGTCCTCCTGCATCTCTCCAGGTATCACCTCTCCATCTACGGCTTCCACCACCTTCTGCACAGCGGCGTCAGGTGCATGTTGGAAGCCCTTGGGGAGGGAGGATCTGTCGTTGGTCACAGCGATGAAGATGCTGGTAGCCGCCTGTCTGGCTTGCTCCATCTCAGCCGTGCCCACAGCATCCCCAGTCGGATCAGGAAACAGCACCCTCAAAGCCCTGTGGTAGCAATCCGCCCAGACCGAGGCAGCTTCACCC
>Ga0114901_1001816_pt1 | contig 11898 bp, 18 predicted proteins | sample MalvireepMed_s16_FD_89686 | JGI IMG/M metagenome (GOLD analysis project Ga0114901, IMG submission 89686) | Marine viral communities from the Global Malaspina Expedition - Malaspina viral metaG DeepMed_s16 | ecosystem: Environmental > Aquatic > Marine > Oceanic | place: Mediterranean Sea... | reverse complement strand
ATCTTATTCCTCCTCTGGCTATCGTCGCCTCAAAGAGTTTCGGAGAGGGCCACTCCCCCATCATCAAGGCGCGTCTTTAGGTCTTGATGCTCTGCTCGTAGGCCCGGATCACGTGCGCAGATGGGGCGACCTTCTCCTTACCGTTGACTCGGAGGAGGATATCCAACTTGGGCCGATTGGGGAGCCATCCGAGGACGGTGACTGCATCACCGGCCCTGCCATAAGGGAATGTGGCGTCCAGCATGTCCGGGGGGAATGAGGTGTAAGAAAGTGCGGCGTGTTCCCGGTAGTCCTTATGGGCTCTAGTTTCGCCATCAGTGAAGGTGAATTTCACCTTCATTACAAATTCCAAGGCCTCAAATTTCCCGCCAGCGAGGGTTACATCGAACCCGGAATCCTTTAATGCCTCCCGGAGTGCTGCTTCAACTGTGACTCCCAATTCCTTGCAGACCTGCTTGTCAAAACCCATGTCCTTCCTCCTAACTAATCCGGCCCTTGAATCTGCACTCCACACATACCACCGTTTGGCCTTGGTTCGTGGCCGGCGAAGTCGGCATCCAGTTATGCCGGTGCTTCGTGATCCCGATGGCGGTGAGGAGCTTGTTCATGCCCCTATTATATACAGTTACTATATAAATTGTCAAGAGATTGCAAGCACCAATATAGCAAAAAGAAAAGCGACCCGGTGGGGAGGTACTCCACCGGGCCGCTTAACCGAGAAGGGAGAGGGAGCTATTCGCTAGTCGCCATCCAAGACTTTAATACTCAATGCTACAAGTCCGCCTATAGTCCCCGTGGCGATTTCCACCATATCAGCATAAATCGCATAGCCTGTTATGAAACCCAACATCAGCAGGGCCAAAAATATCTGGGGCCGTATGCGGCCTATATCTGGCATCAGATTTCCACCCAATATTGCCCGGTTGCGGTCTCATACATGGACCGCTCCTTAATCCCACACAGACGGTATTGTCTCTGTCCCCAATCGGGGAGGGACCGCCACCAGTGGATGCCTAGCCAGCCCATCATCACCGGCCGTATCCGCCGTACTCTCGCCGCTCCCCAGATGGCAGTATGCCAATCTCGCCCATCTCTCGGAGAGAGTCGGCGAACCCGAGATGGTCTGCCATGATAGTGCGCTGTTCGCTTTCAGCGATGGCAAGAGCTTGGGACAGCCCGTTTAGCCGCTCAGTGAAATCGTTGGCAATCGTTACAAGGTCTTGGGACTGGTCGATGTGTGATTCTATGCGGATGCCACGCTCGTTCTCCAGGCTACTAGCCAGACTCGAAAGGTCTTGCTGGACGGCATCCAATTCCGCCTTGATAGCCGTCAAATCGTTACGCAAGGTCAGGATAAACCCTATCAGAGCGATGGCGACCAGCACCAGCGGTAAGATTCCGCCGATAAGACCCAGGTGCTGCCTCATTATTTCACCGTAATCGGCACATCAACTAAGTTGTCGGTGATGGTTCTTGCCTTCACAGTACTGCTAACTACGAAATCCGCTAGGTTGATGCCGTCCCCGTCACCGAATCGGGAAGTAGCATCGATTGTGATGGACCCTCCGCGGACATGGTCGATATTCCAGCCGCCCACCGAACAGTCCACATCGGTCATGATGAGGCTCCCAATGATTGCGTCTCCCCCCATCTGGATGATTACACGGTCTACCACGCTATTCTGGGCTATAAATTCGCCGCTGCCACGCGAGGACTCAATATGGATTTCCGATATGGTGCTGTCGATGGTGGCATCCATCGCGTGGCCGTCGGTGGAGGCACTGAGGACAAGGTTGCCGGTCTCTACGTTTTCCATGCTCAGGCTTGGAGCTGAGACACCCGTCATCGTCCAAGTGTCTACATATAGCCAGCCGGTGGTGTTTGTCGTCCTTTGGATGGTCACACAGTCGGTCAATCCGGCCTTTCCCAGATCAAGATTAATCAACGAAAGCGTAGTTAAGCGGACCCCGGCGGCCAGGTTGATCTGAAGGGTCTGGGACTGCTCGCCATCCTCGTAAGGGGCAAGCTGAGTCCCCATCTGCTGGGGCAAGGCGTACTCAGCGCCGGCCTCCGGCCAGTCCCATGTGGCGGTGGCAACATCCCGGACGGCAAAGAAAATCGCGGTGGCCACGACCGCGGTGGCAAGTCCCACCGCAAACACAATGGCCTTGCTGGTTGACTGGCTCCCCAGACTTATCCGTGGCATTGGCGGTCTGGAGGGCAGCGACGGTAGACGTAACCGCCGGTCCTTGATGATCGCCGCCAGTTTCCCGAAGAGGTTCACTTTTTCTCCTTGCTCTCGCTGATGCCCTCAAATAGCTTCTGTAACCCCATCGAAACAGGCACCGTCAGGATGGCCAGGGCGGTAAGCAGAGGCTCGATGTTTTCAAGTACAGTCTGGCTCGTCGTGGCCGACATCACAATTCTGGCGGCGAGGAATAACCAGGTGAACACGACCGGGGCAAAGATGATCAAAATAATCAGCTCCTTGCCCGTGAGCGTGGTCTTGCTTGGTGATTCCTGCTTTGGCTCCTCCTCCTCCGTTTCTTCAGCCATCTCAGTTAGGTCTACAGCAAGTCCAGTTTCCGGGCGACAACATCGAGCCGAGCATCAGCGGTGGCGGCTGCCGCGTAGAGCGCCGGCCAGTCTGTTGGCGGCGACTCTGAGCGGGCAACATGGGCCGCGACCACCGCCGCTAATGCCACCTCATCGGTATCGTCTGGCACAGTCAGCCAGACGACATCCCCCAGGCCCTCAACGCCCATGATCGCTATCCGCCGTCCGGCCTCATCTGGAGCTGGGGCAAGCGCCGGGATCGCAGCGAGGATCTCATCGTGGAGTTGCCCGAGGTTGTGAGGCGCGTTGAAGCTCAAGCGTTTCGTCATCCCAAGACCTTCGCCATCATGAAGTCTGCCTCCCTCATGTCCGAAGATGTGGAGGCGTTAACATTCAAGCTCCCACCTGAATTTTGTTCCACTCGGAGTTCGACATAGTCGGTGGCGGCCAGGTCTATCTGCGTAGTTACCGTCATGTATAGGACTCCAGCGGTGCCACCTAGATTGACATTCTCCGCAACAATGTCAGAGCCTTCCTTGTAGATTCGGACGACCCGGCTACCGGTCGCGTTTGAGGCCCATGCCACGTTGCCTGTGACGATGTACTTCCCCCCCTGCCCGGCGGGTACAGTAAGCCGCCCTGGGTTGGAGCCTGGGTCGTGGAGGCCGTCGGTATCGTAACGCTCCTGGTCGAAGACTAGAGTGGTCAGCGTGGCATTCGCGGTGGACTGGGCGGCATCGTTGTAGATTCGGGCGCTGATGTCGCTACCGCCGGCGAGGGCGGCGATGGCTTGTGCAATTCGCTCCGCTGTAACGCCGCGTACCTGCGTATCAGACCCCGCCTCCGCCTGCCCCTGAGTCATGGCGGTCTCTAGGCCGATAACCCCACTGGACTGACCGACGACCGTATCTCCAGTGGTGACACCGGAGGCGTCGAACTCCATGCCGCCGTACTCGTGCGTGAGCCGGTTGCTGGAATCGAGGATGGCGACCGCCTCGGCAGCGTTGGCCCCTGTACCAATCGCAACCTCCCCATCAGCGGTGAAAATATCGGGGACACCGGCGGCGAAATTGTCCTTCAGATAGGTATTTCCCCAGCTTGCCGTCGCCACATCCCCAGTCGTGATAGTCGGGATGGCGTTGTAGGCCATCAGCCCCCCTCCTGTAATCGGATGGTCTCGGCCCGTAATTGCGCCACGGTCTCCCCCGGTGTCCAGGCCCAGCCATTAACGTCGGCCCTCTTGGCAATCTCGGCCTCTATCGCTGCCCGATTGGACGGGAATGTAACCGGCCACCATTGGTCGCCCGACCCGCAGGCGATACACAAAAACACCGGGTCGGCTGCGCTGACCATCTCTGCACCGCCGCATCCCGCTGGACAGTCGGCCAGCCACCGCCCTGAGTCAATCCGAGCAAGGACTGTTACCTCCGATACCGTCGCAATAACTCGGCCTGGATGCAGCCGCCGGAATACACCGGCCAGAAACTCCCTGACAGGCATCGGTGACCCGTCTGATTGGCGGTGGTAGTCGCCGTGTTCAATGGGTCGCCCTAGTCGTTGGGCCATCTGGGCGCTGGGCATCGCGGATGGCATCTAGTATGCCCACCGGGTGGAGGTTCCCCACTTGCTTGTTCCCCAAACCCAAAAGTCGCTGAACTGCTCCGCGTCTGACAGGAGATATGTGACCCGGTGGAGCCGGTTGGCGCTGATCTGATGGTGGACGGCCTCAATGAAAAAGTCACGATTGATATCCAGGTCGGCGGTATTAGCAGCCACGACGGTCACTCGCTCACTGATGTCGCGGTCCAGCATCTCGTTGAGCGCATTCGTGTCGCGGTTGGCAAAATAGGTCATCTGGAGCATGGCGGTCGGGTCTTTGTAGATGGAGAGGTTGAAGTCGGCCCAGTCCACCGCTTCGTCCGTGTCCGGGATGAACTTGGTCCGGCTCGGCCAGGTGCGTTTGCCGAAGGCGGTCTGGGAGGTGGAGTCGGTCGCCTGGATGGTGACCGGGTCATCCGCCGAAACCGCCGTTCCTCTGGCCTGCAATTTGGTCACATATGCGATCACGCTGCTATTATTTGTCAGAGTGATCGCCATCGTTTCCGAATTTTTGCTGTCCGCGATGCCGATGTCCGAGGTGACGTTACTCCCGGAGCCATCGGCTGCGGCATTGGCAACCATATCGGTCGTTGCTGCGGTGGTCGTCCAGGCATTGACGGCCTCAGCGGAATTGGCCGACGCCGTAGTGGGATACCTGGCAATCCATGTCCGGGCCACTCCGGGAGCGATGGACGGCGAGCTGGAGCCGCTCTCCGAGAGCGTCCACAATACCGCCACGCTGGCGGTCGTGTACCCCTGGACTTCAGTGCTAAACTGATTAAAAATATGAGGTAATGGATCGTCCATGGTGAGGCCGGAATAGCCCCGCGCGGCTCCGGACGCATCTGAGTAGGTCGCCTGACTTGTTAGCCCCACCCCGGCCAATCTATGATGCCGATTATCAAAGACGATCTTGCCGTCCTTGCCCTCCCTGACTAACCCTCCCTCGGTGGACTCGACCTCCTGGAGTGCCGGGATCGCGTATGACTGGGCTTTCCAATATCTGGAGATTGTGGTCTTGCCGGTGTCGAGGGTGCGGTAGCTACTCCCTGCGGCCCAACCGGCGGCATCGAGGATGTCATCCACCACCTGGTCGGTGCGTTGGGCGGTGACCATCGCCACTTCGATTTGATCTAGATTTATTTGGCCGAGCGGCCCAGTCGCTTCTAACGTCGCAGTCGCATCCCCGCCGAGGAATACTCGTGGCGTAATCCGGACGAGGTATCCTTGCCAGATGGCTTGATCAGACTGGGTGGCAGATGTCCCCAGGAGCCGGACGGGTCGGCCTGGGAGGATATTCCCATATATTGGGGAGGCCGTATTAAATGGATTGTAATCCCCTGACCGGTTGTCTAGCGTGGCCCGGAGCTTTCCACTTTTTGAGCGTCCCGTCAGTTGTGACGCCCTGTCCCGACCGAATGAGCAAGTGATGCCCCGGACCCGGCCCATGTCTATCTCCTCGCCGGTGTCACCCCAGTCCCCGTCGTTGTTCCAGTCCACTTGCAGTTTATAGGTCGCGACTACCACTATGCCCTCGCCAGTACGCCGGAGAATCCGCCGCCCAAGACGGCATCGCGGATGACCGAGGTCACCTTTTGCTCAAAGTCCTCCATCCCGTTGATGTCCCCGTTGACGACCAGATTCACAGTCAGGCCAGCGCCTCCGCGTCCTGCTGGGATGATCGTTTCGCCAGCTTGAGCAAGCACCAACTGGTCTGACCCTGGAGACCCCTGGACTACGCCGCCACGATGGCCTTTCTGACTGCCTCCGAAGACGGTTGTCCCCTCCCCAGCGCGGCCTAGATTTATGGCTATTCCGCCAACAGTGCGGCCAATCTTCTCCATCTCCGCAGTATCGCCTCGGAAACGGGCTAGGCGGAAGGCTTGATGCGCCGCCTGGATTCCTGCGGCTCTTTGGGAAGCAGTAATACTTATCCCTGTAGGGCTTGCTGCGTCAAGGCTCACGCCACTGATACCAGCCAACTCTGCCGCCTTGGCAGTTGCAGAATCAACCTGTGACTTTAGCTCCTCAATGCTGATTCCGAACCTAGCGAAGAACTCATCCCAAAGGCCCGTAAGGGTATCTGGTAGGTCGCCGAGGTGGTCGCGGATAAACTGAGCGAGTTCAGGCACCGATATGTGGGCAGCTTTAGACCAGTGGTCAAGGATGTCACGTATGGTAATCCCCGCCTCATTCAGGTTGAACGTAGTTTCGTTGGCAAATTGCTCCCAGCTTTGCGCCCTCGCTGCCTGAATACCCTCAAGCCTTGCAGAGTTCTCAGCCGCTATCTGCAAAGCACGAGCCGCTCCCCGCTCCTTCACATCAGTTATCCTCTGGGATAAACGCTCCTCAAATACTAGCCGGTCTGTACCAGCGGCCGCTTCTATACGCATTGCCTCCTGTACTCGGCCCTCCACAATCTGTACTAGCGCATTGTTTAAGTCCTCCATAATCTGTTCCCGTTTATTCGCGGTGGCTAGGGCATTGGCCTCCATCTCCCGGTCAAATATGTCCTGCCACCCCATCCTCTGAGCGCCAGTCATGCGCTCAAACTTTATTGACTGCAAGAGTCCACGTTCGGTCGCCTTTGTGACGAAATCCTGCGAGGCCAGAACCAGCGTAGCCATCTCCTGGGCCGCTTGGGCAACCTCATCCATAGCGTCGGTAACACCCTCGGCAGCAGCCTGCACGACGGGTAGGTGCTTGTCTGCGCTCTCCGCTATGGCCCCAAATGCTACGTCGATGCCCACAGCGGCCTCGTCGGCTGCTGCTCGCAACTCCGAATATTTTATTGCGGTCAAATCTATATCGGGGATGCCAGCGCGAATCTTCTCGGCAACCACCTTCATCTTGTCGGCAAGGTCGCCCATGCCCGGAATTAACCCCGTCACCTTCGCGGCGGCCTCTATCATCCCGGCCAGGGCTTTCCGCTGAACCCAGGTCAAATCGTTGAACAGGCCGATGATGAAATTAACCCCCTTTTCCGCCGCGTTTTTCAGGCCCTCCCAAATCTTGTCCCAGGTGGCCTTGAAAACCCTGACTATCCTGTCCCAGTTCTTAAAGATTAGGATTCCCGCCGTGATAGCCACCGTGATTGCCAGTAGTATGGCATTGCTGCGGCTCAACCCCTTGAACGCCAAGGTGGTTATTTTAACCGCTGATGTGAGGAGTCCAAACCCAATCGCCAGCCCCGGCAACATTATCAGCAACGGCCCCAGCACCAGCAGCAACGCCCCAACAGTGGCTATCACCACGGCCATCACCACCGTCAAAGTTGGGTGAGCTTCCGCCCATTCGATAATCCGCCGGACGGCGCGTTCAACCATCGGTACCAGCTTTTCCAGGGCTGGTAGCAGGGCATCGCCCATGACCTGAAAAAGGTCCCCCATCCGGTTCTTCATTTGGGTCAGAGGGTTAACGGCGGATTCAGCGGCGCCCCCAAATTGTTTGGTCAATGCCGCCATGATTTCGGTCTGTGTCGCGCCCTTTTCTAATATAATTCCGTACCGGGAAAGGCTGGAAGTTTCCCCAGCGATGGCCTTCCCCACCAGTAGGGCGGCAGCGTTCAAATCGATGTTAGCACCAGCGGCAACGTCAGTAGTAATCTTGAGGGCTTCCAGGGAGCCTTCCCATTGACCGCCGATCGTAATCAATTTTTGCAGGGCTTCGCGCTGGGGTTCATCCCCGAAGTTGGTTTTATTCTGGATGGCACCCACCACGGCTTCGATCTGTTTTTTCTGCGCCGCGTAACTGGTGCCAACATTTTTCATCGATTGGTCTAGCCGCCGAATACCGATCTGCTGGTCCAACGATGATTTCACCGACAATGCGGCGATACCCGTGATGGCTCCACCGATGGCGGTCGCTGCCATGCCAATAGTGCGGCGGTGTTTGGCAAAGCCTGCCGCCAGCTTACCCATGTTCCCCTCGACCTTCTGCAATTGGGCAGAGGCCTGGTCACGCGCCTGAATCAGGACCGATACGGTTGCGGCGTCAGCCATCAGCTTCCACCGCCTCAACCATCTCCCGCCATAGAGCTATTTGGGCTGGACTCATCTGGCTTGCATCCTGATTGTGTTGTGCCTTTGCACTCGACAGTAACCTATAATCCAAAATTTGCCGTATTAGATTCCAGTCCTGCTCCAGCGCGGCTGAAGGCAGGCATCCAAAGCTCTCGCATATGACGCTCACGACAGCTGGCCCAGGTTGCGGCCCATCCCCTAGGATGAACGCTCCGAGCCGTTGGAGCCTTTTTTTCGCGCTGCGGCCGACTCTTTCTCGGCTGCGGCGTTGACCAGCCACAATAGTTCATCGGCTGATAATTCCTCCAGGACATCGGGCCGGTTGTGTGGCTGCTCCATCGCCTGGCCTACCAAGTCGGTCCAGTTCCAGGCGACTAAGCGTTTGGAGAGTTCTTGGCATAGTTGGCCCAGACTTTCGCCCAGCGACCCCCTGTCCTCAATGCCCATCTGCAACCGTGATAGCTGCATGACCTCTCGGACGGCCACCACCGGCATGACCTCCACCCATTCGCCAATGTGGATGTAGTGGGGAGTGCCAGGGTCAGTGATTTCGCCGTCTTCGATGACCTGGCCGATGCTGATGCTACAGTCATCGGCCAGGACTTTTATGGCAGGAATTTTTAATTTGCCCGTGGACTTCATAGAGCCTCCCGGCATTCGTCAGTTAGTTCGCTTGCATCCGCATTTCTTGCACATATCAATCCCCCCCCTGGTCATTTGAGTTTAAGGTCAAACCACCTACCCTCTGGTCGGTGCAGCAGCGTCGTTAGCAGCGGAGCCACCATTGTGGCGGAACGACGCGGAGTACGTTATCGGCCCATCGACAGTGCTGGTGATGCTGTAGCTAGTGACGATGGCAAACCCGTTGTATCCAGTCGTGCCGTCCGGCTCGAAATCCCACTCCTCGCCTTCCAGGCCCAACTCGCCGAATATCGTCACATCGCCCTGGCTAGACGCCAGGTCAGCGAAGCCGGAAACGTCGATGGTAGCCGTCGGCTTGCCTGCCAGGAAATTTTGGTAGGTGTCCCCAAACGCCGTAATGTCCGACTCTGGCACCGAAAAATTCAAACTAACGCTTGAAAGTTCGTCCTCCAGTGCCACGCTGTCAAAACTAAAATCCGCGTCCTTGCCGTGGGTTCTTGCCATGTCAGTTCCTCCTCAATATGCTTTACTTGGCCGTGTCAGCCGCTTTAAGGCCCCTTTATGAAACCGCTCTAGTAGTCGCCCCGCTGCATTGGAACGAGGCCGAATACGAAGCCACATCACCTACCGGCAGAGTGATGGTATAACTGGATACCAGCGCCCCCGTCAGCCCGCTGGATGTGCAGGTATACTCTGGGCTATTCGTGTCCGGCCCTGCGCCGTCCGGGTCGTAGACCAAAGTCTTCGGGCCGCTAGTGAGCGCGATATGGTCAAAAATTGTTGCATCACCATCGCTGGCGAAGTCTGCGTCCAGGGCGCCGGATACGTCAAAGGTGACGTTCTTCTTCCCCGCCAGGAAATTTTGGTTGGCATCTGCGAAGGCACTTATATCGCTTTCAGTTACCGTCGCGTTCATGGTAATGCTACTTAATTCATCCTCAATCGCCACCGCATTGAAGCTAAAATTTCCGTCCTTGCCGTGAGTTCGTGCCATAATCTCCCCCTTATGACGGCGTTACGAAGTAGCCAAATGAAACATAGTTTTTGAACGTCCTACTCCCCGTACCGGACGATTGGATTTGCACCCGCCACCAAGACTCTGATGCACCTGGGCCGGTGGCGGTGGTGACGATGTGTGTTCCATTGGCACCCGTGGATTGCGTGACTGTCCCAAAGTTTATTCGGGTCGTAGGGGAACCCCAGGTGTCATTCGTTTCACTCTGGATCTCCAGGGCGATGGTGTTGGTGCCAGACCCGCCCAGTTCCACCATGCGCCAGATGCCAATGATGGTGTTCGTTGCGGCTATCACGCCGCTGTTATACCCAGTCCCAGTCACGACCACCGTCGAGCCATTGCACGTTATCGTGTTCGCTAGAATGATTTGAGAACGGAACGGTGCGCTTGCGCCCTGCCAGGTCACGTTGCAAGCGATAGCATCCCCCACGGTTGAAATACGGGGCGACGCGCTTATCAACGTCGGTCCTTCGTAGCCTACATTCCCCTGAGTCAGGCCACCGGGATAGATGCCTACCCGCCTGGCTGTAGCCGTAAGGTCCGTGAACATTTCCCCATCGTAGTTTGGGGAACTTGTTGACCAAAGCCCGTTCACATCGAAGTTGAACGTGGGCTTGCCCTGGACGTAAGTCATGTCGGTATCGGCAAACGCCGTTACGTCAGCCGGGGCTTCCGTGAAATTGAGCGTCATGGAATTGGACACGCCGCTAAAATCGAATTCATCGACCAGCAACCCGGCGGATTTCGCATGGACTCTAGCCACGGTTTCTTCTCCTCTGGGGCTTCGGGGCTTTGGCTAGCTCCCCTCTCGCCCACTCTGCGTCAGATTCTTCGTAGATTTTTACTATCCGCAACCGTATCAATTCATCGATGTCCAGCGGTTCATCCCCGTCCAGGGCGTACCATTGGCCCCGGTTGATGCGGATCGATGATGGCTTCACCCCCGGCCCTTGGGCCATCAGCATCTTCTTCAGGGCCAGATACCAGATTGGTTCTTCTTCAGTTGTTTGCGGGTCTGGCATCTGGGTTCACTTTCTTGGGGAATGCTGACAAGTCTTCCCCGAATGAATTATCAAACAACCGGACTTCCTGGCATATCTCGCACCGGCCCTGGCTATGCTTCCCATTGGCCGGTTCGATTATCCAATGATGGACGCACTTTTTAACTTTGGTCAGCAATTATCCGGTACATCCCCCCGACGTGCTGGTACACCACGCCTTGCTGGTCTTCCACCAGATAGATGTCTGATTCCCTGCGACACATCAGCAATGCATGGCCGGTGATACTTAACGAAGCGTCTTGCATCACACTGTCAATCTGTGTGTCTATATCCCCCGCCGCCTTGGGCCAGATGCTTCGGTCAATCACCTTGACCATGTAGACCGCTGACCCACCCCGCCCGGTGAAAGCGAAGTAGTCATCCGTCTTGGACATGGCCTGGAAGACCACGAAAGGCGGTTCCGTGTCTTGGGGCGCAATCCCATTGAACACACCCCCTGTGGCTTCATTGGTCACCGATGCCACGTTTAGCGTGGCATAGATGGCCGTATCCAGATTGACCCGCAGATTAGCCATTAGCTTAATCCCCGCAGCAGTTCTGATAGGGCTTTGATAAGCCGGGGCCGTTCATCTTCCAGGGCTGGCCCCATGAACGGTCTGGGCCGCATGTGTCTGGTTCCGAATTCGATGAAGGCGGAATAGTCAGTGTTAGGCCCGATTTCCCATTCCAGATTCTCCCCACGTAGGAAGCCGCCCACCGGCTTGGCTTGGATGCTGTTGACGGTATAAGCATTGTCAACAGCCCGGTCTGGTTCGGTGCTTATGTTGTGCTTGGCACCCTTTTCCACGTTCATGGCAGCGATTTCAATGGCCTGGGTTACCCGTGACCCTAGTTGCCGCCACCGTGGGTCTAGCGTTATGTCCACCTTGACATCCATCCTGAAGTCATCAGCCAAAACAAAAACCCCCAATAGCCCATACAAGGGCGATTAGGGGCTTCCAAGAGCCTCGTTCACCTTATCTATCCCCGCCAGCGGTCTGGCCGCTTATGGACTTCCTAGAGT